>RCNJ01000012.1_pt1 | contig 163776 bp, 134 predicted proteins | sample 2041171 | NCBI WGS metagenome assembly RCNJ01 (sample SAMN09708213, study PRJNA481090) | feces metagenome | biome: feces | host: Pygoscelis adeliae | place: Antarctica: Rookery Lake | collected 2010-03-01 | reverse complement strand
AGAGGCGGCGCCAATGTTGGAGCTGATAAGGATACCTTCCTGCATCGGTGTGCAAGGATAGATGTCCCGCACATCAGTCTCTTTGATCCCCCCGCTCGCCAACTGCTCCGTCATCAACGCTTCCAAACCAGTATACGAGATGTCGAGCAGCGGAAAGTCAGCGAGTGTATACCAGGGTGGCAAGCCGGAAAGGTCATGGGAAACGTTGCTGAGGGCCGTTACGTACAGGTTCACCCAGCGGACGACAGCTTCATGATTTCGCATATGCCTGTGGGATCTCGTCCAGATCTGCAGCTTGCCTTCGTGGACGACGAGGTTTATGTCGATTAGAGACGGACGCTGGTAATCAAGTCCTTCGCCAGGAATGAGCACGTTGCAATACGTCCTGTCTTCAAGCTTAAACATAGACTTGGAGCCATCCAGCTGCAGGAACGACCCTCGGTAGTTGAAAATCAGCTCGGCATGCTTATGTGCTTCAAAGGCCTTCCTTCCAGCTGCACTATGGAAGCGAGAGGCAAAGTAAGGCCTGCCTTTACCGGGCACCCTCTTACGGATGTCTTTAGCAAACTTGATCATGTCAAAAATAGAGTTGCCTGACCCGCCACCAAGCTCAATAGGATTCTCTGAACTGTGATATGCCTACAGTAGTGCCAGATGAACCTTGAGCTTGCTACCCTATCCTGGAGGCATGCACGGGAGCGGAGCCGCTGAAATACCATGGTGTCGTGCCTCATTGGCTGGCCTTGATCGGAAGCGCTTACGCGGCAAATACTCCGAAATAAGCATCCGTAGTTTGGGGTCTTTTCCAACAATGTACCAACCAATACACACAGGGTATGACAAGGACATAAATGTGGAAACGGCGTCCGGATCGGGCCGCCCGCGGAGTCAAAGACCATTAAACGATGTGCCGCATAAGCTACAGTAGGGTGCCAAAAGTATTCATACTGCCCACTTATTCATAGCTAATGTAATTGAACGCTGCTTTGATAATTCCCGTTTTGATTCGCTAGATATTCAACAACGATAACAATGCTTCCTCGTATCAAACGCCCTGAGCTATCACCTCAATCGCGAGGCCGTATTCTTGAACTTAATAGCCTTGGATGGTCCCTTTGAAAGATTGCAACCAAACATCAACTAGCCAAATCAACTGTTCAGTACACAGCTACGAAAGCGAAAGGGTGCTCAATCACCCAAGAAGGCAAACGGGTATACAAAGTATTGAATTATTAAAGCAGCGCAATGAGCAACGGCATTCAGGGACGCAGTTGGGGGCAGGATTCGAGACCTTTATTCAACCTCGCCATAAGCAGGTTACTAACAATGCAGATTAAAGCAGAGCTCCGCTCTTCCTCAACAATCTTTGCTCCCACCACCTTTCAACATCTCAAGGCCGCAGGCGGCTCTCCCTTCTTCTCCGTACTGCCACCACTAGCCTTTCTACCCCCCTTATCCTTCGTCGTGCCCTTCATCTCCGGACAAATGTCAGGATCGTAGCTCAAAGTTCGTATTTAACGACATAATAATAGCAGAAACTCAATCCAAGTTAGATCTATAGTGTATATTTTAACTTTCTCGTTCCAAAGAACAATTCGATGTTTCGAGGAGGAAACGCCCCGAAATTAAGAATTTAAACAACTAACAGACTACACAGTTTCTCCACCAAGTATGTTCCTGCATTTTCAGCTCCGGCAATTGGCGACCACAAAAATCCTTCCACTCCCACATCTTCATTGCGTCTGGTGCTCCCCCGGGCTCCTTCCACTCATGTCGCGGAGGGTAGGACGACTTGTCAAACGCTAGACGAAGTGCAAACCTCGGGGTATACCGGTCCTCCTCTGGTAACTTGGCGTCATAAGGTGTAAAGAAATTGCCTTTCTCCAGTCTGACAGTGTACGTCTTGGGCAGGAAGGCGTCATCGGTGAGCAGCGACTCGTTTATCCTCCAGCTTTGCGTCTCCGGGCCTCTCATTCTCGGAATGCGGTGTTTCGCATGTGTCAGGTCGATATCGAACTGGCTTATAAGATGCGGATCCGTGCTAGTGCCGCCAATGGTGCTGATGTCGACGACCTGGTCGACCGACTCCAGCCTCTGGGACTTCCATTCAAACTCGGCAGCGATCCATATGTTCAGCTCGTGACGACATACTAACTTCAGGTTGTTTAGCTATATCTCAAAGACGTACAACACGAAACAGACTCACCTCGCCTGTGCCATTCTTGTTGAATGTGATCGTGTTAGCGTTGTTTGAGTCCCAATACCAGAATTCTCGCCGCAAAGGCTAGATAGAAGAATCTCGCTCATGTTGCAAGTATGGTAGGGAAATCGTGGTCGAAACTCAAGTGTGGATTGGGTTGAAATTCAGTTGTGTGCATTCTCCTTTGTTATTGCTGTGGCCGTTTCAGTCAAGTGCTATGCTCCGATTCGAGATTCTGATTCTTTTCTGTTTCAGTGAATGTCAATCGAAAGAGTTTGTGTCAAAAGCGGGCATTAGGAAAAGCTGTACGACGGTCGAATGGCTCAGGTCATAAGCAGAGTCAGCGCAGCACACAACCTCGAGTCATCAACGCCACGGAAGCGTGTCCAGGGGCTCAGCGGCGCTTGGCGGCGTTTGTGTAACGCGGTTGAGTCTCTGAACGCCGCTCTAAAATAAAACTCGACCGAGAGCTACCAATTGTAACTCCTCCCGATGCCATTTGGCATCGAGTCATAGAGAAGAGGGCTGAGCGGCTTTCCTCAGCCCTCTTTCTCGTCGACAACGGATGGGATATGACGCCTTTCGTACAGGGCGTCATATCTACGGGCCGATTAACGGCCCAGGGGAACAGGTGCACGGCAACGGCCACACTTATCGGCACGATCTCGAGTCTTTTTTCTATGTCCTTATATGGATGTGCGTTCGTTATGGTCATGTTGACATGGATGAGGGGCAGGCCAGGAAGAGGACAGGGCCCTTGGCAACAAGCAGACTGCGGCGATGGTATACAGGAACGTATGCAGAGATTGCCGACACGAAACTTGGCCATATGGATATGAACGGGTTTGGGGGCATTATCGCGGAATTTGCCACAAGGTTCGAGCACCTCAAAACAGTTGGCTCGCGAGCTCCGAAATGCTCTTTTTCCAATCAGGGATGGGGCGATCTTTACAGGAACATTCCGCGACAACGATATAATGTACGACGGGATGATCATGGCGTTCAACAGTGCAATTAGGTCGCTAGGAGAGGATGAACAGGCAAATGCATAGGAGGCGCGAGAATTTGGGCATTAACATTTTGTGGCGTATTGTTTCCTGCGCGGCACTTGGGAAAGCTGTATGGTACAGTGATAGTATGAAATGTAATCAAAGGATCGGACGAACAGAACTAAGAGATTCGTCTTGACGTGGATCGATTCAAATATCCTTACTTTGCCTGTAAAGGATCCGGGACATATCCAAGCTCCTTAAACGCCTTCCCAGCCGACAGTGAAAATATAGCTGGAATTTTTTTTTCGCTTTCCACTCCTTGGCTATTACCACGCGGCTGCGCTGCCGTGTGTTCTTTGTTTCCAGTTGATAGTATGCTTCCGTGAGCAGCTTTGTCCGAGTCGGCGGTTGCTGGTAGAATTAATGTGGAAGGATAGCATCTCGAAGCTGTGGATCAAGCAACTCCATTGAAAAACTGGAAGGATATCTTTCCCCGCTTTCTTTAGCTGAGTTCGTTATCTTGCGTTTCTTGTATTTAGACGTCTGCGAGCGGTTCTTCAGCTTTGTGCAATAGTGCACTTGCAACGTCCATTTGGTCCTTTCCGGGAAGAACTCTGCAAGTTCGTCCCATGGCAATTTATCATCCTCTTTCGGCTGTATCAACAGTTCGTTGTCATCTTCTGAATATGTCGAATGCCTACCGGGTCTGCTCACAATTCGTTCTCGCAAAGGCGGTCGCTCCCTGTCTCGGGACTTGAGACGTCGGGGGAATTGGCCATAGCAAGAGAAGCTTCTTTCACATTACTGGGGCTCATGTGTGCAGAGTCCTCCGTGCTTTTTGCCCGCCTCGGCCGTTTTAGTCTCCGCTCCTGTATGTCAGAGCCAGCGGTGTCGCTAACATTAGCGTGACCTCCACCATTAATATGTTGACTCTTTATAGGGGATTCGTAAGAGGCCGCTGTTCTTCCCTGACTCAAGACATCGGAGGAATTGGTCGGAAAAGTAACGTCGTTCACATTGCTGAAGTTTGTTTGTGCAGAGCTATCCGTGCTCTTTGCCCTCCACCGCCGTTTTAAACGCTGCGGGTGCTCTATATCAAAACGAGAGCTGTCATTGGCATGGTCTTCACCATCACTATCATCTGTGCTTCCATCTCGATCATCACTGCGCGTCATCCCAAGGCTTAGTTCAATCTTGTCCATATGGTCGTTTTCTGCAGAAATGTAATCATTGCTGTCCCTTCTTGATTTTGGCTGATATTTATCGATCTTGCCTTCGTTCGTTGAGATTCCTTCGGTCGCAGAGATAGCACTGGTTTCTTGAACAGTACCCAAACCGATGGGGCTCTCTCTATTTTGAGAGGCGGGCAATAGAACGCCATTCATCTCCGTTGCAATTGTAGTATCGGTTTGAGATAAGATAGATGAAGCTTCCATCTGACGCAGTCCTTCGTCACCGGTGGGTTCAGCTACGCCGATGTTGTATGTACTGCGAGGTATATATGCTGTGTCGAAAGTTGGGTGACTGTGTGATAGTATCGCATCACGCATCGTCAGGTCGAGTGGAGTTCCCCTCTCAACATTGTCAAACTCTCCATTACTGCCCACGTCACTATTTAGAAGGATAGGCTTATCTGTAAGACATCAGCAACGTAGATTATAATCATTGGGGATCCTATTACTGACCCTGGCTTGTGCCCCATTTTACTTGATTCGAATCTGTCGCGGACCCGTAGACGCTGTCAAGGCTGTCGCCCACGTTGGCGAAGTCTCGATTCGCAGCTAGTAATAGGGATTTGCCAATATGTAGAATTTCTGTCTCTGCGTTGCTAACGACGGCTGCATCTCGACTGTTTTGGTCCTGTGTGATTTCTATATTTGGTCAGCTGCTTGAGTCACAAAGAAACATGCACACATACCTTTTATGCCGTGTAATGACTGGCCTTGATTAGGACGCAGTTCTGCCTGGTATGAACTGGATGTGTTCTGAGGCGCGCCATGCGTAGTTGTCCGTTTGACCTCTTCAAAACGGGAACTAGCTATAGACGGTTGAAAGTAAGTCGAACCAGCACCAACTTGTGGATGCGAGGGTGGCCAAAATTCGAAGATGGTATAGCTGCAGGAGGTGGTCGGTTAAATTGCTGGCTGTCCCACTGAATAGAAGTCATCTTGAACTTTGATATTGGAGGAGATCTATGAAACTCGCAATCTGCTGAGGGACACCCGTCCTATATATACTCGCGAGCTACGACTAGCGCCTGGAAGGCGGCCCACAGAACACCTGTGGCAGTCGCCCAACCACTTCGCTCAATCTTAGTTATACGTATCAGGTTGCTGGATGGCCTAATCATCCCGCGTGTGACGACCTTCCGGATCGATAGCTGTGGAGACCGCGTCCTGGAGCAAAACAGTGCGAACTCTGGCAAAAATGACTCCAGGCTCGTGATCTATCACGTAGAGGCGGAGTTTTTGTTGACCCAAAGTGGCACTGTTCTGGCCCCAATGCAGATCGGCGACTCCGTGACTAGGCCTGTATCAGAGTGTTCCGCTATGTCCCTTTGCTTATGCGCAGGCAGCCAAGGAGTGATAGACGAAAATAGACTGTTCCTTGCATCCTGAGCCTTCATCGACGAGTATACTGAAGTCTCGAGTGGCTCCAAAGAGGAGAAACGGATTCGACAGTGACGTTTTTCGATCTTAGCGCGTAACCTGCCTCAGCTCAACTCCTCAGCAGAACCTCGTCTCCCAATTCCTGCATCCGGCCCCAATCGGGCCATATTAAGGGGGTCCCCTTCATGGATGCAACGCAATCAAGGTGTCACAGCAACCTTGGCCAGCCCGTCATCATTGTCGCCGCCGTCGTGCGGTGTTTTTGCCATTGGCCAAGCCACACTCGCACATGCATGAGCAAGAATCGTTTCTTGTCATGTGTTCGATCCGCCATAGTCCAACCGCGATGATGCCGACACTACAGTGAGGTCCACCAGAATCCATAATGTAGCGGCCCGATATTGGTTTATCAGACACAGGGCATTGTTGGTAGTCGAGGGATGCCTGTCAGGGGTTCCTAGATGTCGCAACGCTCAGCAGTATAGCCTCCGACCAAATTCGAGTGGGGACAGAGGGCGGAAATTGCTCTAGACAGACCGCCAGCGCGTTGCCATCGCCCTATCGTCGAGAACCAGCCAAGTTCAGCCTAGCTGACTGCCTTGCATCTCGTAAAAGACCGAGACAACAAAATGAGCGGCATGACGGCAGCGAGAGATCCGAGGCAGGCTACCGAAGCATTCGACGGATTTGGTTACCTCTGTGAAATTGGTAGGCAGAGATCGGACGGTGCTACCGAGAAGGTGTGGACGGTGCCGGCCAGAGCTGAAAGTGTGTGATGGAAAGGAAGGAGGGAGAGCGCGCATAGAGGAGCGAGGGCCAGCGACTACTTATACTCCTGAGGTTGAGGAAAAGTGGCGTGGTATAGATCATCAGGCAGTTATGTCTAAACCGAGCACGCCAAACTAGAACGGGACACCGCCAAACCCGAAGTAGAGGCGCTAAACCCAGGCGAGCCAGAACGCTGAGAAGCGCGCGCCGCTTGCCGTCGCATAGTATACTCATACTAATTAGACTGGGTTTCGAAATCTTATTCGTTAAACATAGATCTTCGCTCTATCGAGAGTCTATCGAGAGACGATATAAGCGGGTTCTACTGTATCCCGTCTCGTTGAGCACATTTCATTAGCCTTTAAGTTACCATGTGGAAGGTTAGATTACCATGACATCGCCGACCAGGACTCTCGTGGGGATTCTTTCTCGAGATTGACTATGTCAATGAACTAGGGTTGGCAGCAGGTACATGTACAGGTCGGTAACGTAATGTATTGTATGCGTATAGATACGTTTTTTTTTGGTAGGCTTTGTACAGATACAGAGGCGCGAGTCAAAAAAGGAAACTGGTCGGCAATACAGAAGATGATTAATTATGGTCGCCCTGGCCCATTAGATAACCATTAATACGAAACTGCCTCGGTTGCCGGCCAGCGTAAAGGTGCTTAACCGCATTTGTGAGAATTAGAAGTCAAAGAAGGCCTAAAATAGCTTTGAAGCCGAGAAGGTGTCGTGGGGTCAATAGGAAGGCGAGCATGAAGATTATTGCTTCGCTTGCACGTCACTTGTAATACGAGCCTGATCAGAATATCACTTTTGATATATGGTTATTCCATACTAATTTGCTCAATTACATGTTATCAATAAGTCCATGATGTATCATCCATCCATCAATCATCCAGTGACTGCGCCGATGCGTCCGACCTGCGGACTAACCAGACATTCCGTGACCAGCATCCCTCAACCCCGCATTCCTGCTCGCAGCAATGACCAAATAGCATCGCAAGCGACGTTTATTATGTGGGGCAAGCAGCGCCCGCGCTGTGTGTAGTGGGATGAGACTACGATGTTGCTGAAAGAGTTGTCTATTTCTGGTGTCGGTAGTTGTTGAAAATCCATCGTATGTTGCGTCGAGAGAACAGTGCCGTAGCAAAGCAGTCGAAAGCTCATCGAGGGAGTATCGTTCGTAGTGTGACCGAGTCCGAAGAGAAGACAATGGGTCCGATGGTCCAGGCTAGCACCAGTGCTAACCAGCAATCGCACCGAGTCCGTGGCCTCACCTCCGATGCAGAGGGACGACGACTCGGCACGATTACCACCGCATTAAATCGTATCCGTTGTTCGGAGGGCACGACCGTATGTCCCAGGTTCATATCGAAACAGTGACGGCCGTGGAACCACCGATCCAGAACGTTTTCCGATCTCCATCTTGCACACGTTTCCGTGATGCATCCATCTCTCCGGACCACCCCAAATAGACATTAAGTATTCTCTCGTCCCAGCAGCACCCAAAGAATTGTGGTATCCTGACCTTATTTCCTGCTGCTCTTCCCCGTTGCATTGCTGCATGTATCTTCTTAAATCTTAAATGCATCGCATATATGTGTAATGCGACGAGACCCCCCCAAGGAACCTGCCAATGCAATATGTGAAAAAGACCGAACTGGCGGTGTCATGTACCCCTGACAGAAGGGTCGCTCGCTAGATGCTAAATCAAACGCTTCGCTGAAGACAATGAACATAAAAGAAATGTTAGGTATATAATCGAGTTGCCGAGTGGTGATGTTGTCCGCTTTATGATCGAACGCCGTCGCCCGTGGTATCAATGCCGTTAAAAGAGTTGTCTGTCGACTGCAAGGAGAATGCAACGGAACATGAACTTTTTGCTTCCTGTCGTGGTTGGTGCCCGTGCTAGTAGTGGGCCGGTGAGCCCATAGCAAATGTGGAAAGGATCTCGGGCGCTAGTTATCACGTAATAGACGCGTACTCTGCATAGCGGCCCCAGCTGTTACCGAAACCTCCAAAGCCTACGCTGATGCCACACGGTTGTGGCGCGAGCATGCTTGGCAGTGGAAGCTGCGGGATGGGAGAGTTGGCTTCTGGCGAAGAGTAGTACATGCCTGATGATGTGCATGGCGTGCTCAACGAAGGCGCAGGTGACGGAAGCCGGAAGATGTCTGGCATGCTCAAACTCGTCGTGAACAGACTGTCGCTGTCCATAGATCCTATTGAGCACGGAGGGCTTGATGGGAGGACTCGCCAGCTGTCTACTGGTGCTGGAATCGAGTGTTGCAGCATTGACTGAGACCACCAGTTGGGACCAGCTGGAGAGCTTGGAAGCAGGGTTGGTTGCCGGATAACATCGACTATCCTTGGTGGTGGTGGTGGCAGGAGTGGCAGAAACAGATTCATGATGCAGTTCTTGACTTCCGCCGCTTTCCCGCACAAAAGTTCACCAGCTCCATCCTCTTCCAAACCCTCAAGTGCAGATGCATGCGTCCTGAAAACGAACTTGTTGATCGCCTGGATAAACTCTTCGTGCAGCTTTTTGACCTGGACCTCCTTCTCAGACCAGTTATATGTGCTGGCGGCAATATCAACACAGTGAATCTCCTTATGGTACTCGATCAAGGCTTCGATGGACTCGGGCGTAAGCTTGAACGCGACCTCGTTGCGGAGGACCAAGTCGACATGGACGATGTATGCATCAACATGCAGCAACTGATAGTTGAAAATGGCCTCGACCAGTGGGTTAGAGTCCTTCCTCAAATCCGCATCTGGCGCCTTCTGTAACATAATCGAGGTGAGAGTCCATATCGCATTTGCAGACGACAACGTCTCGGTCAGACACCTATGGTGTTGAGCAACGCTATTGAGTGGACGCTTTATCCTATTTATCCTCTTTAATGTTTGCGTCAACCATGGCTCGACCTTGGACCCGAGGACGATATTCACCGAGGCCGCTCTTGGCGCAAAAGCGGCAGCCGACGCGGGTAACAATTGAGAAGGCATCGACGCTGGGATGTGGAGAAGTTGGACAAACTGAGACCGGGCTCTCGGGGCGTGAGCACGTCCTAATAAGACCCAAGATACCAGACCACAGGTGGGCGAAGCAAGGTGGCGATCTTGGGAAGCAGGGCGAAGTATGCTCGCGCGAGGGGAGTCGTCGAATCGCCGAGAGTGGATGACGACTGTATCGTGTGACCGGAGGCAAAGAGGGGGGGAGAATGGGCAACCTGGAAAGAAACAAGAATACGAGCGGCGGGATGAGAGTAAGAGACGATGACGAGAGATGAAGAGTGTAGAGTGTGTAGAGACAAGAAAAAGGGAGGGTGCGTAGACTCTGGTAACAGCTATGGTTTTATCCGCGTCCTCCGAAGCTGAAGGGCGACGACGGAGGCGACCACAGCGAGAGGTAACCAACGAAAAAGGGGTGCGGTGGGGAGGGGGTTATGCAGTGTGCTGCACCTGTGCGGAGTATGCGCCAGGGTTGCGCACACTGGCTTTTTGCAGGACCCGAAGCTCAAAACGACATGTTTCGCATGTACGGAGGAGTACTTGTCGGGTATCAGAGGCGGCCTGGATTCGGCTGAGTCCATTTGTTATCGGAGTGGTCTATGCTGCATGTTTAGTGCTTCTAAACCTTGGGAATCTCACGAGTAAGAGTATAGTTTAAGGTGGCAAGCCCTTCCGAGCACGCCGTGTCCAAATCACCGTGCTCTCATCGTGTTGGAATCAGCTCCCGTCCGCTCAAATCATCAAATCATCAAATCATCAAACCATCATGGCAGTGCTGAAAGCTGTTGGAGATAGTTACCCAATACCGAGGTGACGGCAAATCACTGGCCGGTTTATGTGCCCTCACCCTGCGCCTCTAGCATGCAAGGTTCCATGCGACAGAGTTGCCGTTTGACACAGATCGTTTCGAGATGTGATAGCCAAAGCAACAACGATGGCATTTGTGCGGGCATCACCGGCGCCAGAGTCGTGACCGAAGGTGCAAGAAACAGCCGCCAAATACTGGCCCGAAAAGAATCCGCATCATGCACAGGAAGGCGGCATCCCAGCGCCGTCCCAATGAGTCGGCCTTGGTCGGCTTAATTGGTCATGGCCTAGATAGACATCAACAGCCAAATCTAGAGTTGAACTGGGGTCAGCTACCATAAGACCTCATGTGTTTCATGTTTCTTCGCATGTTGGAAGCTCTTGTCAGAACGCCTCTCATGCTCTTTTGAAGAATGTTGCATGGTGAGCACGAGAACATCACCAGCTGATTTGACGCGAGTGCCGCGCAATCCAGTCATTCCAGTCATTCCTGTCCCACCTTGGCCTCGACAGCTCCTTTGTTCTCCGTGTTTAGTCGCCGCGCCGTCCTTCCACATTCTCGAAAAGTGAAACGTCCCAGGCCGTCTCGCGATACACGTGCTTGGACAGCCGGGATACAAAGTCATGATAGCAAGGACAGGACGAGGGCGATTTCTCGTGGAGACGATGTTTCCAGGTCTCAGCTGAGGTGTGTCGTTGAAAAAGGCATCCTTGGCCTGCCATTCGTCAGCCGCCCTACGCCGCTAAACAAGCTTGACGTGCTTGGCACCATGACTTGCCACTTCTCACCGCTGATTCGCGTAGACCGAAAAATGGTGGTGGGATCCAGGCGTCGAGGTATCTTCGTCTCCATCTAGTCATATCCTGTGTTTTACACAAGGAAGGTCATGTGAATAAGAAACGCAAACGCCGACTTTCGAGTCTTCCCGACTCAGCGGATCTTCGCGCGGCTACAGCATGGTCAGGTGAAAGTCGACGTCAGCTTCACAAGCGGCAGTGCCAAACTTCTGAAAGGCAAAGAAAAGCTTCCATGATGGTCTCCTGCACCTTGCAAGGCGCATGAGGACGATCTGGGAAACCAAGGCTGTGTGTGGCGCAAATGGCATGGGCGTGGGCGTGAGGCGCAGACTTTCAACGACCAAGAATAGATAATTCTCCGATTGAGGCTGCACTAGCTACTTCTGTCGTGCGTGTCTCCTTGTCTTTGGTTGCTGGTCTCGTGATTCAAACGAGTACGAAGATAATCACAAACATTGCTCAGTTCAAGTGGATTGTGCAAATTCTATTTGTATTGTTCTCTATGCTCAATCTCACTAATGAGTTGCGCCACATATCGACCACCGCAGGCCTGGAGATCTACATGACCTATCAAGCTATTCTCTATATTTAGAGTTGATCTATTGGTAGTTTGGTACCTCAACCTCATCTGAGTGGAAGTGTCGCCTTCTTCGGGGCCCAGTTCTGGAGCCACTGCCTAGCAGAGTCTGTATCCCCGTTTTCTGCTCGTAATGCTGCAATGCACCACTCAAACTCATACATGCCCTCTCCAGCCATCATTTCCGCCCTCTTTCTTCCCGTCTGGCTGGCCTCATCAACACAGAAGTACATAGGCGTGGAGAGGTCGAATGTGCCAGGCAGTAGAGGTTGTATGAGAGGCAAAGCATCCCTCGCGGTAAGAGAGTCTCCTGGCTTGGCTCGTCCCAAGTTCAGCTTGCCACTCTTACAAAACGTGTTGGCGCACCATGACTTCCCACAGCCACTGATGAGTTGAGAAAGATATCTTCTCTCAATACGCCTCTTCATTGCCTTTCCTTCGGGGTCGTGCATACTGACGTATAGTGGACCATAGCAGATACCGCACAACCCAAGCTCGTTCCCATTCGTATTAAGTGGCTGCCCGTTTTTTCCCATTCCTCCCAGAGTCCGCCCGCAGTTGACATTTCGACATAAACGTGGCACCGGCTTGGAGACCTTATTCATCTCATGATGCTTCAAATGGGTATCCATGTCACGAAGACGCACAATAGCATTGCAAAGGTGGCAGTTTGTCGTACGGCCTCCGTCGGCTAGTTCGTGCGCCGTGAGACCCGAGAGCAGCTCTTCCGCCGAAGGGTTCTTGGGATCTCCTTCCTGGGGCACCGAAAGGTGGCAGAAGCGACAATGAATAAGCTTTCCTGGGCAAACAGTCGTCCTATGTTGAGCGAGGTCTGGCGTCGACTGAGCCTGGTAGTTGCAAGATGGACATGCAACAGCTTCGTGGTATGTGCGATTGTGCTTCTCCAAACTTTTCGCGTGATTACCATGTGCTGAATCAAGCTCGCAATGCCAATGATCCTTAAAATCCTCCTTTCGGAAGACACCATCACATTTTGGACACAAGACGTTGTTTCTCAGGCAGAAGTTCTCGTGAAGCATCATCGTACGCTTCGGCACAATCTGATGACAGTTCTTACATCTCTCTTCGCCAGGACCCGGCATCTTTTCCTGTTCGCTGATACCTGATGGCTCCTTGTCGCATTCTGAGTTGGGGATGATGCGTGCTCGTAGTGTGTAGGGTGTTGCTGCGTCCCGAGCTGTAGCTTGATCTGAATGAATGCTGATGTATAAAGATTCCGCCCCTTCCAGCTCAATATTTGATGACTTTAGCCTAAACCTCTTGACAGGGGCGTTGCTAGAGTCTCCGAATACATGCTCATCAGCCCTCGGTGCGGCTCGTTGTCGTGGCGTCAACGGGCTCAGGAACAGGTCCAGATCGTCCTCTTCATCCATCCTAAGCTCGACTTCGAGGCCCTGGGTCCGGTCCCATGAACTCAGCTCGTAGTCAACATATCCACCAGAGAGGACTTGGCCATCGACGGGTTTCCAAACGTCGATTGGCCCACCTGTAGAACTGCCTTCGGCTTGACCATTATTAGGTTGTCGGGACTTCGCCATTATCTGCTTCATCGTCTCCCTCGCTTGTTCTTCGTTGAGCGCTTCAATATCGACTTCGAGATCGGTGTCCACAATGCAGATGCCATCGCCTTCGGGCATAAATTTATCGATTTCAAATTGAAAATCCCTGCCGTTGCGACTTCTATCTGGTACCCTGAGAATTTGGTTGATGGTAAGGGTGGTATAGTTGTCGCGTAGGTGTCTTTCCAGTAGCGCTTTCCAATCGTCTGGGTCATAACCTGCTTCCAGCGGACGAAGCCGAACGTAGGTACCTTTAGGAAGTTGTGTCAAATGTAGCGTTACAAAATCTGCTTTGGTCGGCTCCTCAACCATCTCGTCCACATCGATTTCGCCAAACTCCACACCCAATGCTTCGGCCAAGAACGTACTCAGCACAATTTCGCCTTCGTTTCCAGAGAACTCTCTAACCCCGGCGTACACAACATGGCTGCCTGTGCCGCTGACAAGGCGAAATGTCAGAGGATGAGGAAGCTCTGCCTGTTCGGTGCCCCATTGCAAAGCTTGTTGTCTCGCCGCGGCCAAAGGATACGGATTGAAAGGATCGAAGTTTGCGCCATTGCCATTAGATGTCGAGACAGTTGGTGCAGCTTGTAGCAGCTGCTCTAGTGCAGATGGCGGTAAAATCATCTTGTCACCTGGCAGAGCTCTCGTCCATTTGGCTACGAAAGTGCCCGACCACCTCATCTTCACTTCCGGATTATCTGCCATGGCTTAACAGTATGCCACGTGCTTCGTAATTTATCGTTCGATTTATTCGTGTCGTTACTGACAGCCGCTGCAGTTCTGTCTGGTTGTATGACGCTCGTGACGGTGAGTATATGTCTAGTCGCACGTCGTCGCTGTGCGCGTTCCGCGGTTATGTATCTATGAGACGACAATGGCGTGAACACAACTAAGATTTGGTGATCAGAGAGGCCAAACTAGTCGTACTTATATGGAGAAGTGTGTTTTCCCAGGAAAGACGCCTTGGTGGATATAGATTATGATAAGGTGTTTGTCAGCCTCGCGACCCGATAGAAGTGACTGGAAAATGGAGCCCCGAGCTTGGAGCTTGCCATGCCCAGCGGTGCAGCCTCGCGGGCCTGTGAAGCTGACTGCCCAGAAGCGCGTCCATTCAGCAAACCACATGTCAAACGCTGGCGGACTGGCCAGAACGTGGCCGCTCTACCTACTCTACCCCACGGCTTATGACGTCCTTTCAAGTTCCGCAGTTTGACACCTGCCCTCCAAGCTCCCAAGCTCTGGTCTTGCGATTCCTGAAGAAATGGACTTAGCGCTTCTGATTCAATGCACCCGCAACCTTCCCCTGAGCAGCTGTTTTGTTAAATAGACAACTTCGGCATTCAAACCAATTGCTTCCAACAATCACGAAACCCGTAATCGACTGAACAAGGGCCCGAGTACGCTCGTCCAAATCTAAAGCTCCAGCTCTTCGCACGTTACCAAGTGAAGTTTGCAAGTTTATATACTTCCCACCCGGCCATCGAGACCTTCACAGGCCTTATAACGAAAGTGGCGCCCCTTCGCTTTCGGTCATTGAAGTCCCTTCCAGGTCGGCCGATACCTGCACCTCAGACTTCACTGTTGCGTTACCTCTTCCCAAGGACTTCACTGTACGCGCGCAACCGTTTGGCCAACTTTCGCGCTGTCACCGTCCGATACTACAAGTATCGCACACAGGCACGAATATATCACTTCCTTTTCAATAGGCAGCGCAGGAAACAGGAGAACGGACCACGGAAGGGAGGTGTTCTTGCTTACTTGAAAAGGCGTGGAAGGACGGATTTCGGCACGAAACTACCGCACGCAAATGCACGGAAACTGCCAGCGGCAATGACATCGACACCAACACAACTAGATGGGGGAAATGTCCCATTACGGGATTTTGGGGAAGGATACCCGGAGGCGCCAAGTCGAGGCAACAGAAGAAGAAAGGTGGCAAACTATCTGAAGGCGGCGAACAAGACCTGGCAATCTTACCAGGACTCAGCGAGCACGAAATGGGACAATCGAGGAGCCGATCAAGGGCAGGAAGAGAACGTTCCTGGAGCATTTCCCGATGTATCTATTATCAGAAATGGAGGGGAGGAGATGATTCTATTTCCCTCATATTGCAAAAGACACATAAAGACGTTGAAAAACAATGGGCTGGACGACGAAAGCTTGAAAACCGAAACGGGCGAGCGAACTGAAGACTCAGAATGGTGGAGACAAGAGTGGGAAAAGTACGAAAACGACAAGGCCATTGTTGATGTGGACGTCAGGGGATGGGTATATACCCCTCATAGGGGTCCCTTCAACCGCAAGCATAGATTCTTGCTTGGCTTAGCGAGAAGGTTGAGTGGTGTGCCTGCTCCGAAGACACCTGACACCAGTTGTGAGACTAGTCCAGGGCCCATGACACTCAAGGCTCGACATGAAGCACACGAAGCACTTCGCGAGCAGGAGGGGATAGAGAGAGAAGCAGAGGAGATCATGCGGAAGGGCGAAACGGAGGCTGAGGTCGCCGCAAGGGGTGGATATAGCGAGGATCGCAAAGGAAGAATATCCGACACTGAGAGCTTGCACGGATATCGAGGAAGGATGCAGAGTGACGCCTCGACGCCCACCACTGATGCTCCTGGAGCTGGAAACCTCTCCAAAAGATCCTCCTGGAACCAGCCGGCAGACATGTCCCCTGAAGAGCTGAGCGCCGCCAATGATAACCTCATGACGCGTATTATGCCCTTCGTTAGTAACCCTCTCGTTTCCACGCCAATCACCGTGTTTTTCTATGATGAGAACAATTCCCAGTCAAAAACTGTCACTACAAACGAAGCCGGCCATTTCAATCTTCGAGCCGCTCTGGACTTCGTCCCAACGCATGTCCGTGTTCTTGCGTCTGAAAATCTCTCTGCTACAGAGGAGGTCAAAATCACGGAACCACAAGGAGTCAGTGTGATCACCGACGTCGATGACACGGTTAAACACTCTTCGATTGGAAGTGGTGCTAGAGAGATTTTCCGCAATGCTTTCATTCGGGACTTGAGCGACCTCACAATCGATGGTGTTCGAGAGTGGTATAGCACCATGTGTATGTAACAACGCTCATGGTATAAAAGCAGAGCTAACTTCTACTAGACGATATGGGTGTCGGATTTCACTATGTTTCTAACTCGCCTTGGCAACTTTTCCCGGTGCTAGTCACGTTCTTCAGGGCGGCTGGTCTGCCACCTGGAAGCTACCACTTGAAGCAATATACCGGTATGCTTCAAGGCATATTCGAACCAGTCGCCGAGCGCAAGAAGGGCACTTTGGAGCGCATCTTGAGGGACTTTCCCGAGAGAAAATTCGTTCTCATAGGCGACAGTGGAGAAGCTGATCTGGAAGTATATACCGATGTTGTTATGGCAAATCCTGGACGCATCATTGGGTAAGTTGTATCTACCGCCATCAATTGTGCAGGTGCTAATCTCGTATGCAGCGTGTTTATCAGAGATGTCACCACTCCGATCGAGAAGCCGTTCTTCGATGAAAGCTACACCACTACCATTACCTATAAACTGACCGTCCCAAAACCAGTAAACCAAGTTCCGTCAGATGCATCAGACCACCCAACCAACCGCCCACCCTTGCCTGATCGACGTAGTAACAGCGAGCCGTCGCAATCCTCCCAAGGACCAAAGATGGGAACACTCATTGACTTCGGAGAAGAAGAATCAAATGCTCCACCGAATGCCAGCTCTAATGCTGATCTTTTCCGACTCCAGGGAAGCGATATTCGCAGTAAGTCGGTGGGTAGCAAGCCACCGCCACCACGTCCAGCAAAACCAGAGGCTCTGCGCAGTACCTCATCATTTCAGCAGCAGTCGCCACTCCAGCCACCTAGCACCCCAGCAAGAAGTCCACAGTCGCCTAATCCAAGGCCTAACAATCCTTTGTCTACCGTGGAGAAGGAGAAGGCCAGGGAGGAACACCAGGGCGAGTATTCGTACATGGCTGCCGCGAAAGCGAAAGCCAATCGCGCATACCAAGCCATGCCAGCCGTGAGAAGCTATCTGCCTGGCATGAGCTCGGCATCGTCCATTGCTAGCGTCAAGTCTTTTGACTCCCAACCCTCAACGTCCGGGCTACCGTCACTGCCTCACCGCGGGATTAAGGCAACAGCTACTTCTTATGCATATTCAGCGGGAAGTAAAATCTCGAGCTATAAATCGTCTGTCACTGATAGATCGAGAGGTGTGGATCGCCCGACGAGCTCTTACTCAGATAGCAGTGGTGCGTCGACGCCGCCAGTTAATAAGAAATTGGAGCTGTGGAAGCAGAGGTGGACAAGGGCGCAGGAGTTGCTTAGAAGGGAGGGGGTGGTGCTGAGGAGTTGGAGAGTGGGCGAGGATGTCGCGGATGGGGCTGTCAGGCTTGTGGAGAGGGAGTTGAAGGAGATGGGGGTTGAGGGATATGGGAAGGGGAAGACGGGGGCTGGTGGCGGTGAGGCGAAGGTTAAGGATCTTAAACATTGACAGGATTATGGGTGGCGGAGGTGGTAGGGAGTGCCGCGGTTTGGATATGCAATGAAACCATGCGTCGGTATTGAAGTAATAATATTATGCCGCTTAAGCTTAGCCTGCGAGACACACTTGCCTTGCTGTAGCCTTGTCTTCGATTTCGTAGAAACCGTTCTTGGACTAACTAACATCATGAAAAGTTAAATTCGATAGAATACGGAAAATTACCCATCTGCCACTCGACGCCTATTGTTATGCGAGACTGCCACGTCTGAGGACTTAGCTACCGAAATTGCCACCTCCTTCAGCCATCTCGCTACAAAACAGCAGTCAGCAAGATCTTCCCTGAACCATACCGGCATAGTGCCAACCAGTTCATGTCACCAAAAGTCAATTTGACAAACGATTTACAGTTACAGCAGGGCGAGGGCTGAAGCGACTTCGCTAGATAGCGCCAACGCCTTAGATTCAACATATCATAATGGTGATAATGGTGGTACTAACAGAAATCCACGATTGCTAATCGATTCGCTGTTTAAAATTTCAACCAGTCTCAATTATCAGGTTACCGTTCTTGTTGATCTGTTTAGGTCAGACTATATGCTCAACTGGGTTACCCTCGTTGCCATTTTACGTTGTGAATCGGTTTCGACGGGAGACTTTCGCCTCGAGTTCTTTAATTCTGCTACGAATTGAGCTATATGCAGAATTGGTGATCTAGATATTAAAATGCTAGGCGGCAACAATCTGGTAAATCAACATACCGCCGTACCGGGTGACAATGGGTAATTTTCCATATAAACATTTCATGGTACTGTAGTAATTACGCTCTCCTATATCGCGCAAACAGCTCGCCAATCTCCAACAGGGTAATCCAAGAAAGGTCAAACTATACCACATTCCATCGCGATGTTCCAAAATCCCATCCATCTATAAGATCCCACAATCTCATGCGGAACACCTCGCTGAACTTTTCACCCATTCCAAACCCACCGAATCGGACTGGCGTAATTTCAATCCATCCATCTCCAATATATCGCACAAAGAACTCCTCCGAATCTTGAAATCCCCATCAATATACTTCTCAACGAAACTCTTCCCAAAGTGTCCTTCTTCAATCCCCCAGTCGATGTACTTACTACTCGACGTAACTTCTTTCCACACCCTACTACTACAACCCGGCATCACTCATCCCAAACATCCCCGCCTCAAAGCTAAACGGCTTCTCCGGCTCATTATAATCAATAAACTGGTCCTCCCACCTCTCCCCAGCAAAAGCATCAACGATCACATCCTTCTCTCCACCCGCCTGTTGGGTATCGCCCAGATGCAAAAAGCTGCCCATGTCCCCCCCACCATACGGCATCCAGTTCATATCCCGCTCATTATACTGTATCTCAATCGCAACATCCATGCCATCAGTCACGTCGCTATTCGCTGACAAGCCATCCTTGCTAGACTCAGGCGTGTCTGTGGGCGTACAAGATGGCGAGCGGAAGAGCGAAGGATTCATGATTGCGCCGTCGGCTGGTGCGGCGAACTGTTTGAAGACGCTCAGAATCTCGCGCGGATCGACGGATTTGGTCGTGTAAGCGTCAGTGGCCGTATCTTCCTTCTTGGCGGGATCTTTGTTCTTGGCACTGATTTGCTTCGCCCTCCCTGCTGAGGACGTGCCGCTGGGTTGAGTTCCGTTCTCGGCCATTCTCTCAGTTCCGTCAGGATTCAGTCCCATGTACTCCGCGAGCTCGCCGAGGAAGAAATCTTGCGCGTTCTCGATGTACTTCTCATGCTCTTCGTGGTTGTGCCTGTCCAGCTCCTCCTTGGAAGCGAAAGGCTGTCCGTAGTGGGCGTCACACTGAGGGTCCTTGCAAAGTAGAGGCGGTGGGCCTTGATTAATTTCCTCGCCTTGGACTTGCTGGCCGCCGTCGTTGTTCTCCATGTTCCGGTCGTTGATGTTTGATGGAGCTGGCTTCTGCGAAAGGATGGGGGTGGAGCCGTTGCTGCCCTTTCGCTTCTTGTTCGGTGGCAGTCGCAACTGACCTTGATCAATCTTTGCCGGGCCATACATGGCAGGCACGCCTTGTGGCGAGTTGACTGAGAAGGGTGGGGCTTGAGTTGTTGTAAGCGCGGCAGGAGTCTGCGACTTACTTGCCGTGCGGTTATGGGCTTTCTGATTGGCAAGAGCTTGTTGCTGCTGTTGCAAATTTGCTGCGTTCAACGGCATGGAATTTTGCACAGGAGCCTGCTGCTGCGACGTGTTTGCAGCAGAATTTTGAGGTTGAGGCGGTCCTGGAGCACCACCCTTGTTCATGGCCGGAAACTTGTTCATCACATCGCTGATGATACTCTTCGCCAACGCAATTGCTTCGTCAACATCTTTCGGGCCCATCGTAAAGGTGGCCCTGGGCTTCTGCATCGCGGCTCCGTCCTCAAACTGCTGAGTAATCCTATGATGTGCTCGAAGCAAAGCCCGGAATCGAATCTCATCTTTGAACATTGCGAACCATCTTGGAGCCACCTTGAAGACGTTCATGATCTGTGCGCCGCTGGCCTTCAGCTTTCCGAGCATCGCCTGTCTCTCAGCCGGGCCCAAAGATAGCTCTGGGAATGGCTTGAACCTCGACATCTCATCTTGCCTGATAGCTTGAAGTTGTTGCTGAAGTTCTGGGGTGAATCCCTGCTGTGCGGCCTGGGCATATTTCCACTTCTGAACCATTTGAAAGTATGCTTGTTTCTTCTCTGCTGGCAATGCCTCGATCTGTTGCGGGGTCAAAATAGGTGGCCGTTGCAACTGCTGCTGAGATTGGCGTTGCTGTGGGTTCAGTTGCTGCATGTTCGGCCGAGTGACGTGAGGATTCGGGTTCGGGACTTCAACCACATCATCACTACTGGCACGCTTTAGGTTATTCTTATTCGCCTGGGCAGGAGAAGAGCCTGGTTGGCCAGCTTTGGAAGCACGAGCCAGTGCCAACTGTTTCGCGTCTGGCTGAGCTCGTGCTTGCTGCTTTGGAGTCGGGGGTGCCTTTTGGCCTGGTGGCGGTCTTCCAGTGTTGACTCCCACTGAAAATCCAGGTTGGCTAGGTGGAGGCCCGCCCATGGGCCGCTGCATTTGCTTTGGAGGCATGTTTTGCCCACCCGTTTGCGGAAGCCGGCCCATCTGAGCATTGGCGTTCATCTGGTTTTGCAAGAGCTGCTGACTCTGCTGAGCCTGCATAAGAGCAACTTGACGTTGATGAGCCAGCTTTTGTTGCTGAATCACTTGGCGAATCTCATCATCACTCCTGTCTGCCCACCTTCCACTGGTGTGCGTCCGAGCCTTTTGAATATCCTCCGTAGTGATCTGCATTGGTTGTTGTGGGAACAACATTTGACCTTGCGGTCCGGAAACCTGGTTATCCATTGGCTGTCCAGGAGGTTGCAGGCCTGGCTGAACCATGCCGCCAATCTTTGCCTGCTGCGACATTCTGTTCCGCAGTAGGTTTCCTAAGTGGTATCTTTGTAAGCTCTTGATCTGCTCCAGTACATTCGGCACGTTCAATCCATTGTTGTGTCCATTAGCCATCACCCACTGTTTCAGCGGTCCCCATTTTTTCAAATCCGCAGGAAGCAATTGCTGGGGAACAATGGTATACGCTTGCGACGGGAAATCCATACCATCAAGTTGTGAAAGCTGAGGTGGCATGTCGCCGCGGCCCTGTTGCTGCGCCATTTGTTGTTGTCGAAACATCATTTGCTGCTGAGGCGTCATTCCGGCCATCATCTGCGGAGTAGGGCGCTGTATGGGCTGCCCATTAGGTAGGAACATCTGACCCATAGCACCTTGTGGCATAGGATTATTTTGCGCCGGAGGTTGCCCATTGGACATCGGCGTGGGCATGCCTGCCTGCTGTCGCGTTCGCTGGTTCCATTTTGCTATCACTTCCTGCAACTCGTCCGGTGGGAGGTTGGCTAAGTTCGCCCGTTGTTCTGCAGACATATTAGGGGGGAGAGTCACATTGACCTGGCCGCCGTTCATGCCGTTTCTCGGATTGAAGCGAGGATCAATAGGTTGTCCGAACTGCGGTGGCGGCGCGGCATTCTGTGCAAGAGGAGCGTTCAGGGTGTTCATAGCTGGACTTTGTTGCGTGGGCGGCATGGTGCCCATCCCTCCCGGTTGACCATGAAGGGCAGCCATCTGTTTTCGCGCATGTGCTTGAGCTTGTTGCTGAGCCTGGTTAGCAGCAACTTGAGGGTTGCTAAACTGTTGCTGTTGTCGCAGATTTTGAGGCGTCACAGCTTGCGCCGGCATCCCCGGCATTGACTGTGGAGTGGTATTACCCTGCTGCGAAAGGTTCACCTGCATTGCCAGCCGATTGCCATCCACCATACTCTGTCCTTGCGCCGACCTCTGCTGTTGCATCATAACAGCTTGCTGCTGTCGCTGCTGAGAGACTCGCATGCGGTTGGCGGCTTGCTGGCGGAAATAAAGGGAAGCTAAGTCTATCCCTTGGCTTTGGTAGCGTAACTGCGACGCCTGAGTTTTGAGGTTAGCGGGATGATCAGTATTATGGGGTTGAGTAGTCTACTTGATCCATCCGCTCATTCATTGTGGCCCTTAGTTGTGCTTTCTGTTCTTCGGTTGCAGACGCCTCCATTTGTTTCACCATTTCGTTTAACCTCTGCGGATCTAGCATCTGCCCAGCTCTCTGGGCGCCTTGTGGATTGGATATTGGCGCTTGTGGTGGTTGAGGTTGTGGCTGATTCATTGAGAATTGCTGATTTTGTGCCATACCTTGCCCCATCATGTTATTCGAGAATCCGAGAGGCATTTGTTGTGGCGTCTGCTGCCCTGGGATGGGAGAGGCCTGCATCTGTTGCTGGAGTTGTCCAAAGCCCTGCTGAGGCTGGTGTTGTGCCATATTCGGACGCGCGATTTGACCTCCCATTCCTCCGTTCATTCCCAAACGTTGCTGGGCTTGGAGTGCATTGACCTGCTGTTGCCGGTGGGCAGTGAGCTGGTTTAGCTTGTCCCTTAAGACGTTCAGGTAAGTATCCTAGGTATGTCAGTACGCTGCAGCTGGGAGGTCGCAGTATATAAGTACGCACCCTGTCGCCAGAGCCATCGAATGCAGTTTTCTCAAAGGAAAGTGCGAGCTGGCAGTACTGCTGAAAGCTCTCGTTCGGCTTGGAAGAGGCTAGGCGCAATTGAGTGACACTATGATATATTAGCAGCGCTCACGCCTGTGATTCAACAAGGATATAAGACCGCAACAAGAAGGGATTCCTGAAGGACATACATATGCCTGACTTGGGCTAAACGGTCCTGCTCCGGAATCATTGATTGCCAGCCCGTTAGTCCAGGTGGGATACTACTTCTTATGTTCTGAAGCAAAACCATTTGTATATTCGGCGGCAATTGTCCTTGCTGCATCCCCTGCTGCATCCCACCGTTCCCCATCTGTTGAAAGTTCCCGGCCATCATGTCGCTCTGCGACGGGCAGACTGACAAGCGGCGGCGACGCCGGCGGAGGGCGGAGGTCTGGGATCAGAGTTCTCAGCGAACGTCTGTGACAAGATAGATGGTCGCAAGAAATTGAATCGACGTGAAGACTGAAGATCGCAGAATTTACACTTCCCTGCAGGCGTCGTGGTGGATAAGGCCGGTAAGTTGCGACAGACGGCGATAAACTGTGTCTTCGACGGTAGTTATGTTCAGATTACCACGTCGCTAACGTTCTGACCTCCTGATAAGTATTCAGAGGACAGTTGTTTATGATGGTGGCGAGTGAGAAACGGATTTAGTGTAGTTGGCTCGTTCAACGATGAGCGACGAAATGTACCGAGAGTACAAGACAAGTGGGCCGTGCCAGGTTCGGAATGCTGTCACAGGTGGCTGAGGTAAGGATATGTGCTAGTCACTGTCAGATCGAGACATTTCGCCAACGACGCGTATTTCGTACCTTTTCGCCTGAAAGTGAGTCGAAAATGGAGTCAAGCTCTTCGAGTGTAACTAGATGAAGATGATGATGTAGGAGGGAAGAGTGTAATGGCGGTGGAGGACTCGCGGTTGTGGTTCTCGTTCGAATGGAGGTTAGTTTGCGCCTTGTGGTCCCTGTGCTGGCACCGACAGGGGCTGCTTCAAAGCTAACGAGGCTGGCGCTTTTCGCACGAGCGAATCATCGACCACATCCTCGCTGCTACCCAATCCTGGAGGGTGTCACTCTAATTTGCCTGATACTGCGCTTTCTGGCTTCGAAGACTGCCTCTAAAACTGAAGATGTTTTGTTTCTTGTACTCAGTTCCTGGAAACCAATCCTCTAGATTCAGAGTTAGAAGTAGTCCTTTTGTTGCCAGATCTGACTAACTTACATGACCCTCGTTGTCTGTGAGAGTCTCTTAAGGCCCGTTGGACAGCTCTGCGGACTCGGCCATATACACCAGTACATGTGGTAGGCTACCTTATAACCAGTGGGTGAGAAGGTCTTGTCACGTTCACCGAATGTAAGGCGAGGAAGACGGCGGGATTTCACTCTGTTATCAGAGACGCATTGAAGCTGAACCGGAGTCTGAAATCATCGCTGTCAGTCCATGGGTCAAGATCAGATGGCGACATATGATCTCAGGGAATCTTTGGAATATAGCGCACAAGCAGTTTTCGCACGTTCTATAGCTAAGACAACTCTGCACAGTATGCAGAGAGATTCGTACTTGTTAGGAACTGATTCGTTAGGAAGTCACTCGTTATGTGTCTACTTCGTAAGTAGCTATGTACTGTAGAAACGCTCAAGCCGAGTTGTGCCAGTGTACACCTCATCATGATTGTCTTCCTTCTCCCAACCATAGTCTACCATTATCAAAATACACGATAAACTCTATAGATTTCGAAATACCTGTTTGTGACTTTATTGTATTGCTATCTTCCACTCATTTATTAGCAGTAGTTTGTTGTTCATGATGGTGACAAGAGTCTGGGTGGCCTTGTCCCTCGATCCTTCAGTGATCATGGAACCGCGCCTAACCGTGCAAGGTGTTGTGCTGCAACCTCCACCTCGCTACAACGTGCACTGTGTGGCCCGTCGCGGCGACCAATAACAAGTTCGGAATAAACTTGTGTCATGTGTCCCATAGCTAGCCCCGTACGAAGCGGTTCATCCAATTTATTTCAAAAAAGGCAAAATATGGCTAAACAATGTCTTCCTATCTGGTCATACTGGTTGAAGTATCTTCGTCCCCATGTCGTCCCGTCCCGCTTTGGCGGATGTGTCTCGTGCTTGTTCTTGGCTGGATGGAAGGCGATCCATCTGTGCGGAACACTGATTAGATCAGATCGCCAAGAGATATGGAGCTAAGCACCTTCCTGATGCTCGAGCTCCGTCCACTCAACCCCGCAAACACCAAGCCACTTACACTGTATACAAAACATAGACAACGTAATTTTAGATGTCCACAAAGTTCACCAACAGAACAAGTCTTCTTCTGACCTCAAACAAGCTGCCATTCAGCCACTCCGTACGATATATTCCAGCCACATTCAGATATCACACCACAATGGTTACCACTCAGAAAGCAGCCATCGCCCAGGCCAATGGCTTTCTGGACTTTGTTAACGCCTCGCCAACCCGTGAGTTCACCCACAAAACCTCATCTATCTGGCTCTAATCTGACACATGCCAGCATTCCACGCCGTCCAGTCGTCCATCAAGCTCCTCGAAGCGGCAGGTTTCAAGCCGATCAAAGAGAAAGACTCCTGGTCCAACAGCGTCACCACAGGCGGCAAATACTACCTAACCCGCAACGGCTCCTCCATCGTCGCTTTCGCCGTCGGCAAGAGATGGAAGTCCGGCAACCCAATAGCCATGATAGGAGCCCACACGGACTCACCGACCCTGCGCCTCAAACCGGTTAGCAAGAAGACCAACGCAGGCTTCCTGCAAATTGGTGTTGAGACTTATGGTGGTGGAATCTGGCACACTTGGTTTGACAGGGATCTGAGTATTGCGGGGAGAGTGATGGTTAGGGACGCCGAGGGGAACTTTGTGCAAAAGCTTGTCAAGGTTGAGAGGCCGATTGTGAGGATTCCGACGTTGGCGATCCATTTGCATCGTGAGACGAACTTTGATCCGAATAAGGAGACCGAGCTGTTCCCAATTGCTGGCTTAATTGCGGCGGAGCTGAACCGCACCGGACAGGGCGGAAAGGAGGAGGCAAAGAAGGATGACGGCTTCAATCCGCTTGCCAACATGACCGATCGCCACCACCCAGTAGTCCTTGAGATCATTGCCGAGCACGCTGGCTGCAAGGTCGAGGACGTCGTCGACTTCGAGATGGTCCTTTACGACACCCAGAAATCATGCATCGGAGGCATCAACAACGAGCTGATCTACTCCGCCCGCCTCGACAACCTTAACATGACCTACTGCTCCGTCATCTCCATGATAGAGTCCCTGAAGTCCTCTTCCGCCCTCGACGACGAGCGCTGTATTCGCCTAGTCACCTGTTTCGACCACGAGGAGATTGGATCCACCACCGCCCAGGGCGCAGCCTCCAACCTTCTTCCAGCCATCATCAAGCGCCTCTCCCTCCTTCCTTCCGCTTCCGAGGCTGCGTCCGTGGCCTCCTCCGAGAAGTCCTGGGAGAGAGTCAGAAGAGAGAGCGACGCAGACAACTCCACAGCCCTAGAGCAGACCCTCGCAACCTCTTTCCTTATCTCAGCCGATATGGCACACTCTGTTAACCCGAACTACACGCACAAATACGAGTCCGACCACAGACCGGAGATGAACAAGGGCACAGTTATCAAGATCAACGCTAACGCGCGCTACGCCACCTCCTCCCCGGGCATCGTTTTGTTACAGGAGGTTGCTAGGCTTGCTAAGCCGTCTGCGGATTCCAAGACCAGCTCGGGTGTCCCCCTTCAGCTGTTTGTTGTGAGGAATGACTCGTCTTGTGGCAGCACAATTGGGCCTATGCTCTCTGCTGCACTTGGTACGAGGACGTTGGATCTTGGTAACCCGCAGCTAAGCATGCACTCCATTCGCGAATGTGGTGGTGTGTATGATGTTGAGCACGCTATCCGTTTGTTCGAGAGTTTCTACGAGAACTTCGGCAAGCTGGAGAGCAAGATCTTGGTTGATTAGATAGTAGATAGTATGCTTAGTAGAATATTATATCATTGTCAAGAACACCAAGCGCCAGTATTCTCGTATTCAGTTTCCCAAAGTAGTCGTCCACAATCAAGACATGTTACGAACAGCAACAAAACTTGCATGAAGAGGTATTCAAGAGTGTATTTCTACGCAACTACGCCTCCTTAAAAAGTGCTCTTCGGAGCATTTCCATCCTCTTTCCCACTCTTATAGGTATTATGATCCTCCCCCCCAGCTCCTGCATCATTATTAAACATCTCAATCTCCTTCTGCTTCATAAACCCCGGCACCTTATCCGCCTGCCATTTCTTAAAATTAAACCCGAGGCCCGTATGCGAATAATCCTTATCATTCGCCTGATCCTTATGATACTTAACCCTCTCAAAATCGCTCCCTACCGTCGCCGGATCCAGACTCAGCGTCACCAACGCATTAATGGTAGCCGTCTTGGGAATCCCTAAAAACGTCCAGCTCTGCTCATTCTTGAACTGCAGCACATGGTCGTCGGACCGCACGACCTCGTAGTTCTCGTTCTTGGAGTCTTTGAAGAGCTTAGGCAATGCGAACCATTGGCCAGCCATCTTGTACCGGTCGTTGGCGTACACGAATTGGTCGTCGTAGACACAGTCTGGGGTGTAGCGCCTGACACGCTCGACGGTGGGCTTGCAGGAATAGAGCGCTATGATGTCGTCGAGGAGGGCTTGGCGGTTGGGTGGGATCGGAATCGACTTTGACGGATTGGGGGTGTAGTCCTCTGTTGTGCTGGTTTGGCGGACTTCGAAGTCTTTGCCTGGTGCCGATGCGGGCGGGCCTGCCTGGTTCTTCATGGAACCCATGGATGTGATGCCGGGGGTGATATGCATGTTTGCGAGTGTCGCTTTGGTGGCGTCGGGGGTGGTGTATGGTAAGTTGCTGAAAACGCTTGTGGTGAATGGAATCGATCCTACTAGTAATAGAGGAACCGTCTTGGGGATCTTAGATTGAAGAATGCGGGTGAGAAACATGGTGACAGATTTGCCGAACTAAGTAGTTGGTGGTATACCAATACTGGTATCTGAATTAGGCTTCAGAGGGGATGACGAAATAAGGACCTACGTATGATATGACAGTGGGGGGGAGTTAGATAATGGCTACGAATAGAGTGCTTAACGATAAATATTGGACAGTGCTGGATTCGCTAAATGGCAAAACTCTGGTCCATTGTGTCTTTGACAATGTTGACGTCGTCCGGAGCGGTCTCCGGTGCGGGAGCGGTTGAACGTTTGTTTAGCTTGGCGCTTGGCCGAACCACGCCTCGATTTGGCACCACTTGGCACATGTTTGTCGAGCCCCCCTGACACCTTGAAGGGTTCTCGAGACTGGGCTGCTTGCTATACTGTAATGTCTTGCCGAACGGATCCCATTGAGCCCTTGTGCTTAAGAACCGCGACCACGAGCCAACGCTTACGGACTGTAACATCCTCGATACCACGATCGAACACCCACTCCCTCTCTATTCCGTCAGGATCCTTCTCCGTTATCGACTCGATCGCAAGGTTTTGAGCGGCGAGGTTTTCCTCCACGAAGAAGTTCGCCATTTTGGCGCGCCCAGTGTGGAAGCCTGCAACCACCCATGCCTTTCCTTCAGGCTTCATGAACCAACTTATGCTCTTCGACAAGTTTGCATGCTGCCAGGGCATCCACAAACAATCCGCCACTATAACCACATCAAAGGTTCCCTTATGCCCCTGCACAAATGCGTCCTCCTGGTTCAGCTCTCCCCATTCATGTCCATGCACCCAGCACTGCGGCCATCCATTCTCCTGAATCTCGGCCGCTTTTGGTACATTCTTTGCGACATTCTTCTTAATATTGGCGATGACCTCTGGTGCAGGGTAATCCGTTATAATAACCTCCTGCGCACACGCTCTCGCTGCAATGATCCCTGAGAGCCCAGTACCTGCACCAAGCTCCAACACCTTCTTTCCCTTTACATCCCACTCCTTATCCTCCTCGATAAACTCGGCGATCTGCAGTCCTGAGTTCCACAAGAAATGCGAGAATAATTTACGGTTGTCGTCTCCTTGCGGGTCTGCAAGCTGAAGTACGATACTTCCGTATGTTGGCGACAAGTAGGTAACTGGGTGATCGATATCACCGTGCTGGTTTGTAATGTCGTCTGGGAAAATGACACCGAGGGACTCGCCCAGGAAGTCTTCTGGATCGGTGGCTTCGCCTCCAAGACGAATCTTGTCTGTTAACATTGTGGCGGTCACTTGTTGAAGTAGGCGCGGTATCTGGCGCCGAAGATGAGAGTATGTGCTTATGTGGTGTTTTAGGTAGTTGATACCTTGTTGCCTCTCTGTTGATAGCGGGGTCCTCCGCAAAACAGTCGTGCCCCGCGGTCGCGATAGTGCCCTCACAGTTGGCCCCTGTCCATCACGATAAGGGGCCACCACGGCATGTCCGCCAAGGTACCAGCTAGAAGTGGATTAGTTCCGCCGTGGACCCCATGCTCTAAATTGGTCGCCTTTCAGCGACCTTCGAGCTCAACATACGTCAACCACAACTTGCGCCTGTCAACACTTCAAACCTCACTATGCGAACATAGCTGAACAACAACACTCCTCAGAAGCGCATATACACAAACTACTGCCGAATGGCGTCCGAAATACAAAGGATCGCCTCGACGTCCATCGGCTCAGAGATCTTTTCTGTCGCCGCATTACTCGTCATTTCGTTGGCAGTTATCCTCATACTGCGGTACTACCTTCCACTACGCACAACACCAGCATATCTTCTCGTCCCGATATTTTTTGCCCTAGCTCTACCGACGAGCATAGTCTTCCTTGTACCCATCGATCTTGCATCAAACGCCGGCACCGACGATGGCAATAGGGGCATTTGGCTACCCAGCCGGGTGCTACTAGTCTCGTGGAGGATAACTTACTGGTTGACCTTTGTATTGACCTGGTTCATCCTTCCTATCCTTGGAGAGTTCTCAGATGCTGGTCATCGAGAGATGAACGCCAGGCTCATATACTCACTGCGCGCGAACGCCAAATACCAAGCTATCGTCTTTGGCTCCGGAATCCTCGGTCTTATTTACGTCTTCATTACCGCCGGCGCGACGCCAACCAGTTTGAAGGGCCTGCTTATGGCACTTGCCTATGTGTGGGGTTTGATTCTTGCTATCTACCTGATGGGACACGGGCTGGTGGCTATCCCGAGGGCGCTGTTTCGCAAGGCCAGTATCAGTGGTACTTTGCGCCAGATCCAGACGCAAGCGCCAAAGGTACACGAGAAGATGGAGGACGTGATCGAGAAGCTGGAAATACTTGAGGCGCAGGTTCTGGTGCTCAGCAAGAAGAAGACGGGAAGTGCTGCGGCATTCCAGGAATGGATAGAAGAGCTGGAGGATGGATGCAACCTACCGGAATCCCGCCCGAGAAGCCACGTTCGTCGCATGTCAATCCCCAACGCCTCAGTGCCTACGATCATCACCGAGAACTACCTGGCAGACCTCACGCGCTCCCTCGACCGTGCCCGACATGCTCGTATCAGATACATCGACGAGTGGGATCGTCTTGTGCAAAACGCCGTGGCAACCCAGGCGATCCTCGACTCCGCAGCCTCGAAGAAGCTCGAAATCGGGAAGGCCTCACCACGCGCCTCAATTTTTGAGCGTTTCACATTCTTCACTCCCTTCACCCGCTACCTTTACTACTATCACATCGTGCCATACCTACGTCTTTTTCTCGGTGGCTTCCTCGCCCTCGCCTCCTTCTGCATCATCTGGTCCGAAGTAATCAAGCTCGTCACCCCAAAACTCTCTATCATCTCCAAAACCGTCGTCCACCACCCCGGCTCGGATGAAGGCAAAATTGGCTTCACCGGCCAAATGATCGCCGCGGCCTGGATCCTATACATGTGCACCGCGGCCCTCACATCCCTAAAATCCGTGCCGACCTGGCGCAGTCGCGCGCTCGTGCGCCGCAACACGGCGTATGAATCCGCGTTCTGGTACGCTATGCAAGTTGCGAGACTGTCAGTGCCATTGTCTTACAACTTTATGACTTTCCTCGATCCCGGGATTTATGAGAAGACTGTGTTCTATAAGTTCCTTGGAAAACTGATTAACCTTACGCCGTTGGGGAGCTGGTTTGATTATATCTTCCCACTCTTCGTGCTCTTGACGGTGTGCGCAACTCTGTTTAACCTTTATGGGAAGGCGAAGCGGATGCTGGGCTTTGAGATGTTTGATGATGAGGATGAGGAGAACACAACTGGTTATGGTACTGGCTCGTGGCGCGAGGGCCGTGATCTTATTACTAGGGATATGGGTGGCGATGGTGGGTTGAGTCGGATTCCAAGTCCTTTGCCTGGGGCCAGTGGCCCGGCGAGATCAAATATTGGAGATAGTATCCGAGGTGCTGGACCAACCCGCCCAACTGCGACCACGAGACAGGCGGAGTATGACCCGGATAACGAGACGTTCATTGGGGCTCTGGCTCACAGGATGAAGAACACCGTTGATACTTTGGAGACACCGGAGTGGGTGGCTAATATTAAGAAGCCGAGGTGGATGGGCGGTGATGATGCTGGTCCGGCGAGAGCTGGCAGCAGCTTTACCAGGATCTTTGGCGGAAGTCATGCACAGGATGGAAGAGTTAGGCTGTAAATAGGCCAGTTTATTGTAAGATAAGGTAGGATGGATTTGGGATAGAAGTGCATTTAGCGAGGAGTCGAGGTTCATTTACAGCTGTTATGACACGTACACATCATACCAATACATGTTTTCGTGTTTCGAATATGTTCTATTCAAGTCGCACTCTGTGCAGTCTCACTATCTACAACTCCCCTGCCAGTCGTCTATCCAGTTCTCACGCAACTCAATCCTGTCATGGCCAAGAAGGATTCATGTCCCCCAACCAACTAACGCCCACCGGCCTAAACACCCTAACCTCCCCCTCCGTCAGCGTGCCCAAATCATACTCCCCCTTCTTCACAATTTTCACACCCCCCACATTCTGCTCCAGCACCTCCATCACTCCATCACTCCTTACATTCACCACCACAGAAGTATGATCCGGCATACCCGCCGTCTTCCACCCATGCTCATTCTCAAACCTCGCTGTCCAGAACTGGATCAGATCACCCCTTCTCACACCTGCATCAAGCACACTCGGATGGCTCGGCGGATTTGGCGAGACAAACGAATACACCTGCGCCCCATGCGCAAGGCTCTGGGACGCCATGCACGGTTCCTCGCCCCTGGCCTTACACTCCTCAGCCACGGCCTTCAACCCATCATTAGCCAGGGTCCAGCACTCCCCATTCCCCACCTTTTTCCCCATCTGCCTTTCACACCATGCCGCCAGGCGCTCGCCATACACCGTCTGACACCTCTCTAGCTCCGGCTGCCCGAGAGGTTGCGGAGGAGGGAGGTGTACCTGCTCACCGTTCGCCGTCAACTTTGGCGCGGCCGCGTCCCAGGTGACGCGGATCTTGGTCCGCCCGAGGTCGGCGGTGGTGAGGATCCCGGTGAATGTGCATGTTTTCCGGGCGCCGGCGGCGGACCAGCCGTTTGTGTATCCCAAGGCACGCACGCCGGGGATCTTTTTGATGCTTTGTGGTGGCCAGTGCGGGAGTTGGGCTGCGTACCATTCGGACGGGAGGTCTAGATCGAGGTCCTGCTGCCTGGAGGTCGAGGGTAGGCCGGCTGGTGGTCTGCCTGATGGTGGTGGTGCTGGTTTGCCTTGCATCTAAGCGGCGTCAACAATCCAGCCCAGGGCTTTTGATGATCGAGAAACAAAAGGAATTCAAGAAATATCACAATGAAAAGCGAATTTTTGGTACCCCTGAATGGCTTTTAACAGCCGTCCACAAGGGGATTGCCAAAAGGCGAAATAAATGCCTTTGGTATTCTTGCGAATCAATATTTATAGCTACTTACTGGTGGTTTTGGCTTGCTCGCATGCGGAATAGAAGGTGGCGGCCCACTGCTCCGCTGCGTACCCAACAGTTCCGGCCTCTTCTTCGGCGGTGGTGGCGGTGCCTGCTTTCCTGAGATTGCAGATGGATGTGATGGCTGCCCACTATTATCCCTCATCACAATGCCCGAGTCCTGCTCAGGCGCCTTGTTATCCATACCATACGCAGCGGCCTTATCCGTAAGTCCATACTTGTTGTTCAGATTATTCGCAGACCTCAAACCCGATGCAACCTGGACACCGTGTCTCTCACGGAAATTATTCGCCGTCGATGCAGCGTTCCGTGCATCCGAGAACGATATTGACGACGGATCCCTCTGGAAAGATGATGCCGTCTTGAGCGCAGTTTGCTTCTGAGCCCAGGTTGTTCCCTGGCTCGGTGGCGCAGGTTGCTCGGCTTGCTGCGTTGAATAAGAAGTGTGAAAGCGAGATTGCAGCTTCCCCAGCTGAGATGTGCTCGGCTTTGCTGCAGGTGGGGGTGGTTGAGCTGCTCGACTGGTCGGCAGAGGTGGTGATGGACTTGGTGCAATGCCAAAGCCGGGAACGGAAACACCAGCAGCTCCAAGCCTGTTCATCGAGTTCTGGTTCAGTATCCCTTGGTGTGCTGGAGGCTCAGGTTCATGTGTAACACTGTAAGGTGGTGGTGGTGCCGGGGTATGCTCATTCGGGTTCTCGGTCTGTCTTGGAGGAAGACGTGGTGGAAGCGATGGTTTCGGCGGTGGTGCTGGTGCTAGGGCCGGCGCTCTTCCATGGGCTGCTGGTGCTGGGGGGGATGGCACTCTACTATCAGCTACGTCCCTCCGTCCTGGTGGAGGAGGCAAATGCGAGGTCGCTAATCCTGTCGTATCTCTCCTGTATGGCTGTGGTGGAGGTTTCTCAACTTCTGGCTCTGGTTGTGGTTGTGGTTGTGCGCTACCCGGTCTGGCATATGCATTTGACGAAGCGCATGCTACTGGGCTTCCGCTGGGTGGTACGCCTCCGAAAGTGCCCGTTCTTTTTGGTGGTGGTGCAAATGTCGCTGGGTCTCTGAGCGAACTCAATGGCGTAACCATATGTGTTGATTCTGGTTTTTTTGCTGCTTCGTCGCCGCCCATACCAACAGCTCCTTTGCCCTTATTCATCCATCCAGACTTTCATATTGTGTTAGCCAGCTCTGGTAATGTCAACCGGTTGGTGTGCTTACAATCTGGTTCATCCCTTTAAAATCTCCCCTCCAGCTCTCCTTCGACGACCCATCTTTACCTTTTGGCTGCCATCCTCCTTTGGACACCTCCTTGAAATCGAATCCCATATTTGCGATAGCGGTCGAGTTACTCAACCGCTTTGCGAGGGTTCTGTTTATTATATAGGTATATGTGAGTGAATGACCTTGAGGGTTGATGTGCCGCTGATGGAAGAATCATGCCGAGCAATGACGAGCGGGTACAGGGGCATTTATACACTAAAGGCCATGCACCCTGCCGCTCTCCCTAGGAAAGTCCGTCTTGACAACACCAACACAAAAAACACTAGAGATATGCTCCTGCAATCGCTGAACATAATGACAAAGCCGCATGATACCGGGCACTGGTATGAAGTTGGGCCTCTTTGTATATAACGTCGGTACCTGCTCTTTGGTCACTCCTTCCCCCCAGCTGTCATCTTTTGGTATCACATATCTCATATCTCGCTTTGCGTCGTATCCTTTCCTTTCGTACAAAGGCTCTTTCTTCGTTTAAGACATGTTAGCATTGACATTATGTGTGAAGCTGCGAAAGTTTTGACCCTTGGCTTAGCCGCCTCTTTCAACTCCTCCCTGATGTCGCAACCTTGTGTTGATGTTTCCGTCTCTCTATATACTCCCCTAGAACCCCTCAGTCTTTCTCGCTTATTTACAACTTCGTTCTCTTTTTGGAACTTTTGAACCCCTGATGCCGCTGGAAACACAAACAGATTTGTCGTATGGACCTGGACGAACCCCTGGAACCTACCTTCGGAAATAAACCAAGACCACTCAATCCACATGTCCCCGACGATGACAGAGGTCCGGCGCTCCTTGGGTTCTGCATCTCCCTCACCTTAGTGGCCTCGTTTACAGTCTTCGCTCGAGTCTATGTTCTACTCATGATGCAGAGAGTCGCGGGCTGGGACGATGTCTTCATGCTGCTAGCAATGGTGAGCATAGCAAACACAACTGCAATTGTTCAGCATGGCTAACCATAGTAGGGCACAGCTGTGGCAGCTTTAGGAGTCGTATGGGCTCTGGGCATGAATGGCGGTGGGCGCCATAGCATATACCTTGACCCCGAAACAAGATTGCTCAATTCCAAGCTCTCTTTTGCACGACAATTGTTGTACATGTGGGCGATCACCATAGTCAAGCTTTCAATCGCGCTCTTCCTCATGCGCTTCTCGCCACACCGCTTCTATCGTCGCTTTCTCAAATGCACTATGACTTTCCTCGCCGTCTCGAGTCTTTGCGCAACTTTCGCCATCCTACTGCAGTGCCAACCAGTTCGATACGTGTGGGACAAGTCAGGAACAGGCACATGCCACGCACCCGCCACCCTCGCTATATTGTGGTACATAATCAATGGCACGACCTTCGCGACCTATCCTGCATGTTATAAAATGTGGCTAACGGAAGCTTAGGCATTAGCATCTTCACAGATCTTGTCTTTTCTGTTCTGGCACTTCCCATGCTATGGACTGTGCGGATAAAGAAGCTAATAAAAGTGGTGATCGTGGCAATCATGGCGCTAGGTATCTTGTGAGTGGTTTGGTCACACTTGAAATCCCTACGAGTTGCTCACAATTCTCTAGTGCTGCTGCCGCTGGCAGTGTCAAAGTTTGGTATGCCTCACAATGTTGTAGCATGGGAGACGCAGTCTATGAAGGCAGTTTTATCACAATGTGGGCATGCGCTGAATGCAACCTGGGCATCATAGCCTCATCTATACCATGCCTGAAGCCGCTCTTCAAAAAGTATTTCGGCAAGGATGGCCCAGAAGTCAGTCTTCGACCTGGTCAAAGTAGTCGCAGCCGCCATCGTCGATCCAGTGGCATTGGCTGGATGGGGTGGCATACACGCTGCAGCCATGAGCACACACTCGTCTCGCATACCTACAGAACTGGAGATATCACGCCACGGAAGGAAGTCCCCGTATTCGGCAAATCTCTATCGAAGAACAGAAGAGCAGAGGAGAATCCGTACTATCAGCAAGACCTCACGAGATTGGTAAATGACGTCGAGCGGGATGATGCCAGAGTACTGTATGCCAATATGAGTCGCGCTCTGGCGCCGGTGTACCTGGGCAACAAATAAATTACGAAGTCCAGCTTCTACGCCGACGAACTCGTACACCTCGAGGAGTGATCAGGGCCAGATGGGGCGATGCATGGAGACGCAATCCTCTGTCCGTAGCAAGCAGTATATGCCATTGACAGAATCTTCCCCCGCACCGGGGTAGCCAAATGCCCAAGGGGCGTCGATGCGCAATCTGGCATTCGTAGCAACACAACATAGTGCTAACCTTCCCGTCGACCAATTTTCCTTTCTCCTTCAACTTAATATGTAAAGCCATGCGTGAGGCCCGCCCCACCAACCAATTTCGGCGTATCCTTGGGCCTGATTTACTTTCGTACCTCTCTCCGTGAGATCCGATTACAGAATGGCTGTCCAGAATTTCAAAATGCTTTCTCAACAACTCAATCCATGGACTTTTGCCAATCGGTTTTCAAGCAGACCATGAAGACGTAACAGTTCTATTATATTCAAGATATCAGAAAGCCGTAAACGCATTCTGCTGCAAATGGATTTGAGTAAGCCAATGGTTCACATGAATCACGATATGTCTTCAACGGACGTGAGAGGGCCTCCAAACTTATCAATTGATCCTCGCTGCCTTGATGGACGTCTCTCCTCTGCCCAATTTGGACTCTGCCACCCCCGGAATTCCCACAACCAACGGAGGCCGAGAACTAGGCCCGAGACCAAACGGTTTGCCATTAAAAGGACGCTCTTATTCTGGTCATTTAAACAAAAGAAGGCCTTCTGAAATTTTATTCTAGCTAATAAATAGTTCAATTGAAGCGGTATTGATTGAGTTACACCCACTATAACATGATGGGATCCACAGAAGTTTATTTGGCGGGGTGGCAGGGCCAAGCTGAATGGAATGGGGCAGCTTATCGATAAGGACTTGACGGTTGCTGTCCACCGCGGTCGCGTAAACACAACGAGGATCCTAATACCCACGCAATGCGCCGATGAATATACGCAACGCACCACGCAATCAACAATCATGCACAGCTCATCAAAGATGGCGCTCCTCACGGAGCATTTGAGGCATACGCCAGTCGTACGTCTCCTTCCCCATACCCTCGCCCTTTCGCAGGCAGCAAGCTGACCGCATAGTCCCTCTTCGACGACATGATAGACTCAATCAATAAACTCGCCTGGAAAGCCGTCGACGCCGTCGAGGCTGGTCTCTCCTCTGCACCTCCGTCCTCCCTCGGCATAACCCTCCCTTCCGACCCAATCGCAACTGCCGAGCTCGAAGCTAAGATCAAGCTGGAGATCGAATCCGGCGCGCATAAACTCGAGACGTTGCTAGGCAGCACGATAGATAAGAACTTCGACAAGCTGGAGATATTTGCGCTGCGCACGATTGTTGCGGTACCGGAGGGGTTGGAAGACTGGATAAGGCTGCGGCATTATGACGGGTTGGACTTTGGGAAAGTTGGAGGGGAGGATGGGGATAGGCCGACGGTGGAGAGTGTTAGAGAGCAGAGGGCTAAGGTGGTGGAGGCGCAGAGGTTGCAGCGGTTGTTGGTGGCGGAGAGTAGGAAGAATGAGGTCATAATTGCGAAGCTGAGAGCTCTGAGAGGCATGCCACGGAAGCAGAAGAAGGAGGGAGACGTGAAGGAGGAAGATCTGCCGTATCCGGTGTTTAAGCATCTTGAGGATAAGGCGGGTTTGGGTACCGGTGCTGCGGAGACACCGTTGACTACGACGACTGCGTTTGCGCTTAGCCAGATGCCGGCATTGAAGAGTCTGCTGGCGGAACTGAAGCCGATGGAGCAGGCGCTGGAAGAAAAGAAGGTGCTAGGAGAGGATGGTGAAAAGGTGTGGAGAACGGAGAGGGTGGAGTATATTGAGAGCCAGACAAGGCGACATCTCGAGACTAGAGGTCTGGAATTGGATGCCAATGGAGAAGTGAGGGATGGCGAGTGGCAAGGCGGTGGAAGGAGGCTGAACAAAGGAGAGGTGGAGGGTCTGGAGGCAGTCGTTGCTTTAATGGGAGGCGAGAAAGAGGTTAAAGAGGAAGAGGACGAGAACATGTTTGATGCTTGAGTAAGGGCGCGATATGTTTTGCATCATGGAGGAGTTTATGTGTGGAATACCAGGATAATCGGCGTTGGTGGTACCGGGACAACAGTGGAAAGACTTTGCCCTTTTGCAGGAACAGAACGAGCAGAAGGAGATGTGATGAAGAAATTCCGTGATAGGTCAATTCCCGCAGTCTCCAGAGAGTAAATAAAAGAAGTACAGGGCTGAAGCACATGAACCGATACATGAGTTCAGTGTGTGTTGTGCGGGAGAGTTATGTACTCGCATATCGGCTTGCTTGAACAAAGCTATTGGCCACACAATATCAGGGCTGTATGAAGGTAGCGCCGTCACTGGAAATGATAATTCTGGATAGGGGACATACCACAAATGTGATCGTGTTATCCAAGACAGCATACCTGTACGCACCCTACCATCCCTTAGCACAACACGGTCCCCTTTACTCCGCTACATCATTCAGGTGTACAGCTCGAAATCCCCGAGTCCTACAAAGCACCCCTCTACCACACACTCACCGTCTACCCGACAAGGAACAAACTACAATGCATCCAATATCCATGGTTTCTCCGTTCCACAAAAGTAATTCATGGCTTTCAGCAATGCCAGCAGGATCTCGTAAGGCAATTTGCCGTGTTACTACTACCACCATAACACAGCATAATACTATTACGGTCTAGGTAGCTTCTGTTTTTCACTGACTGGGTTGACGAATCACAATCATCCATAACCTGGAGTTGCACGGGCAATTTGTCCTGACTATTCAGCCGTTCTCAACTTAAACACGGGTTTTAAAATTAGAACTGGTGTTGGACGGGACAGTAGTGGCTACGGAACTGCCAAGATGGTGATTTGCGGTGGAGGACTGACCAGGTCAACAAATCACGATCATGCTAAAGGGATCCAGCTCAAATTTAAAACTTATTATTCTTTTTACTACAGTACTGGAACGGCTGCTTTATACCTGGCGCGGAACGGTGTTGACCACATCCACTCGACGGCTTAGGACAGAGAATCCGAGATGATGTGTTAAGGTGAAGAATATAGCAGACAAGCGTTATAAAAAACTCCCGCTTAACTCGGAACAGTGCACTTTAAGCAGCACAACATAGGGATACCTGAACTTGAACAGCAGGGAGGATCGCAAGTGAAGCTGAGGAAAAGAGACCGATTGAGTTGCACTTCAAGCACCAGAACAACAAGTGCTTGATTGAGCTGCGATCGAGGCGTATCGCGATTACTTATGTGGGTGTCATATTGGAAGGACTAAGATGTGGAAGACTATTACAACAATATTGGAGATGCACCAAGAGATGGAAGGCGTGGACCGTAGATGACAGCCTACGGTAGTTTTCCGACACACTTGACTCCTTATTGCAATATCGTCACCCTTCTTATCAAAATCGCTTGACATCTCAACTACTGCTGCGACCAGAAGGCTTTCAATACGGTGACATCGTGGGTCGACAGGCAAGTGCGCTTGCGGTTCGTTGCCCAGTATTCATCGGCTCAGTTTATGGTTAAAACGAATGACTTGTTTGTGTTAAATAATCTGTCCTTGTACCTTGCATCGATGAGAAGCGGCGAGTTACACACTTCGGCCAGCTGAGCGGCGAGCAAAGATTCATGTTGATCATTGCTAGCGTGGTATCATGGTCTATTTTACATTTTTCGATTATTTTACAGCCAGCACTGGTAGCAATATCGAATGCGATATTATCACCTTTGAGCTTTGACTAGGCCGTCACGCTCTATTCTCTCTTCTAAGTCGTGCAAAATAAGGCCTAAATCCTCAGCACTTCGCCAGAACCTATGCTGTCCATCAACGCCCCTGACATGATCAGGCAGAGGACCGCCACGTTGCAAGCCAATATCCGTGACAAGCTGTCTTCCAAGCTCCATTTCTCCATTCCGGTGCAAGGCATGGATGGCCATCTCAAGAGCGTCATAGCCTGGCTTGAAACCCTCCTTGATGGACTGTCGCAGGGCCTGCAGAGCTCTGACAGTCTCGTCCATTCCCGAGTATCCCTCAATCACACGGTCCCAGAAAATGTGGTCCCTGTGTGACGCTGCTCTTGTAAATTTTGCGAGGAGGACGTTGATTGCATCAAGGTTGGGGCTTTCTTGTTTGAAATGGAAATTCAACAGCATAGTCTGAACGTGTGCTGTCGGCTTGAGCTTCTGGCTCTCCATGCGCTTGAGGACGTGTTCAACCGGCTTCAGGTAATCAAGACTTGGGGCTCGGCGCAAAATGCTGTTTATAATGGCAGAGTATGTTGTCTCATTCGGCTTGATGTCCGCTGCCTCCATCTCCGCGAAGAGCTGGTCGATGAGCTTGACGACCTCCTCAGGTGTGCTTTCCTCGACATGTGCTAGCGAGCTCTCCAATATCGTGGTAAATGTGACGACGTCGCCCTTAACACCCTGTTTCTCCATTTGCGCCAATAGCGCCTTTAATGCTGCGTCGTCTCTCTTGCGAACCAGGGCACGAAGAATAGTGTTATAGGTGAGCCTGTCTGGCCTCAAACCAATCTCACCACCCATGGACAGCATTCGGCTAGCGACCTCAATCTTGTTTCTTCTTAACAGGTTGACCATAACGGCGTTGATCACAGCTGTGGTCGGCTTTACTGCCCCTGGCATGTCACCCAGCTCGCGAAGAGGAACGCGGTTGTTAGTTTCAGCCAAGTGTGCCTTTGCTGCTGCTTCCCATGCAGTCTTCATGCCTACAACGGCTCGCACGCCGCCTTCAACATTCCCGCTGTACATGAGACCTGAGATGAGAGTAGTCCAGCATCCCACATCTGGGACAATGCCGAAGTTGAGCATTTTGGCCCAGATGCCAAGCAAAGCTTTAGAGTCCCTTGAGATTTTGGAGCCTTCAAGCATGGCGTGCCACGTTGCACATGTTGGCTGGTATCCCCATTGGATCAGAGAATTCCAGACCTCGACTGCCTTCGCCTTATTCATAGCTGTGAAAGCAACGATGAATTGGTGGCCGAGTTCTCGCGTGATGGGCGACTCCGCCCCATCGTTCTCGCCATACTTCTTTCCTTGGGCCTCTACGTGTCGTGGCGGCCATGTCTTGACTTTCTCCCACAGTCGTGTAACCGTTCCCAAGTCCTTGATAGCAATTGCCTTGGCCATCGATCTGAAGACGGGGTTTTCTGTGAAAGGCATCTGGCGCATCGAAGCTCCTGGAGGAATGCTCTTCGTTTGTGCAGCGGATGATAAGCCTGTAAGCCTCTGGGCTTGTGCTATCACAGACGACCAGTTAACCTTAAGCATCTCCCCGTACGGTAATTCTAAGCTCTTTATATATCGCTCGAGCATCACGGGAGTCATGTCTCCCATCAATATAACGTTCGCAATTCCGACCATGAAAGGATGGTGGGAGGCGACAGAGATCTCTGGTTGAATCCGAGGGTCAGTCAGCATTGCGAAGGTGAATAAGGCACGCGATGCCAGGCCTTGCAACGCACTATGTAGATATGGATGAAGTAGAGAGGTGAAAGCGTGCTCGACGCCTTCAGCCTGCATATGCCGTTTGACCTTGATGGGATTCAAGTGCGGAAGGACCCACGCAGGTCTTGATGGAGTATTGGTGCACTCAGAAGGTGCTCGGCCGCTATAGCTTTGACGAGCGAGTATGGCCCGCCATGACTCTAGTATATCTTCCGCAACGTCTTCTCCCTCTGTGCTCAGTCTCTCATATGTATCCTGTGTGAAGAAGGTGTCCATTATTGAACTGCAGTCTTTCGGCGAAAGCAAGCTCATACAGGCGTGGGTTCGTGTGATCTCGCTCACGCTAGGAATGCCGTCTGGCACTGGGGATCTTCTATGCGCGGCTACAAGTTTACGAAATAAAGATTTCGAGGCAAAATGTAAAGAGTATGGAGTCGACGCCTCTTTAGGGATAACTCTGGGGCATATTTCGGTAGTAAACAGTGTCCATGTTTGTTGTAATGGCACAGCAGAGTCGTTGAGCATCTCTAGAAGTTGTTCGACATAGGGGTATAGATCTCGACTAGCTGTCTTCGGTTTTATTGTCGCCTTGGAAGCATGCGCCGACTTATTCAATCCCTCTAGGAAGAGCTCCTCCAACAAGTCTCCTCTGGTCGCCTTCTTCGAATCGGCTCTGTTCTTTGCGTTTCCGCCATTTGTGCTGGCTTTGGCATGTTGCCTAGGAAGCTGTTGTTGCTCGAGGATGGTTGGAGGCGCGACGGTTGTGCTGGTCGCGAGCGAGATGAAATTCGCCCTCGCAGGTATTATATGGCGAAGACGATCCCTAGGGCGAAACTGAGATGTCACTTGCCGACATGTTGCGCAAATATGTGTGCTGTTCATCTGAAGGAGTAACAATTCGGCTTCGGCGACGGTGTAAGTGTCGCAGGCAAGTTGATAACACGGTATTTGTCCTACACAGTGGTTGATTGTGGAGTTTGAAGCCCAGATTATCGGCGGCCTGCATCTCCAAAAATATGTGGAGCGGGAGTGATTGGCGGAACTTAGCCCGTAGCCTTGACCTGTCACCTTGGTCGATACATTGGCCTTGGCCTATCGCTTCAGCACGAAATAGTCGGCAAACACGAGCCATTGTTCGATTGACATTGACCTTCTCCAGACCTAACTTCATCAGTTGTTTGGCAGCCCATCACAAAAAGATGACTACTTTTCAACCGCGAGCTCCCTACACCGATGAGGAGCTCAAACAGCTCTATCCAAGCTCATTGAAGCTGCAACACGTTCAAATCCTCCTACGTCATGGAGAGCGCAGTCCAGTGTCTTCAAGATTCCAAAATGCTGGCCTGGCACCGTTCTGGCCCTATTGCGCTGTAGCGCGCCAGATCGTGAGTTCGACCATGAACGGTGCGGCGAAGGACTGGGGCTCGTTACAATGGAGGAGACGCATCGAGACATTTGGACATCTCGACAGCCCAGTGATTGCCTCAGGTCCACAAGGAGAAGTGGACGCCATCTGCAACCTAGGAGAGCTCACAGATATCGGGCGGAGAACTACGCATGCTCTCGGGCAGCGCCTGAGACACCTGTATGTGGAACAGTTACACTTCATGCCAGAGATTATCAGGGATGCTGATATGATGTACCTACGTGCAACTCCAATTCCTCGAGCATTGGAATCACTCCAAGAGGCATTTTGGGGACTTTACCCAGCTAATGCTCGTGCTGCCGAATTTCCACCTCCAACCATTATCACAAGAGGACCTTCTGACGAGACACTCTATCCTAACGATGGTAACTGCCGTCGCTTTGCTATGCTCTCTCGCTCTTTCGCCCAACGCACTGCGGACCGCAGGAACGATTCGAGCGAGTTGGCCTACGTAACCAAGAAGATTGGTAAATGGATGCCGGACCAGAAGAAGGGAGTTGCTGTCGATTCGCATCCGCGTTTATCCGGTGTGATGGACACCATCAACTCGACGCTCGCCCACGGTCCAGAGACTCGTCTGCCGAAGGAGTTCTATGACAAGAAAGCGCTGGATATCATTGAGAGGATCGGCGTAGAAGAGTGGTTTGCTGGTTATATGGAATCTCGGGAATATCGCATGCTTGGTATTGGTGGTCTGATGGGCGACGTTGTCGAGCGCATGGTAGGCAGTGTCGAGAAGAACGGCAACGATGGTGTCTTCGAGGTCGGCGGTGAAGAGCATGCTCCGATCACGCAGGGAAGAGGGGGGGAGACAGAAATCAAGATGGCTATGAGCGGATGTCACGACACCACGCTCGGAGCAGTGATGGCCAGCTTGGGCGCCTTTAACACCGGAAAGTGGCCACCTTACACCAGTCACATCGCACTTGAGCTCTTTAGAGAAGCTGCGAAACCCAGAGAACAAACACCACCGAAGGAGCAGATTCAGTCACGGACTATCACCGCGGACACCCCAAAGCCAGTCAAGCAAAGCTGGTTCGGATGGTTTAATAAGTCTGCGGATACGCCTACCAATGAGAACGACAAGACTGTTGGCATCTCGCGCAAGATGATTGCCGATATGACTGACGACGAGAAGAGGAAGCTTGAAGGCTACTATGTCAGAGTGAGATACAATGATGTGCCGGCAACTATTCCAGGATGTGCCTTGCCAGGTAACCACTTGGAGGGCAACGAGCAGTTCTGCACTTTGGTTGGCAATCCCAGTTTATTTCTTGCTTTCTTACCGCTTCTAACTCAGACGTAGGCCGCCTTCAAGACTATTGTTGATAAGTATACTCCTACCTACTGGAGGGGCCAATGCATCAGCAACTACGACGTTCCAACCATCCCGCAATCTCCTGAGCCTGCTGGGTTCTAAAAACCACCACCCTCCGAGCTTGCGAATCCAATTTACATTCACGATTAATAAGGCGTTTTTGTGAGGTTATGTAGACGCATTGTACTGTAGTGATATCGATCACATTTACCTAGAATTTCATTCCGAGCCTGCGATCTGGATCTTTTGAGAAATAACACTTTTTTTGCTCGCCTCGCGTCCATTGGACCGTCGTAATTAGTTTACCAGCAAGTTATGATAAACACTGCTTGTTTTAAATCAAGCTATACACCACTCAAACATCTAAGTTCATGTTCTTGCAGTGGTGGGTCTACTGCGTGTGGTGCCCTTGATACACAGTTGATGTTGTGTAAAAGGAGTAAATATGGAAGACCGACTTTTTCTTTTTCCTCTTTTTACTTAGCTTTAACTGATCGGCCTTTAGCCATAATGGGAGCTTTATCATAATCTTTCATCTGATCTATTGGTTCTTGTGTCTATTCGCAGCGGGTATACCCGCTTATATGGCAAGTACTCCATCCTATAAAGTGATACGAGCATTCAGCTTTTAAAGTCTCGACGAGCTATTAGCAACCTTATGCGCATCTTCCGCATGGGGTTTAGCATTTCCTGACACCACTACACCGAGCTCGCCGGCATCAGCAGTCGGTGCCGGAGCGCCTGGCTTCAGGAAACTCTCATCGCCGGCGAAGCGCCTGACTAGTTAGCAATATTCATCAGAAGGATCAAAGGAGTACCCACCATCCTCTCTCCTCACCACCACTCAAGAACGAGCAGTCTCCATTTATCTCACAATCCCACCCACCACCAACTCCCTTTCCACCCCTCCACTCAATCCTGGGAATGCTGGTCTCCGTCCCCTTCCACTGCTCCACCTCCACCTTCCCAGCACTCTTCCTCACGAACTTGCTAAGTCCAGAAGTAAAAGGTCTAAAATCCTGCTCCTCAATATTCTCCGGCATGCGGCCGACCAACGCTCTCCCAATAGCCAGCAATGAGGCAGCATGCGTGCATATTATAACAGCTTTGACTCCGTCCTTGTCACTCTGCTCAATAATGTTGTGCAGCGCGTATGCGACACGGTCGTGTAGGTCCTTGATCGTCTCTCCGTTCACGCTGGGCACGATTGTAGGTTTGTACTCCTTATCATATCTCGGAAACAAACTGTTTAGCAGTTCCGGTGACGCAGGTGAGGGGTGATCGAAGCGCGCTGTGCCGTACCATTCGCCTATGCCGTTGTCGCCTCTGACTTTGAGTTTCTGTGATGGGTTTGCTTGCTCTAAGAGGTCCAAGGTTGGGTTTATAGTCTGGATACAGCGGTAGAAGGGCGACGAGTAGAAAACTTCGATTGCTGGATCAAGGGTAACGAGGTGTCTGGCCAATTCTTTGCTTTGCTCGACGCCGTAGCTTGAAAGCGCTGGGTCGCTTGCTATGCCTGTTGGAGAGGGAATGTTGGATCTGTAGACGCCGGTTTCGCGGTCGACGTCCCAGTTGGAACGGAACTACGGCATGTTAGAGATAAACGAGAGCATAGGGGCTCAGACGCACTCCATGGCGAGTAACATATATCGTGGTGAGAGACATCTTGAATTTTGGTGTTTTAAAACAAGTGGGATAGCCTTTTAGGTTCTTATCTGATGCTGTCGCGGATAGAGATAAAGATCGCCGAGGCCCGTACTTGGTCAGACAGGGATGACGCCTTGCTCATGTCTCAGTACGAGTAGTGGAGTCAATATCATGGTTTGCAGTTGCATTTTCGATCTCCAAGCAGGAATAGAAGGGTTTTGTCATATAGCTGGTGGAAGGGTCTGCGAAGTTCAGCGTTTTGATGTTTCCTGTTTTCACAAACAAAAGTTCGACGTGACAACTGGTTAGAGATAAAGCGGAAAATCCCCTGAGGGTTGGCGAGTTAGTAATTTTCTTTTATTCATTATGCAGTAAAGTGCTCCATGCATCCTTATATAGTACATATTTCTACATAGTACAGAGGTATTTAGTTGTCCTTGGTCGCGGTTTCGTATCTGTAAGCAGTTAGCAGTGATTCGCGACTTCGTCTTATTGATGAAAGCATACCTCTTTCCCCTGAATCCCCAGACACCCCAGTTGCCGCAGCTGATGTCTTGTGGATCCAGGTCATTGATATCCCATCTCAAGCTTCTGAAGCGGTTCTCGCCTGGCTTGAGAAGCATATCAACCTCGCCACCCATAGTCTTGTGGACCCAGTCGATATCACGCTCCATATCGAACTGTGTGTAACCGGTTGCCAAGATAGGAACCTTAGTCTCCAACAAAAGTGGAAGGGTCTCCTCCCACTCGTGCGCACTAGCTGGGTGTCCGAGACCAGGGTGAAAGAGCATAAAGCAGTCGAAGTATGGGTCGTAAGGGTAGAATTGTCCAGCCTTGTGCAGGGTGTGGTAGTACTCAACGAATGTGCTGATCTTCAAGGTGTTGGTAAGACGATCCTCAACAACGGCTCCAAATGGGTTGCCTGGAGTGCGCTCTGGGAGCGGGAACTCATTCTCTCTGTTGGCCATACTCTCTGGACCAATGAAGATAAGGTGGAAAGCAACTCTTGGGAAAAGATGGGTAAGCTGTACCCAGACCTCTCTTGGTAGAGAAGACTCAGCGCGAGCACCAAGAATGAAGATTCTGGCTGGCGGTGGAGCTGGCTTGATACCCTTGACCTCTCCGCTGGAGCCGGTACGAGCTGGGTGCAGTGTGTAACGAAGGGCGCTCAAACTCTTGAGTCCTTCAGGAGTGAGGCGACCGTTCTTGCTCAGGTCGTAAGGGCTGAGCTCGTGGAGAACACTGCCGATGGTTGCTGGGTAGGTCAACAGACGTGTTGCTTGTCTCAAGCTTCTCTCGTCGTTGATAGCTCTGAACTCTCTTGTGTAAAGCAGAGTGTCCCAGTTGGTCATGTTAACCAACACCTCCTCAATCTGGTCTCCTGGGTACTCGAACTCTGGGAAGAAGCGTCCAGATCTCAGATCATGGTCGTCCTCGTTGATCTCGCGAAGTGTATCACACACCTCCAAGTGCTTCTCGTAATCCTCTGCCCAATGCTCCTCGCAACATGCCACTGGGATACCGCAGTCTGGGCAGTCGAAGTCGACATGTGCTGGTGGTTTAGTGCCGGTCTTTTTTGGCGCTTCCGTCTCGGAGACGACACGAGTCTGCTGATGATCTGGATGTGGACACCATGCGTTTTGCCTCATGAAAGCCGCACGGCGTCTTATCTCTGGCGAAGGCGACTCGGAGAACTTATGGAAGAGGTTGTTGGGGAGGAGCAGCGGGCGGCCTTCGGTCTCTGGAACCGGTGTGTATTCGAGTCCTGGCGGGGTCGGAGCCTCTACTGGCTCATTTTTCGGCCTTTGTCCAGTGGAGGAGAAATCGAAACCGGAAGCGAATCTCTTTCCGGCAGGGTTGCTGGAAGGCGTCTTCGCTGAAGGACGCTGCACGCTACTGGGCTGGGCATTTTCTGGCTTCGTGGACAATGCCCTCCTTGCGATGCTAAAAGTTACTGAAGCTGATTGCCTCGTGGCCGTGAGACGGGAAGCTGCCCTAAGAGTCCCTACACATCTCTGGCATCTGGCGGAAGCTGCGGACATTTTACGGCCGCTGTTTTGGAACTGGTGTTGGAGCTGTGAGCTTTGCGATAGTCATTGACGTCTATCGGCGGGATGCTCTGATGTTCGCGACTAAGTTTCCCCGGACAACTCTAATCTGGTGGTCCTGGTTCGAACATCAGCCAATGGGAGCACGGCCATCGATCTCAGCCTTGGAACTTTTACACGGCTGTGAGCCTCTCTGCCCGCGAGGTGTCGCGACAAAGTTAACATCCGCCTTTTTACGTGTCAACGCAACCCACGAAGCTGCGAGCGATTATTTGAGCACTCTTGTCGCAGCATAATACTGATACTCAGCACTTTCCTCTGATCTACGACTACTTCAAAACCGCAGCAGCCAGCTGCATAATCCGCGACCCAAGATGGCGACCACGTCGTCTATGTTTATGTACTCCCTTACGATTCAACCTCCCACCGCCATAACACAAGCTATATTAGGTCAATTCGCTGGTACGAAAGAGCAGCAAATAGTAACTGCATCTGGATCGCGCCTTACTCTTCATAGACCCGACCCTTCACAAGGAAAGATTGTGACAGCCTTGACTCACGATGTTTTTGGCATCATCAGAACACTCGCGGCCTTTAGATTAGCTGGAAGCAACAAGGGTAAGTCGAATACAGTTCCTGCGCCAAAGTCCCCAGGATCCGTCGGAACGCGATAAGCCTTCGAGTCAGACTGGGACTGAGAGCAAGTCCAATCTGCTTTGGCCCCACTTGTTCCTGTCTCCGGAAGCTAGCTTAGGGTTTCTGCTAATTTCTGCCCACAGACTATATAATCATCGGTTCCGACTCTGGACGCATCACAATTGTTGAATTCATTCCATCACAAAACAAGTTCAACAGGTTACACCTCGAGACATTCGGCAAATCCGGTGTCAGAAGAGTTATCCCAGGACAGTATCTTGCTGTCGATCCGAAGGGAAGAGCCTGCCTCATCGCTTCGGTTGAGAAGAACAAGCTCGTCTATGTCTTGAACAGAAACTCCCAGGCCGAGCTGACGATATCGTCACCGCTCGAGGCCCATAAAGCACAAACACTTGTCTTTGCTCTTGTGGCATTAGACGTCGGCTATGCCAACCCAGTCTTCGCCGCCCTCGAAGTAGACTATGGCGAGTCCGACCAAGACCCAACCGGTCATGCATACGAGGAGATAGAAAAGACCTTGGTCTACTACGAGCTGGACCTTGGTCTCAACCATGTTGTCCGCAAGTGGTCTGATCCTGTCGACCGCACCGCCAACATCCTCTTCCAAGTACCAGGAGGCACAGACGGGCCAAGTGGAGTCTTGGTCTGTGGGGAGGACAACATCACATACCGCCATTCAAACCAGGAGGCATTCCGTGTACCAATACCAAGGCGGCGCGGTGCAACCGAGAACCCGGACCGCAAGAGGACAATCGTTGCAGGTGTTATGCACAAGATGAGAGGTGCCGCGGGTGCTTTCTTCTTCTTGCTTCAGACAGACGATGGAGACCTGTTTAAGATTACCATTGAGATGGTTGAGGATGATGATGGAAACCCTACCGGCGAGGTCAAGCGCTTGAAGGTCAAGTACTTCGATACTGTACCTGTCGCATCCAGTCTTTGCATTCTCAAGAGCGGTTTCCTCTTTGTCGCCAGCGAATTCGGCAATCATCAGTTCTACCAGTTTGAGAAGCTTGGAGATGATGATGAGGAGACGGAGTTCAGCAGCGACAACTTCCCTACCGATCCGCTTGAGCCATATACCCCTGTGTTCTTCCATCCACGTCCGGCGGAGAACCTCAACTTGGTCGAGAGCATCGACTCTATGAACCCTATGATGGATTGCAAGGTTGCCAACCTTACAGCAGAAGACGCGCCACAGATTTACTCCATCTGTGGTACGGGCGCTCGCAGCACTTTCAGGACCCTGAAACATGGCTTGGAAGTCAGTGAGATGGTTGAGTCTGAACTCCCAGGTGTTCCGTCCGCTGTTTGGACTACTAAGCGCACCCGCTCGGACGAATTTGATGCCTATATTATCCTTGCTTTCTCTAACGGCACACTTGTGCTCAGCATTGGCGAGACTGTCGAGGAGGTCACAGACACTGGCTTTCTGTCGTCGGCGACGACCTTGGCTGTTCAACAAATTGGTGAGGATGGGTTGATCCAGGTCCATCCTAAAGGCATCAGGCACATTCGCGCTGATAAGCGTGTGAACGAGTGGGCCGCGCCAACGCATCGTTCTATCGTTGCTGCCACCACGAACGAGCGTCAGGTTGCAATCGCATTGAGCTCTGGAGAAATCGTGTACTTCGAGTTGGACTCTGATGGAGGTTTGGCGGAGTACGAGGAGAAGAGAGAGATGAGTGGCACAGTCACTTGCCTCAGTCTCGGCGATGTCCCAGAAGGCCGTGTCCGGAGTAACTTCCTTGCTGTCGGTTGTGACGATTCTACCGTCCGCATCCTCAGTCTCGACCCAGACTCCACCTTGGAGAACAAGTCTGTCCAGGCACTCACTTCGCCTCCATCGGCCTTGTCCATCATGGCCATGACCGACTCGTCCTCTGGTGGTTCTACCCTCTATCTTCACATTGGACTCTACTCTGGTGTCTACCTTAGGACAGTTCTCGATGAAGTGACTGGCGAGCTCTCTGATACCAGGACCCGTTTCTTGGGGCCTAAGCCAGCGAAGCTCTTCCGCGTCTCTGTCCAAGGACAGACTGCAGTGCTCGCTCTCAGTTCCAGAGCTTGGCTCGGATACTCTGACCCTGTCACTAAGGGCTTCATGCTCACGCCGCTCGACTATGTCGGATTGGAATGGGGCTGGAACTTTAGCAGCGAGCAATGCCCAGAAGGCATGGTCGGCATTCAAGGCCAGAATTTACGGTATGTACCCCCCACTCCTGTTCCTTTATATGCACAGCTCGGTGATGATTTTCTTATCGTTAAAACCTTACGTCATACGTGACCATGAGGATGAATCATTAAAATCCAATTGTTCCTTCTGAGAGCTATCCAACTACAAATATTTTGCCAAATTTCATATTATGAACTTTACTGACAAGAATTTAGGATTTTTTCCATCGGGAAGCTTACGGAGAACCTCTTGCAACAATCGGTATCTCTCTCATACACCCCACGCCGCTTCGCAAGACATCCAGAGCATCCTTACTTCTATGTCATCGAGTCCGACAACAATATCCTCTCCGTGGTCACCAAAAAGAAGCTCCTGGGAGACCCGTCTCACCAAGTCAACGGCGATGCTTCAGAGGAGCTACCAGCTGAGGAGTTTGGATATCCAAGGGGCACAGGTCACTGGGCGTCTTGCATCCAGGTTGTTGATCCTGTCACTGAGAAGGAAGTGTTGCAAACGATCGAGCTCGAGGACAATGAGGCAGCTGTCAGCATGGCAGTCGTTTCATTCGCTAGTCAAGAAGACGAGGTCTTCCTGGTCGTCGGCACTGGAAAGGACATGGTTGTCAGCCCACGCTCGTCGACAGCTGGATTCATCCATGTGTACCGTTTCCATGAGGACGGCAAGGAAATTGAGTTCATCCACAAGACCAAGGTTGAGGAGCCGCCTCTTGCCCTTCTTGGCTTCCAGGGCCGTCTCTTAGCCGGTATCGGCAAGGACCTTCGCATCTATGATTTGGGTATGCGCCAGCTGTTGCGTAAAGCACAGGCAGAGATCGCTCCAAACCTGATCGTTGGTCTTCAGACCCAGGGAAGTCGCATTATCGTTAGCGATGTCCAGGAGTCTATCACCTACGTCGTCTACAAGTTCCAAGAAAATAAGTTGATTCCTTTCGTCGATGATACCATCACTCGTTGGACTACTTGCACTACCATGGTCGACTACGAGACTGTAGCCGGTGGCGACAAGTTTGGCAACGTCTGGCTGCTTCGCAGCTCTGCGAAGGCCAGCGAGGAAGCAGATGAGGAGGGCTCCGGTGCACACCTCGAACACGAGCGTTCTTACCTTGGTGGTGCACCACATCGCCTTGCACTGATGGCACACAATTTCGTCCAAGACATCCCGATGAGCATCACCAAGACCAACCTCGTTGCTGGAGGTCGTGATTGTCTGTTCTGGTCTGGTCTTCAGGGCACAATCGGCATCATGATTCCATTCGTCAGTCGTGAGGATGTTGATTTCTTCCAGACTCTGGAACAGCATCTGAGGACTGAAGATACACCGCTCGCGGGCCGTGATCATCTCATTTATAGGAGTTATTACGTGCCTGTGAAGGGCGTCATTGATGGCGATCTGTGTGAGAGGTATACCCTGCTGCCGAGTGACAAGAAGATGATGATTGCTGGCGAGCTGGATAGAAGTGTGAGGGAGATTGAGAGGAAGATTAGCGATATGAGGACGAGATCTGCGTACTAGTTGCTGTCGCATTTATTTGTGTACGGCTAAGTGTGCAGTCTAGTCAAATTAGATGATATTCAAGTACCAAGCTAAACGTTATTCCCATGCAACCTTTCATTGTGTTCTGTGCTCCTTATGACCTCCTGTTACGCCTCCTGCATGTACTGTACCCGAAACTCAAGTCTCCTTCCCATTCTTATCCACGTTGACACCCGCCTTCAACGGATGCAACCTCTCCCACTCTTCATCCTCGTTCCACCCCTCCACGGCTTTCTCCATCTCCCAATCCAAGTGCTCCAGATACATCTTTGCGACTTCATATTCTGAGACCTTACACTGCACCATGAATCTGCGTATCTTCTTCCGGCGCTCGTCTTCTTCGGGGTCTGCTTGAGGAGTGTCTGAGAGCGAGGGACCGTTATAGTGAGAGGAAGGTATCAGGATTGTATGGCGTGCTAATAGAAAGTTGCCATCGGTAAGCTTGTTCTGGCGTCGGAGGACTGCTGGCGGGACGCCATATTGTATCGAAAGACTCTGTATAGTATCTCGAGGGTGATGAAGATGATGCACAATGTCCTGCCCCTTGCCATCCTCTTTCGATTGTGCCTCAGCCTCTTCGTAGCCTGGCGGCTCGCCCTTCCTCTCCCTCTGATATTTCTCCGCTTGTCCTAACTCCTTTTCAACAGCCTCGGCTTTCTTAGCATCATCATCCTTATAGCTGGGCGGTTCGCGCAGCCCATCTTTAGGTAACGAAGAGGACCCTTGTGATATCTGGCAGAACGGACAATAAGTCGCAAACCGAGGGTTATTTTGTATACAGGCGGCACATATTATTCTTCCGCAGCAGGGCAGTCGTCTATCATATATCGTGCGAGGTTTTTCGGTCCCGATATCGTAGATGATCAGGTGAGAGAGGGAGGGAATGAGGCGCGTGCAGGTGCAGCATGCTTCAGGCGCTCTGGAAGGGAACTGGACTTTGGATTCTAGCATCGTGAGTTTGCTTTGGCAGTTGATGGAGAACCAGATAACGCTAGTCCTGCTGTATATTGAGACTCGAAAGAGGAGAGCAACGGATGTACCAAGAGATTATTGGGCTGTAGGATGGCTTCTGTCGCCGCTGTTCTGGTACAAAGTGATAACTGCAGGGGTACTGAGGCCTGTCATGACGTCTATATGCGATAAGGATAAGATTAGATTGTGGCTGTCGCGGGGTACTTTGCCCCTTGGTACTGCATCTTGTGGCTCTATCGATCGCGCTTAATCAATTCTAAAAAAAACTCAAGTGTCGTAAAAATGTAGCTTGGGGCTGCAAAGGGAAGCCTTCAGGCTCAAAAGCGCAATCTGATGGCAGATTTATGTACTCAACGGGGCTGATACGCCCGTAATCATAAACCCAGTCATATATCCTTCCATATCCTCCAATGCACAATCTGCGCAAGCGATCACCATTTAAATGCGCCTATGTCAAAGCGTTTCGCTCATATTTCCTCCATCGTAGCTTTGATGGCATGGTTGAAAATGACAGTAATACTGCGAACCAGGAAATCCTGCCTTCATGCCACCTTACATGGTACCTTGGAAAGCTCAAACTCCTGCCTGTCCTCCATATGTCCATCCCAAATGTAAAAGCCGTTGAACTCATGATGCCCCCCTCCTGCCAGAACCCTCACATAACAGCACACCCGTTGCTCCGGCTTCTCCTCCTCCTTCCAATCCCACCAGGTCCCGCCGCGCCTTCCTCATCTGCATGCAGCATAGCAGCCTCTCTCGCTCTGCGCCTTCTGCGACGAACACCAGCACCAAGGGCACCCGCCTCCTCATTCGCAATCATGTACTCCGCCCAACGTCTCTCTAATCTGTTAGCAGATGCTAAGTCGCCCTTCAGCACTCGCTTCATGTGCTCATCCGCTGTCATCTGCCAGCCGTAGAAGCACTTCATCCCAATGGCCTCTTTTGGGAACGTCGTTGGATTTGGCCCAGAAGCATATGTGATCCTTTTGATCTCCGCGTTTCTGGATAGGATCTCTCGGACGCCAGTCCATGTCACATTGCCGCAGTCGAAGACGACCATGCGCAAAGTGATTTGAGGATGAGTGTAGTGGTATGGGTTGCGAGCCGAGCGAGCACGCACCATTGCGGCGGCCTCAGTGAGGACGAGATCTGAGACGCGAGTGTTGTCCATTTCCACACTGTGGAGGCTGACGCAGTTACGCATAATTGGGAGCATGCCGACATCTCCGAGGCTCTCGCAGTAAGAGATTGACAGATGTTCAAGACGGCTTGCACAGGGAGCTTTAGCGAGATGCTCGGAAAGAAAGACGTTGGTAATCTCTGAAAGCTCCTCCAGGTCGAGATGCGTGAGGAATGGCATCGTCGAAATGATCTTCGCCAGCGACGCATCTGTAAGAAGGTTGCAGCCACCGACTTGCAGGCCCTCCAGATATGGCACCGAGTGAGCCAGGACTTCTAGTCCTGAATCTGTGATCCTAGCGCAGCGTGCTAAATCCAGATGCCTCAGCACGCGTGGTGCGACAAGCATCCGATCGGTAAGTATATCCATCTCAGGATCCTCGCCGTGCATCATCATCGTCAGAATTTCGTCAGTGACGTCGCTACAGCCGGCGAGGACAAAGCGCTCCAGATTGTTCGTTTCGAATATCTTGGTAGCAACATCCAAGCCAACAGGACCTGCAAATCCACGAATCTCAGCTACCCTGAGGTCTTTTAACTTCGGGCAGCCTGAGAGAACCATCGAAATACCCCTAGCATCCATATGGCTGCACCAGGACACATTGAATGATTCTAGCTGCGGACATGATCGCGAGATAATCTTGCAAGATCCATTGTTGACAGCCACCAAGCCCGTAAGGTTGAGATGTGTCAGCCTTTGGTTGGTGCTCAGCAGGGTATGAAGTGTCGATCTTTGGAAATTCCTGCAGCCCTCCAAAGTTGCCTTCATCAGGTTCTTGCATGACTTGGCGACCGTGTCGGCTCTGTTGTAGTGCTCAACCTGCACGCATCCTCTGAGATTAAGATTCTTCACGAAAGGACCTGCTGCCTCGATAATGTTTGCGAGCGACGCGGCTGGTATTTCTGAATAGAACTCGGTAGCATCGAAGCTCGTCCACAACTGTCCGTCAAAGCAAATTCTGTGGAAGTCGTGGTTGACTATGGATGCTCGCACGAGTTCCTTTGGCCTCAAGTACGAGAATATACACAGCTTAAGCTCCTGCGGCATATCCTTCCAGAAATTGAAGTCCTGGCTCTGAATCCCTGGTTGTGTTGCTGGCTTGCTGTGAACGTGCGAAAAGTAATCCTTGGTGGAGACAGGCCCAGCAGACTGCAATGTCGAGCTGCTCCGTTTCCTCGCATCGTCGATATTGGCCGTGTGTGGTCGAGAGGTATTGGTATTCTGGACTGTGTTGAGTGGTGAGGGTGTTACAGGCATTGGCGTGACTATCGGAGTGCCATTGCCCGATCCTGGAGCGCTCGCATTCTGCCCGTGAAATATCCTAGAGAAGCTCGAGCTGCCGCCAGGTGTGAGCAAGCTGAACGTCGAGCCTCTCGACCTGCTCGTGCCTGCATATGGGCTGCTGCTTGCCCGTTTGCGGCCAAGCGAGAGGGTTGAGGAAGAGGAGATTCGTTGCAGATTCTGTAGGAGCCTCTGTCGTCTTTTAAGTTTTGGTGCATCGTCCGTATCGGGTGTCCCAATGGGCTCTATTCTATCGACAGAAGAGTTTATGATAATCTCCTCTTGGGAGGGAGATATTGTCGAGGCCATGATCGGCCAGCGATACAATCGAGCCTTGGGACAAGGTCTCTATGGCAGATTAAGCCGTTTCGAATCGTCAAATCGTTTTTTAGAGGTCGCTGTGGCGCCACGGATTTTCGCGGTTTAGGAGGCTTCGGAACGATTGTTTCAGAGATCAGAGTTGGCTTTCTTGAGATCGTGAATGCAAGAGTGACGACAGACGTAAAAGCAGTAAACGGCTCACAGTTTCAACATCTGATGCTTTGGTTGACTTGGAGAGCGTCCAGCGCGTTTGGTGAAAGCGGTCCGCTAGAGTCCAGTATTCTGTGGTCGCGAGTCGCAGAATGTGCTCCCGCGGCTTAATGTGACAGGCTAAAAGCGATCGCTCAAAAGCGGTAGGTGAGTGTCTGAGTCCGGACACCTTCCAATGGTACCAGGTACCATTCTTGGGCTGCTTATTGGCCGTCCGCTCAGCCGAGAACCGTAGTATGCCGAGTACCTGGTGATCAGCAATGGGGGGCGGAAAAGAGAGAGCACCGATGAGATTTCTAGTGTCTTGGGGGAAGAAATGAAATGCGAAGAGAGTATACAACCACGTGCTCACTTTAAGCATCGATACCTAATGAGGGGTACTGAGAGGAAGAGAAGCAAGACATTTGGGCGCGATAAGTGAGGTCTGACGACCTCTCGCACGTCCGTGTGCTTATCGTGTGCTACCCCACCACCACCAACACCACCAACACCACCAAGTCGCTGCGCCAAAGCTCTTTCTCAGAATGCGCCTACAGACTGCAGTGAGGACCACCAGAGGCTGAACACACTTTGCGTTGCGAGCTGTGTCCTAAGGGAAATCATCCACCTGACATAACCCGAGAGACACTGGCCTGCTCGCGTGTGAAAGCCTCCGAAGCCCCTCAAGCTAGAGATCAACCTCTTGCTTGTGTCAGAACGGCGTAGGATCAGTGAGGACTGCTCCCTTACATCAGAGTCCATTCCGATTCCCATCTAACCCCGAGGAGCACTATACATGATTCCTGTGAGCACTTATTAGATACATACTGCGCGCTGGGCTTCTGTGAGAGCTATGCGAGTTGGTCTATACTCGTTAAGCGAGCGCGTTGCCAAGATTAGACTCAAGAGCCAACTTCATCCCCACGTCGCCACGACACCAGGGCTAGGTACGAGGGTACGAGTACATCCGTCCAAACTCGGTTGCATAGCTGGGAATATCCGAGGTGTTGTGTAACTTCGGTGCACTCGACCATGTTCCGCGCATATGAAGCGAACTTGCACTTCTTATCGCAATAAGTGACGAGGCTCTCGAGAGGATGCTAGAGTGAGTAGCAATTGCTGTCGGCACAGTTTCCGGTCGGAGTAAATGCGGCGCAATAGCAAGCGCACTTAACACTCCGGGAGCCGCGGAGGGTCTCTTCTTTCCTTGATGAGTTCATCCAAGTCCCCCATATTAAGAGTGTTGTAGTGTGACGAAAAGCAAGACCTCAAAACCTATTGTTTCGCTTCACCACAATTGTAGAATGGCTCGGCAGAGTTCAGCCTTGCCAGCTCGACGACGTCATGATGGAGGCTAGGTTGCTTTAAGCTTCGTGGAGTGGAGTCAGCCAAATTGGGCGGGCCAAGCACCATGTCGCAGGCCCTTGGAAACACCTCAGGGACGCCTGAAACCGACATAAATGGCCAAAGGTAAAACTCGAAACCCACATTTTTCTCATCTTCACGTGGTTAGGACTTGATCAAGGAACGCTAACTCGACCTCTTGGACCTTGACTGTGTGAGGCTGGCGAAGAGGACAAAGAACAACATTCCACGAAACAAACCATTCTTATCCTCGTGTCTTGCCATACATCTTTTGACACTTTCTTTGTTGACCCTCTTATCACAGCTTCGTTTTGGCATTTCAGGGTGACACCAAGTACGAATACCCTACCCGTAACGCGACTATCGTGATAGCGTCTAAGCAGTCCTCGGAACCAACCCTGCTACGATTAGAGGCAGTTCCACCATCGTGACCTCACGATTAGGTCGACACACCGCGCCTCGACCACGGAGCTTTGGCCCGTCTGTCACTCCACCATTCTAGTTTTGACGCCTGGCTAGCCTTGCGTTCTTTTTTGGAGCCCGCCGAAAGTGAAAACATCTCCGACGCACTCTTCACTTCCGACACTCGGACGCGCATTTGCAAGTCCGGGACAGGAACCGGTTAACACCACCACGCATAACAAGCGGCCGGCGAATTATTACCGCTATCAACGAGTCGAATAGCAGTTGGCTTGTTTTGTAACCTTAGTGTGGCCGAAGCAGTTATGCTAAGGTCTAATGCGCCTGAACATGATGGTACGTTGCAAAGATCTTATGATAAATCTGCCCATATTATGCACAAACAATTCTGCACGGATGCAGTCGAGTCCTTTGAGCAAGGACTAACGAGTAATACCAGGCGACGACGAACGATCAAACTCTCCAGAGAGAGGCAGAAGAGGAAACAGACCAAGCACGAAAGACACTTCCGGCAACTTCCTCACACTCCCAAAGAACCGTAGCACGGGAAACTTGTTACAACATGCCGCGCGCTCAGTCGAGAATTCCAAAGCAAGGATCAGATTCTCCTTCGATGCTGGACAACCGGATGCCATGTCGAGGTGAGCCCATACTGCCCTTCGCTCCCGGCTTTGGAGCCAAATGGCGCTCTGGCTGGGATTATATGGCACACTGGCTGACAGTTCGCTGCAGAAGTGCTCTCATGGCGGATCACGATCACGGACTAGGTCTCTCAGGCTTACGACGAATTCGCCAACAACCACATGCTCGTATCTCCACCATATCATCGGCCTGTTCCTCCAGAACGCCTTCTGTTGGACCACGATCCGCATCAATAGCCCTTCCTCCTTCACAGTCGCGCAAGAGCTCACATGGAGCCCTTTCGACTTGCCCATCTTCTCCGACGGCCAATTTCACAGAAGATCTGTCAAGGTTCCCATCAGAGTCCTTACATTCTTTCTCTTTTTCTCACCAATCGGCAGAGGAATTCGCCTTGAATAGGCAGAATGTGCTCAAGAGATCAATAGAGTTCATGTCTAAGTCTATCAATAGACATGGTGGATCGCAAGCAGCGCTTACGAGCGCTCAAGCACGGGTATCTGGTGATCGGGAAACGGAAAATATGATAGAACTTCTCAGAAGAGCAAACCTTGTCGGAACACACAAAGCAGAAGTTGAACTGCCTGGTCTTGGTTTATCAGATGGTCCATTGACGAGTCCACCTCAATTTGACCGGGAGAACGTATTTGACAAGAGCTATGGTCTGCACAGATCAGAGAGCCCGGAAGAAATGTTCGCGATATCGCCAACACAGACTAAGAGGTCTCTTGTAAACAACTCTATCGATCGAGAGAAGGAATCTGGAACGCCGGTATCTTTTGTACAGGAGGAACTCAATGATCTTGCAGCGTCCGAAGCCAAGTCGTACGATATATCAAGAGAGACATCGCACGAAAGCACTACGGACACACAAATCAAATCGCCTCTTCCACATAGGCCGAACTTGGCCCGCACATACACTGACACAACACCACTGAAACTTCAAAACACTCTCATCGATGCCATGGTCCAGCCGTATCCATCCAATGATACCTTCGCCAATGACAAAATACTTTCACCTCCTGCTGCTCAGGGTGCTTTCAATGCTCTTCAACAAGCTTCAGTTTTCGCTAGCCTCGAGTCTCAAGTACCCCCTTCAGCCAGAAACTCGCAGTACGGCGTACCTGGGCCGCACTCTGTTGGCTCGGCTGTCCACGGCCACTCAAGCAGATGGGCACCTGCCGCACAGGCTATCTTCACTACCGAATCCAAAGCGCCATGGACGATTCTCGCGGCGAACGATCTGGCATGTCTTGTCTTTGGTGTCACTAATGCAGAAGTGCGTCGTATGGGCATCATGGAGGTCGTCAGAGAAGAACGCAGAGCTTGGTTGGCAGAAAAGCTTGCCCAACCTGGATCTGAAGCAGAGCATAAGAGTAAGCAAGAGGCTCATGCCGCTAACCAGAAAACTAGCCCTAGCTCGACGACCTCCTTCTTGCTTGGCCGGGGCGGTATCACTGCATCGTTGCTTAGCAAGCCGTCCTCCCGTGAGCTCAAGAACCGCAGAACTCAGACGGATGATGGTGCAGGCTCTTCATTAGCAGAGAGAAGAAAGGCTAAGGCCGGCGCTAACCATGCAAATAATAATTCCCGTGGAGTTCTGTTGTGTGGCGATGTTGTGCCAATTCAGAAGCGCAACGGCCATATCGGTTCGGCTAGTTTGTGGGTTAAAGAGAAGAAGGGCGGCTTGATTTGGGTTTTAGAAGAAATCCACGAAGACGTCGTTAATATCAGCCTGGATGATGACGGAAAGGTTACAAGCATTTCGGGCTCAACGGCACCGATTTGGGGTGATGATATTGCCCGTGCTGGTGCCGATATTGGGACTATGATCCCGCGCATACCACGGCAAGGCATTGACCCAAGAACAGGAGAGCTTGATTATGCTGAGGTTGTGAGACAGCACTACTTCACCGCACGAAACCACAACCATGCCAACGTTCCTGTGGCGATTGAGAGAGTACCAGGAAGTAGAGATTTGATAGTGTCAAGTTTCCCTCATATTGCTGGTATTGTCGTCCTTGCCGCAGAGACGTTGCAGGTCAATAGTGCAAACTCCGTCTTTTCTGCTGCGTTGTTTGGCCAAGAAGAGCCGGACAGGCTGCATGCCAACGACTTAATTCCTGGGTTCGATCGTATCTTGAAGATTCTCACCGAAGATGACGGCGTGGATCTGATTGATGGCATCGTTGTGCCAGAGCAGAGTTTCCGTCGTGCTAGAGCCTATGCTGCTCTCAAAGATGAAAAGACAGACGCTGCTGCGTACTTCTTGCGACCAGACGGCATTCCGGCGAAGCATCGTGATGGCTCTGAACTGAAAATTGACGTGCAGATGCGGGTAGTGAAGAGTGACAAGCACCAATCTAGGAATGAGCATGTCATCATGGAAGAGGACGAAGAAGACGAAGAAGACGAAGCGCAGTCAGAAGTCGTCTATGCTTTGTGGATCACATATTCCAGGAACATGCATGCTGGACCGCAGGTTACTGGCCCTGAATCGCCGCTGATGATTGGTAACGCAACTCCATTGCGCCAACCTTCACCGGGACAGACTGCTGTTCCTAATCTTCCCTCTCCGCTAGATATGGAGTCTTCGGATGAGCCATCGACGGAGCTTTCACATGCATCCAGCCTTGCGCAGTCGTTGAAACAGGCGGTCCAGATGACAACTGGCGTAATTAATGGTGGCAAGTCCTCGGTAGTCGAGAAGAAGGAGGTACCAGTCGCGCCTACCGAAGCCGATCCGCCGCTGGTTAAGAAGTCTATCGACAACTTTGTCATCTTGGAGGAGATGGGTCAGGGTGCGTATGGTCAGGTCAAGCTTGCTAGAAACAAAAAGACTGGCCAGAAAGTCGTGCTCAAGTTTGTCACGAAGAGACGAATTCTTGTCGATACATGGACTCGTGATCGTCGTCTCGGCACTGTTCCACTTGAGATCCATGTTCTCGACTACCTTCGCCGCAACGGTCTGCAGCATCCAAACATTGTAGAGATGAACGACTTCTTTGAAGACGACGTCAATTACTACATCGAAATGGTACCTCATGGTCTACCTGGTATGGATCTCTTCGATTACATCGAGCTTCGCGTCAACATGGAAGAGGCCGAGTGCAGGAGCATCTTTTTGCAGGTCGCCAAAGCAGTCCACCATTTACACACCAAGGCGAATGTTGTCCACCGCGACATCAAGGATGAAAACGTTGTTCTTGATGGCGAAGGTAATATTAAGCTTATTGACTTTGGCAGCGCGGCTTATATCAAGAGTGGTCCTTTTGACGTCTTTGTCGGGACTATTGGTGCGTCTTCCCTACCAACTCCCTTGGATCCCCTGACCGTCCCGCTAACACATACCCAAGATTACGCCGCGCCTGAAGTCCTTGCCGGCAAGCCATACAGAGGCAAAGAGCAAGATGTCTGGGCCCTCGGTATTCTGCTCTACACTATCGTCTACAAGGAGAACCCGTTCTACAGTATCGATGAAATTATGGATCTCGATCTGAGGGTTCCGTATGTGATGAGTGAGAATAGCATTGATCTGATTAGGAGGATGTTGGATAGGGATGTGGAGAGGAGGATGGATATCCAGGCCGTTTTGGACCATCCGTGGATGACGGACGAGGTGGTTAGCGAGTGAGCTGGGGAAGTGCAAGAGCACGAGTGATAAGAGAACATTGGAGTGCAAGGTGAGAACGTGTGACTTGGCAACATAGACGGTGTGGTTTTGCAAGCCTGTTTATGAGCGAATTTGCATAGATGACTTGGATATAGGATACCCCAGAAGCCTTCTAGACGGACGATTGGACGATGGTTAGCATGAGAGAGCGAGCATGGTGAGCGAGCAAGCAACGAAAGCTGGGCATTGGGTGCACTTGCTGCATTGGGTGCGTGAGCTGGTTTTGTGGCATAGCGTGCGGAGCGGGCGATGATAAAATGATTGGAAAATGATATGACACGAAGATTGGACGATGTAGGGAGGGAGGCGGTTCTTGATTTGAAAAATCGACGCCGATTAATACTGGAGAGTCTGGCGATGTTGAAATGGTTTGCGTAATGCGAAGGGGCTTCCTCTGCCCCATAGCGATTCTATACCTAGCACTATCGGACAAGCCTGTGACTAAACACACATCTTGAGATCTCAACAGGCCCTTGTGTGAAATTGAGCGATGTCCAGCTCGGTCGGTGCCCTAGCCGCTAGCTAGCTGTTTCGCCCTACTCTAACCTGGATGATTCCATAACCAATTTAACCTGAAGGCTGCAACCGTCTTAACATCTTGTCATTCCAAAGCTACTTAAGCAGGCTTTATTTTTCAGCCAGTTTGAGTAAATGTATCAGAAGCGAATGTACCTACCTGGAAATGTTTGACGGGGTCTATAGTAGACCTAATAATGCTAGAAACGTCTATCAATAACTGGAGGAAACTACTATAACCGTGTCACCTATTCGACACGTAATCAGTTTTAATCCAGACGCCCAACTCCAACGTAATTGCTTACCCGTCCTGTCCTTATACCACTTTTACTAAACCCATCCGCCAAAGCCCGAAACCTCTTGTTCTAGGTCTGAGGGGAGATGATGGATTTGTTCTCGAGTCGTAGATTCAAAAAAAAAAAAGGACAAATAATTCAAAATAATGGAGCGGCAGGTGATCGAAACCTGGACTTCTCGCAGTCAAGACATCAGAGATGCAAAGCGAGCACTCTACCACTGAGTTACAGCCCCGTTTTTGAATTTCTGTTTTTAACATTTATTGCATAATATACACCAAATAATTAAATGAAGTTTGGATCGGTCCTGCCTGTCGCCGGTTGTCAATCGTGCCTGGCCATGTGTGACAGGTGCCAGAAGGAAATTATAGTTAACCATTCCGTTGTCGCTCATCGACAATTCATACTTCACTCTTGACGATATCAACGACCATTCGCACAACAGCAGAGACCGATGCTGTGCAAAACCTCACCACTGGCTGACAGTGAAGCTGTAGAAACGCGCAGTCGCCGCAAGAAGCCTCAACCCTCGGAGTCAGCGACACTTAAGTCGACAAAATCCAAAAAGGACCGAGGTTGTGACCGTGGTGGTGTGAGTAAGCATCTTAAGTGTTTACTGGAAGTGGTATGCAGCCTTATGGCGACCCAAGAATGCTACTGAGGTAGGCGTGATAAATATCAGAAAGTCGGGAGTCGTAGAGGAGGTTGAGGGGTTTTTGGGTTGGGAGGGGGGGGGACGGGAGGCCAAGGAGGAATGTGGCGTGTGCCTGCTTACATAGCTGAGAGATGTGTGGGTGTGCTAACAGAGCTGATTACTGTTTTGGGTCGCCCGGTTGTGATGGTGTGTTGGATTTGGAACGGAGTTTACCATGCGGTTGTTGTGCCGTCTGGGTAGCGAGACACCATGTAGATACGAGGAACAGAGGTGAGAAACGAACAAACTTACCTTTGAAGCTGAAATTGATAAGGCGCAACCGGTTAGCAACCAGACCCGAAATCAACTTTGACATTGAAATCGGTAGTATAGTGCAGCCGGTTATCAAGCATGGTAGGGATACCACAAACTTCCCCAAGGACGAGAGTCTTACTTGTGGCTCGTACAGACTGTGCTGGAAACTACAATTCGTAGTACCTCCATGGTTGGCATGGAAACTGTACTCGCTTGAGTCGATTTCGGGCGATTGCGGCACGGGCTCCTGTAGCTCTATTCAGCGCACAGCAGCACATAAAACAACGTGAAGGGCGCTGAGATCTTGTACGTGTACCTTGTAAGTATCTTGGGTAATTGACGCAAAAGGCTGAGGGATGGGATGCCACGTGTGGTGCGTCGTCAGTAACAACGAAGTTCAGTTTCACTTCCCGTTGTCTCTGTGCTGCCTCCTGCCAGGAGACTTTCAGGTGTTTTTTTTTAGTACAGTTTCATGGATGCTCTTCTCGAAGAGCGCACGGATGCTGTCTTATTAAACACCACGAGCATGGTTCTATATGGCGATCGTGTATGCTGTGGCTGAGGCTGAACCGCCGAATGCGCTTCAATCGACGGCATTTCCGAATATTGAAACCTCCAGAAAAAGCAAACCGTGAAGAGTGGAACTGTCTCGTTTGAGAAGTGTTCAAGAGTGGATATTAAAAAGACAAACGATCAGCAGGAACCCGTAATCGTGCGGAGCAGATTAAGGAACAGGTGGATTCCATACGAGAGCCGTCTCGGAATAGAGTTTTGCGCCATGGAACTTGGGAACTGTCAATCGATTGACATCGCAAGATTGACGATGGAGTCGGACCAACGAGAATACTCACAAGAGAGATACTGAACAGAGACCGATAGGCGGCATGAAGATTGCGACCAAGGCGGACAGACGGATATAAAATCTAATCATCACGCGCAGATGCCTCGTTTGCCGCCGAGTTAAGTGAGGTGTCTTGGGTCTTTGTTCATCTCCGCGGTAACCGTACCTCTCAGATCTGATGTGCGGACTTGCATTATTTTCACTCAGCATTGGGCGCTTAACCACGATTTGCGTTGGTGAGGTGAGGAAAACAAACTTTGCGGGGTAGTCTCTGTGCTGTAAAGCGGCCAAATTATGAAAGGAGTTATGCAATATGTCCGATATCCGAGAGCAAGCGATTAGTCGGCGAGCGTCTTGGCTGTCTTGGCTCTATATCGGCTCTATCTCGGCTGTGTCATCAACTCAATGTTGATGTGTCGAAGAATGGCAGTTTTGGGTTTGTAAGCGAGAAAGAGAAGCTTTGCTGAATGCTGACAGACAGGAAGCACATGGCATTTCTGCAATGAGCGCATCGCGATAGCAGGTCATCGGCGGAAACGTGTTTGGGAACCGCGATTATGTGAGCAGCCGCGGGAAAGGGAAGCGATTCGACGGGTTTGATTTCGAAGCCACGCCGATGATGACTGTTGAGATGCATCTCTGCGAGTATGCTGCGAACTGGTTGCCTGGCTGCCTCTTTTGAACTACTCGTACTGGAGAGAGTGTTTGATCGCTTGGGTGGATTCATAGGGCGACGAAGCGGAGTAATGGCTGTACTCATGATGCGCAGCAGCAGGAGGCTTGTGTGATTGGCATGGTGAGCTTCTGCTGCTTGCGACAGGCTACGTTTCCGGTACGAGCGAGACGTTCCTCGTTGAGACGGAATGTCCCATGCGTGGTGTTGTGTCATTCGCTCTCTCGGACTTAAGTGAAGAGTTGCGGCTGGAGGATTTGTGAACAGCCTCCATCCGAGGCGGCAGGGTGGCTTCTACAACCTGCACAATCTGCTTCGGACTTTGTGCGATGCCGCAGGCCGTGCCGCCCACTTCACCGCAACAACCTCTCTGTGACAGGGACCACGTCAACGCCGCGATTCCCGACAGACAGGGGCACAATAAGGCGTTCCCTCTAAGCGGTGACGACCCATTTCGGTCTTACCAATAATTCTGGATTTATGTACTCAGTACGGCCGTGCTGAGATATCGTCAGCTGGAGACTCCGATCTGCTTCAGCCATATAACCATCAAACATCCCCATCTCATCTCAGCTCATTTTATTTCCACTATCACACACAGACAACAAGACTTAACTCAAAGATAACTACTTATGAGCATAACGAGCCTTCATCATATAACACAACCAAAAATCCATCTGCTAGTACCTTGAGTGCCGTCTTCTCACATTGCAGCCCGCATCGCACGGAACCTTAACGGCCATCTGCTTTCACCACTCAGAAAAAGTGTCTGCCTGTTGACTCATCGACATTCGATTGCAACATAATAATACACGATACCCATATCAAAAATGTCTTCCTCTACGAGAACACCATTACATTCCCAATCAACCGTCTCACCATTACGACGCAAAGCTATGTCGATAACTCAGACCTACTACCTGGCTCACACTGCCAGAGGAAAGCTCTCACACGAGGCTTCCCGCGCTGATCACAACCTTCGCTATCTTGTTGGTATGTGTACATTGTCTCACCACTGTCAGATAAACACTAACAATCCACCAGGCCACGCAAATCTCCTCGACTCATTGATGCTTGAGCTCGCCGAGGCCGAACAAGAGCAAGAAAGCTGGTTCAACAACTCGGTCCGCGGTGCACAAAAGAGCGAGCGTACCCACATCCACTGGGCCGACACCGTCATCGAAGTGGAGGAGGCTTCCGATTCATCGTCAGATAGCGATGACTACGAGGAGGACGATGAGGAGTTTGACGCCGGGTTTCCTGCCTTGCAAAGAGTCCCATCCCGCACACAAGATCCAGCACCACAACCTATCGAGGAGGATGGGGGGGAGGAGGAGGATGAGGAGGAGGATGAGGAGGAGTATGAGGACGATGGAGAGGAGGACTACGCGATGCTCAGCTTGCAGCGCACACCATCGCACTCTTCATCACCGCCTGAATTGACGAGGGATGAGGACGAGGATAGCAGTGAGGATGAGCACATGCCACCTTCACCACCGACAGACCCGATCCCTGAGTTCCCGGCTCAAAGCTCAAAACAGTCGGCAAAGAGCCAATCATCATTATTTGATGGTTTCTACCTTTCGCAACGAACTCCAGATTCAGTGTCCGCTGTCAGCGTTTACTAGACGGAGGGAGTTGACGACAATTTGATATTTGGTTGCAGCATTTTAGCGAGTCACTTGCATAGCACGGCGCGGGTTATGATACACAAAAGGGAAAGGCATTTATGTGACATGGGATATGGGAGAAGATACGATAGAGCATATCCAACTCGAAAGGGAGAAAGGGAGATGGATGGGATGGAATGGAATGGGACAGAGAGATGGGTTTCCTCTCAACGGCGTAGATTGTGCTCCTTTTCGAGGTTGAGCCATTTACCACTTTACCATAATCGTAGACTTCAAGAAGTCGCGAAATCAAAATACCTGATACAGACTTTTGCATCTAAATGACGATGTTCTTGAGAAACAAATGATCAGCGACGATATATTGCCATGTGTGGTGATGCAACAGCGGATCACATGCTGAATTGGTGCAAGATGACACCTTGAGGTCTTTTGAGGTCACCATTCCAAATTTCTCGAAGGTGTGCTCGGCCATCTCGATTCCTCTTCGCCCACAACCTCTCCAATCTGATAACGATAATTGCAACTGATCACTGTCACAACCCTTCATCGAAACTAAGCTCGCTAACTCGAAACTACCGTCGGCGGGGTCACTCACAGCTACTGCCAGCCTGCAGGAGATGACTCCCGCCATCGCATCCCACGTGCGACCCCAACCCAATTCGATGATTCATAAAGAGCATTCGTCTTCATTATCGTGCCCCTCCCTTTCTGCCACCCACTCTTGAAATCTGCAACTGGATCTCCATCTCCCGTGTTGACTGATTTGGGTTGGCGGGGTTGAGATGCCAAGGCTTAGTGAGGAATGGGGGGAATTGGGAGGGGGAGACGTGGAGGTCGGAGGACCGTTAGGCCGGAGACGGGACTTTAGAAGGTGCGTACGATGAACTGTGCGAGAATGTGAAACGCGCACGAGGAGGCTGGGGCTTATTGCTAAATCAAGCCGACTCTATTATGAGCTAATCCTAAATGGACAGCTTAGGTTGACCAGTTAAGATTGAAGCGAAACAGTTGGATCTTGAATCTTTCAATGACGACTTGTTGTTGTCGCGAGTATTGACGATGTGACTTGTAGATTTGTGATCACCGAACAAAGAGCGAGTGCCAAGGATTGCCAGCTTGGCCCAAGGACAAAAGGAATTTTTGAACGCTCAGGACTCAATTTTTGCCCACGTTTTACTTGGTTCTGTGAATCAAGACCAACAGCATCCCTTCGTACCGCACCTCCGAAAACGACTGGCTTGTGCTCGCGCTTCGTGATGATGACCTGCGTTTCCAAGCCCTCAGCGCCTTGGCCCAAGTAGGAAACAGGAGGTCGCTAAACACAATTCGCTCGCTGAGAGAAACAACTGAGCCAAGCCACTTCCTTTGCTCGGCACTCGCGCTTGGCACCTAACGTAGCTTGCTCCCAATCTCGTATCTCATCTAATTTAAATCTTTCATCTGGTCATATGACCTGATCTTACATCACACGCAGTTATTTTACGCCGAACCGGCTTGGCATTCCTTCTCCCCAAGACTTCTCAAGCTTTGTTCCATGCTTTGAAAGTGAAGTTTACACATTCGAAACGCAAACTCCTTGGCAACTCCGCTTTAGGAAAGCACCTCTCACCGACAACAGAGGCGGCTGCCGTCGTATCCGCCTCCGTGGCGGAAAGAGGGGGGTTAACTCTTGGGCGGACAGAGCCGCTGCTACCGAATTTTATGCATTTTCTGTACAACTTTTGCGCCACCGGGATGGCATTTTTCGACTGTGGATGTCGAATTTTTTAAGAGTGGATATCAAGACTCGACTGTGGATGAGGTGCCCGAGACTAGAAAACCTTATCACGGTGAGAACCGCTGCTGTTCACCGTTCTGACAGCTACTTTTCGTACAGGAAGGTTTTTCCGGACATGTGAGTGCAGAGAAGCGCCGTGATGGATTCGGATGGGTCTCGAAAACTTGACAGATGGAGCAAAATCGGTCAGAATTTTGACGATGGATCCGGTTTTGACAATACCGACCCGTGAGGGCACATGTCAGATCTATATGTGGTGTACAAGGCGAAGCTTTTTCGTCAGAAAATTCGAGAAGGGTCGGGTGCCGAGGTGAAGAGTAAAAACCGAGAGGGGCGGCTGTTCTGGAGATCGATGCTGTATTGTGCCGAATTAGGCGCCTTTGCCGCCAAAGTGAGAAACTTATGGATCTACGCGGAAAAATTAGATTCTGGGTAAGAACTGAGGTTCTGTTGAAGGCTCATGCTTGTTGTAAGCACAGCAGCTAGTTGGATGTTATGTTAGTTCAATATAAAGCTGAGCACTACTGAGTTTGTCGATACAGTCGACGTAGTTGACTCTACACTTACACTATGCATAATTGTTGAACCTCGAGCTGGTGGAGCAGGCACATAAACTAAGGGACCCCAAACTCGTTCTTAATTTGTCCCATGAGGTTTTGCCTGTGCTTGCTGTGTTTGTAGAGTTTATAAATGCTGCGGTATGGTGCCATCTTGACCAAGTCCTGCTTACCGTTTGTATAAGATGCAGACTTCCAAATTGGAGGCTTCTTGTGCATCAGAGGAAATTAGGCAGAAAAACCGAGAGTCTATAACGTTGAAGGGTCAACCCGTTTGATCTATTAATCTCGAAGCCCTGTGCTAGTCGGATTGTGGTTGTGTTAATTTAAATGCCCTGCCCTCACGGCCAAACAACCACTGTGCGCTGTATCCGTTGTTGTCACCACTTGATAGTGTATGAGCCTGTATAAAGCTTCCTGGCTTGTGAGCTTTCCAAGGCAGTAAGCTGACAAACGGAAATACGGCTTTGTTTCTCTTGGCAGTATCTGCAGCAGAGTGCTGGGTTTGGAAGCTGTCCTGGAGAGAGTAACCTTCAAGCAGAGAAGGAGCAGTCTCGACGAGGATGACGTGGAGTGAGAGAGAAGATCCAAATAGAATATCCTTCATTTCATGGAATACTATGGGTATCCTGATTCTCGCTATCGTAGCACACTTGCACTTCGACTACCATTGAATGAAAAGGAGACGCAGCACTTGCGAGCTCCTACCCGTGTTTCCTTCCATACCAGCCTGAACTCCTTCTCGCCATGCTTCACGCCGGCCTTACACTAGCACGAGAGCTTTCCCACAAACCACTAGCAGAACGCCCAAACCCTCCAGCGCACCGCAGTTTGACCCGACCATGTTCCACCACTGCGCCTTCTGCTCCGCCCAGTACATTCATCTTCAGTCGCCGCCGCTCCTGGGATGACCACACCGACCTCAAAAGACGCCTTTACTAGCCACTCTGAGCACCATCAGACGACTGCCCAACGCCTTTGGATTTCTCTTTCAAGACTGCCCTGCCTGCTGACCACCCCTTAACGTGATTTCTCCGGCATACTCCTGCTCCGCGTCCCCAAACTCGTCGAAATTGAAATTGAAGTAGTTTGAGTTCAGTTCCGGCAGCGTACTGCTTTGTCTAATTTCGCCCATTGCCTGGTCCATATCGAACGTCTGCTGAGCATCATAATCCTGCATGACCTCGTACAATTCATATAGACCACCCTCCTCATTGAAGTGGAATCTCGCTGGTGCCAGGTCAGGGTTCTTCTCAAAGGCAGCCATGTCTCTCTCCAAGCTAGGATCGGCAACAGTAGGCATAAATCCGTGCTTAGCTCTCAGATGCAACACTCTGTCGTACAAACGCATGAACCTTGACGAGCAGCCAAAGACAAGACAAGTTATACCTCGGTCCTGCTCATAACCCATGCCAGTGATAGCACCGACAGGGTTCCTCTTGATATGCGCCGTATGCACCCCGAGTGTTGGCATCGCGTCTTGCGCGCGCTGCTTCGCGGCAGTGGTGTTCTTTTGATTCTTGATCTTTTTGGCATTGATGATCGATGGCAAGCCGAGGTGCTGCGTGCGGATGTGGTCCTCGAGGTTGACCTTTGAGACGAAGTCCCTTCCACAAGCGTCATGTCCGTCCCAACCGTCCGACCAATCTTTGTCCAAAGGCGTAGTACCGCATGTAAACCGTTGACCTTCATGTGCCGAACGAACATGAACAGTGAGGTTGAACTTCTTGGTGAACGTCTTTCCGCAACCCCCGTACTCACACACATGAGACTTTGAAGTTGACTCTTTCTTGTTGCCGCTGCTGTGGGAGGTCTCAATGTGGTCCACTAACTCCTTCTCAGAACTACACTTCAGGTCGCAGAACATACAATCGGCGTGGTCGGTCTTCATGTGCTTGGTAAGCTGTGCTTTAGTGACGAAACCACTCGGCTGTCCTCCGTCGACAGCACATTCATCGCACCAGAATCGCAAGGCGCCATGAATTCTATCCTCGTGTTTACGAAGAGCACCAGCCGAGTCATAGCCCGCTGAGCATTGTTGGCCGGTTGTTTGGTCAACATGCTGGCAAGGAAACGGTGTGAGTTTGAGATGATCAGCTCTGATATGGCGCTGGAGTGTTTGATGTTTGCGGAATGTCTGGTTGCATGGCATATATTCTGTGCAGCGGAAGCGCTCATGTCCTTCATGGGCTGCTTGATGGCGGCGCAGACGAGTGGCTGTCAGGAATGATTTTCCGCATCCTTCGACGTAGCATTGGTGGTTACGCTCGTGGGTGTGCGTACCTTTGATATGTTGCTTGAGATGCTTGTCCTCCTGGTATGCCTTGTCACAGCCATCATACGGACAGACGCAAGGTCTCTCGTTGGTGTGGGAGCGCAGATGTGCTTGTAGTCTCGCTGGCCGATTGAAGGTTTTATCGCATCCGTCCCAGGTGCATTGAATTGTCTTCAGCTCCGACGGGAATTTGGTGCGATCTTTACTTCCATTAGGTCCTTGCCACGATGGTGAATGTGCAGTGAGAGGTGTTTCTGTGGTTGGGTTGCGTCGTTCGCGGTCGCTTTCATGTTCGCTATCTGTCGCATCGGCACCCACCAAGGTATCTTGTCCATTCGAAATTTTGACATCTTGTTGTCTGACCGGAGAAGCTCTAGAACGCGGTTGGGGAACAACTTTGGACTGAGGCTTGGGCGTTGCATCATCTTCCGAATCAGAAGCTTCAGAAACTTCAGGCTCGCTGTGCTGTTCGGAATGGTTCTCGTCGTCCTCTTCAGTGCCAGAGCTGAGCAGTGCTGGATCTGTTCCTTATCAGCATGCGCACCACAAGTTTGCTTCACCGGTAAAGCTACGCACCAATATTTGAGCTCTCAGTTCGAGTCCGCTTGATAGACTCGCGCAAGCTACAATCAGCCTTTCTCTTTAAGTTAGCTTCTTTCATTGCCACGTCCGCCATAGCAACAGGGTGATTTTGTGGTTTGTGTTGATCTGAGAAGCTGCGATAAGGGCGATGAAGTCGGCGTATGGACCGTAACTTTGGAAATCGAGGACATTTTTTGTGGGGATTGACGTGGGCATGCGCCAGGTGGTGAGAACTTTCAGCCCGTCGCAAACCTTAAATTTACACGCCAAGACTTTCCGCCGTGAGGCTCCAAATTCTTTGACGGCCTTGCTCTATCAGCGCCGACGAGATCAACACCAGGACAACCACCGTCAAACCACTTCAACTCCCACCTCTCTACTTCAACTTCGTCTCGACAATATGTCTGACGCCGGTGACGACTACGGAAATGGAGGGTAAGTGGCAGCACCATAAAAACTTGCGCCGCGTTGAGCAATTAGCAGGGCGCATGCGATGGATGGCTCATTGCTGACGCGACAGTATAGAGGCTCCCCAGCCTACGACAACGACGAGCCTGAATACGACTTGGAGGAGCCAGAGCCATATAACGGCGACGAGGATGACCACGTGAACAACGATGCGCTCCAGAACGGTGACAACATTGTTGAGTCGGGAGACGCTGCTGCGATCGCAAACAGCAAGGGAAAGGATTTGGCTATTGAGGACAAGAAGATTCCAAACGACCAGAGGACTACAACTCCATACATGACCAAGTATGAAAAAGCCAGGATCTTGGGCACCAGATCGTTGCAGATCTCCATGAATGCGCCAGTCTTGGTTGATTTGGAGGGAGAGACAGACCCGCTCCAGATCGCCATCAAGGAGTTGAGAGCGAAGAAAATTCCTTTGATTGTTCGCAGATTCATGCCAGACGGATGGTGAGCTTGGCCAGAAAGATACACGGCTGAAGGCCAAGAGCTAACTCATTTCCAGGTACGAGGACTGGACCTGCGAGGAGCTCCTCTCTTAAAGGGCCCATGTTAACCACTCTTCCTCCGACCTCCCTCGACTACCTTCCTCTGTTTATTAGCGATGCATATTATGGACTTTCCCGGACGGCGGCTTCCAGGCGTTATCGACACATGTCGAGCTTGATATCACAACCATTGGTACAAAATGAGAAACTATTTATGATCATTTGATTGGACCTCTGATGCGTTTGCTCTTCTATTCAATATCTGTACAGCTACATTACAACAAGTGCTTCGCATGATAGTTGATATGGTCCTCCGCGAACGTCGAGATGAAGAAGTAGCTGTGATCATATCCCTGCTTACTGTTAGCGTCATCCCCCTAAACGTATGCCAGCAGGACTTACAGGCTGGATTCTCAGCTCAACATCGTTGTAACCCTTCGACTTTGCAGCCTCCACAAAGTTCTCCGGCAACAACTGTCCCTGCTTATAAAAATTATCCCCATCACCAATATCAATCAGCGCCTGGAAGGCCCGCTCTCCCTTAAACCCCTTCACCAACTCCGTGGCATCCCATTTATCCCACTCATCCTCATTGTGAAGATACCCCTTAAATGCCTTCTTTCCCCAAGCACAGTTCTTAGGATTGGAAATCGGCGCAAATGCGCTAACTGATTTGTACAACTTTGGGTTCTTGAGGAAAAGTGTCAAGGCGCCGTGACCGCCCATTGAGTGGCCCATGATGGAGACTCGGTGGCTGTCGAGGGGAAATTCGTTGTAGAGGAGCCGGGGGAGCTCTGAGGTGATGTAGCTGTACATTTTGTAGCCTTCGGAGTATGGTGGTTTGGTAGCGTCGACATAAAAGCCGGCGCCGGTGCCGAAGTCCCAATCTTCATCCTCGCCCTTGATTCCTAGGCCGCCTGCAGGTTGTTAGTGCTCGCGCAGGAATGGAAGATACAAAGATAAGCACGTGGAGAGGTATCCGGGTAAACAATAGCTATGCCCTTCTCACTAGCAGTCTTCTGAAAGAAGCCTTTCTCTGCACCGTTGTCACCAGTACAGGTCAATCCTGCAAGATAGAAAATAACCGGCACCTTGCCCTTCTCCGTTGCTGCTGGAAGATAGAGGTTAAGCTTCATAGAGCAACCAGTCTCAAGAGAATCGTGCTCAAGCTTGAGGAGCTTACCGCCGAAGCTGGCGATCGTCGCATTTGTCTTGAAAGTGTCCGCCATTTTGTGCGGAGTTTTAATTTGAAAGTGTAAGGGTACACGATTATTGAGACCAGTTGACAAGGAGAGCAATGGTCTAAGAGTTCTAAGCATAGTCGTGCATTCTATTTACGAGTACCAGCTAGCTCGACAAGCGGCGCGATCGTGCGCGGTCTGGTTGGCACAATATGACGTCGGCTATCCAATTGTCCATTTACCCCGCCGCCCCACCTCCTGCCCCGCAGTCATCACCCTTCGAGCTCAGGTGCAGCATTTCCTCTTTGGGCCGAAGACAAAACAGCGCCATGCAGTATATATAACAAACCAGGCATTCTGCTCTAAGACGCTGATCGCTCATAAAATTTTACACCAAGTGTCATGGCTCTGCGTTTTGGGTCAGAAACTTGTTAGCGGCAGGTGATATGTATGCTGTAAACAAATTTAAAAACTTACCCAGGTTCTAATAGGAGGGCATTTAAAATTTGCGATTTCCACTGCAAGCACATATCGTTTTGAGAAGGTCGGGGGAGCTTGCTGGCACTAGACCAAAATTCAAATTCCAAATGGCTGGCTGCTTCCAAGGTATGTTTGTTGGTGGAATGCGGTAAACGCCGTAGAGAATCTTCAGTTATGGAGGTACATGAACCGAAGGTGGCAATTTTGATATTCGATCCCTGAAAGTGGAGGCCAAGTAAAGTCCCAGCATAATCGCGAAGGGGCCATGTCGGCAAATCCGAGATATATAAGATGCTATGCAATTTCAGAAAGCGCTTTTTGAGCCTTGAACGCCATTTGGATATCTCGATAGACGACTCTATACGATTTCATGACCTCGTTATTCATTCAGCACTCGGATCGCCATGCCACCGGCGCAGAGACCGCCGCCCGTCGGAAACAGCACAGAGGGGAGGTCAGGGAGAAGCCTCACTATTACCCATGCTGTTATTGTAAAGATTGCGGTCTCGAAAATGCGGCAGAAACATCCTACGCGACCCCTCAACCCCGAGCACATTCTTCCCATTCACCTTTCTCTAAGCCCAATGAACGGCGACTCCTTGACCACCGGATGTTCGTCGCCATCCGAGTACCTATGCTGGCTGGCCTCGACCTCTCTCTTGATCCTTATATAAGCCAACTTCTCAAACCTGCTCACTGCCCTCCACCAGTGTCTGCCCGCCTCATGCTCGCTGATCCTCTCAAGCAGGAAAATAACCTTCTTTCGTACTTCAATGTCCTTGTGGAATAAGCCAAGGGCGATATAGAAGAGTCCGCATCGCGACTCAGGACAGACAGTAAGCAATTGGCATATCTCGTCGTAAGTTTGAATAGCTTCGGAGAATGCAGAGTAAACATCCGCGGAAGCTTGCTGGGTCAGTTTGCCGTTCTGGAGTCTGTCGTGAAGGTGGTGAAGATCAATATCTTTAACCGGTTTGTAGCCATATAGCTGTGCAGAATCCTGTACAATGTTAGCTTTCGTCCATGCGTGATTGATTGTGAAGACTTACCTGGATGAAGCTAAAATAGCTTCGGGTATTGCGCCATCCAATAATTCGAGCAGCATTTCCAGCCAGCTCTCTATGCCTAGCCTTTTCATCCGCCCAGACATATCCATGGCCATTTACACCACTCCTTAGCTTACTAGCGCCGTCTCCTCCCAGATATATCAACGCACTAGCGCCGAACACAGCCTCTTCAAATGCAGCAGCAATTCTTGTGAATCTCTCCACCCATTGCCTCCACTTGGACCGAATAACATTCTCGCCATGCCTCATAGCTATGCTGGTAAGAATATCTGCCATGAAGGCAGCATCACCAGTAGGATCCATGTTTTGCGCAGCCGATGATGCGCCCGACGAGAACGTGGACGTAGGTGGGGCTTGTTGCTGGAAGTGTTGCATTTGCTCTGTGATTTCTGCTGGCGCTATGCGAGAGCTGATCTTTATGCGGCCACTCGGTATGTCGCAAAGCACGTCCCACCACTCAGGGTGGTTCTCGAAGGTAGGGTTGGTGACACCAGCAATGAAGCCAGGTACTTTGAGGAGATCATCAATCTTACTGAGATCGGTATAAGGAAAAGCGTGGCGGGTGAACCCTCTAAGAATGCCTCCTGATGCTAATGCACAGGCAGCTAGAACTGCTTCAGCTACTTCTCCAGATGGGCGATTGTGCCCAAGGAAGATGACTCTCTTCTGTGTGAGCATAGCGTTCACAAGAACGATGATAGGATGCGTGTAGGCCCCACTGGAGGTCAGGTGCTGGTGTAGTGCAAATGGCTGGGGATTTTTGGCATGTGGCTCGGTGAATGTTTGGATAAGCTTTATCAATGAGAAGTCTCCAACTGTCTCTGGCGATATAGCGACCGGGACCTTGATAGGAACTGGTATGCCGTTGTATATGACTTTTGTCTCGAACTCGTGGGTGTCTCTTGACACCACATATTCGGACTGCTTCGCTTGCTCGATGTGTGCCTTCGTACCCATCCTAGTCAAATCTGGCCGCTTTGTCGGACTGCTATAGAAAGCTTTGGGCGGCGCTTTTTCTCCTCTATCTTCAGCCATGCGAATCTGAATCATCTGCTCGAACTTCTCCACAAATAGGTCCTTATTATCACTAGCTTGCAGCAAATATCTCTCCAATAAGGACAGCTTGGGCATGAGCGAGAGGTCCATATTATTGACAGCATCGTACAGAGTGATCAGCGTGCTCGGATGCGGATTTTTGAAGTACTCTTCCAGTGCTAGTAGGAGAAGCGGCTTATAAATGTGCAAGAACGGGTGTCGCGTGCAGATTGCCATTGCTCTAACAACAGCTCCTCTTTTCGCCGTCTTATCCTGTTTCGTGTTCACGAGGTTGAGGACGTATATCAGAGGCGGTCCTTGGCCTCCTTCCGCCTCACTCTCAGATGAGCTATCACTGCCATCATCTGACGGATGCTCCCCATCCTCCACATCTTGCGCAGTAGGCTCTATTAAGCCATTGGCTATATCTTTTCGTCTTTGTCGTTGCTTCCGCCTTTCTGCTTTCAACTCAGCTTCCTCCTCCTCTTGGCTTGTATCTTTATGGAGAAAGAAGATAGTCCAATCTTGATTTCTGACGTGCGCCTGATCAGGCAACATAAGTTCTGCCAGCATATGTTCGTCTCCTGTAATCGCAACAGGATACTGGTGTTCCATGATTGGCCCTCGATCGATGTCGAAGGATGCGACCAGTATGTATTCAACATGATTCTCAGTGTCGCCTCGAGGATATTGTGAACGAAGCTTTCTTTGCGATTGTGCGGTTGGAGTGACCTTTACAGGCGCAAGTGAGGAGTGTGCCGAGACGTTGCTCGTTGGTGTATTCGTACTTTGCGCCGAGCTCGAGTTTGATGGTTGATAGGTATCTAAAGGTGTAATATCAGATTTCGAGCCGCGAGAATGATGCGAAAGTTGCGATTGCGGACGCGAAGCTGGGAACGAGGAGAGCGAAGTTCTTTTATTGTGGCCGCTCTGGTGGGAACTGGTTGACCCATTTGTAGAGGGGCGGTAAAGCGCCTGGCCGCCCTGTTGCACAGAAGACATGGTATAGCGCGGTATAGCTCTAGCTACTTAACTCGACAAAAGGCGGTGTGTTTGCTCTTGTTGTTCTGAATCTTCGAATGCTTTAGTATAAGACAAAAAGGTGTTGCCCTTGGCGTTGGGAAGCGTCCAGCGCTTTTTCTGTTGAGAACGGATATACAGCTTAACTCCTGATAGTGCTGGAGCTACTCGAAATGAACCTTTACTGTTTATTCTCCGTGCCAGGTCGTCATCGAGCTCCTAATATAAATTGTCTCGGGATGAAGCATTGCCATCTCATGCAGTGCACATCGAGCCCTCTACCCCTGAACACCGGCAAGGTACGAAGTATCCACAGAGGTAGGGGTTACGGGGTATGTTGGCAGCCTTGTGGCAGACCGGGGTGGTGAGGCTGACAGGCGCTTTGTTTACTTTGGCATGCGCTTAAGCCAATGGCAGCGGTCTGCAACCGTCGGGGCTCATAAGCCAAACCACCACTCCGTGCACCTTGGAGGATATTTCCAATATCGCCAGGATACTGTTCATCGCGATTTTAATGAGCGACATTTTCTACTAAGGTCTTTGGACATCAATCTGAACATCTCAGCCAATACGCAGATTTAGACAGACTTCTCCACAGAATAAAGTGGCTAGCAACATGGTAGACATCTCCACTTCCATGTTTATGAACTTGGGGATCCTTCCTGCCGCAGATGCCAGAAAAAGATAGCTGATCAATCCTTCCAGACTTCTCCATTCCAAAAACCGCGGGGCTTCAAGTCTCCTCGTCCATCCCCCTTTCGTCGCCCTGAATCACCAGCGTCGCCATCGCCACTTCGCAACCAAACCAATCGAGTACCGAGCGCTGTATCACCCACCAAGGAACCACCCATCAAATCACCAGCTAAGCAATTGACATCTCCGCCAAACCTCACGTCTGCCGTATCCACACCAAGGACGGACAGTTGGACCCCCCCCGGCTCGGACCAAATGGACGACTCTCCCACTAAGGGCGCCAACGTCGCCTCGCGAAACACCTTTATGCTCACTGATCACTTTGAGTCCAGCACTCGCTCAAGCACAGTTAAAGCAGATGAAGCGCCAGCAAAGAGACCTAGCTACGGCGCACGTGCAATGTCAGAAACGAACGCCCTATCAAAACTTCAACCTGCTCAAGTACGAGAATTGCGCGAAGGCTTCCAAATCTTGGATCGTGATAGCGATGGTGTGGTGGACAAGGATGATGTGGCGGATATGTTGAACCAGTTGGGCCTGCCAGCATCAGCAAACGATATGGCGGCATTCTTTCCGGAAGATAAACCTATGACGATGGCGACTTTTCTTAATCAAATATCGACGCTACTGGCAACATTGTCGCCTCCGAGCGAACTCCTTAATGCTTTTTTGGCCTTCGATGACGATGATAGTGGCCAGGTCGACTTGGCGGAACTCAGAGATGCATTGCTTCATACCACTCCTGACGTCGGAGAGGAGCAATTGACACCTTCTGAGGTTGACAGAGTTCTCGGTGGCTTCAGCGGAAGACGAGCCTTTGGAAAGACGATGATGGGAGGGAAAAGAGGAGAAGTGTTCAAGTATCAGGAGTTCGTCAACTCCATTGCTGGCGGAAACGACAAGGCTGTCAAGGAAGCTCAGGCGTAATCAGGCATATCGGAAAAGATGGTGCCAAAGTCTTTGACGGCATGGACCTCGGAGGTACCATGTCGACTCGTAATGCCTTTGATTTAGCGTATGGCGTTAAAGGCTATGAAGATGGATATTAAGATAACAATGCTTTCCTATTGATGAGCTCAGGTTATGGATCTAGTGTCGGTATGGGAGGAGTAGCCATAGCACACAGGCCTGTTAGTTAGTGATTCGCGGGGCCCGCCATAATGGAAATCAAAATCATCAGCCACTAACTCACGTTCTGCCCTGAGCTGCATCCCTCCTCGCCATAAGCTCTTTCGTTCAAATACCTGGTCGAAATGAGCCAGGATATGTCCTAAGTCGTAACAACATATAGTTCGAGAAGTTAAACTGTCACCTGATATCCTTCGGAGGCCTAAATCGTGCTTGTCGAACTTCCAAGTGATGCTCGATGGCTTGCATGGCTCTGGACGCGGCTAAACCCCGGATTCACCCCGTATCTTGTGGTTCATCTTATCTCAAATCTAATCGCGATTAGATTTGTAGTGCTAGCTCGATATCTTTTTTGTTGCCTGGCTGAACATTGGCCATTTCTGTTTACTTAGGCCCCCTCATTCAAACCACTCGTGACAACCCAACATGTCTGGTCGTGGCGCAAACAACGTCCCCATCGCTGCATCTAAGAGCAGGATGGCAGCAGTATCAGAGACATCTACTGCGGCAAAAAAGGACGGAGAAATAGAGTACACGCGCCTTCATATTACGCCGTTCAATGCCGCCCTCGTCAATGCGATCGTCCCGCCGTCAATGGCCAAAGATGCAAAGAGCATCTCTTTCCACCAATTACAGAACTTTCCGGAAAAGGAGTATGGCTTTGTAGAGCTGCCAGAAGAGATGGCGATGAAGATTAAGAAGAAGCTCAATGGTGCTATCTTGAGAGGAAACAAGATTGTGATCGAGGAGGCCAGAGCAGCACCAAGGATCCCAAGCCCGGACGTCGAGATGGCAAAGAAGGAGAAGAGGCGGAAGGTGAAGGGTATCGAGGGCGAGGAAGAACTGGAAGACTCGGCGAAGAAGGAGAGCAAGAAGAGAAAAAGACACGACGAAGCGATAAAAGGACAGGAAGTTCTCGACAGACAGATCAAGCGCGGATGGACCGACCCAAAGGCCGAATCGAAAGCCGAGAAAAAGCGCAAGCGAAGCAGCGATAAGGAGGAGAAGAAGAGCAAAATGGCTGAGAGGGAAAGGCCGAAATATACCACCGAGCCTGAGTGCCTGTTCCGGACGCATCTGCCGCCAAACGCACTACCACCAGCGAATGGAATCGAGGGTGTTATTGTGAATAAGAAGCCGTCCAGGAAACCAGGAAAGAATGTGGTGTTGCATGAGTTCGGAAAGACCGAGAAGTTTGCGACATTCCTGAGGTCCAAGGATGGGCCTGCCAAGACGAAGCCGGCTGTCGAGTTCTTGGAGGGCAAGGGCTGGTTCGATGAGGATGGAAATGTGGTCGAGAGTGAGCTGCCAAAGTCGAAGCATAATGATGAAGTGCTGAAGGAGATGGCAAAGAAGAACAAGGTTGAAGCACCGAAGATGGACGATCCTGAGTCGGAGTTGGACGAGGATAGTGAGGCAGAGGAGGATGTCAAGATGACTGATGCTGCTGCAGCCTACGACTCTGACACTTCAAGCTCAGGAACATCGTTTGATGGCGAGGACGACGATGACGACGAAGAAAGCGAAGCTGAGATCGAGGCCGAGAAGGAGGGTGCCAATGAGGTCGTGAAGCAGAAGTCTCCTGTCGCAGAGGGTCTGATGAGAGTTGAAGCCAATGAGCCGATACAGGAAGACGCCTACATCCATACCACAACAGAGAAGGAGGCCGAGATTGTGAAGCCAACACAAGGAGCGACTGGACACAAGGGCTCTGACGGAGAATCTTCCGACAGCGGTATCAGCAGCCGCTTTAGCACACCAGAGAAAGGCCTCAAGATCGACATTCCAGAAAACCCTCTCGAGGCCATCTTCAAGCCACGCGCCAAAACAGCTGCTGCTAAGCCCGCTGCCGAGCCAACTTTCGGCTTCGGTTTCGGTGGTGATGATTTGGAGGAAGAGGAGGATGAGATGGAGCATGCGATGCCGGTGACCCCATATACCCAACAGGATTGCTCATATCGTGGATTGAGAAGTGCGGCACCGACACCAGATACGGCACATCCATCCAGGAAACAGATGAACGGATGGCCGTCGCATGAGGATGATGATAATGTTAATGGTTACCAACCACCTAGCCCAACGCAGAAACCGAAGGGAGGAAAGGTGAAGGCCGATATCGAGGCTGATGTCAAGGATACCACCAATCCGATGGATGATTTCCAAAAGTGGTTTTATGAGCACAGAGGTGATACGAACAGAGCGTGGAAGAAGCGCCGCAAGGAGGTTAAGAAGGAGGTTCGTCAGAGGGAGAACAGGAAAGGAGGAAACAAAAACAACGCCTAGTTAATTGGGAATGATAATCTTATTTCAAGAATAAAATATGTGCTGCTTCTGTGGGTGTCGGACTATCTTACGTTCGAGCTGGGCGTGTCAATGGGTCTTGTGGGCGCGACAATCATCCGCACTATACCTAATTGCGATGAGTTTAAAACACCACAAGCATCGACAAGCTCAATATCACCTAACCTTCAACACCACGCCGAAACTTCTACGGCCAACAAGAAGCCATAAATACATCCGCACACCACGAACATCTCTTCCCGCTACAATGGGGCTCAGGAGGTTCGCGAAGCGCCTGATCGGCAATGTTGGCGGCGATCGCAGCAAGCGCGATAGCTATGGTAACTTCAACCGTCTGTCTCTCCAGTCCGGGGACAGCGCGTCTTCGTTCTGCCACAGTGAGCGCAAGCTGGGCCGTCTGAGCAGGATGGCTGTCGCGGCTGTGGCGAAGGCGAAGAGACTCAGATTCAGGTCCACGGATGAGAGGATGAAGAGAGAGAGAGGCATATCGCTGGTAAGATCCTCTCGCTGTGTCAACTCAATTGTCGAAGCTGACTCTTTCCGCCATCAGATTATGGAGAATGATTCGGTCATCGCACCGCGTGTTACAGGCGATACCGTCCTTCCACCGTCGCCAAGCAATGGGGTCGCTGGCATCACCAGGACCGATGGTACCATTATCGGCGCATCCCCGACCGACGACGGCAGCGAGAGCACTTTGCCATCGCCACGCCGTCTTTTCCGCACCGATACTGTTCAAACTCTCGCTGAAATCCCTAGAATGGGCGAGCAAAGCACATCCTTGATGAGCGATGATTCTGATTATCAGGAGTCCACTTTGGGAATCAAAAGCGTCCTCAATGAGAGAGCTTCTTCGAAAAAGCACGGCAAGACTGCTTCTACGACCGCCATAAAGTCCCGCCGTGCGTCTCCGGTCCGCTACGACGAGGAGACTGGCGCGAGAATTCCAACCCCACCACCGAAGGATCCTGGCTATAAACCATCCCCGACCACCACCCGCCTTGACCTCGTCGGGGGAGGCTCTTTTCAGGAGACACCAACGAAGACAGAGAAATCCACCGAGAAGGTCATCGTAGGAAGCTCTTCCCTGCAGACTCCAGTTAGGACGGAGATGAAATCGACCACGAAGAAGGCCGCCGATAAGGTTGGCAAGTTGAGTAAGTACACCAACCAGCCGCTATCTCCATGTCAGTGCTAATTATTGAGATAGGAAAGACAATCTCCAGCTTGATCGTTCGTGGCGATGGTATTCAGGTCGGCCGCTCGGTTCCACTTTCTCAGCAGGATCGTGAGGAGACTGAGCATGAGCTTACCATTGGCCGCATCTTTTCTAATTCTCCTCTTTTCCCACAGGACAAGTAAAGGGATGTTTTCTACTAGGTCTCTTCTCGTATCTCTATGAAGCAGACCCAATAACCTCTAGACGTTTAATTTAAAGCGAGTTTCCTGTGGTCGTCTCATATACTATTGTGGTGTTGAATATGTTGTACTCCAAGTTCCATGCAAGTTTCTTTGGCAGTCTAGTACATATACGGAAGGCATGATTTATGCTCATGCAACCAAGACTGAATTTGTACAAATGTGAGGCGCTGTGGGTTGCTTTCTCTACTTCACTTCTGTCCCGTTCCTTCCTAATCGGCGCCAAAGCAGCGGAGCTGATTCTCCGTCTCAAACGGACTTCCCTTCGCACGCCACCACAGCTCTTGGCCAAATATTTATCACTCACCTATGTTACGCTAGGCATATCGCTTCTCGCCATTCATGGTCTTCATCGTCACCGACTCCAAAGGGGATCCAGTCGAAGTCATTATGGACACCCCGACATCCCCTAACACCAAGATGGCTACCATCACTCACGTACCGCCACACAAGGCCGCCGCTCTTGCCTCGCAAAAGCGCGTCTTGAAAGATGCTTCAAGCAAACAAAGCGTCACTCTCAATGTCGATCCTGTTGCAAGCGAAGGAGAAGCAGACCAGAAAAGCGAGCCACTCAAGACCTCTTCTCTCATCACAGCCTGCAACAATGGTAGAAACCGACGTGGCTCGCCACCAAAACATTCGATTCCCTTGAGGTTTAAAGAGAGCATACCAAAGGAACCGGATGTTGAGATTCCAGTAGCAAATTTGAAGCCAGACGCCGATTCTCTGTCGCCAGTCCGCAGCAAGGCCTCGCCACCAGTGATTCCTCCTCAGGTTGCCCAAAAGACCACGACGAGCCCAAAAGTCGCCAGGCTCTCAATCGATCTCGCTAGCCTGCCGCCCACTCCGATAACGCCAGCAACATTTAGGAGACAGGCGATCAAGAACTCAAAGTCTCCAGTAATCCCGCAAAATAACGCATTGCTCGCATACAACCAGTACGGAGAGATAATCAAGATCAAAGATATGAATAAACCCCACGACCCATCAAGTCTGACTGTCACACAGACTTTGAGACTGATAGACACGGTCTATGGCTACGAGGTTGGTACACACATCACCCCGATGGGTTATGCTGGATGCTGACTACTTTACAGTTCAGGACCAGAATGGCAAAAGTGATAGAGATACAGATGGAGGAGAGGACATATCCGGCGGATGAGGATGATGAGGAGAAGCCGCCCCTGATTCGTAGCTTGTCCTCTTGGGATTACTTGGGCTTCCCTGTCAGCCCATGTGTAGGCACACCGGATGGTGCGCAGGTTACTCTGGTCTATACCGGACCACCACGAGTCCTCGAGATCGGCTGCGGAAATGGGTCTTGGTGTTTTGCGTCCAAATATCGCCATCAAGACTGGATTATAGAAGGCATCGATGATGCTGACCATTGGACCGAGGCCAGACCAGATCTTACCTTCCGGTAAGGCTTCCAACTAGCATCATTTATGCAAAGCTAATTATGTACAGGAACTTTACTACTCCGCCTTCTGAGTCTCAGTACTCACCGGTGGACTACTTCAAGGGATTTCAGCTCAGCCAAGAGCATCCAGAGTTTACGGTACGCAATCTCAATGCTTTACTAGCGCATCAAGACCCCATTCCTCACAACCTCTATGGCCTAATCCGTGGCCGGGACGTCTTTGACCGCATCGAAAGCTACAAAGAGTTCCTGGAAGATGTTCGCCTCGTTCTGCAGCCGGACGGTGTTCTCGAGTTTGTCGAGCTTGACCCAAGACCACGCGCGGATTTCATGGGCGGCGAAAGTCTAACATATACGAGGGGGAAGAGCGACGCCCACACCAGTGGGCCAGAGACGGACTGGACTGACAAGATCATTGACCGCTTCAAAAACCCGAAATGTGATGAGCTCGCTACCACCGTGAACGGGTGGTCTGAGAGAGTTGCTGAGAGGCTTAAGGCGACCCTGAGACCGAAGGATGGCGTGCCAGCCCCGCAATTAAAATCCTTGTTGGAAGGCGCTGGTTTTTGGGACGTCAAGGAAATCGTCTTCCGTCTTCAAGTTGGAGGCGAGACTCGAGGTGGAAAGCTTCTGCTTGAGGTCATTCAACATAGGATCAAGCTTGAGAATGATATCCCGTTGGTAGGTCGAAAAAGTACAGATTACTAACAGTGCTAACAAAGTAGTAGTTAGCAAGAGATCTTCCAGCCGTGGAGACAGCAGCTCTTGAATCCGGCGAATTTTTTCTTGGCCTGCACATTGTTACTGGTCGCAAGCCAAAGTATCCAAGACCAGGAGACTTATTGCTCGATGGCACTCGTATGGAAATGACGCACTCGAAGTACGACGCCATGGCGAAGCTGAACGATGCGAAGAGCAACCAGTGGAAGCGATTTGATCTTGACGGCAAGCTGACAAGTATGATGAAGACCCTGGGCGCTATCCACGGAAGTGAGTCTACTACACCAATTTCTGGCAGCCCGCGAAAACCTCAGTCGACCAAAACGAACGACTCTAGCAACGAGGCTTAAGCATATCAGCCAAGCTTCGCTACTGAGGTAAAGAGGATGTCACCGATCGTTACATGGACAACCATGGGCAAGGAAAACTGCTCTTGGAAACGCCAAGTCTCGGAACGACAAGGTGTTTCAGACGATGTGGGACGAATCGTGGGCACTTAGGTCGGAAAGGCCCTTTTTAGTAGAAAATTGAATGTATTTCTTAACAATCTGTGACCGCTGCATCTACTGCAACGGACTGGTATATACGCAGCACTCCTTGGCTTCCTGTAACCTTCCGAAGCCATCTAGTTCCACACCCATATTATGTTTCGTTCTCTTCTTTCCCTGATAAAACTCCACGCATTCTACGCCCGGCCATTCTACGATTCGTTCTGTACAGTCTGAACTAACCAATCCATACCCTCATTGACTCCTGTACCATCAACCGCACTACACGCCACGATACTCCAATTCCTATCCCTCAACTCTCCCAACTTAAGCGCCTCGCTGATCTCTCCTGCATCCTTTGCGCCTGGCTGATCCTGCTTATTCGCAAAGACCAACAGACTTGCATCCTTCAACTCATCCTCGTTCAGCATCGCTGCCAGCTCCTCCGCCGCTGTGCCTAATCTGTCCAAATCTGTCGAATCGATAACGAAGATTACAGCGGCGGTGTTGGCGTAGTAGCAGCGCCAGTAAGGACGGATACTCGTTTGACCACCCAAATCCCAGACGTTGAAGTTGAGGTTTTTGTAAGTTACTGATTCGACGTTGAAGCCTATGGTCGGGATAGTTGTGACGACTTCGCCGATTTTGAGGCGGTAGAGGAGGGTTGTTTTGCCGGCGTTGTCCTAAAGGGCCAAGTTAGTTTAGGAACCTCTTGGTAAAGTAGATGTGGAAACGCAAGCTCACAAGTCCGAGGATTAATATCCGTATCTCCTTCTTGGAAAAAAGAAGGCCTGAAAGCCATGACATTGAGTTTCCCATCTTCGCTGCTTTGTGTCTGTGTCCTGAATGGAGCGGGTCGCCGCTTTGTATTACTAAAGATTGAGATTAAGGTCGCTTGGTGAGGGCTGTGGTTTCTGGTCGGTTGAATGGCTAGAACTCTTTGGGCATAAACTTCGTAAATGAATTCCGCCTGAGATTGGCAGCACAGTATGCTTATAAATGGTTATGAAAGCCAGAAAGCCCAATTCGCATCCCCAGATTTCGCTGGCTGGGCTGTCATGCGACATGCAATAGCATTACATAAGCACGTTTGTCAGAGCTTAGCGTGCCTTGACCTGCAGACGCTAGGCGCGTGCAGTGGTCGCGATCGCGCTTAACATCTGTCAGAAGCCGAGGGACGCTGAAGAGGTAACAAACACAAATTTCGACGTGAACATTTTCAAAATTTTAATATTGATGACAGAGCGCAATCCAAAGAGATTGAGTCGACAACACCGAGAAAAGCGACATTTTGAGACATTCCTGTGCATACTGTCATCCTTGCCAGCAGCGACCCACCTTACACAATACCAAAGACGCCGCATCTTAGACGCGAACGAAATCCTCACAACGCCCTCATTTGTGAACCTTCGTCGACCACCAGACTGCGAGCCTTCGGAGGACATAATCCAAGATGGTGGGAAAGAAGTCTGCGAAAGTCCTCCAAGAGGAAGAAGGTAAGGAAACTCTTCACATCACGAGACACCGCCTGAATACTCACATGATGGCAGGACTTGAAAGGACGGACAATGGAATGAGGCTCACTACCTTCCCTGAGGTGCCTCAAATAAATCAAAAGAACTACTACACTGAATACATGAAGAGAGATGACCAAATCCTTCCTCTTCGGATGCAGACGGAAGCCAGCAGAGACAAGATGATCAGGAATGCCAAGGACAGAGACCGTGCAATGGCAAGGACGGGCGATATGACAATGATTGATGGACCCGACTTTGACGAAGAAGCTGATGATGAAGGTACAGAGGGAATGGACCCATCAAAGATCATTGTTATCCACCTAGGAAGTCAAAACATGAGAATTGGACTCGCCAGTGATGCATTGCCGAGGACAGTTCCCATGTGTGCAGCATGGAAAATGGCAAAGACGGAGTCTGATGTCAAGCCGCCCCTTCCACGGCGCAAGAAGAATGCAGCAAGTCCTGAGGAGGAGTTTGGCGTGGCGTGGTCGACGAGGTATGTCAAGCAGTGCGAGGACTTGAAGAAGGATATGCGTATGAACAAGCGCAAGGTTCTGCCGAACTCGAAGGAACTGGTTGTGAACTACAACAAGAGGACGCCGCCAGAAAAGATCCCAGAGCACAACGACCCCGCAAGGATAGAGTGGACAGACGTATCATCAGGGAAGTCGGTTTGTGGGAGTGCGGCGCAGAGGATAGCCGAAGATTCGGATCCGACATATAGACTGTATTACCCGATACAACACGGCCGCCTGAATGAGGATGATTTCTTTGGCTTTGAGCATCTGAAAACGGCGATCGAGACGATTATCACCAACTCCTTAAAGTCTGAATTTGGTTTGGACAAGAGAGGGTCATTGAAAGATTATGCCTGCACATTTGTCATACCAGATCTGTACGACAAAGGGTATGTGGAAATGATGTTGGAGATGATGATCAGAGACTATTCGTTCTTCAAGGTATCACTCATCCAAGAGTCATTAGCTGCCAGCTTTGGTGCAGGCTACACCGCATGTTGCATCGTGGATATCGGAGCACAGAAGACATCTGTGTGCTGCGTTGAAGACGGTTTAGTCACGGAGGAGTCGAGAGTGAATCTGAAAATGGGCGGTTACGATGTGACGGAGACATTCATCAAGATGATGCTATTCGACGGCTTCCCATATCCCGAGATCAACCTCCAGAGGCGCTACGATTTCCTCCTCGCGGAAGAGCTCAAGCAAAAGTTCTGCACAATGAACCAAGCCGAAATTTCCGTCCAGCTCTACAACTTCCACCTCCGTGCCCCATCGGAGTATACGCGCAAGTACAACTTCAAGACCTATGACGAGGTCATCGTAGCACCAATGGGCTATTTCGAACCCTCTATATTCGACAACTCAGGAAAACTCGACGGTCGCAGGAAACTAATGGACCGCTCCTACAACATGTACGACCGCGACACACCAGATGATCCAGTGTCGGCGGCTCAGCTACAGATTCTTGAAAAGATCAAGCCACCAATTGCTCCTGCCCCAAAGATTACACCGGCGGCCGCCGCCGAACTTCTGCCAACACCAATGAAAGAGAACCTAGACCCGTTCAGCTGTCTCAACCGCATGAACAGTGAAGTTCAGGCCACTCCAGGCACCTCTCACGCTGGCTCCCCAGCACCGGAAGGGCTGGGCACACCAGCTGTAAATGGCGCCGGCAGCCCGGCGCCTTTCCAATTCGGTAATGGTAACGGCACGTCTGCGCCGCCGCAAGGCGTTTTCATCAAGGATCCGGCCGCCGTCTCTCTCCGTATGTTGCTTGAAGAGCGCGACTCGGTGTTACCTGTGGCGCCACTTGACGCTGCTATCATGACTTCCATCCAGCACGCGTCGCGCGGAGACGAGAAGAAGTTGCGTGACCTGCTGGGCTCCATCATGGTCATCGGAGGCGGTGCTAAGACACCAGGCTTCGCACCATTCCTTGAGGAGAGATTAAAGAAACTGAGACCTGATCTGGCGGACAGGTTGATGGTGGGTATCAGTCCTAGGGAGATGGATGGACAGGTTGTGACATGGAAGGGTGCCAGCGTGTTTGCGAAGCTGACAGCTACCAATGACACTTGGATTAGCAGGATCGAGTTCGATAGGCACGGAAGTAGGGTCCTTTACCAGAGGTTGGCTTTCAACTACTAAAGAAGGCACGGAAGCTACAGTGGGGGATCAGAATTTATATCTATGGCGGACGAGAGTTTTTGGGATCCCAACACTGTCAAAACAAAGATGCATGTCATAAACAGATGTGGGCGAGATTATAGTAACTCAACTTGCTAATCAATTGCTTACATCTAAATGTCTTTCACCTGAAGCGTTGGCACTCTACAATCTGGAGAAACCAGTAACGTGCTTGACAAATTTGACCTGCATCGGCGCGGCAGTGAGATCCTCTTCCTTGAGGATGTTGCCGAAGGTCTTGAACTCTGGGGCACCGCTGTGAGCCTGGATGGCCTTCATGTCGGTGTAGCTGTATGATGATTAATACCAATTCAAGTGAGAATTGCGAAACTGAACCAGAATTCAGCTTACCTCTCAATCATGATTAGCTCCTCGAGGCCGGTCTTCTTGTTGACCTCCCGCTTGCACTCGTACTTAAGAGTGTTTGGCTCGTTGGCCTTAACCCAGTCTGCGTGCTTGTCGAGGAGATTGATGACCTGACACCTGTTAGATGAGGCTATGGAGACAACTGGTAATTTGAAAGGTCAAGTTGACGCTTGATGGCTGCCAGTGCCAGATGTCAACATACTCTGTCAATCTTGCCCTCCTTTGGGGTGATGATAGCGATGATATCGACGGTAGGCATGTTGAACAGATTTTCAGGTCTATAATCTTATTATACTGTTCAAAGGTCGAGAAAAAGTGCTATTTGCTCTATATACTCATACTCACAACTGGTATGATCGCTTTATAAGCAATTTGTCGGTGAACCCACTTGCCCCTCCAGCGTCATGACGATTGACGTTGAAGATGCCTCGGCAGATGCGATCTTAATCCACATCCCAGTCCTTATCGAGTCTCCCCCCGATTTCTCGGCTCAAGCGTATCTCTGGAGCAAAGCGAGTGGGAGACAAAACAGCCAGATCTTAAACACTCTTGAGAAGTCTGAATTGCTACTTCATTCCCAAATGATTTTTGTGTATTCAAGGCCCTTGAATACAACTCTCGTAGTGAAATTCAAAATCCACTGAATTAAAACACTGTATTCAAACTCAAACTTATTGAAACGAAACACCGATTGTTCAGATTCAGCAGAGTTGGATACCGAATACATGAATACAAACGCGCCCAAATTGTTGAACTAATTGAATCTGGATACCGAATTTGAATTAAAGATGAATACTACAGAATACAAATTCAGAAGATATGGAGTATTTGATAATTTCAGCCAGCATATCGTATTCAGATTCACATTCAAGTGAACGTGTCTTCAATCCAGTTGAATTGCAATTGGATTCGTTGACTTTGAATAAAATATTGAGCATCCCGTTCAAGGGTGGGAAGATGAAATCTGCGACCACTGCCATCACCCACTGCTGCTGCAATCTCCAATAGGTTGGCCACAAAGTAACTCCTTGAAATAATCTCCTTGTATAGCGACTTATGTGTGACATTAATCCAATCGCTCTGCTAAACTTCGTACCATACAGCGCCCTCATCCATCCTCCATATTTTTACATCCCCTACTCCATAAATGACCCCGGAACCGTTACTCCAAACTGCTGAAGTATATGCTCAAATGTCCCTTACCCATTTTACTTGTTCGCCTCGCGCTTGGCTGCCTCGCGCACCTCTGCGCCAGAAGCTTTGTGCCAAACATCACCACCCCAGCGCATAATGCGCTCGGCAGCAAAAATTGGGCTGTCAACAGCTGGACGAACATCCAAGTAAAACACCGGCTCTCCGTTTGGCTCATCTGGTCCCTCGTAATAGTCGATAATATATCTGATCTCCTTCGACTCTCCATTGGCCTTGCGCTCGATGTACCAATCATGGCGATCGAACGGTGGTGCGGTGTCGAACTTGCTTGGCCAAATCCTTCCCAAGAACTGATGGAAGGCAGCCTTAGGAGTCATCTCCTTTGGCCTACCCTGGAACCTCATCAACTTTGGGTCTGCAACATCAGCCACATCACTCTGCGCGATGCCCTCTTCTCCTCTCAAGCACTTCTTCCATCCATCACCCAATCCTTTGGCGAACAATCCCTCCCAAACTCTAACCTCATTCCACGCGCCCTCGTTCAAATAGTTGTGCACGGAGACCATGGAAGTGACATGCTCAGGATCAGTATCGGTGTAGCCTTTGCGCAATAACGCGTTGTACATCTGTTGTGGGGATGGATATTCCCAGTTCCCATCTCCGGAGCCCTTTGGGATGGTGGATGGCTCACGCTCAGTGTCGAGAGCGATAGCCTGCTTGGGAGCTGGTTCTTGAGAAATTTCAGAGAACATATAGTTCAGTGGGTTCCATGAGGACGACTTGAATTTGGTGTTTTCGCTTGGCTCATCCGAGGTAGCTGCAGCGGCTGGCTTAGAAGCGGATGGTGGTGGGTTATACGGGCATGCGGACTCGTCTTTATTTGGTGCGACCTTCATGGCGTCGGCGGTCTTTTCATGCATAGGGCATTCTGGCTTTTAAATATTTGAGCTTCATGGCTTATGGATGTGTGGACTTTCAACGACTTACTGGTGGCGAGCGCGACTTATCAGTTGGCATTGAGTGAGGCGCAATTGGCGCAGAATCTGCAGCCAGCGTGGCATCGGTCCAGAACCATCCCATGGTTACTTTATATGAAAGCGTATATAATGATCTTGAGGTTGTAGTTAGGTATTAAAAGGGCAACTGGCGCGGTGTGTTTACTTTCGACGGCAGAGTTGGGCTCAGAAATATGGAAATTCTGCCACTTGCATCGGTGCTCTATGCGGAATAGTTCTGGATCCGCTGACGAGGCTGGGAGGGAAGAGTGATGATTGGCAGGTTGAAGGTACCAGAGTCTTGGAAGTCTGGATGATTTTGTAACCTGAATGGCACGAACAACTTCGCGCAGAGAGCAACTTCTTGTGTATTTCGATTCCAAAAAGTGCATTATAGAAATAGTAAACTGCGGAAGCATCTAGAGCTGCCGTACTATCCAGGTTGACACAACCTATCCAGAAGAAGACTTCAGAACCAACCGGTTGCTAGCTTTGCGCATCTCCAACTGACGTCACGCGCTGACCTCGGCCTCGCCCCAGAGCGGCAGGACACAAGCCAGTATACTTTCGCATTTACATCAAATTCAACCTTCACTTCCTAAAGCCATATTCATGCCATGATAGGCTCGAGACGATGCGACCAATATACCTGTTCGGTCGCTCGTGCATTCGCGGCCGCATAACACGACTCAAAACTCCAATTCACCAACTCTCTTCGCGAGGCTTCCGCCCCAGCGCAAAATATCACATAAACACAGCAAGACATTTTCGACTACCTCCGAATCATGGTCGCACTCTACTCTTTTCTGCTGCGGCGGCAGTTTTGACGCCTGCAGTCTTCTTCTCGCTGTCAGAAAAGGACAATGAAGGAACAGAAAAGACCGCAGAGGGACGAATGCTCGCGGCATCACGAGCAGAGATAGAAAAGAAGGTTCCAGATGATGAAGAGGGCATGTCGAGGGTTGGACATAACATCTTGTTGTTCTTGGGTCTCTATATATGGGAGCCAATATGTACAGGATTCAGATTCGTGCACCTTGTTATCATCTTTGTCCCGGTGATTGTCATGGTTCCTGCTATCTGGTTTGGCAGGAGACAGCCTAAGAGGGATAACGAGAGGTCTGGTACGCTCTGGTGGTACAAATTCTTGGTCAAGTCGATGGAGCGTGCTGGACCAGCATTTATAAAGGTTGGTCAAATTGTAATGACATGTTGTGCACAACTAACGGGGTAACAGCTTGGTCAATGGGCTGCCTCCAGATCCGACATTTTTCCGACTCAGATGTGCGAAGTCATGTCTCAGCTACACTCCAATGCTCCGGCACACTCTCTACATGCGACCAAGCGTATCATAAGTCGAGCCTTTGACGGCCGCAACTTTGACGACATCTTCGAGGAGTTCGACGAGACGCCATTAGGCGTAGGTGCTATCGCCCAGGTGTACAAGGCGAAGCTCAAGCCTGATCTTGCTGTACCAGGAGGAGATTCAGATATTCTCGAGGACTATGACAAGTCTCGCTATGATATTCGCAGAAATGTCGATACACTTATAAAGAGTACACCACAGCGAGTTCCGTCTAGTTATGTTGCCATCAAGGTCCTCCATCCCGGCGTTGAGCGCACAGTGCGACGCGACCTGTGGATCATGAGAGCATTCGCAACAGTAATCAACGCCATACCAACAATGAATTGGCTCTCCTTGCCGGACGAGGTTGATCAATTCGCTCGGATGATGTTGTTACAACTCGACCTTCGAATTGAAGCTACCAACCTGTTGCTCTTCAGACGCTACTTCAAGCAACGCACGACAGCATGGTTTCCATACCCTCACACTGCCTTCACAACAAGACAGGTCCTGGTTGAAGAGTTTGCGCAGGGTATCCCGTTGGCTGATTTCATAGAATATGGCGGTGGTGTCTTCCAAGAGGAAATTGCCAATGAAGGCCTTGATGCCTTCCTTCGCATGCTTTTGATCGACAACTTTGTCCATGCAGACTTGCACCCAGGAAACATCATGGTGCGCTTCTACCAGAGCGCTAACCCACAGCTTCCATTTTCAAAACACAAAGAAGAAGATCCTGCCATACAACCAGATGTGACCGAGAAAGTCCTTGGGCGTCTCCGGCCATTCAAAGACAACGAGGACCGACGGGGCTGGGAGCGTGAGTTGGCAAAGATTGATAGAGAAGGCTATCGCCCACAGCTTATCTTTATCGACACCGGCCTCGTCACCGAGCTCAATGAAACGAATCGCGCAAACTTCTTGGATCTGTTCAAGGCGATCGCAGAGTTCGATGGTTACCGCGCTGGCCATTTGATGTGTGAGCGTTGCCGTCAACCAGATGCTGTGCTCGATAAGGAAGTCTTTGCACTCAAGATGCAACACCTTGTTCTCGGAGTTAAATCGAAAACATTGGCCTTGGGAAATATGAAGATCGGTGATATCCTGAATGAAGTCCTTTCAATGGTTCGTCAGCACCATGTCAGAATGGAAGGAGACTTCGTCAATGTTGTGATCTCAATTTTGCTCGTTGAGGGCATTGGAAGACAGCTGAATCCGAACATCGATCTTCTGTCGTCGAGTTTGCCAATTCTGAGACAACTGGGTGCCCAGAGTGGTGGTGGAATGTTGAGACAGGGTGACTTCAGTATGCTGAAGATTTGGGTCGGTCTGGAGACGAGGAAATTCTTGCAGGCAAGCATAGAAGATGTGAGCTCAGCCCACTGACCTTAAAGCTAAACGAGTCGTTTGACTAACATATTCAACAGGTTGAGCGCTGCGTGAAGTATGATCTACTGTCACCAAATGTATGAAGCAAGCGAGTGGACCGATAGGATTGGTTTGTGGTTGCACTGCGTGGCGTCCAGTGTGATTTAACGAAACATATACTCATCGGCAACGAATACCCCTTCTCATGACAGTGCACATTCCATCTCCATGAAAAATGACAGTAATATTCTTTGACCCTTACAAGCCATGGTGCTTTTACGGGAGGAAATGCCCACAATGGTGAACAGTGGCAAGCACCATCAAACTCCATCATTCAAGAGCTCCTGACTTTAGAACAAACATACGAAACCGTTGGAGGTATGTCAAAATCGATCCCTACCAAGGCAGGACGCGTTTCTGATGCCACCCTGATAAATGTGGTGTTGATGCATTGGGCACGTGACTAGCCTCGAAATACAGCTCGCCGTGTCACCCCCGCAAATCCTGTCAGGAACACTGCGGCGTCAGGCAGCTCGCAGATAAGCTTTTAAGCCTCCTTAGCAAGATCTGGGGAAATCTTGAAGATGGTAAAGAAAGTATGTAAAACTAGCAGGTGGAATATCCTGATCAATTCGGCCAGAAAAATGTGTTAAAACGTGATAAAGATGGTCGCATAAGCGCAGCTCTTTTGTGAAGATTTGAGCATATGCGACCATTGCGAAGTTGGGTTATTGTTGTTACAAGTTTTTAGCTTTCATGTCGCATTCACTCGAAGCTCTGCACCTAAGATCTGGTGGTTACCAGAAATCCTCTTTGGGGTGACGCTAGTTGTGGTACTAGCGCGGTTCGTCCTCATCTAAGCGAGGATCCCTGGAACGAACCGCGACAATGCGATGCACCAAACACGAAGGCAAACCATCATCAAAAGACTGAATCTTCCTCACCCGACCTATTTTGAGCGGAATTTAATGACGATTGCATTCTTTACGCTGTGAAAGTATCTGCGCCTAAGAATACCCATCGCACGCGTCTTTGCCGCAAGCGGTTCACCCGAAACTCGAGGCCCCAACCACAACAAAGGTCTTGCCTGGCTAGCTAGCAATCTTTCCATTCACTACAGCACGCGCAACCACAGCACATTGTTTCATTCTACACAAAAGTAGGTGGTGGAATACACACCTGGAGTTGCTCCTTTACAACCATTTGCTACTGAAACTCTTGTCCTCTAGCATGCGGTCGTAGTGCTTTGGTGCATAATCCTGCCTGAAGAGTGCCAACTTGATTGCGATCAGCTCATCCCACATCAGCATTAGCAGCACTGTCCGTACATACACACGCAGATCCCGACAAAATGCCACTCAAGCGCAAGCTGGAGAACTTCGACCCGAACAAGTCCGACTCCAATGACGACGATTACGATGCCACAGAAGAGAGACCAAAGCGCAGTCGCAAGTCAATAAAGTCCAAAAACCACAAGTCTAAAAGTGAATCTAAGTCAAAGAAGCGTTCCAAATACCACGGCTCAGATGTTGAAGACGACGACGACGATATAACCGAGGATAGTCTATTGGAAGATATGGGAGACAGCGAAGAAGACGAGGAGCCGGAGAAGACCGAGACGGGACGGCCTCTTAGAAAAGCCAGAAAGGCTGTCGCGGAGTATAAAGAGGAAGAGAGCGAAGAGGACGTGAGAACGTTCTCAAGCGATAGCGACGTCCCGCTGGTGCATTCAACCCCGAAGCCGCGCAAAATCATCCGACTCAAGGTCAATACACCAGGAGCTCTCGCAATGCCACCAGCACGAAACACAAGGGCAGGCAGTGCCATGCGTGGATCAAGAGGTCCCAGCTGCGAGCCCGCCGCGATGGCGCAAAGACCCCGAAGAAATACCAGAGCGCACACCGAAGAGATGGAGGAGCCTCTAATTGCGCTTTCCACATCCGGCAAGAATATCATTGTTCAAGGTTCCGCAAGTCCGGAAGGTACAACGCGCCCGAGACCTACGCGTGGCAACAAGGGCATGAAGATTCCTCAGACGTCGACTGTCATCGAAGCTTCGAATGAGTCGAGCTCCTTTTCTCAGGCCGCCGAGGAGGCACTACAAACCATGGAAGTCGACACGAAAGAACCTCGCATATTGGAAAGAACAGAAGTCGCGGATAGTCATGAAACCCATGAGGATACTACTATGTACTCGGAAGCCGACGAGCTTGCTGGAGATCATCCGCCACAGTCTGCGCCAGGAGCGCCAGCCGGTGAAGCTGACGCAGAAGGTGAAGATGACGATGAAGACGACATGCCAGTATCCCGCATCCGCACTACACGCACCACTATCGTGGAGACGGAGGAAATACCAGCGGAAGAGCCAGCTGACGTGCACGATGAAGATGTCAGGCCTGGAGGGCGTCGACTCAGAAAGAGAGACCCACCAAAGAAAGTAGGCGGCGTCGATCAGACTAGTGATTTTGAACCAATGGAGGAATCTGAGCCAGATGACCTTTCAGGGTCGGACAAGTCGTCGAGGAAGGGTAGAGCGTCAGGGAGAGCGTCGAGCGGAGAGACCGATTACTCTCCTCGCCGGGGTGGCCGTGGGAGACGCAGAGGTGGGAAGGCGAGCGGGCGTACTTCAAGGAGACATAGTGGTGGGTCCGAAAGCGATAGCCTCGATCCTGATGAGCTACTCGAAGAGGCAGAGGAGCTCAAGGCACCTGGCCGTAGACGCAAGAGGACTACCGAGGTCACCTATGAGCCAGTTGCTACTAGACGGAAGAAGACCGTGAACTATACACAGCTGCCTTTAGATCAGGTCTTTGCTGCTGATGACAATGCCGCAGAGGACGATGCTCCACCGCCGTCTCGCGGGGCTGGACGAAGGTACAACGCGAGTCAAAAATGGGAGCGGACTCTGCATCCTACCTACGGACCATTTGGTGGCGGCGGCGGCCCAACTCCTGTCGCAGGTGTTGGCCCATGGGGAGCTGAGGCAGCTGGAGGTGTAGACTCTGACAGCAGTGATGATGAGAATATGACTCGTCCACCCACCACTCCTGCCACTGGCATGCCTTCAGGACTTCTTCCCCCGCTTGCACAGACGAACCAAACTGATCCGACTGCTGCACTTGGTGGCGTACCTGCGAATCATGGCAAAGTGAAGAGCCAAAAAGCTCTTGCCGACGCTGATCCTCTCGGTGTTGACGCAGATGTTGATTTCAGCAAAGTTGGTGGTCTCGCTGGCCATATTGATCAGCTCAAGGAGATGGTACAGATGCCACTACTCTACCCTGAGCTCTTTCTTAAGTTCCATGTCACTCCGCCACGTGGGGTGCTCTTCCACGGCCCCCCAGGTACTGGTAAGACACTCTTGGCCAGAGCTTTGGCTGCAAGTGTTGGTACTGGCGGACGTAAGATCACGTTTTACATGAGGAAAGGAGCAGATGCACTCAGCAAATGGGTCGGCGAGGCAGAACGCCAACTTCGTATGCTCTTTGAAGAAGCTAGGAGGACGCAGCCAAGTATCATCTTCTTCGACGAAATTGATGGATTGGCTCCTGTCAGATCCAGTAAACAGGAGCAGATTCATGCTTCCATTGTCTCGACTCTTTTGGCACTGATGGATGGCATGGATGGTAGAGGCCAGGTTATCGTCATTGGTGCCACCAACAGGCCTGATAATATTGACCCAGCTCTTAGAAGACCTGGAAGATTTGACAGAGAGTTCTATTTCCCTCTTCCGGACGTGGAAGGGCGCAGATCGATTATTGATATCCACACTCGTGATTGGGGTCTTGACGAGAAGTTCAAGGATAACTTGGCTCATGCCACTAAAGGATATGGCGGTGCTGATCTACGCGCCCTCGCCACAGAAGCCTCTCTCAATGCAATCCAACGCACCTACCCACAGATCTACTCATCAAACGACAAGCTTATCGTTGATCCGGATAAGATCAGGATCACGGCTAAGGACTTCATGTTGTCAATAAAGAAGATGATACCATCGTCCGAGCGTGCAACATCGTCAGGTGCTGTGCCTCTGCCAAAGGTGGCCGGGCCATTGCTGTCAAAGCAGCTGGAGGAAATTGAAGGTCTCTTGGACGGCTTAATTCCAATGAGGAAAAAGACGACTGCGCTTCAAGAAGCTATGTATGAGCAGTACGATGATGCCGATCAAGGATTCGGCCGTGAGACACTCCAACAAGAATTTGAGAAGTCGCGAGTCTTTAGGCCCCGACTCTTGATTGGCGGAGGAGCTGGCATGGGGCAGTCCTATATTGGTTCAGCTATTCTCAACCACTTTGAAGGGCTCCATGTACAAAATTTCGACCTTCCGACGATATTCAGTGACTCTACACGAACTCCGGAAACTGCTATCGTCCAGCTGTTCGCCGAAGTCAAGCGCCATAAGCCAAGTGTTATTTACATTCCTAGCGTGGACACATGGTGGCATACCATGAATCAGACTGCTCTCACGACTTTCTTGGGACTTCTTCGTGGCATACCGCCTACTGATCCGGTTCTTGTCCTTGGAATTTGCGACTCCGAGCCAAATAAGGCTGATAGACAGATGCTTCAAGAGCTATTTGGATTCTCTCAGAAGAATCGTTACCTGATCTCTCCTGCTTCGGATGTAAGTTGCTCCGTTAAGCACATGATGTATTAGCGCTAATGTTTCAAAGGAAAAACGTAAGGACTTCTTCCATCCGATCATCGATTACATGAAGATGCAGCCTAGGGATTTCCCAGATCCTGTCAACAGGAAATTGAGGAAGCTTGAGGCTCTTCCCATCGCTCCACCGCCACCCCCTCGCGTTCCAACTAAGGAAGAGATTAAGGCTCTCAAGGCGAAGGACCACCAGACTCTGAACCTCCTGAAAGTCATGATCCAGCCTATCATGGATCAGATTCAAAGGAAGTATCGCAAATTCCGCACTCCTCCAATATCGCAAAGCGTCATACAATACCTGTACGACGAACAGGGTCAGAATTACGCGGATACAGTCGCTGTCCAGTTCCGCCCGTATGAGTTGGCTAAGGACAAGGATGGTAACCCGGGCCTTCTTGAGAGGGCTACGGGCAAGTTCATATACAACCTCGAGACAACAACCATTGAGGAGCGGCTTTCCAACGGCTATTATGCTAGGCCAAAAGACTTTGTGGCCGATATCCGTGCATTGGCAAAGGATGCGAAGGCCATCGCAGACAGAGAGAGAGTGCTAAAAGCAAACGAGCTGCTTGCCAACGTGGAGGTAGATGTCGCGGTCATCGAAGCCGCGCAGCAACTGGCAGACTGTGAAAATATATATCTTCGCCAGTTGCAGCGGACCAAGGAGAAGCGAGAGAAAGCTTGTAAGAAGGCGGAGGCAGAAGCTCTTTTGGTGCCAGAAACTCCGGCAGCACAAGCCGATCCGAGCAATTCTACTCAGTCTGGTCCGATAACATTGGGTGTTCCTGTACCTCGCGCTCGTGCCGAGATGTTATTCAGTTTCAGCAGACCCATCACTCCGAAGGGTGGTAGATCGCTTTCTAATGGACACAGCCAACAAAATGGCAACAACGCCCGGGATGTGGAGATGTCAGGTACGAACAATCCTTCGCAGTTCGATTCTCAAAACATGCCGCCTCCGCAAGCCACTCCCACCTTCCCGCGCCGCAGCCAGCAGCAATCGACCGGCTTAAACACCCAACAAAGCCAGTTCAATCAGCAGTCCGCACTTACACAAATGGCTCCTGGTGTGCACGCAGACGATTATCTCAACTATGCATCAACCACAACCAGCGGAAAGAAGACCGAGCCATCGAACCGCACATCAGGTGGCAGTGCTCAGTTGACAAATGGCGAGCTGCAATTCCAAAGCCCGCCGCGTAGCTCAAACGAGAGCGATAGAGAGCTGCCAGACACGCAAGATCCCATGTATGTTGCCAGCCAGTCGGATTATGGTAACTCCCAGCCGCATATGCAGCACCATCGTACCTACTCTCAGAACTCTCAGTCACAGAGCCACTTTGGATCTACGCCGGTAAGCCAGGCTAGTCAGCCCCTCTTCCCGAGTAATCATCATGATAGCGAACTTGCTTCGACTGCTGGTTCGCAGAGCCAGAACACTCAGAATATTCCTGTCAAGGAGGTTACAGTTCAGGACATATTGAAGGAATTTGTTAGGGAGTCTGCGGGCTTCACGGTTGAGGAGATGGAGATGATCTATAGAGAGTGTATGGACTCCCTCTGGAAAACCAGAGGTGAGGGTGATCGCAGAAAGGTGGCAGAACAGGTCAGAGAGGTGTTCAGGGATACGGTGAATGACATAAAGTTATCACGGGATCAGTTTATGGAGGAAGTGGATTCGTAGAGGGAGCGAGATTGTTCTGGAGGTTGGCGTTGGTAAGCGGTGTGTATATGGGCTGGTCCTCTTAGGCGTTGAGCATAGAGGCATCATTCAAGATTTGAATATGATGTGTGCTTATGGGTACCTCTATAGGTGAGGGATTGAGCTTGAGATATCACATCACAATTTAAGATTACAGCTGCTGAAACTTTACGGTCACCAACTGCTTCATGCTCTTCTGCTTACACAAGTGATCCAATTGCGTGTTTCGCCTGCCCGCAGCCCGGGCGCAGGCCGTTGTAATATTTAAACAACCATTCTAAAAGCTACGTACTGATGTGTATGATGTTCTCCCTGATTCCTAGACCCATTTATAGGATCCTTGAGAAATGACGATGATTTGATCCAGAAAGTGCCAACCAGTTGGAGGTTATCTTCGGGTGCGAGAAGGTCCTTCGTCGACTTAGCGTACTGCTCAGCAGTCTTTTCTTGCCTTGCCAATCGGTTATTTCCTCAAGAACTTTGGCTAGCTAGCCACCCTGCTAATGGTTTAGCTCATCTCTCATTCTATATCTACTCGTTCTCATCTTCCTCTCTCGTTTTCTCTTTTTCTCTCCATACAAGATAGGGTAAGTATCCTCTTGTGTGGTAAAAAGTTGCCTGGAGAAAAGTGTCGCCATTCCAGGTGTACTGTGCAGCAGGATGCAAATCGAATTATCTTCACTTCAAAAGATCTCGCAAAAAGACTCTGAGAGACCATGATGAACATTTCATGTTGCCATTGGCGGAACGAGGGGTTTTATATGTTGAGAAAGAGTACCTAAATGATGACGCGCTGATGAATACTTGTCATCATATATCATACCCTTGACGAAAAGTGAAGGCCCTTTCCCGTCTGCGCCAGTACAGCCAAATCGTTCGGCAACTGCCAAACTGGCATCTGACCAAGTATCCAAAACCCGTTCCCTGAGCTTCGAGCTACACCCTCCCCACCGCGCCCGGATGACTCCTCTTAAACTCCTCCAAGAAAGCCAACACATTCCGCGCACAAACCTCCCTCGCATTCTTCTTCCCAAACACATTCTGAAACTCCCCCACCTTCCCTGGTATCCTCCCCTCAAGCGGAAACAACGCATGTCCACTCCACATCATCGGCGTCGCCGGATCAGAACTCATAACATACGTCGGCTGCACAATCCCCAGCCTATGACACTCTATCGGCACCCTACTCGCCACACTCGGCTCGTCCATTACTGCTATAGATGTTGCTGCCGTACTGCCACTGGCGACACTCGTAGCGGTGCTTGGGCGCCTAGGCACCGAGCTTTCGTTTGTGTAGCCGTTTTGCGCAAGCCATTCCAGGGCGAGCATACAGGCGTATTGTTTGGCTTGTTTCTTTCGGCCAAAGGTTTGGAAACCATCGCCGAAGGGTTTGTCGCGCTCGTCGATCTTGACGGTGACGACGAAGCGGGGTTCGAAGCCGGATTGGGGCTTGTCTGTGAAGGCCGGGGGGGTGGCGCTTTTTTGTGCTGCGTATTCTGGGAAGGTCAGATCGAGTTCAAAGCTTTGGAAGAAACCGCAAATATGAAAGGACCAGGTCAAAGAGAGGCACGAATGGGGAGCAGGAAAGATTTAAGAAATTTTGTCAGTGGAAGGACGAACCCATCAGTCTTCCCACCCAGTTCGCGGTTTCCGGGCCTTCTGCGAAATTGCCTGCCTCGCTGCTGCCATAGACGATCGAGGCAGGAGACAACTGTCCTATATTTTGTGGACTAGTAGTTACTGATGGTGATGGGGCTTTAGGGTCAGGGAAGTGGTCGTCGAACTCGTCCATGCTAATGAAGGTCGACGAAATGGGGGCTGGAGCTACGAAAGCCATGATGAGGAGTAAAGGCGTTCGTTGGGATACGAATATCCAATATGATACTCAGATTAATGTCAATCGCTAGGTGTTAGTTATAAGGCTCTGCTATATATACATTGAACTGGTTTGAAGGGTTGTCGTTGAGACATCCTTGGAGGCCTTACGTTTAGTGCAAGGCGGGGTTCATGTAGTGGTGCTTCGCCACGAGCTGGCGCCTCGCGCTTCCAACATCCATGCTATGCATGATGCCGCAGCCAACGAACCATCACCTAGAACGTTCGTTTGTGCAGCACTTCTCCAGGCCGGTCATTTTAGTTCAAGGCTCTTCACCAAAATATCAACGCCCAATCGACCGAAATGGCACTAATACTGGCTCAGACAGAAGCACGAAAACGATAGCGCTCCCCTAGATGTGCATTGATGGGTATATGATAAATCTGCAGTACTCCACCCGCTTTTATTACTCCTCGAAGAAACCTCCGTCGCTGATATTTCCGTCGTCGTTGCTGGCCTCCATTGGCTGCTCGACCTTCTTCGTTGCTGCAATCTGTGCCTTCGCCTTCGCCGGCTGGATCGCACCAGTCTTCAATCCCAGCTTTCTTCTCTCTCTGCGATTCAGCGTGTAATCCGGCTGCGGTGGTGCCCTATCCTCCATCCTCCTCGGTGGCTGTGCCTTGTTCTCCAACGACATCTGCAAGGTTTGTGTCTCCGATGCCAGACGAGGCTTCGTCGCAGTCGCTCCTGAGCTCGTCTTCGGCTTTGGCGCTGGGGCAATCTTAGGCACATGGCCCTCTCTGACGCCGTATCGCAGCTCCTTCAATGTGCCCTCCTCCATGCGCCTCTCGATCTCTGCCCATAACTCGGGCTTCTTCGCTGGCTCCTTGGCGTCCTTCACCTCCTCGTCCTCCTTGCCGCGTTGTGGGTATAAACTAATGTAGCGCTCGTTTAATGGGTAGTAGTGTGCGTAGTTGACGTCGACTTCGTAAATATGCATCTGTGCCTTGATCTCCTCGACTTCGTCTGTGTCTGTCGCCTCGAGTAATTGCTTCTTGAGCTTCTTCAGTGCTCTTTGTGCCTTTTGTTTCTCTGCAACCTATTAGCAAGACGCTCATGCAACTTCTTCCACCTCAATTGCGACTTGCCAAAGAAGCGCACCATATGGTACTTCTTAATCATCCTCTGCCTAACCTTCTCCTGGTCGGCCTCCGCAAGTTCCTGCTTATACGCAGCCAATGCTCTCTCGTTTTCCAGTCTCACATCTGCTGGCAAATCCTCCGACCTGCTCAGAAGCCTGGTCACATCACGTATGCGCTTTTTCACAGCATTCACACTCGACGCATGAACCTGCTTGCGAATCTTTGGTGGGCCATCGCGGCGCTGCTTCTTCATTGGTTTTTGAGCAACATTGTTGGCACCCTCGACTTGATGAAGCCTCGACTCGTGAACACCCTCCGATTGGTCGTGCGACCTTTTTGAAGACATGTTTGTGGAATATTTTGCGATTTGAGAATGGATCGCTCTTTTGGGGATTTGCGCGGTCCATCTCTTATCAATGGGCCATCAAAACATCAAAGGCTTCAACTTTCTGAAAGCGGACTAAAGTAATGCCGTTACAATCGGGGCAACTCCGGCAGATGCCAACGACGGCCAGGAGCAAAGTGCAACCCTTGTGGTTCAAGAATGATACGGAACTTTGGCAATGTGAACCTGTGGGCATTCTCTAAATTCAGTGCTAATGCGCCCCCTTTAAGCTAACAAGTTCGCGAAATCAAGCTCTGCTGCGAGACGTTATTCTCTCTATGCTTTGAGCACTTGCTGATTTTAGGCACACCAATAACTCTAGACCTGCTGTGGAACAGCTCCGCTTAAGCACGCCGCACGAGGAGATCCGCCAACTGCTTAATAACGGCCAACAGTAAAAACCGCGGAGATGGCTTCCTTTCTACGTGTTGATGACAGTATCAACATGGATCGCGGCGACGGAATCATAAGATGGTCGCCTTCAAGATCACGAGATGAATTCATAACGGCCAATATCACCTACTGCACCTTGAGCTTGAACAAAGTTGTCGGAAAAGTGCTGCCGGAGAACGTTGAGTATAAGAAGGTAGCACAGCACTCAAAGTTCGTTGCGCCAACAGCCTATGACTGGGCACCTTCAGTACCTGGTCATGACTTGCCAGGGCTTGTGGCAGTTGGAACGAAGCTGGGAGAGGTACATTTGCTGCGAGTAGACGACGACTCCGATGATTCCATTACTTTGCCATGTAAGGTCGTACGGCCATGTCATGCTGTTGCTTTCAATACCCAAGGATTGCTTGCAGTCGGGCTTGATCGTATACGCAATGATGCTTGTCTTCAGATTTGGGACATCAACCAGAGGTTGTCCCACTGGGATCCTACCAAGAGGGGATTGCAAGACAGATCACCAGCTGCAGAGCCATACATGCGGATGGAGCCTAGTGTTGCAGTCTCAGCTTGTCGGTGGTTTGAAGACCAGCCGCAGACGCTGGTTATTGGAATCAAGAACAACAGCATGAAGATTCATGATTTGCGAGGTGCGTCATAACAATGCCCATCTTGAACAACCTGTTAACGGGACATAGACCCTGCCGGAGCAGTCCAGACTTTTGCTACCAGAAGCACCAATAATCTTGCTATCAACCACAAAGACCCGAACTATTTTGCGACTTCGTCACTAGATGCAGCGGGAATTATGGTATGGGATCGCCGAGCCTCGTCTCGAGAGACATCCTCCAGGATGTATAACGACGCAATTGACATGGGCGACTTACCATGGGGATGCGTGCTGAAGCTTAATCAAGTTATTGATCCTTTATATGACTCTGCCATTCGCAGCTTAAGGTATTCCCGAGACCACAGTGGACTTCTAGGAGCTCTTTCTAGTTCTGGAGAGCTCAATCTCATATACACAGAGAAAGAACCCAAATTACTAAATGCCGATGACAATGTAGAGGCATCGGCAGAGCTCTTGCAGGTCGAGAGTTCGTGCACCTTGGCTTATCCGCGATGGAGCGACGACTTTAAGTATTCGAAGGATGAGCAGATTGTCTCCTTTGACTGGGTGCCTGCTCGTTCAAGCTTCATTGAGCCACGTGTAATTACCAGAAAGGCGAACCACCAGCTTGGTGTTTTGTTGAAACCGTCAACTAGGCAGAATCTGACGATGAATTTGCTTGACCCGCCAGCAAAATCGAAGAGTATGTATACAGCGTTATGACCATAGGCAAGGCTGACTGAAAATAGAGGGAAACGCAGCTAGTTCGCACGTTTTCACCAAGGAAGAGGCCACGTCCGCTATGAGGCCACTTCTAAACGATCCTGTCACGGCAGAATTGGACTTTACTAGGAGCAGGCCCTCGACGGCGACTAGCATTCCTAACGCACCAGGAAGCTCTTCAGAGCCAGTAGAACTGTGTCTGGTGCGACCTGGTAGAAACGATAACGACGAGGCCCGTGTGGGCGGGAAGGAGAGACGCAGAAAGAGTCTTGCACTTCCAAAGTTCGCATCTAGTCGAGAACGTCATGAAAAGCTACTGTCAAAGGTCCTGAAAGGAAAACAGTCTGCAATAGACGCACAGGCTTACGTGAACGAGCTCATGCTCGCTAGGATAAAGAAGGGTTATCTCTTCAATTGCAAAAGGAATGTTAAGATCCTTGAGGACGACCCATGGTTGCAAGACGTCTGGACATGGTTAGAGGGTGCAGAAGAGGCAGTGCATGATGGCGGTATGGTTTCTGGTCACCTCGACTTGGCATACATGGGCGTACAGAATATTTGGAACAACGACCTAGGCAAAAGCTGGCGGTCGAGAATGGTTGAGCCAATTCAAATGGAGCGACCTGGAGAAGAGCAGTGGGCGAGAGCACTCGAGGATTTAAATAGCAGACATGGTCGTAACCTTTTCGACAGCACACCAACCACTCGGCCACATCACAGAAAGATGTGCCTTGCCATCTGTGGCTGGGGGAAGAGTGGTGAAGAGCTTGAGCAAGATCTGCTAGGGTTTGAGGCAAGAGGACTCTATACCAAAGCAGCGGCATGGGCGCTCTTTGAGAAGAAACCCAAAAGAGCAGTCACGGCACTGCAACGTGGGGGAAAGGACCTCATGTTTATTGGCCTTGCCCTCAGTGTTCAGATCAATTCTGGTTCGACAACGCCATTGGCGAAGGAAGACTGGGGCTCCCTCACGCCTGATCTTACCGACATCCAAGATGATCCATATCTTCGTGCTATCTATGCCCTCACCACGACCGGCGACTGGCGGGCCATAGCTAACGAATCCTCTTTGCCACTCCGTGACCGTGTCGGCGTGGCACTTCACAACCTCGGCGACGTTGAGCTTCCAAACTGGCTCAATCGTCAAACCAAAGAAGCCGTAGAAACCGGCGACATAGAAGGCGTGGTCCTTACCGGCATAACCGGCGCTACAGTCACTCTCTTATCCAACTACATCGCCAAATTCAACGACATCCAAACGACCTGCCTTCTGATCCACTTTGGAGCTCCGCTGTACATGGACGACTACCGTATCTGGCAGTGGCGAACTGAGTACCAGGATCTGCACAACAAGAACAAACTTTTCGTGCAGCGCTGCCACTTTGATGTAGGGAGTACGAAGTTGAGTAGGGATAGAAAGGGCGCGACGGTTATTAAGCCGAAGCCGAGACAGGTGACGCTGAGGTGTATGCATTGCGATACTGCGCTTGCTAATGATCTCGATAATACGGCTTCGAGGGTGCCGACACCGAAGACAGGCACCTCACTATTTACGGATCGGAATGCGTTGCACTCGTCATCTGTGCACGCAGGGATATGCTGTCCGAAGTGTGGGAAGCACCTCCCTCGCTGTGGAATATGCCTTTTGACATTGGGAATGCCGAGGAGTGATAAGGATCTTGCAAATGGAGGGTTGAACGGGTCAGGTTCGGGAGCGATGGAGAGGTTGAAGAACTTCATGAGCTTTTGTATGAAGTGTGATCATTCGTTTCATGCCGATCACGCAAGGGGATGGTTTAAGGTCCACAATGAGTGTCCAGTTCCGGAATGTCATTGTGCTTGTAATGTTGATGGCGGAGGAATGGCAGGTTGTGGAAGGGAAGACAGCGGGCGCTCTTGATGGATACAGGATAGTTTACGATCTGCCACTCTAACGTCTGGTGCTTTTCGAAAATGCCACTCTTGAGGATTTTGCTACCAAAACTGCCAAAAAGACCGCAATACATTTGATGGTTTTTATCGTCATAGTGCCAGCTACCTTGTGTCATTGAAAGTCAATTTGATAAACGACTTTTGGTTCTGATGGGAGGAAGAAACGTCGAGCTTGATAGCGGGTGCGCCGGCGTCCTCGCCCCTTCATCCACAGTATCTTGTTATTGAAAATGGAAAGCATCCGATGATTTGATAACCAGTTAGCTATATGGTTTTTCAATAAGCATGTCAATTTTGGGTCGGTTTCTTGTTTCGAGTCGAGACTTCCTACTGAGGTAGGGAATTGCTTTGCCTTCGTTGCAAGCATGGGCGATGTTAACCAGTCGATGTGTTAGAATGAGAGTTGTGTTCGGAAAAAAAATTCAATTCCCGTGTCACATATCACAGCAAATGCACGATTTCTGGCTTAATCGGATTTGATTATTGTACAAAGCAATCACTATCGCCTGTCCACATCGGACGCGTCATCTCTCGCGCGAATCCCTCTCATATTCTTCCACCCATACCAACTTCGAATTTAGAACGAGGCGGTTAGATCAGCCGAATCGCAGAATTGCAGCAGATACCACAGTCCGGCCTCCCCGCCCCTCCTCTCTCGCAAAATTCAGTTAAAGCAAAATAACCACCCTCGCGGCAGAAGAGCAGATTATTAGACACATTAGCTAAAGGCGGATCGTCGAATGAAAAGCCTCATCCCTCCCTCCCCAACAAATCTAATGCGCGCAATCAAAGAACCGAGAAAAAGCAAAATGTCTATAAGTCGAAACTCGAGGTATCATTGAAGAAAGAAGGAAACAAGCAACTTTTAGTGTTCTTCTGGGGAGACCTTGAATCGAAGTCCAAGATATCCGAAGAGAAGAGAGACCCCCACGCGCCGCGCCCCGGAAAATGCAGAAAGGATGATGAATAATGCCCGCCAGTCTATGCACAGTTGAAAGTGAGGTGTGATACACGGTCGTAGCACTATGACATGTGATGACCTTGGTGAGACATTTACTCGTCCTTCTTCCCCTCCGCTGGGGCCGACTTCTCCTTGGAGAGAGACGACTTGGTCAACTCTGGGGAGGCGACGGATGGTGGCGAGGCTGGGTTCTCGGCCTCGTCGTGGTGATCATCGTCGTGGCTGTGCAAGAGGTCGAATGGGTTGATGGACTTGACAGACTCCTTCTCCTTCTGTTGTGGGGTGTTGGAGTTGTTGCGGGAGTCGTCACCGCCGCCCATGCGGGAACCCATCTTGCGGCCGGAGTTGCTGCGAGAGGAGAACATGGAGGTTGGAGCGAAGGACATTGGGGCACCAGTGGTGTTTCTGGCCTTGTTTCCGAGACGACGGAGATCGCCGGTATCGACGGTGTTGCGGTTGTAGTCCACTGGTGGCTGATTGCCATAGTTAGAGAACTGACGGCTGTCACCACGTCCCTGTTGTGGACGTCCACCACCACCACCTCCACGTGGTCCACGCTGGTTCTCGGCAGCCTTCAATGCGGCAGCAGCCTCAGCCTAAAGTGTGTTAGTTCGATGTCTTTAACAAGTGAAAATTGGTATAATGAATCTTACCTCAAGGCGAACCTCCTCGAGAGTCTTTGGACCCTTGTTCTGCTCCTTGGAAGTCCATCCCTTCTTACGAAGATCAACCAAGTCCATAAGTGCGTATTTAAGACGAGACTGGAGGTCTGGAACATCAATCATGGCCTGGATGCGGCTGAAGTAGACATCCATCATTGGGCGGCCCTTTTCGGTAGCATCAAGGTTACCACCGATGGTCTTAAGGAGCTTAGAGAGACCCTCAACCTCAGCCTCATCTGGCATACCCTGGTAGTCGACGAGTTTCTTAACACACTCGTGCATGATACGCTCAGTAAGCATACCGAGCTTGTAAAGCTCACCAATGAACTGGACAAGACCGAGACCACGACGCTTGGCAGCAGCAGCGATATAGTACTCGTCGGAAAGCATGGCAGCCTCCTCGGTCTTCTCCTCTCCACGCTCACCCTCTGGCTTGTCTGGGAGATCCATCTTCCAGCCACGCTCGAACTCCTCCTGACATCTGTTGAGGAGGTACTTGCGGAACAAGTTACCACCGGAGACGACGTTACCGTTCTTGTCCAAGATAGACTCGTCACGGATCTCTGGGCTCATGGTCTCAAGCATACGCTTGCAGAACTTGGCGTACATAGAAGCCCAATGAGCCTCATCAGTAGCCTTCTCGAAGGTAAGCTGAATAACCTGGCGAAGAGTACGTCCATCCTGCTCGTCTTTGGACTGGGCGGCGATGGCCAAGACTTGATCGGCAATCTTGTCGAACTTCTCTGGGGTCATCTTGTTAAGAGCGGCCTTTACCTTACGCTGGACAGTCCCTGGATCCAGGTGTCCACTCTGGGCACCTGGAGCTGGTCCGGCAGCACCGGTCGCGGCAGCACCGACGGAACGTGGCTTCCATCCGGAAGCGCTGACCTCGATTGGCCTAAGATCCATACCAGCAGTAAGAGGCATCTTCTTCTCAAGCTCAGCTTGTTGCTTGGTGTTCTCACGTCCACCCTCACGCTTAGAGCCCTGGCGACCGCCACGGGAGTTGGTGTTGCTACGTGGAGAACCACCCATTCCGGATGCCTGCCTGTTGAGGTTACCACCTGGGAAGGCTCCCCCTGGACGCTGGAATGAACCGTTCATTGGGTTGGCACCCTGCTGGAGCGACCTAGCATAGCGCTCAGCGGATGTAGTTCCTGGCGGAAGAGTCTTGAATGCACCCATAGCTGGGGCACCTGGGAATGAAGTGCCAGCACCACGGCTGGATGCCTGGCGACCACCCATGCCACCTCTGGAGGAGGCGGCACGGGACTCAGATCCATCACCGATCAAGGCCTTGATCTTGGCCTCGAACTCAACGGATGGCTTCTCAGTGAACTTATCCTTGAACTGCAACAAGAACTCCTTGTCGTACTTGAAGCCCTTGCTTCCCTCGGCGGCAGCGTTCAATGCTGGATTTGGAGACTGAATGCCCTCTGGGTAGATAGAGGAGTCCATGATTTCAAGGAACCTGGCAGACTTCAAGGACTGGAGAGCAGCAGATGGCGGAGCTGGCTCGACAGACTTGGTGCTGAGCTGTGCAAGGTTGAGAGCAGCTGGTTTGCGGATACCGCCCGCCGATGGCTTGGCTGGTGGGCCCATCGAGGAGTCAGATGTGCTGTCATCAAGCTTTATGGCGGCGATCTTGGAAGTGATCGAGGTAGCTGGCTCGCCGGAAGCGGCGGCCTCAGCAGCAGCGCGCTTGGCGGCACGCTCATCCTCAATGCGCTCCATCTCGCGCTCCTGCTCGCGAAGCTTGCGGTCGTTCTCCTCAGCAGAAACCTTGTTCCTGTCGGCGGCGGCAGCATCATCGATAACCTTCTGGGCTCTGCGCTTGACAAGAAGCTCCTCCTCCTTCTTCTCACGCTCAAGCTCGGCTGCCTCCATATCGGCGATTTGACGCTCAAACTCCTCATCCTCCTCCTGCTGCTTCTTAGCAGCGGCGGCTGCGGCGTCAGCCTCAGAAGCCTCCTCCTTCTTCGCCTCAACTGGAGCTGGCTTCTCCTCGACCTTCTTCACCTCCTCAACTGGCTTCGACTCAGCTGGCTTGGTCTCGGCCTTTGGTGCCTCAGGCTTAGCAGCCTCCTCTCTCTCGGCAGCTGCGGCGCGAACCTTCTCTTGGAACTCCTTTGCAACATCAGCAGAAGCCTTGCTCTCAACACGGTTGTGCTGTGGAGTAGAGGACTTTGGTGGTGGGGTTGGAGTAGAGACAACAACTGGTGGAGTCTGGGTGGATGGAGTTGGCGCTGGGGAGGCAGCGGCCTTGACAGTTGGAAGCTGAACAACCTCACCATCTGGGTTCTTGATGACGAGGGCTGCGCTCTTACGAGCAGCGCGAATGTATGCTGGAGTGGCTGGCTTAGCCTGTGGGGTGGAGTGAATGGCAGATGCTGGTGCCATGGATGGGGTCTGTGGTCCCTGGCCCAAGCTGGAGTTTGGTCTCTCAGAAATTTGGGATGAGTTTCTGGACATGGCCTGGGTTTGTGGAACGGCGCCGTACTGTCCTGGGATGAATGGCTGTTGATAACCTGCCTGTGGGGATTGTGGCTGCGGCATTCCTGGCATGTAGCCCATGTTTGGGTACATTTGATATGGGGTTCCGGTCATGCGATCGAAAGGCATTGGTGCATATCCGTAGGCCTGCTGTGGTTGCATTTGGGTAAGCATTTGTTCAAACAGTCCGCTCTCGTGTGAGAGATCAATCTTGGAGGAGTTATCAGAAGACAACGCTGGAGTAACACTGTTAGAAGGGGAAGCGCCAGAAGATCTCCGCTGGGAGTTCTCCGACTGGAGCTGGCCTGGCACAAACTCGTGTGGCAGCTTTCCAGATGGCAACTTGAAAACGTCTCCGGAAGATTGGCTTGCATCCTTGGCAAGGGACTTCTTCCTTTTGGAAACCTGATTTCTAACGTGGGATACCGATTTCGGCATGCAAACAATCGGCGCATAAGAACGCTTTTGGGAGGCAGGAATGGTATCAGGGTCATTTACGTGTGGAGGTCCCATGTATTGCTGCTGATATCCGCCGTATTGTTGCTGTGGCTGCATTGGCATTGCCTGGCCCATGTTTGGTGTAGTTGGAACCGAGTTGGCGAGGGCTGGGCTGCGCGCTGGGCCCTGTGGAGAGTTGGCGTAAGGCTGCATTGGTCTCTGGCCTTGGAATTGACCAGCCATGCCGCCGCGTCCTTGTGGTGCACCACGGAACTGTCCTCCGTTCTGGTAGTTCATGTGGTTGTTGTTATACTGGTTGCTGAATCCGCGTCCGCGTCCACCCTGTGGGTTGAAGTTACCGCGGTTGGGAGCTCCCATGCCGCCCTCCCCAGATGGGCGACGGTCATGTCCTGGCTGTGCGCCTGGAGCGAGTGGAACCTGTGGCATAGAAGCCTGGCGCATTTGGCGCTGGGATAAGTTAGCTAATATTCTGCAAGTAAATTAATTGCATCATGATGCGCATGCGCAAGCTGACTTTGTACTTACATCTCCATCGCCGCCTGGGTGGCTACCGAAGGTCATTCCCGCGCTCTGGATTGTGGAAGGTGGTCTGCCTCCTCCGCTTGCTGCTGGCTGCGGAATTGGAGACGGGGACTGTGCTGGAGAAGTAATTCTTGGGTTGTTCGGGATCGCAATTGGAGCGGAGGCAGATTGCGCAACAGCTGGAGTGCTGTGCTTAGCGGCTGGAGACTCTGCGAGCGAGCCGAACTGAATCTGCGACTTTGGTGCACCCGTGGAGCCGTTTGCTACAACGCTTCCGCTGATAGTCACGGAAGCTTGGCGAGTGTGGTCCATCTTGCCGTTCACAGCTGGAGTAGAGACAACTGGAGTGGCGCCGACATTGCCGTCTGTTGGTGGGCTGGTCTTTGCGCTCTGTGCCTGAGCGACATCGCCGACTGCCACAGCTGGAGCGGACTGAGAAGAGGCGCCGGTCGCAACCTGTGGCTGCTGAGCTGCTTTCTTGGTCGCAGAAGCGTAGGACAAGACCGGTTGCGCCTGGTTGGACGTAGATGGGACGTTTGAAGTCATAGGGTGTATTTTCGTGATTCTTCGTGGGAACTTGGTATGACGTTTAGAGGCAAACGCGTAAGATCGTGTGAAGTCGTGAAAAAATGGGTCGAACTAGAGAGAATACGTAATATACAATCAAGACCTTCGCAAGGTATCGTCGGAAGTTGCTCGTGCAAATGCAGTCGTCGCCTGGTGTATGAAGAGGTGGTAGACAGCGCCGCTGGCGTCTGGTTTACCGAAAGGACTGCTGCGCGACGGTGAATTTGTCGTGCGTAGAAGTCTTGAAAAGTGGATGAATTCGAGGTATCCGAAGCGAAAAATGCAGTCTAAGTCTAGTCCCGGGAGGATAGACAGCTGCAGATTCTATGGATATGAAGTTGGTAACCCTTTGTTATGAACAACAGGTGTGGTTGGGGTTGTCAAGACGGCAAGTAAAAAATGATTTGATGTGGCTGCTGTGGAAAACGGCGCTAAGGAGGTCCGAGTGAACCTGTGCGATTGTGGACAAAAGCGTTGTGTCAGCCCCACGAAGGCCGCGGTGAAAAGATGTATTAATAAACAGCAGTTGGAGGATGATTGAGTGAATGACTGTTTATTGCATTGTATTAATTCATTCACATCTATCTAATAGTTCTCATTTACAGCATGTTTTGACTCGACACATGTAAGGTGGTTGGTACTCGTAATGTGGAGGCATTTATTGTGGTTTTCCTGATGTTCCCTTGGACTTTACCCGCGCCATGTTCTGTCTCCAGCGGATCTAATCTCTTTACGGCGGCCGTGAGCAGGACTCAGCAACAAAAGACAGCGGACTGTGCTGCTAGGTAAGTGCTTTCTCCACGTTTCACTTAAGACAGCATAACGCACAAGACACATTCTAGACAGCTCCATGTTCTATGCCATTTGTAAGCACAGATTAAAATGCAAAATACCATGATCTTATCGGCACGACCACAAAAAGCATGATATTGTCATCGTTGTCACATCCAAGATCCTTGGCTCGCCTATTACCACTATTCCCAAACGAGCTTGCGCAACAGCTCTCATTGACCCCCAAAACCCATCCTTGTCTTTTAATTGGCCGGCCAATTCATCTCTTACCCATAGCGGTTTTTAATGGAAGGCGGTGATAAACATTGTTGTGCACTTGTGCCTCGCACAGTGTCTTGTCTGTCTTATCGTCGTCATTGTGCTTGCTCTGATTGCTCGGGGCATAACCAGGCAACGGAGTGAACATGCGATTTCACCGAGCATGGCTATATGCATCACGTGACTAAAATGATCATGGCTTAAGCCTGTGGCCCGCTTAAGGCCGTTAGCCTCATTCTGACACTCCGGAGACGAGCGGGATATGCGCTTGACCCACGAGGTAACCAATCATCTTGCATTTACCAAACGTCTAACCACAGGTTTATGCTATGTTTAAACTGCATCGATTAAAGCTGTAAATTGTGGAGAAAGAACCCGGTAGGGCGATATTTTCGATAGAGCTCCCCAAAGTCATTTCCGTAGCTTCATCGCCCACTCTCCTTCAACATAAACTTCCCTCGGCGTCTCCCTCTTCTCCTCCATGCTGCTGCTCTCCCTCTTCAACATCACTCTATGGTCCTCTGGTAGTCCATCAAGCAGAAGGAACCCACCTCTTCTCTGCCTAACAGCACTCGCGGCTCTCGGCCTCCTAATCTTACCCCCCGTGGCGGGCAACTTCTTATAGCCACGAGCTCTCGCATCAGCCGTCAAGCGTTTACCCAGCGCCAAAACCCACTTGATAGCATAGAAGGTCAAGGCACCAAGGACAAGAAGTCCACAGGCAGCAAGAACACCGAACACATCCCCTTGTGTAAGCGTCTTAATCTCAACACCAGTCATCATCCCCGCATCAACCTGTCCATGTGTCCAAAGCGCTCTCTTGCCCCACGTCGGGCCATCTTCGCGGATGGTAAAGCAGTACCCGTAGCGGTCTTCGATCTTGGGATACTGCCCCTTGGGACAGTCGTAGATGCCTCTCTCTGGAGTGGCATGGATGTGTTTCTTGTGGTCGAACTGGTCTGGTATATCTGGTGCCAGGTGGGAAAGGCGCTGTGTTGCGAGGAAGTTGGCGTAGGTTGACGGCGAGGGTGGAGTGCGTGGTATGAGGATTCCTTCCCTTTCGTAACTTTCGTTTGAGGAAGATGCCTGGCCCATTCTTTCAGGCTTGATGGTACCGAAAAAGGATGTTACTAAGTGTCGATGTTAGCATGAGTTGAGCAGTGGCATGGCATGGCGAGGTGTATGAAAAGTTATCTATTACCTACAGCTTGGATGAGATAACGAATGTGAGGCTGTGTATGAACAGTGCCTTGTCGAGAATGCTTGCCGAAGAGCGTTAACTCGACCGTGGTGCAAGGCACCGGCGGGAACGCAAGGGATTTGATATGAGGATATTAAGATACACGAGATGCAAAAACGGGATCTCCAAGTCTTAAATTTGGTAAACCACGCAAACGCTTAGGTCTAGCTCTGGTCCAGCTCCTATCATTGACGTCAAGCAAGAGCTCAGCTAAACTTTCCTATTTTTCTGCTGAGGAATATCAGCTAATGAAAGTGCGAGCTTGGTTGATCTGGCAGGTACGACGGGACCCTACTCGGATAGATGACACCATGACTTTCATAGCACCCACCCCGAGTGCAGAGTCTGTCATTCTGGGCTTTTGTTACATGTTCGTATTTCATCTCGATTTACTTAAAGCTATTCGGACTCCAAGGTTCATATTCGTAGAATATGATATATGCCATGACCAAAGTGTCTCCCTTCTGCACCGCTTACAATCCGTCTTCGTCCTACAATGCATCTTATGCTCAAAGCGAAGAGCTGAAAACTGCGCCGATGCATGCGGCCTCATGACGTCGTTTCCCTCCTTTGCTCATCCTCGGCGCGTCGTCACTAGCTGTTGTTGGGGAAGCGCAATTGGGTATCAAATGCTGCATTCTATCCATCGCGGTGTGCGCCTCCTTCGTCTCATTTTTATTGGATACAGTGGATAGTCTGAGAACATACATGGCAGTAGATCTCTCACGTCTGCACGGAAGTTCAGTGATGATTGTGTCACTCCTTGCTTGCTATTCAGTGCCACTGACTGCCACCAAGAAATCCTTCCTCAAGTGTACGATCCTCCAGGTTGCGAATGAAGTCCCTGTTGCTACGCGGCTGGGTCCCTTGCTGTGCCCGACTTCCACGGCGCCGTGCGCTCCCAGGATTGCCATCAGGTGCACCATCTGGCGGAGGTGGATAATATGCTGGGCTTGGTTGTAAACGAATTGGCTGCGTCGGATCGAGGTGGCTAGCAACTCTTTGAATGGCAGCCGGAATTCCTCCTTGCTGTTGTTCCATTGTGGTAGCTCTCTGCCTACCAGCCCTGGTTGATGCTTGTTGATAAAGTGATTGTTGCGTTGGTTGACCATACTGCTGCCCTGGCATGGGCGGCTGTTGCATCATTCCTCCTTGAGGGTAAGCGCCACCCTGTGCCGGGTACGGCGGGGCACCAGATTGACTAGATGGATACATCGCAGGGTTATTGTACATTTGGGTTGGCGGTTGTTGGTGACCCTGAGGTGCGTAATTGTTTGAAGGCATGCCACCTGGCTGTGCGGCATAAGCTTGAGCTGCATGCACCTGAGCAGCATGGGCCTGTGCTTGTGCTTGGGCTTGGGCTTGCACCTGGTGCTGCTGCTGCTGTTGTGCAAGCTGAGCTTGAGCGGCCTGAGCTCGTTGCTTACTTATAGCCTCGGCCTGTTGTTGTTGTTGAGTTCCAGGAGCGGGCGACCTGTTGCTCGAGCTAGTCTTAAGGTTCATAGGAGGAACAAATGGACCAGTGAACTTCTGCTGCGTGATAAAAGGGTGGAGCTTTGCCTGTTGCGGTGACCATCTTTCAAGCGGATTGATCGTGAGTAAGCCTCTGATAAAGTCGATGAAAGCTACTCTGTTGTTCATTTCTGGTAAACGGTTAGCGCAGTCTCATTGTCGGCCTCGAAGCTGCTTACCTCTGTCAATTTCGCTTTGTTTCATGTTCTTTCTTGGCATGGCGTAGGAGCGTATTATCTCGGGAAGAGTTGTAGCCTGGAAGTACTTCTTGCTTGGCTGTTCCTTCGTGCCATGCTCACGCGAGTACTGATCCATACTCTTGAGATGGTATGTCCTCCGGCCATAATCATCTACATCGTGACGTTTCTCAAAGAACTCTCCGGACTGTTTGCCCATCTCCAGCATCCAATTTGGTGGGTTACCGAGCATTTCAACAATCCTTGACACTTGGTTGTACTCAGACGAACCAGGGAATAGTGGCAATCCAAGGAACAATTCCACCACAATGCAGCCCAAAGACCACATGTCGATGGCTGAAGAGTATGGCAGCCCAAGGAGTACTTCGGGAGATCTGTAGAAACGAGACTGGATATATGTGTAGACAGTCTGTCTTTCATCGCAGGCCGATCCAAAGTCGATAATTTTGATGATAGGGCTCTCAAGGTTCTTCAGCAAGATATTCTCGGGCTTCAGATCGCAGTGTATCAGTCTCGCCTTGTTGAGTAAGGCCAAACCAGTTAGCAACTGCTGCGCGAACACACGCACGAGTGTCGTGCTGAGACCCCTAAACTGATTTTGCTTAATAAGCTCGTACAGGTTGACGCTCAGAAGCTCAAAGACGAGGCACAGATGCTGCCTATGGATGAAAGTGTCTCTCAAACGCAGCAGATGATGATCGTCGTTCTTGTCGAGCTTACTGTTTATCAGATCGAGCACAGAGACCTCCATCATACTCTGGTTGAAATAGGCTGTTCTGTTTTTGATCACCTTCACAGCCACAACTTCCTGAGTCTTCAGATTCTGGCACTTTACCACTTGACCGAAAGTCCCTTGTCCAAGCACGTCCAGGATGAGGTACCGGTTCTTGTGTCCAGTTTCCTCTGACCCAAGAATGTCATTCACATAGAGAATATAGTCGCTGTCATCGTTGTCAAAGCCGTCGTTCTTTGTCCCTTTGCTCGGCTTCGTAAGGACTCTGCGCGGATTGCGTGAAGATTCGTATTTGAAACTTGGGTTACATATGCGGTACGTTGACGGGAGGTGGGTGGTGAGTGCTTGTAATGGCTGCAGTCCTCAGTTAGTTGTTGTAACACTGGACAAGATTACTGGACTTACACTAATGAATCCCCCTTCTGGGTTGGCTCTTCGAAATGCTGGCTGCGCGTTGATCTTTGGCTGAAGATCCGCAACAGAGCGCACCTTGGTAAAGTGAGGAACAGGCCCGCGCCCCGTCGGTGCGGCAGCTGCTTGTGGAAGCGGTCGCCGCACTGGAGTTTTTGACTCATTTCCGAACACCGCGTTTAGCTGCGTAGTGGCCGATTGAGGATACGAATCCTGGTTGTTTATAGAGGAGTAAGGCGTTATAGGAGGGAGCTGTTGCGCTGCTGGTCGCGACGCATAGTATGAACTGGGTGCAGCGTAACTGGCTGGCCTCGTTGGTGACTGCCGACTGTTATACTGATTCTGGCTGGTCTGCGGCGATGCTTGGTATGCTGACGCGCCCGGCAGAGCTTCCATGGGCGAATATCTCTGTGCTGCGGACGACTGTTCTAGTGGACTTTGATGAAGTCCTCCACGACTGCTGGCAGATAGATGTTGTTGATGATGTGGTCGCATTGGATATTTCACCCCGCTGTGGGCGTCTCCGGCGTCCTGCATTGCGATATCTCCGTTGCTGTCTCGGGAATGAGGAGTGTGTGTTGGCGACGACACCAATGAGTGGCCTTGCGACGTTGGCCTAGCTCCGATGCCCTGGTACTGTTCGAATCCACCAAAGTTGGATTGGGCAGTACTGGATCCAAACTCTCGCCCTTGAGATGGCTGGCTTTGCTGGCTATAGGGGACTTGTCTACGAGGACCTCCGGCTGAACCAGGGTTCTGCTGCCATTGATCCATGGCCGTTTAGAGGAGTTGGCCTTCTGGTTTCAATGATGATGGCGGGGGTCTGGGGTGTTGTTGATCGGGTGGGCCTGACAACGCGGCGTCAGAGCTCCGCAATGACCCAATCGCGAGATCTTGCGCTGGAACGTGACAGCAAGCACGCCGTTAGATGCAACTGAAGCATATATCGTGGGATTAATGTCTGCCTCAAAAATGCATCATACTGCTGTCTTCTAGGCGATATCGACAAGCTTCGGTGCTTGTGAGGGTACTGTATTCTCAGATCGCTCTTACGAGGTTAGCGCCTGTTAACACGGGTTGGCTTGGCACAACTGCAAGCACATGAGGGACGAGTCCAAGCTCATCGTTTCCAGCGACAAGTCAACAACATAACACCAAGAGCTCAGCTCAATGAATAGCTCCTTCGTATACTTTTTGGGCTTTCAATGAGATATGTGTAATTATCCCCCGTAGTATCGATTCATGAAACACGGGATTTGCATTCACTCTTTTCTTACAAGCTTGTAACGCTCACAACGTTCTAGACTTGACCTGCAGGAGGCCAAATTCTAGCTTGTAAATAGCTATCGTCACAAATGCAGCTTATCAAATGAGGAGAATAAGAAAATGCATTTCGCTATTTCTATGGTAGGGCAAATTATGCCATTTTTCGAGCATTGCTTCGCCATTGCTTTATCGCGCCAGGAAATATGTCAGCCATTGTAAATTGAGGAATACCGGCCCCCAAATTGTATGCTCGTCGATAAAAGAGGCATTGCAATAGTAACGATAAAGTCATAACGAACAACAACTCTTGGCAACTCCTTCTCGATTCAAGGATATCTGCAACGTATCAGGTCCTAGTTTTTTTGTGGTAAGCAGAAGTTGGTTATATGAGCGTCAAAGCTGAGTTGTCGCGAGATATTGGTCACGTGCTTAGGCGTGCACTGTGCATAAATCGGTGTTCACTACAGTACCCGCGAGGCTGAACAATGACGTTTTGCCGCACTCATCTACAACCAGCGACCACAGACACTTGGAGACACTTACTCTAGTGTCAGACTTACTTATTCCATTTATCGCACTTGAACTTCTACCACCATGTTATAAAGACAAGCTGGACCTTAAGGCACACTCTTTCGTCACACACGCTGCTTTCATTTGCTGCTTGAACAATACCTGAATTATAGCCTTTCGACCTCATCTCAACCTTTATTCCGAGCACAAATCCGAAGACAGGTACGAGCCACGAAAGTTGATGCGGCACGTCGCATGATAGACTGTCGCCTAAAACACTTTTACGGAGCGGGAAAGCGAGTTCAGCACCGACATGACATCACCTTCAGATCTCAACGATATGTCTTCCGAATTTGAGATAGCCTCCCAGGTGGCGGCAAACGGAGTGAACCCAGCGGCACCTAATAGCCCGACCACAATGGCACAGGATAAGATGAGGGCACCGACAACCGCTGATGCGCTACAAGGACTCGATGTGGAGGTCCGTGATCAGCGCGACGTCGAGCGCGAGGTCATGGCTGAGCTCAACATGGAGCACAGGGCCAAGGAAGACGAGCGCGATCGTAAGCTCATAGAAAAGACGATAGCGAACCGGGATAAACTCTTGACGAGGAAGAACATCATGAGTGCTCAGCGTGAGAATCGCCTGATGGCACGCCATAAGGAAGACAAGATGAGAGCGGATATGACCGACATTGACTTGCAAATCAAGGAATTGAATGCAGATATTCAAATCACGAAAGAGCGCCTGGCTACGAGAGAGGCGCAGCATGCCGTAACGCAATCCGACATTCCAGAGGACTACAGTAATAAGGCGAAGCCGGGAGAGAGCAGGCGCGAGTTCCTCATTCGCACGGGAAAGATCACACCATTTGCGGTTCTTCGTGGTGCTGCTGCAGGACGCCCTGACAATGATCTCGCACGAGTCATGCTTGAAGCTGAGATGGAGGAAGCTGAGGATGAAGCAACCCATATGTCAGAGCCACAGTCGCATCGCATTTTGCGCAAGCCTGGCTTCGCACCGCTAGATCAGGATAATGCTGCGGTCCCAGCGCGCAAGGTCGACTACTCCCAACTCACCGCCAAAAGGCGCGAGGGAGCCAAGGGCATATCGGATAAGAAGACGGCTCAACCAACAGTCTCCGGCGGCTCAAGGGCAGCGACTCCAGAAAGCGCGGGACGGCCGCAGTCCAGTCGTTCGGCACCACATGGTGACACCGAAAACGAGGCATCCATACCTCCGTCGAGAAAGCGCAGGCCCACGAAAGCAGCAACTAAGCAATCTTCTATGAGGCCACGCAAGAACGGTAACAGCGACGACGCCTATGGCGGAGGGTCCGATGCATCTTTCGTCGATGATGGTGCGTTCGAAGAGCCAGACGAGGACTTTGATAACTTTGATGATGACGATTCGCCACGTCCAAGTGGAAGCATGTCTCGCAAAGGAAAATCCAATGTCGACGCCGGTGAAGACGTCCTGGTGCTTACCGATGACGGAGATGAGGCAGCATATAAGAAAAGACTGAACAGCTGGATAAAGGCTCGTAGTGCACTTCGTGCTGAAATGGAGGGTGTTGAGGCCATGGACGCCGGTAAACCAGAATGGGAGAAGCCATCCCCGACAGCCGAGGGTCACACGATTGAGGACGGGGTCACAATTCCAGGTGATATATACCCTACACTCTTCAATTACCAGAAGGTGGGAGTCCAATGGCTCTCAGAGCTGCACGCAAGGAATGTCGGCGGCATTGTTGGAGACGAAATGGGACTCGGAAAGACGTGTGTATATCCGTTACTGGCTGCAGGCTCTGTCTAACATTTAGCAGCATTCAGATTGTCTCGTTCTTAGCTTCGCTCCATCACAGTGGAAAGCTCAATCGACCAGCGTTGATCGTTTGCCCTGCAACGGTTATGCAGCAGTGGGTGAACGAATTCCATGTCTGGTGGCCCGCGATCCGCGTTAGCATCTTGCATTCTTCTGGATCTGGTATGCTCAACCTTAACGAGGAGAGTCGCTACGACGACAGCGACGAAGCGACAACCAAATTCCGCAGGAAGCCAAGGTCTGAGAAAGCAGCTAAAGGCATCGTGGACCGAGTTTTGAAGTCAGGCCATGTCCTCGTCACGTCGTACGCCGGCCTAGAGACCTATGGTCGCCTTCTTACCAACATTCAATGGGGTTATGCAGTACTTGATGAGGGCCACAAGATCAAGAACCCGGACACGAAGATCACCGTCCTCTGCAAAGAATTACAGACTCACAACAGAGTTATCCTCAGCGGAACCATCCTTCAGAATAAGATGTCTGAGTTGTGGTCGCTTTACGATTTCGTCTACCCAATGTTGTTAGGTACTCTCGTGAGCTTCAGAGATGAGTTCGAGACCCCAATCATCCGCGGTGGTTACGCCAATGCCTCGAACGTGGAGAGACTGACCGCAGAGAAAGTGGCGACCACTTTGAGGGAGACTATCGGCGAATACCTGCTTCAGCGATACAAAGTGGATGTAGCTTCTGATCTGCCGGAGAAGACGGAGCACACTCTCGCCGTCAAGTTCACCAAGCAGCAGGCCCAACAATACCGTGCCGTGCTTGGCTCAGATCTCATTCAGGCTGCCCAGGGCGGAAGGGCCAATGTTCTTGAGGCTATCAGCAGGTTGCGCAAAGTCTGTAACCACCCTCATCTCTTGGACCCAGAGAATAGGAGGAAACTTGGTACGAAATGGGGCGACCCGAAATACTCGGGCAAGATGCACATTACGGAGCAACTCATTCACTTGTTCAAGTCGAGAGGTGACAAGATGGTCTTGTTCAGCCAAAGTACCCAGATGATGGACATCTTGCAGAAAAGAATGAACGATCTCGGGGACATACGCTTCCTTAGATTGGATGGCAAGACACCGACCGGTACGCGCCAGACCTTAGTCCATCGCTTCAATACCGATCCAGATCTCGATCTCCTCATCGCGTCCACCAGAGTTGGTGGACTTGGTGTCAATCTAACAGGCGCCAATGGTGTCATCATCTTTGATCCTGATTGGAATCCAGCTACCGATACTCAGGCAAGAGAGCGAGTCTGGCGTCTCGGACAAAAGAAGCCCGTCACCATCTATCGTCTCATGTGTAAATACACAATCGAGGAGAAGATGTATCACCGCCAGATCTACAAGCAAGGAATCAGTGACAAGATTCTCAAGGATTCCACCGCGATCCAGAGGTTTAGCCCTGGAGAGCTCAAGGACCTATTTACCTACGACATCGACCATCAGACCGCGGACGTGTTTGAAGGAGCCGAGAGGCGAATCCAAGGCGACGAGCATGCGGATGGAACATACGTCAACTCCAAGACCGAGCTTGGCGGCACGATGCTTGACTTGCAGGGCGCCAGCCAAGCTCGCTTTGCGCGCGATCCAAAGAAGTGGAAGAAGCGCCAGGCAGATGAAGAACTCGCCTCGCCCAGCAGCAAGCTGGCTAAGCTCACTATGAAACCCAAGCAAGTCCCGACTCCACCTGGCGATGATGCCTGGGGCCCGGAGACGGAGAAGCCGACCTCTGCATCAGAGGTTCAGATGAACGACGACTGCGGTACTCCACAGCTCACTTCCGAAGAGAAGCGCCAGAAAGAGCAGCAGAGGGCCGCGCTCCAAGAGACCGCCAACGCTGTGAAGACTTTTGAAGGCCTCGGCTCCATGGCTGCCACGCAGAAGACGGAGCAGCAACGGCTTGACGACATCTTCGCTGCTGCGGGTGTTCACTCGGTCACGGAACACGATAAGCTTGTCAACTCTGGTCGCAAAGAGAGACTGGATATGAGATACGTGGAAGCTGAAGCCGAGAAGGCTGCCAAGGAGGCCAGAGAAGTGTTGCGTCGTAATCAGGTCGAGGCAAACCGCGTTAGAATCGGCACTGTGACATGGACTGGCAGTGTTGGCGAGGCTGGACGTCCAGCTGTGCAGCACCGTGGAAGCGGCATCGGTGGCCTTGGCAGGGACTCGAAGAAGTGGAAGCTGGGCGGCACGCAGGCTGCTGGGCGTTCGAACTCCCTCAGAGGCGCCTCTGCTTCCAGGCAAGCGACTCCGGAGGTGGCGGAGGATAAGACGGAGCACTTCAAGGGGCTTATTATCCACTTTCTGAAGGTTCACGGCAATAGTGTGCCTAACAGGGTGGTCCCGGTGCACTTTAGTCATATGGCTAGGGGTCCGGATGCCGCGGTGTTTTATAATGCTTTACGAGAGCTGTGTAGGACGGAGGGGGTGAGCAATAAAAGATATGTGTTGAAGGAGGAGTATAGACAGTGAGCGTGGTGGAGGTGAAAGGAGAGAGGGGAGTGGCTTTAAGGGGGGAGTAATGGTGCGTGAAGGAGAGAACAAAAGGGACGGACGAGAATGGAGTGATGGGGAGTAAGGAGTTTGGTGGTGGTGGCTTGGATAGGGACACGGTTTGTATTAGCATTGCTTGCCGACCGCGAGTAACCCGGTATACTTCATCAAGAGGATGGATAGTGTGGTCTGAGCGTGGTGTTTACGATGACGATGGGGATGAGCATGTGCATGAGGAGAAGTTGATTTGAGTGTTGAGAAGGCGGGAGAGAATGTGGCGATTTGAGTCGCATGATGTTTATTATCAACGGAGGTGTTGACTATGAACGAGGGAGAACATTCTATGAAGTGGCACGGGAGAGAGAGATTTGCGAAATGGTCATTATTTTGATCCGTGGTGGTTTTCGGCGCCGTCTAAAAGGGACACATGGCATATCACAAGGGTTTATCATGGAGTTTTGGGGTCGATTTGCGCATGATACCCAGGAACCACATTACTTTGCATTTGATTTCGCAGACGGAGAATGAAGATGAGCAGACTTCGAGAGCTCCATAGATAGAGATCAGCTAAACGTGAATTTCTACAGCTCGCTGACCACCAGATCCCATGTATGCGCTGTGAGATAGATCGAGAGATTTTGACGTCGACATACAAGTCAAGAATCCCCTTACGAAATCGTCGACATTATGTACAGGCCTGCTGTCTTTGCTTTCCTTGGTCTTATCCTCCGCAGCAGCCGGGACTTCCCAGCTTCCAGGCCCCGATTTCAAAGGTGGCTTTGAAAGCCGCGGCTCGCTTATCTGCTTGGTAAAAACGACGACGTCAAGATCTCCCGATCTTGTGCAGCACTAGCTTGGTGCGCCAGCGCGCTTACGAAACAGTGGACGGCTTCTGGGCACGAGAGCGGGGAAGACGTCGAGAGTTCGCCGGTGCCTCGAAAGCCAAGATCGATTGAGCCAAAGAACGGTGCGAGTAGGCTTTTCATTCCGTTTTCAGATCGCTTGAGGCTGAGGAATTGCGGAGTAAGTGAATGAAGAGCCCCGGCCAATGTTGAAGTTGAAGACCGAGCACCGGAATCAAAATCCGGTGAAGTCTTTCAGTGCACACGACTCAGATGCATTTACTCTACGGCCCCAGTCCAACTACTATCTTCCCGAGGCAGGCCGACACTTTCCGTACTATCTCACACAAACGCATTTCCGAGAACTCATCCGGTACAAGACCCTCCATCGAGCTGACGATGAAACATCTCAGGGTCCTGCTCGTGCTCCATGCAGGTGCCGCATTAACGAATGAGAATGCCAAGCCAAGATCAGAGCGTCATGACTTTGTGTTCCGCGGACCCCGACGGCGGAATGCGCCGCTTCGCCGATTGCTGTTCAGGTGGTGTACTCGTAGCCCCACGCAACGTTGTAATGCTCCTTGCCTGCCTAAGGAAGGATTATCCTATTTACTGCAAATTTCCACCTACACCTACCCCGTCTCCTTCGCCGTGGGATATGGATCCGCCTCCGCGTACACCTGCGGGTAAGTCTCCATCTTGAGGACGACTCGCGTAACTAACAGAGGTTAAGTTGGAGAAAGTTGGAGAAATTTGGAGAAAGTTGAGCTAAACAATCACCTGAAGCCCCAAAGGCTCGTTTATTGACCTTTTATGCTGCAAGACAGGGTGGCCTCTAGGAAGTCGAAAACCGTGTTAGGCACTGCTGAAGCACTGGTGAAGCGCGTGAAAGCTTCGTGAACCACGGACCCATCTTCCCAAGTAAGTGGAATGAGTTACTGGTGAGTGCAAGAAATTTGGTCGGGCCTGTGCTGGGGTGGCTTTTGAACGATTAACACAAAATCGATAACTTAGGCCTGTGCTGTAGCAACCACTCTGCACAAGAACGCATGGACCCCACCAAACCTCTTGGGCCCACGAGCAGGGCGGGATACGTGCATTAGAGCGTTGCGGTAGAGGAAGCCCCACCCAAACCATGTGCGGCGAATGTGCGATCGTTAAATAAAGTTCGATCGGGGGATGTACTGATATGGGGGAATGATCGGAAGGTGATGGATTGAGCCAATTAGAGGGATGGATTGAGATAGCTATGAGGCAGGTAGAGACACGAGGAGACCCTTGGAAAGAGTGGATTCAGGTGAGATGAAGACGCCGTGAATTTGGTTTGAGGCGAAAGAGTGAGGGCGAAGACGCCATGGGTTGTGGAGGGGTAGATTATGCAATGATGCAGGAGGAGGAGGATGTGGATGGAGTACGGAGTGACAACTGGTTAGCAACAGCACTAATGAATGAAGATTGGTTTACCGCTCGGGATGATTATCGTGTATCTCAGCAGTCAATGACCGTCAATCTGTAACTGAACCCTTCTTCTATCCTGACGGACAGGTGCCAAGTGCCAGCTTGTCATGTCTTTGGGCCTTCAGTGGCTGTCTAAGGCAGATCTTTGTTTACAACGCCACCAATGTAGGACTCGGAGCGGTCATAGACGTGCTGTCTATCCCACTTTTTCTGTTTAGTGTGCTAAAGTCTGAATGCAGACTCGTGTATTGTTCGATTTAGTGGGGGTACTGACTGGGTTCCCTGGTGCTAAGTGTTAAGGCTGTCAGTCGTCTATCAAGGTGCATGATATGTAGACCTCGACTCTATGTCTGTTGCATTACGAGGTTGACGCCGGGAAGCACGACTCTACATATTGACCAAGCAAGCCCTTTTTTGCCTTTTTCTAGTTTCGTTCTTGATTTCGTGCAACGCAACAACGGGGAAATATAAGCACCGACGGCGGCGAAGACGGCGGCGTACACATCATAGACAGCTGTCATACCGAGGGTAAGACAGTAGATGTAGACGAAGACGAACGACGCATACGACCGCGAAGAAGACGTCGGCTTGCATCGATCCTGCATATAGACAGACGAGTGTACATAGCAAGGTCGCACATGGATGATTGACAGGTACCGGTCTCCCACCACAACCGAGCCTAGCATCTTCTCGGCCTCCAGCCGTTCCTCACACCTCGTAGGAACGACACAACGATCTTCACTTCGAATCGTACAATTTTTGTCGTCCATACTTCGCATCGGGAGATCATCACCGACAATCTTGTGGCCCCTTCACAAGATCTCTACCATCTAGATTTAGCGGGTATCGATAAGCAACAGGACGTCATACCTAGCCAAGTAGAGCACCACACTCCATCAACCGCTTCGCGATCGCGATCGATTGACCCTGACAAGTTCGAAAACGACTACGCGCCGCGGCACATGAACGCTGCTGGGACGAATTAGCGACTGCTTTCAACGAAGCGTTTGAGGGCGGAGACCACTAGACATTTTGCTGGTGGAGTGAACTTGTAACCTTGCGGACTTTTGCGTTAAAGTTGCGACGATAAGACGGAGACGGACGAGAGTTTTATAAGATCAGCAGTACCCAACAGATTAATTGAATGTCGGAATCACTCGGAAGAAATGTACGGGATAGAGAGATGAGGAGAAGTAGAGAAAGCAGAGAGGACAGGGAACAAAGTTTGAGGCGGACGAGTAGGAGTCAGAGTCCGATGAGGGGAGATGGGCAGCTGTCGCCGCCGGCGAGTCTTACACGAACTACGAGCGTCAGCGAACAAAGCACGGCAGACTCTTTCGACGACGAACCGATATTGCCCACACCTGTTGCGACACCGGATATTGAGGCGCATGAAGCAAGGAGGGAAAGAGGAAATGATATCGAAAGGATACAAAGTGGCGACTCGGAAGAAACGATACATGTGGAGGAGCCGGAACCAAGTCCGAGAGAGTTGGTCAGGATACTGCAATGCCGGGCTTGCGACAAGCCACTGCAAGAGCCGATTGCGTTACCTTGCGGGAACGCTTTGTGTAGAACCTGTCTGCCCGCAACACGGCTGAGACAGAATATCTCATACCCCGCTTCTCCTGGCCGACTGCATGGCTTCAGGTGTCTTTTCGAGGAGTGCGGCCACGAGCATGCACTCAGCGACTGCAGCAAGGACGTAACATTGGGAAAGGTGCTGAGTCTGGTTGCCAGATATGTTGAGGAGTTCGAGCCATGTCCAGAGCAGGCAACACTGCTGCTGGAAGAGGTCCCCCACCATCACTACAACACCCGTCAACAACCAGCACGGACGAGAACAGCACCTGGCGGGAAGGTTATTGCGACGTACCAAATGGCCAGGGCAGGCGAGCTCGCATACCACTCCGAAGTCGACTATAAGATCCCGAACGGGGAAGGCATCATGCCAGGCGCCATTGACGGAGCAGTCATCAGCCAACTGAAGATTGGATCACGGACCGAGCTGGATTGCCAAATATGCTACGGTCTCCTTTTGTCGCCGCTCACCACACCATGCGGCCACACATTTTGTCGGTCCTGCGTCCAACGCGTCCTGGACCACAGCGCATACTGTCCCATCTGCCGCTCGCGGCTCTCCATGTCGCCGACATTATCACCAGACCAATATCCTTCGAATGCCAAACTCCAGTCTATACTTCATGTCCTGCACCCAGCAGCACTCAGACAGCGAGAAGCGCAATACATGGCCGAAGCAGCTCATCACTTGTCAAATAGTGATGAGTTGTCCACGCCGCTTTTTATCTGCACCCTCGCCTTTCCAACCCAACCTACATTCCTGCACATATTCGAACCACGATACCGTCTCATGATCCGCCGAGCCATGGAGACCAATCGACGCTTTGGGATGGTCGTCCAGGTGCCTCCGAACCACTCTATGGGCGTACGATCCGAATACGACGATGTGGCGGGCAGGAACCCGCCGGTGTACAAGTACGGCACCATGCTGCATATTTTGAACTACCAACCATTACCAGATGGAAGAAGCCTCATCGAAACAATGGGCGTCGAGAGGCTCGAAGTTCGTCGAATAGGCGAGAGAGATGGCTACCTAGTAGGCAACACCAAGCGCCCAGACGATATCACCATCGCGCAAGAGGAGGCTCTGGAGATCTATGAAGTCACGTCTTCCACACTTCTTCACCCACCTCCAGGCCCTTGGGTAAGCCCAACCAAATGGGCGCAGCTGCAGCGTCTTCCTACTTCCGATTTATTTGGGATTTGTAAGCGCTTCGTAGACCGCCATCGCGCAGCCTCAGCGCACTGGCTCACCTCCAGCACGATCGCGGCGCATGGTGAGCCACCTGAGGATATGAGGGACTTTGTGTGGTGGTTTGCTGCCGTGGTACCTCTCGGGGACGGCGTTAAAATGGGGCTTCTCGGCAAGAGATCTGTTAGATCGAGGCTTAAGGAATGTACGTCTTGGGTTGAGGGGTTGGAACATGTTGGATTGACGGGTGGCCCGCATAGACACGGCCAGGGCGGCGGATGTGCGGTTATGTGACTTGCTGTGGCGTGCTTGTTGGGATTGTGTGTGGTGTTTGCTGTTAGTACGTTTTTTGGGGATCCGGTGGGAAAGTGGTTGGAGAGTGTGATGGAGGGGTTGGTTAGGCTGAGGGATGAGCAGGTGGAGAGGGAGAGGATTGCGCATCCGGAGTTATAGAAGAGATGTGGAGGTTGGTCCAGTTCTTGGGCTATCCATGAGCTGCGTTACCGAGCGCTCTGAGTGATCGAGCGCTGCGAGCAGAGTTATCCTGCGAGCATCATGAGCAGAGTCAACGAGCGGGCGAGCACGATAAGTGGAGGAAGCAGTTGTAGTGAGCGGACGAGCAAGAAACGGACAGCCTTGGACGGAGCCAAGTTCATTTCATGTGTTATAAACGCATGGGCGAGGGCGTTAGTTGTCGATTTCCGAGCGGTGTTTATGGTGGATGTTCGGCTACCAGAGATACCTTTTCCTTAAGAGTTTGCATTAGGTTTGTATTTTGATTTTAGAAAACATGGGTGGCGGATGGAGGGAAAGGAACACGCAAGGATGGAAAGACTATGTTTAATATGAAATGAAGTTATGTAGATCTGAGTTTTACTGTTACTCGTGGTTTCTTGATGCCTCTAATGCTATTGCTATTGCTTGGTGTTCAAGAACACTGTGTAATGAGTGACCTTTAGGTGCCACCCACGAGCTAAACTACGTCGACAAATCTCTCTTGATACGGCTTTAAACTGGCTGTACTGGAAGACTGATGGGATGACGAAGGCTCGTCGTCTCGCCCACATTTCAAGGACGTTGAAGGACTGAGACTTTGAAATACAAAGTTAAATTTCCGACCATGTTGGTTTTGAGTTGTCGTCTTCGGTCTTCCGCCCTTCGCCATTTCTCATCCCGCGACGATTTTCAGTTTAGAATTGAACAAGTGTGAGCTTAATATTTAGATGGTTTGGCCGGTTCCCAATAACCACTTTAATTCTGTCAGGTAGGTTATGGAAGAATCCCAAAAGAGTAATACTTTATAACGACGGCAAAATCAGAGACGTCAACCCGACAACCGACTATTCGTCATCTTTACGTCCCAATACTCCGTATGTGAAAGAGGATCTGCAACGTGTTTGGAAGTTTGGCATCTGCGGCGTAACTGGCAGGCTCTAATTACTTTTTATTGAACCCAAATTGCCAGTTCGTAATTCGTGCCAAGAGAAACACTTTACCCAGAAACTTGGCCTCAAAGATCGACATCCCTTTAGATTGCAGGTTGCCGTCGACAATGCCATGTTCAAATTTGGGTACTGTGGAGATGGGAATTCCCGCCGGGGAAATGAGAACGAGACAGTCTGATGTCAGAAGATGGTATCGCGGAATCTATGGCAGGTTTTGAGCTGGATTTGGAGAAAATGCTGATCTTCCAGAGCTGGGCAAGTTAATGTGGCATCGTGGGTTTTGTGGTTGACGATCAGTTGAGGAATGGAGGTGCGGCAGCGATTTGTGGAGGTGGGAGTGGTTACTCCAAGACAAGAGGTTGGGCTCTCAGGAATCCCTCGTACATGTACGAGGTACTACGGCGAACGCTAGGGTAAAGTTTGACGTGTCCTCGAGGACAAAGCTGAAACGAGCAAGCCTACCAAAGTTTGGTTGAAGGTGTCCGGATACGAGGTTTTGTGGCCTTGCCACTACTTATCAAACATGGAACATGGAGATCCTGAGGCAAAGCTGAAACAATGTCGATGTCAAAGAGCGTAGTTTAGTCGCTGAATTCCTGAGAGATGATGATTACTCGTCGCCTAGTGGCAAGTCGACGAGGAACAATTTGAAGCAGAAATGATTGCTGGTGAGCTGAAAAGGAGAGATACCGTTGTCTCCAGGAGAGTTTAGGGACCGAGTGTTATCATACTGGCATCAAGGAAAGCTCTTGTCGAGCTGTGCATGAACACGGCTTTAAGCACGTGAGGGACAGATTTGGATCTAGAACAGCTCAGCTCTTGCCTGCCGTAGTCAACGTCCTGGGAGAACATCACAATGGAGAGTCGTAAGCTGAATACAAAAGTTACTATTGTTGAAGAGAGGCTTCAATAGTCCAGGTTTTAATGTGAAGAGCTATTTCTGTAAACGCGCCGAAAGTGGTAAATGGGATGTTTGTGGGATATTTATTTATGGCGTAACAGACGATCCGTGGTGGCATCTGTGCCACTTGCGGTAAGGAAGGATGCATCATGTCCGCTATTAGATTGAAGACAGTACTCATGCTAATACTCATACTCATACTCATACTCGAGCGAAAAGAGCCAGGAAGAGAAGGCGACGTTGATGTGGAGAAGACGGCCTTGGACCACGCTGTCGCCGACGAGCTGAACAGGACGGGCCCTCTCTGGCAGAACCCTCTCTCCGCTCTCGGCTCTCTCGGCGCTCTTCGCTCCCTCCGCTCCCTCCCCTCTCCAAGTCTTTCTTTGTCTTCTGCAGAGTCGAGACGCCTTCAACATCATCCTCACACAAGGACGGCAAGAGTCGTTACCTCGTCTCATTCGCTGGTCTTGCCGCTGAGCCCTTGTCCCTTTCCATCCTCCATCATGCCCGATCCTGCTTGATCGCCAATCATTGTTGGCGTCGCTAAAAAACCGGACGGCGCATGCTGTCTATTAATAACTTCTTCCCATCCGGCCGCCCCCTGTCGTGTGTGGCAGATAACCACTGGCTGGCATGTCGCCAGCCAATGGCAGGCAGCCGGCTCTTTGAAACAGCTCCCATCCCTGCCACTTCTCTGACTTCGCTTGCGCTACAGCAGCTGCACTTTACCATATTGGACGATGGCGCTGGGAGCTCTTTCAGCATTCCCGATTCCGACGGAGCACAGAGGGCATTTTAATGGAGGGCCCGCAGGCCAAGAAGAGGCGCCGGAAGTGTTGAGTGTGTGCAGAATGGAGAGACGGCTGGAGAGGACTGCTAATAAATGAGAGGATAGAAGGAAGTTTGATGGTGTTGGAAATATAAGCAAAGATAAATCACGAACAAGCTGGCGACAATCCTTCGCTCGGCACGTCTGACGTTCAGGTCCCCGCTTAATTCATCCACCTCGTGCCACCACCAGGTGCAGAAATCACGGCGCGCAGACACCGAAACCAGAGAACAGAGAACATTAAACAGAGAACATTGAACATTGAACAGAGAACAGGGAACATAGAACGTAGAACATAGAACATAGAACATAGAACATAGAACATAGAGCATTAAACATAGAACTTAGAGCATTAAACAGAGAACATAGAACAGAGTGGACAGCCACCCCATCCGTGCTGAAGCTCGGCACGAGTGCAAAACCCGCTTCTGGCTGGCATGCGTAAAGACGGAGAGAAAATCGCCGGGGTTGGAAGCCACTGCCCATGCTGAATGCGCGCTGTGATGCTCCGTACTGGTAGAGTTCCACCAGCGAATCCGACGACGAGAGAGCCGCCAGGCCCATCCACTTACTGTACATGCCTGTAGCTGCACCACAACCCGCCAGCATCGATCCTCGCTCTCCCTTGTACCGTCCATCATATTCCTCCCTCGATACTTTGACCTTCCACCTTAATCAACCTCGCCATGCACAAAGCTCGCCTCTGGCTCCCTTCTAGACGCCCGCAGCTACTCCTCTCCCTTTCAATTTGATTCCCAACTCGCCTTTTCTGCCCTCTTTAGCTAAAGCAGCCACTCACCATCCTCCGCGAACACCTTGGCCAACCAACAACCGCCTCAATCGAGCACCTCCTTCATACTCAACATCTTCCTTCTTCACTTCTTCACACACAATAGAGGCATCCACAAGTGACCAAGTCATTGTGCCCTTCATCAATCCCTTACCTCTTTCGAAATACTCGCCCTGTATCTGCGTTGAGCGCGGTCGCGACGAGCTAGGTGCTACTTCTGTACGAAGACCAACCGATTGGCACCTCTCCTTCTGTACGAAAACCAACCGATAGGCACCTCTCCTTCTGTATTACAAACAACGACTTCTTCTTGAAACACCCGTTGCTCCAAAGGCCATACAACCGCCCCAGAATACCTCCTCGTCTGCGGCTTTTGCTATAATAATAGTAGTCGACTTCGATACTCTGCCGACCCTGAACCCATCGAACTGCGGCCATCGGCTCGTCCCTCATAAACATACTTGGCGGCTTTCGTCATTTTGACCCCAGCCTCGATCGATATAACAACATTTGGCGCGCGTAAGGAGGACTATCAGAGGTTGCGCGGTCGTGTACGGGCGTGTCGCTGTTTCATTACTACTGAAGGTGATTACCATCCTGATTCTCGTATCCATGGTCTTTGTTTGCCGCCGAAGCCTGCCCTCGAATGTTGGAAAACATCTTTGTGCGTCCTGAGTAGGGCGGTCAGTCAACAAAGTTGTCTTCTTTCGTTACCCTCTCGTTTTTGGATACGCATCGTCGCCGTCCATGCGTGGTGCATGCTGTGGTCGCCCGTCTCTGTTGTCATGCCGTCGAAATAAATGGCAGCGCACTCAAGATCTTCACATACTGACTGTAAACACTTGAAAAGACCATATAGTGCTGTCGCCACGTCGAGTAAACTCGTGCTCGGACAGAGGATATTAGTGGTGGAAGCTTCGTCGTCGCCAGAGGAGTGTTGCCGGAGCCAGATTATGCTCCCACTGCTTCGACCATATCCACCCACATCTTGCTTGACAAACATGCCCGTCGCTGGCCCGCAGACATATCAGAGCCAAATACCTTCATTCATGTCGATTTACGGTTATAACAATGTACCAAACCTGCAACAAAATCATTTGGTGGAATCACCCAGCGAGGTAACGGAAAGCAAGGAACGTTCTCGCGAAGACGACCGCGAACACATTCTCAAACACAAGCACCGAGATAGCACAAGCACACAAGCTTCGACAACATCAGAGTCGACGGATTCTTCGCCCACAACCACAATTTCTACGGCAGATTCTTCTGCACTCACCGATCCTTCGCCTAGCTCTCCTCCTGAATCACCCGTCAACTTACTGCCGCTGTCTTCATTCGCATCTACCAATTTTGGTATAAATTCTTTAGACCACCTTGCCATTAAAACGATGATTACCGAGAACTACGATCGTCCGATGACATCGCCCACGTTTAGGAAGCCACGCAACGCAAAAGGCCTGGCACTCAAGCTCGGAGGCGACAACCTGCTTCAAGCCTCAGCACCCGCATCTCCCATGAACTTTGCCGTCGGTCGTCCGCCAGCCATGAAGCCAAGAAGAAAGCCGAGCAACTTGACGCTCCAGACGAACTCGAACTTTCATCCACTACCGCCGTTGTGCATTGAGCCGCCGACGCCAGGTCAGCGCCTCAATACGATGCACCACTCAGCCTCCATGTCTCAACTGAGCATGTTCAGTCCAGATCCTCGTGCTGGTGGACCGCCAGGAGGAATGAGGTTGCCGAGCTTTGAGAGATCCACTGTTTCTGGCTTGTCGAACACATTCAGAAAGCCACCACCCATCATGGAAATGACACCTGGTGGAAGCCAGGAGTGGAGAGAGGAGCCAGATGCCATACGGACACAGCTGGCAAGCAGGTCCGATGGAGATATTGGTGGAGACTCTTTCGACTGTGCAGGCAATGAGGATCTGAAGTCTCCTGGTTACCCGGATGGGCCGATCCAAATCTACGAACCGCATGTATACCTGTACTTGGAACCAACAGCGGAAGAGGCATCGAAGTTCGATGTGATTATGAACGTTGCATCGGAGGTCAAGAACCCATTCGCAGCTAAGGCTGCCGAAAAGGAGCGCAAGCCGTCAATACCTTCCACGTTTGACTTGATGGACATTGATCGCGACAACATACCAGAGCCCATGACAGCTGCTACTTGTAAGACGTACAAGACTGCCTGGGAATTTGTGCCAATGGACAACCAAACCCCAACAGCAGATTCGCCAACAACACCTAAGCCACCTGCAAAGCAGCCAGAGTACATCCACATTCCATGGGAGCACAACACGGACATTACAAAGGATCTTATGCATCTGTGTGAGGCGATCGACGACAGGGTAAACAAAGGCAAGAAGGTTCTCATTCACTGCCAGCAGGGAGCTAGTCGTTCAGCTTCTTTGATCATCGCTTATGGCATGTATCGCAACCCATCACTTACCGTGGACGCTGCCTACAACGCTGCCCAAGCTCGCAGCAAGTATATCAGCCCGAACATCAACCTCATGTATGCCCTCCAAGACTTCCGCAAGACGCTTCAGCATAAGTCGCCGAAGAATGGAAGGAGTCCAGCGAAGCATAGAATGGCACTCTCTGTGGATGAGATTGATTTTCCGAGAAACGAGCCGCCACAAACTGCGCCTCTGCCGACTCCAGCTAATGGGCCGAATGCTCCTGAGAACTCGCTGCTTCATGCTAGAGGCAACTCGACACCAAATCTTCGCGAGATCTCTCCCGGCCCATCGTCGGCACCATCGGCATTTCCGTGGCCATCCATCGACAAGAATCCGAAGGCGGAAGAGAAGAAGCCCGAGGTCAAGTCATGGAACAACACACCTACCGACAAGATCTTTACAAACTTTGATTTTGCGAAACCGAAGCGCCCGTCACCGAACGCCTCGCCTACCGAGTTCTTCACGCCGGTCAACGCGGTCTCGAATTCTTTCCTGAGCGTCGACACCCCCCCGAATAGCCAACCAACTTCTCCGCCTGCTCCGTCGATGGGCTTCAGTGAGCATAGGTCCAAGAGGAAGCCTGCACCATCGCTCACGTTTAAGCCGGTGCATCCACTACGTCCGGTACCGAGCTTGCCGAGTGTCAGTGATAGCAATATCCGCGAGCGCGTTGTTACCATGCAAGGTAACATGCCGGATACGCCTGGTCTGTGGTCACCGAGACTGCAAGAGATGGCTGGCCCGGCCATCAGTATACACCAGAACACACAGACCAGCTTTGGCTTTTCGTCTCTGAGAGAAGATGATATGCCGCCGCCGCCGTTGCCCTTGATGGCAGCACCAAACCCTCACATGTTAAGGTCCTTCTCTGAGCAGCCGCCACGGACGACTGAGAAGGTCTTTGAGCTGCCAAAGTTGGAGCTCGAGGGCGTAATGAGTCCCAAGCAGAATGCGTTTGAGATTAGTCCGTTTAGGGAGGTGATGGATATGGATGTGCTTGGACCGGAGTTGAGCAAGGTGACGAGTAAGGAGGAGCCGGCGGATATTTTGCAAAAGCTACCAAAGAAGAAGAGCTTTCTTTTCGAGCGTACACCCGAGGGAAGGAAGCACAGTATGAGGAAGCCTTTGCCGCCGCTCCCGCTGGGGTTAGGGATGGGGACGCAGAGGAGACGGGTGGAGAGGGTTGTGGATCCGAGGAGTCCGCCGTTGAGGGGTGAGGGCGGGGTGGTGAGGAGCATTGATGATGTTTTGCAGTAAGGTAACTACAAAGTTAGTTGGCGAGATATAGCACGTTGGGGTAGCGGTTTTGGCTATACGCATCTGCTGTAGTGGCATAAGATGGTATACCTAATTCAAGGGGAGCTTGGTCGTGTTCATTCGCTTGGCGTTTCCGGGAAGCTTACGTGCTAGCAGCGTGAGATGGCGTTTTCGTTGCAATAAAGGAGGCTAGGGAAGGGGGGAAAGGATTGGTGCGAGGCGGTGGATGGAGAAGATACCACATATAAGAGGATTAGGCTATGGATAGATTGTTCATAGCGATGAAAAGGATACACAAACCACCCTTTGCGAATAACGACTGCGTAATAAACGGTCGGCCGCCCCAGAGCTGTGATGCATTAATATGCATACCGGGTTAATTGATATAAAACAAAAGGTATCAGACGGTAAAAATATATTCTTATACCTCGTATTCTCAGATATTATGGTCTAATTTTGGAAGTCATCCTTCTTCATTAGAATATACAACCTTATAATTGAGGCAATCTTATATATCAATTAACACGGTACGTAGTTGCTCGTGCCTCCGTAATATATGCGATAGCTCGTGCTTTGTGATACCTCGTTATCTGCGAGGTTGAGGTGGCTCGGGATATAGCTAAACACCGACTTCGAGCCAAGCACTGCAGCGGCATGTCGGTGTTTAAGACGGAGTGTCGTGGTTGCATCATTCCGCTGACAACGATAAATACTCTGGCCCGACATCAATTCTGTATCTTCAAGTCCATATAAAACCAAACACACAAGCACCAATATAAGATTCCTAGAAAGTAAACATCAGCTATTAACCGATCAACGACTTGTCAAAATGGCTTCCCTCAGAGACGTCCACGCGTCCAACGCCCAGCTCTCCCAGCTCTCCACCCTCGAAAACTCCCAAAAAGGCCTAACCTTCGTCTTTGCAGGCGCAACCGCCGGAATTGGTCTATATACCCTTCAAGCACTCGCTCGTCATGCACAGGATCCAGATGCGCCGCCAACGGCATATATCATTGGGCGCTCACGTGCGAAGTTCCAGCCGCAGCTTGATGAGTTGAGACGGGTGAATCCGAATGGGGTGTGGGTTTTTGTGGAAGCACAGATTACGCTCTTGAAGGAGACGGAGAGGGCTGCGAGGGTGATTATCAAGGCGGAGCGGGAGAGGGAAGGTGGTGGGCGCGTTGATGCGCTGGTTATGAGTCCTGGGTTTTTGACTTTCAATGCTAGCAGAGAGGGTAAATTCACGAGACAAGTTATGATTATGCCGGCTAACCAGGTACAGACACAGAAGAAGGCATAGACGCCGATTCCGCTCTACAGTACTACTCCCGCTTTCTCCTCCTCCACACCCTCCTCCCCGTCCTCCTCAAATCCCCATCACCAAGAGTAGTATCCATCATGGCAGCGGGCCAAGAAGGCACCTTCACAGCCAAACAACTGCAGTCCGAGTTCCGCGGCGAAGACTGGCCCGGCCGCATCGCGTCCGCAGGCGCAAACGCCGCTTTGAACACCACTTCCTTCGAAGTCCTCGCGCAGCAATACCCCACTATCAGCTTCATTCACAGCTACCCCGGCGGCGTGCAGACAGACATCATTACCAAGCTTTTTGACACCGCGAAAGGATGGTGGACGTACCCGGCTCAATTCGTGAAGAACTGGATCGCGCCGGTATTGCTGCGGTTTATATTCTATGTTACTCCTGAGGAGGCGGGGGAGAGACATCTGTTTTTGGCTACGAGTACGGTGTATCCTCCTGCGGCTGCTGTATCGGAAGTGGGTGATAATGTGGGTAAGACGAGGGAGGGTGCTGTGGGCTTGGTGGGCGAGTTGAAGAGGGCGACACTGACGGTTGTGGAGGGTGGAAAACGGATTGGGGTTTATAGGACCAAGTATGATGGGAAAACGTATCCGGATATGACGAATCTTCAGAAATTGAGGGAGGGGGGTCTCGATGTGCTGGGGTGGAGGGAGACGTTAAAGGTTTTTGAGAGGGTGTTGGGCGAGGGTTATGTTGCTCATTGAGGTGTCGGTGTCCCAGCCGCTTTCGGGGTTTCGCTCTTTTTCGTGTCGTCCTTCCTCGGCGGATCTTTCTCGTAGTAGTTATTGACGTCATTTAACGGAGAGTCCATCATTTTTGCACTCTTTTTCTTGAGCTCTCTGACCACAGACTTCATCAGCTGCAGTGGCGGGTCATCGGTGAAATCCACATGGTCCTGGCGGCTCCAGATACAGAGGTCCACGATGTACTTGCGCATCAGGCTCTCCATTGGAGCCTTGTCATAAAGATCCTCGAGCAACTTCATGGTAGCAGGGCTATAGAGGTGTGTTCCATCATCGACCGCGTATGCCAAATGTAGCATAGCCTTGTTCTTGATCGTCTGCATGTCCAGGTAGTCTGCAAGAAGCCAGATCTCAGCATAATCCTCGCTAGTAGGTGTCATGACCTTCACTTCCTTTCCGTCAATAACTTCTGAGCTGTGGACTTGGCGAATGTGACCGGTGTACAGGTACTCGTTGATGAGGCCGAAGATACGTGGATCTTCTTGCTCCAGCACAATCTTCCCATCGGCGCCTTCCTGGAAGGTAGGCTTAAGTGCTCCTTGAAAGTAGGTCGAAGATGCAGTAAGAATAGGCTCATGGACCACATAGTTCACGGCCGCCTCGTCCTTTCCCATTACGACCTCGATCATGCGACATGAACTTCTGCTTTACATCAGGCGTCATTCAAAGAGGTCTCTAGCTTCCACTCACCTGAATACGTCGTGAGAGATCGCGTGTCTCGGTTGCGGCGAACGAACTATCAGCGACACTGCCGTCACAGATCCCCTAGTCTCACACATCATACACTGCACCAGCCAGGTCTCTCCCTGACTTTGAACACTGCGCCCGCCGCCGGCCCATGATTCTCTGCAAAGGCGGCAGCAGATGTGCCCATAGTCGTCGGTTCCTTTCTGAGCGCCGGTGGACTTGCAGTTGGAGCAGGTATCTGCGGTTCTCGATGTGGATGCCATCTCAGCAATGAGATCGCTGTCAGGGATTGGTTATCAGGTAGATTCCCCAAAGAGGTATTCCTCCAAGAAAGTACGACCTTTAGTTGAATGGAAGTTTGGGCATTTTGTACGCAGGCGAGGCTTTATACAGGGCAATATCAGCTAAAGGTCGCCAAGCGGCGGCTGAGCAGCGTTTGTATTGGCCGGCTCCTCGACCAACCACGACGTGTGCACATGCATCGTCAAGCTCAGGCGCGCGCTTCCAGCCACCTGTGGAAGAAGAGAGCTAAATTTGGGCGACTATATGCTGCTGCAGTGTTGGATCGGCAATTATGATGGCGTACGTGGTGGTGTGCTGACCGCGGTGGGACCGCCAAACCACTAGCGTCCATCACAAGCAACATGTCGTCGCAACAAGTTTCATTTTTACTTGTTCGTTTGTATTGGTATTTATGCTAACTACGTTCCAAGACGCCCGCATGCTTTTGTTTGTTTGTCTTGCTTTAAAATTCCCATTGTCGTCCTCAAACTGCTCTCCTCGTTTCCTGCCGAACTGCAGCATCTTTTCCTCGTACGGCAATTGCAGCTAGGTATATACATGCACCAAAATCTCCACAAATCTCTCATTTCGCAGGTACAGCAATCCGTTCCCTCTTATTCTCTGCGACCTTTCATTTGTAACCCATTCTGTCTGTTGCCCCTCCAGTTTAATACATCATACCCGTCTCGACGCCCACGAGATCATCTTCTTCCATCGAAAGCGTAAGAGCACAAGCCAGTTGTGCACTAAGTAGTACAATTACAGTGGAAAGCAGCCAAAATGTGTGTCCGCGCACCTAACAAATCGAAAAGCCGAAATAAAACGTGATAGCGTAAAATCCACCCTGACCGCGAGGTATTGTTGTGTGGTATATCTATCTGCCAAAAGAATGTCGATATTTTGTTGTGAAAAGAAGGGAAATCGTTTAGAACATGCCGCTTGGGGCGCCGTTTCCGGCTGGGTATGCTGGCATTGGACCAGGGGCGGCGTAGACTTGGCGGCCGCGGCTGTTGAGAGCAGCACTCTCGCTAGTCATCTTGCGCAGCTTTCTCTGCTGGCGAGGTTGTTGTTGCTCGTGCTCAGACGCACTGTATCCATCATTCTGGTACTGTATTGGCAGATTTGGGCTCGAAGAGTTTGCATACTCGTCTTTGCGGCTCCAGCCGCTGAACATGCCCTTAGGATTCGATGGTTGACGACGACGTGGATCAAGTGGTGGAAGCGGTGGAGCGTACTCTTGTGGCCTTCCACTTGGCTGTAGGCCGATGGACGAGATCTCGGATGTGGTTGACACAAACTGTGGATCAGAAATCTCAGACTTGATGATAGACTTCTTGCGTGCTCGGCGCTGCTCGCGCTCATCGGGGTAGCCCTGCTGCATTCTCGGTGGACCAGCTGAATACCCCGTTGGAGGCTGCTGTGCAAGTGGCGGAGTCGTCTTTGCAACATATGGAGCGACCGGAGCTTGACGATAGTTGCCGTTGTCCATAATTGGTGAGGCGCCATCATGATAACCTGGGAATGGCTGGGCTCTGCTCTCGGCTCTAGATCTCGACGATGGGTGACCATATCCTGGGCCAGATTGCATATGATGAGGAGAGGGGTGATTGATACGCTGGCCATACTCATCGACTTGGGAGTTGGCTCTGCCGCGCTCGCGCTCATCGCGGTAGCTGGACGAGTGGCCCGAGTCAGATCTGTCGCCAGTGCCGGGCCTAGAGTTAGGAGCCGACCCGTTCCTGCTTCCTGCCCCGCTGCCAGCCCTTGGTTCAGGGATCCCTCTGTAGGACACCGGCGGTGCGTCGCGAGGCTCACGACTTGGCTCGCGAGTTCTCGGTGGCGGATGTCTCTGACGACCACATTCAGCTTGTCTGTGCGGCATGGCTTGCTCCATCTGCTGCCTGTACCGCTGATCTGGAGCAGACTTCCCAATACCATTCAATTGCTCATGGCGCATCATGATCTGGCGCTCACGCTCGCGCTGAGCCCCTCTACGTTGCTGACGGAAGTCGTCGATTGGTGGTGTCTTTGTTGCCTTTAGCACGCCACGCATCATCTCCTCTTCGTCATGCTTCCATTGGTTGTCATCATATCTTGTCGTGTTCGTGACGGAATTGCTGAGAGCGGTGGAGCTGTTGTTAGCACTTCCGCCCATGCCAAGGATTTTGGTCATCTTGGACTGTGCCGGAGCCTCGTCGTTATTGATCAACGAAGTTCTGCTTGGCTTCGACTTAAGAAAGTGGAGGCGGTTGTTCTTGGCGAAGGAGGCTTCGTTTGCTGCGTCTGGCCTGCGTACCGGGCTCTGGGAGCGACTTTCTGATTCGGCGAAGTTGCGTAGGTTCTCTTGTACCTTCCTGCGGCGAGCAGCAAGCTCATTGGCAAAGTCGTCGCGCTCTTGTTGAGTGTCGGTGCTCAATCCCCTGCTGTGATGTCTGGAGAGCTCCTTCTCCCATGAAGGCGTATCCGACGCGGTGGAAACTGCGCTCGAATCTTGCTGGCTGGACAAGAATCTTGTCTGCTCAAGGAGCTGCTTGGCCCGGTTCTCGAGTTCCTTAGGGCTACCATTTCTACCTGCCTCTCGGGTTGAGAATTGATCCGATGTCCTCGCTGGGGAACTCTCAGCAATAGAAGAGGCATCACTATCACTGCGAAGGTGCTGGCGGACGAGGCCGCTAAGACCACCTGGCACTGGTAGAGTGGGCGAGTCTTGTGCTGGGCTGATTACCTGCCTGCTTACGGTCTCGATTGGTGATGGCAGTCTCGAACTTTGCTTCGATGTAATGTTTACTTGAAGGTCTTCCTTATCGTCATCCCATCCGCTCAGTCTCTCAGTGCGCAATGCTGGATGCTCTGGCGACGACACCTTTGAAGCCTTCGACGAAGGCGGGATATCGCCTTGGAACCCATCAAATGCTGATGCGTGCTCCCAGGCAGATGAAGGCTTGGTCGGCTGAGGAGCGGCAATAGCCACTGGCGCAGCTGGAGCTCGTATTGGTGCCATAGAAGGTGCTGCTGATGATTGGCTTGTGTCGCTACGCTGTCTTGAAAAACTTCCTGGCATTGGTGGTGGTCCGCTTGGAGAAACAACATCTCCCCTGGTTGGAGAGAACATCCGCTGCCTTGGGCTGAACTGCTTGTTTGCAGTGGATGTCGACCTCGATCTAGCGTACTCCTGATTGTGCACAATTGATTCGGCACGACTTCTTAATGGAAACTCGGCATTTGCAATTTTTGATGGGAAGGTGCGGGTTGGAGAATCATTGCGTATCGGAGATGTGTCACGACCTTTCTGCATCTGAATCTGTCTCTGTGCGTACTTGCCTTCATCATACGCATGCGAGGGCGTTGGCTGAGGGGCAGCACTATCGGGCTTCTGCTCCGGATTCGACTGTATTGGCAGTAAAGCGGTATCGTCGTCTTCGCCCTCTTCACTGACAGGTGGGCTCAATGGTGCTGCCAATATCGATGCCTGACCTGCTTCTGGCGTGAAAGCTGTAACTCCGAAGTCGAAGCCACCATTAGCGGGCTGTACTACAGGTGGAGTTGGTGCAGCTCTTGCACTCGGAAACTGTCTCTGCGAAGACTCAAATCTTGAAACCGTTGGAGACGCCGGGGTTGGCGATGGACTGCGTACACCCATTTCGCGGCCTTGGCGAGACAGATTGTCGATTCTGCTGGCGGCAGAAGACTGTTGTCTATTCAACTGCTGATCCAGGCCATTCTCATAGAGACGCTTTGTTTTGGTCAATGACCTGTCCACGCCATTGATAACTGGCTGATGTGGTACTGCTGGAGCTGCAGGCTGAGCGTGGCCGTTGTTGATCGATCCAGTCCTTTGTGAGATGACAGAGGTTGCCGCGGTGGAGCTGCGTGCTCCAGATGGACCAGAGGACGTGGTGGAGGAGGTCTCGCGGTTGCGGTTGTAGCCGCCCAAAGATGGAGACCCTGGACGGTTGGTGGTGGCATCTTGGCTCTCCTCGCTCTTTCTAACATCTTCCTGCTCTTGGCGTTCTCTCTCCTCACGTTCGCGAAGCTTGATTCTTTGAAATGCGGACAAAGTCAGATCATCGTCGTACGTTGCCCTGCCACCAAGTCCGGCTGGTGCAGCGGTATCATCTGAGGCTCCCCTTGTGGCGCTGCTGTTGACTGGAACCTTGTAGACCTTCTGCCGGCCTCCGAAGAGGTTGTTCCCTTCCGCTGGCTTGCCCCTTGACATTATACTCCCATCGCCATCGTTAGAGTATGACGAGTGCACTCTCTCGGTGTCGATCGATGCAAATTGTCTGCGGAACGGGTCGCTGCATGAATCGTCCTCAGTGATGCCTGAGAGTCCTTTTGGCGTAAAATCGAAGTTGTTCATCCTTGACGCCCTTCTTGGAAACAGAACGCTGTCGTCGGCGGCCTTACCCATCTTAGAAGACGGATCATCCTGCTCCCGGAGCATAGAGAAGCGAGCAGAAAGTCCGGTCATGAGAAGACTGGTCCTGAAGTCGTCTGACTGTGGAAGAGCATTGACAAGATCAAGCTCGAACTTTGGCAACTCCGGCTCCTTAATCTTCTTGTTGCGTCTAAACGTCTTCATCGGCTTCAGTGGCGCGGTGTCGGTGTCCTGAGACTTCCTTCCTGCCTCATCTCCTCCTTCCTTCAAACCCTTGTCCTTTTTCTTGGAACGAAAGACGTTCATGATGATGGCTGCGAGATCGTGCTTCTGCCAGAATTTCTTAGCTGAGTCCACGCTCATAGATATGGATTGCCTTTGCTCTATCAAAGACGGTAACCGGTTACTCACTTTCTGTAACGACTCGACCTCGAGAACTCTGTGTGCCCCTGCAGACTGCAAGTGGCTGTTACGGGCAACCTGTGCCAGTAATTTACCGTAAAGCTTGGTAAAGAATCCTCCCAACCGTCCTCATGTGTGCAGGCGTCGGGTAGGCGTTCGCAGTTCGTTTGGTATAGACAGACTATCGATTGATTGTGGCCGTTTGGTTCGCGGGTGCTTGGTGGATAAGGATCGTATTCGAGACTGATGATTGTCGCTTGCTTAATCTCGTGCTGCGTCGCAATTGTAGAACGAGAGGCGTGTGATGCTGCCGAGTGTCGCTTGCTTGCAGGACGTTTACGAGATTATGCCCGGGCGAGGATGCTCTTGTGATACTGTTTCCACCCGGCTCTCGTTGCTCTTTGACCTGTCAATACCGAGGACAAACGCACTGTCGATGAGTGTGTCTCGGAATAGGAAGAAACGAATGTGGCGATAATGCGAAAAAGAGTGTGGACTGAGGTCGGAGAGGATGAAAAGAGGGATCGTGGAGAGATCGCACAGAATCCGAGGGCCTGGGGAAGTTGTTCTCCGTTTAGTGCCTTCCCGGTCTTTGAAGCTGGGCTGCTCCTGCTTCGCTTTCGGTGGGACTCTCTGGATGGAGCAAATAATTTGGCAAGCACGAGCGGCCCTGAAAGGAAAGCACGCTCTGCGCAGCTCGGCAGGGCGACGGAAAGTGTCAAAGATGCACTAAAAGGGTAATTTCAGACTTCGACCCCGTAGGAGCTATCCACAACGGGCTCTGAGGGTCTCACGATCGCGTTAGAACCAATGCCGAGATTTGGCGGTGGATTGATTCCTTCTGGCCCGGTCACAATTGGGTCAATGCACGAAATGCGCTACGGAGAGCCAAATGAAAACAGACAATTTCATAAAATCCGGTGTGGAGAGCTGTGTTTGCAGTTTGTCAGGCCGTCTCTTTGTTTCGTGTGGGCTGCGTTGGCGCGTTTCGAGGCAAGGTGCAACCCACACCCCATGCATGGGCACGGCGTCGCGGGGAAAGAGCTTGGGACCCCGTAGCACCATTCAAGGGAAATTACGTTTTCAATAGCTGCCAGAAAGTCAACAGCAACAACAGGTTCTCGGGACACCGAAACGAGACAGTGAAGCGATAGTTTCTGGAATTGAGTTTCATCTAATCATTGCATAGTCGTTCCAGACCATTTGATCTTCATCATCGGTTTTGTGCTCCACACCCAATCTGTGGTGGAAACGATGATGGCGTCGAAATCGAGGAAACCACGGATGCACGGGATAGCTCACCTTGGGAGGTTGATTCGGCAGCTGCCACCTACTGCCACAGACTGAGCCGGACCTTCCCGAATCTGTCAGACACTCACGACACTAAGACACTAAGACACTCAGACACTCAGACCCTGCCTGTGATGTGCGCCTCAGGACATGCTTGCCATAAACCTGAGGCTTGTCTTCTGAACAAACGGCTTCCCTTCGCTGTGGCAGAAAGCAGAGCGGTACCATCCGCCAATCTTGTGAAATGAAATTGAAAAGTTTGGGTGGTGGATGCCCACCTGAAAGACACATGTCGTGTGGCACTCAAGGGTATGGTTTTCCAGTGCGGGATGTCAAGCCCACAAACACAGGGCATAAATCTTTTCTCCCGCTGTCAAAGATGATCTCCCCTAGGCACTGTCAGCTCATGGCGTTAGCTGTCACCATGGACGCGCTGACAGGCTGCACGACGACGAAAGCGACGATTCAAAATTATCACAGCAGAAACGCTGGACATGGGCAGCATGCAAGGGCGACTACCAGGCGACCAATGATAGCCCATCTCTCCTTCCACGCCGGTTTTTTTGTTCCTGACGCTTGACCACATTGGGCCGGGGCTTAATTGGTGGCTTGTCCCTGCTTTGCCTCGATGTGGAAAAGTCTCCCATCACGGGCAAAAGGAAAGAGTGATGGCTGAAGACTTGGTTTTTCCGCGATTTCTGTGTGGCTGCTCCCTTCTCCCTTTCATATATCTCAATATAAGACGGAAGTCGGCACCTGCCAACCAGCTTCGAGATCTTGGTGTGGGAACGTGCCGGCGACGAGGGTTCACCAGTTTACTTTAATGATGAGGTCATCAGGACTTCACGTTGCACTCCGACTCCTCTGATTTCCTTTGCGGCGCTGACACCGCTATGCTGACAATCTAATCTCGCGTGCTAACCGTGCTTGCCATCTCAATCTGCTTATGTACTGCACCGGGCGCAACCTCCTCTACCAAGTTTCACACTGAGACTCTCACGTGTTCATGGAGGCTACGACGTCGATGTTTAAATGGCCTTTGGGATGCTACTCTCGTGCCGTCTTCGTCCATTTTTACAAATTGGTTGAAGTCCGAGTATTCCATAGTCGACCGGTCCACCTCCGAAACCCACTCTCAGACCTCGACATACGGAATACATCTCCCCGGAATAACCAAACCCTCGGGTCTGCCGAGTCCGCCTTCTTACCCAACTGCTTTCTTTTTGCAGCCAGACCTCCGGTTCCACAAAACCAACTCCTGTAATCACATGTTAAACATCTTCGCGTACTGCGTACGTCCATACAATCTCTCAATTGCCTGCGTCATAGTCGATTCATTTACATGGCAAAGTATGCTCGGTAGAGACAACAAGGTGATCGCACAGAAAGGGCAGAGAGGGGGGAGAAACATTGGGCGATGAGCACTTCACCAGTGTATTGTGCTAGTTACTTGTACTTAATACAGTGCTCTCCGGGCAAGCAAAGCATGACCATCTCATCCTCTCATCTCATCTCATCCCACTCATCCTTGTCCTTCTCCCAAGTCTCCAAACAACACCTAACGCAACCACTCCATATGCACACCCCTTCTGTTGATGCCATGTTGTTCCTATATATTTCTCGTGAAATCCCACCTTATTCACTCAGCAGCTAGTGAAATCCAGTTAAAATAACGCCTTCAACTCTCGAAGTAGGTAGTGGTCATATGAGTAGCTGTTTCCATAGAGCAGTCGTGACTCAAGACACCGGTCGCGGCTCGCCATTTGGACGCACACCGTTCCCATTCACCAGCTCCGGACTCAACGTCTCGTAGTTCTGAAGCACATCAGGCGGCACAGGTAGCGATAAACCATTAGCAACAACCGCTGAAACATTGCCAGCTGCGGCATCTGAGCTCTTCACCGGCTCAGTCTCCACAGCTTTGCCAACAGTAGTCTGCTCCGCCGGCGCAACACCATGAGGCTGATAATTCGGCTCACTGAACGCCGGCTTCGGCGCATGGATCGGCGTTCTGGCCTCAAACTCACTCGCTGTCCTCGAAGCGGGCCGGGATACCCTCGACCTCTCAACATGGACAAGCTGGCCATTCCTATAGAATCTCGGACCAGGGCAAAAGGCGTGAAGATGAAGTTCCTCGGCACCAAGATCCTGATGCCACAACTCGTCAACTTTGGCGTGATCAGCAGCAGCCGGATCCTGCTCCACCTCGTGATACAGGACTTTGATATCAATATCCTTAAGATGCGGCGTGCTTCTGACTACAAACATGAGGTCGGAAAGCTTGACGAAGAAGAGATTCAGATCAAGGTATAGCTCTTTGCTCTGCTTCTTAACCTCGTGCTGTACAGGCGGTGGGATGGATATCCAGGGCTCGTCCAATTCCTCAGCGCGTCTAACGTACTCAGCAAAATCTGGGTTCAGCCGATCGAGGCCGTGGTCCGTCATCGAATACGTGTCACCCTGGAGCTTCCAGTATCCACGCTTCGCAGGCCCAGAAGCAGGGATGCGATCCCAGCCAGTATAACACGAGAGGTCAAGGTCTTGTTTGCCAAGAAGTAACGCAGCATGGCTATTCAGGACCCAGTACTCCGAGCCTTCCGGGGTAGAGGCCGCCTCAGGCCTGATGGTATCATAGCGAGCACCGTACATCAGCGTAAAGTATTTTGCAACGTCTGGGGTTGCGGGATTTGACAGGCCGTCGAACCAACGTAGCAATGGTGGTAAGTTAGCGACACGGGCAGCAGCCTCCTCACGGTGTCGTTCAGCGATCGCCTCGGCTTTTCTGCGCTGCATCTCCTCATGATGCCTCTGCTTAGCCTCTTCGTGTCGCCTTCTCTCTTCGTGCGCACGTCTAGCGACTTCTTCTCGCTGGCGTTGCTCTTCGGCCTCCCGCTCAAGCTTTTGTCTTTCGCCGAGCTCTTGCTGCTCCTGAAGCCTGAGCTTGACTGCCTCTTCGCGCTTTTTCCGCGTCTGCTCAAAACGGCGACCAACTTCCTCATTGAACTCGATATCAAGGGCTATACCCGCCTGGGTCTCGCGCCGAATGTCTTCTTCAATGACCTTCCTAGCCCTTTCCTCTTCGTGACGCAGTTCTTCCTGGTGGCGTAGCTCCGCTGCACGGGCCAACTCTTCCTTGCGTCGCGATACCTCTTTGATGCGCTGCTGCTCCTCTTGACGGATCTTCTCTTCCCGCTTCTTAGCCGCCTTCTCCTGCTCTAACCTTTTGCGATCCTCCATAAGTTTTCGTTCAGCCTCCTCCGCTTTCTTCTGAGCTTCAGCATCAGCCTTTTTCTTAGCCTGTTTTGCTTGTGTCCTGGCGAGCTTCTGGGCCAGCTCCTTCGCAGAAGATGCTGCTTCGACAACCTCTGATTTTATAGTAGGTTGCTTATCATCACTGGCAACGACGCCAACATTCTTTTGGTCGGTTTGTAGTGATCGGCGATTGGATTCGGCATCACGAGGAGATTGGGAGTCTTCTGAGATCTGATCGAAAACCTCCACGGCCTTCTCGATATTGATTTTCGGTATCGAAGCTAGTGGGCGAACAGTCGGAGTACTGGACATTGACTCCTGAGAAGCCTTAACATGCTTGAACTGTTTTGGTTCGGTTTCCAGTCGCCTTCTCTTCTGCGCCGCATCCTCCAGTCCTGAAACAGGAGAACTATTTCTGTGTCTCTTCGAAGGTGAGGACGGGCGCACGCTTGGCCTTCTATCCACCGATCTACTTCGCCTATTTGGCTTCTCCCCTTCGCGATCCGAGTCGCCTCTAGGTTTCGAGTGTAAGTGTTTATTCGACTCGGCCCTCGGATCTAAATCCATTGGGCTGTCGTGAAGGGTGGGCCTGCCATTCTTAACAGGTGAAGCTGCAGCAGCAACGGGTCTATTCCTCTCGCCCGCGTCTTTCAGATCGCGTCCAGAAACCAGCTTACGTCTTGGCTTGGCCAACTCGTGGTCTTCGTCCGTACGGACAACTAGCGACGGCAGCTCCGGTTCTGTCGTTTCTTGACTATCCTTCAGCTCTCGTCCAGAAACCAGCTTCCTCCTGGGTTTGGCATTATCGGCTTCGTCAGCTCTTTGCGAGACCGACTGTGGGTTGTGTTCTGAGGACTGGATATTCTCTTTCCTTGGCCTGCCAGGAACTCTTCTAATAGGTGAGCTCATGTCGGGCCTCTCTCTTGACTCCATCTTCGACTGCTTGGGGCGCATGTTTTCATCAGGCTTCTTGCTAGATCCGGAAGATTTGGTGTCTCGGGTGGCTTTTCCCATGTACTCGTTGTACGCTTGTTTCAGAAGACGTTTTTCCTCTTGCCATACTCTTCCAGCACGCTCGCTGGCTATCTCAAAGTAGGTCTTTCTCTCGTATCTTTTAGTTGGATCCAGTCGACCCTCTTTGGTCATCGAAAGTAAGAGTTCAAGGACTTTGGTGTTATCGCCTCCGATAGCAGCGAGGATTGGTGTCGCATACTCCCAGGAGTCGGCGCTTTCAAGAGGTGGGGGGTCTGGCTCGCACCCAGCCATTGCAAAGAGAATACCCAAAACCTCGGCGTGACCGCCTTTGGCCGCTGCGACAGCACTTTCTGGATCTCCGCTAATATTTTGTTCAAGAACTTCCACAATATTCACAACCTTTTCCACGTCGCCGATAGCAGCCGCTTCACGCAAACTCGGAAGATCGAATTGCATGTAAAGAAATCTTTTCTCCGTTCTGTTGGCTCTAGCGTGGCTCGCCGACGCTTTTCGTCTGTCATCTAATCTGCACGGTTCTTGGCGCGCTAGCAGAGTGCCTGATGGCTGAAATTTGGCCCGAGCATCGAGCACGGCCTTTTTAATCTCTTCCGCGTTCTCTTCATCATCTTTAACCAGTTGCAGAGGCTCCTGTCCAAGTCGATTCCGTTGTCGAGGATCGACTCCGGCGTCCAGAAGAAGTTTCACCGTCTGCAAGTGGCCGTTGTCGATTGCGTCGATGAGGGGAGAGTCGCCATCGTGGTTGATGCAATGGATGTTACAGCCGTGTCTTATGAGGAGCTTCACTACCTCGTCATAGCCGTCCAGACTCGCGCATTGAAGTGCGGTATTCCCAGCGCTATCAGGTAGATCAAGGTCTTCGGGATACTCGTCAAGGAGCTTTTTGACTTTCTCATAGTTTCCAGAAACGGAGGCTTCTAACAGAGCTGTGCGACCCCATCTGTTGAATCGTTTTCTTGGTGGCGGCTGAGGAACCTTCTGGGCCGGCAATTCTCTTACTGGTGGTGTATCGCGCTTGCGCGGCTTCGAGCGTCGTGTGTGCGAAGACTCGATCGCAGAAGATTCGTCCGAAAGCTCGTCTTCGGTGTACTTCTTCGCCCGAGAGGAAGGTGGTGCCCATCTCTTCTTAGTGCCTAGTCCATTGGCACCGCTACTTGATGTAGCCCGATGTCCTCGGTTGTTGTCGGATATGTCGCGATTACGGGAAGGGGAGGGCGAATGGGTACGACGGTGTCTCACTGGACGTTCCGAGGATGCCTTCGTTCTGCCTTCTTTATGGCGCTCACCAGCGGAAGCATCACGGACAGAGCTTCGTCGGTTGTGCGTAGGCTTGAACTCTTTATCAAGATCCGATGCTGAGCCGATGCTTCTCTTCTTCTCTGGTACTCTTTCGGAATGAGTTCTTTTGGGCGAAGGAGACGGGTACTCCGAGTCGGAATCAACTTGTCTTGCAAGATTTGACCGAGACTTTACCACTGGTGAGGTAGGAACCGAGCTCAGACCGCTCGAGTTGCCAGCCAGAGTGTCATCGAGACCAGGAATTCTATGCTTCGGCCTTTTTCTTTTCCCGAGCAACGAAGATACACCGTCGTCGGCTACCGCTGCTCTTCCGGCATTCAAGGTCGTACCCACATGGTCGTCTTGCCGACTGCCAGCGCCGCCTCGATCTGACTCGGAGTCTTCAACCTTATCTTCCAGTTTAATCTTTCTTTCTCTACGAATCTTTGATGGCGAGTATCCGTCAATGCCAGGCAGCACGACTGTCTCCGCTTCGGAGTCACTCTGAGATGCTGCGTCTGTTGCGACATGGCTAGCAGCGGGCCGAGAAGGTGAATCCGCCGGAGGTCTGATTGTAGGAGGTGAAGACCTAAGGCCTAATGGCGTGGCGTCGCCCACAGGCTCCGGCGCATCTGTATGATACGGGGGTACATGGAGAAAGTTTGGTGTTGTCGCTGCTGTGGTGTTGTCTGCGGCGGTGTTCATAAGATCTATCTTGTCCATCTCGATCTTACTCTGGACATCTTCGAAGACTGCCACTTCCTCTGACTTAGAAGTGTTCGATGTTCTGAAGGTGATCCCAGGTTACAAGGCACCGAGTCCGTCTGAACGTCGCAAACGTCACAGGTGGTTGTTAAAAGCCCGCGACTGGTTGATGGCCGGCGCAAAGAGGCTACGAACGCGTTCCGGTGCACTTTCACTGATTTGTATAGCTAGTCTTCGTCAAAGTTGATCAAGTCGTCGCAGGCGACAGTTGAAGGCGTTGATCAAGTGGAAGAGGGCTGTGATTGGCAACTCCAAGCAATGTCCAAGTACGGTTGGCGGCATGACAGCGATGGCATTTCTCGAGTACAGTACAAGGTACTTCTGCACAGGCCACCTACAGTGAAGGTTGAGTGGCAGCTCGCACGGACCATGTCAGACCTCTGTTTGCCCCTTTCTGCATTCACCACGATCACTTCTAATACCAGTACAGAGTATTTGATACCAGTATGAGGGTGGTGTAAGGTAGTCATGGGGAAACACATATGTTCTTAAATCCTGTGCAGGCCAACATCGTCTTCCAGAGGGCAAGAGACAGCTCTGTTACAAGACGACTCAGGTCACAAAAGTTGTGCTGTCGTTTCCAGTAGCAACAAGGCCGTTGCCGGCTCAAAAAGTTTCGTCCGTTAGTGCAGCGGCCCCGCCATATCTGCCTCTCTGGACCTTTTTTCGTCCTTAGTCCACCAGAGAAGCATCTTCTCATTGGCAGGCCGCATATTTGACAGGTCTCTACGAACCAACAACGCTTAAGATCCGAGAATCCCAAGTCCAGGTGAAGAGCCGACGACAGTGAAACGAACACAACATGTCTTCACTCGTCAATACCTCACTTAGATTGCCAACATCCTTGGAGGATACAAAGGTGAAAGTCGTGCCAGACTCTGTTTATTACATAGCGGATTTTATAACCAAAGATGAAGAAGCGGAGCTGCTCAGCAAGGTCAGTCAAAGTGAGGAGTGAACGCGTTGCTACAGTCAGCCGGAGCACCATACCATGATAAATCGATGAGCACATACTCCTATTTTCAAGACATTACACCTCTAAGACAGAATTCTCTTGTTATATGGAAAATTATCACAAGTTTTAACGCCCTACAGATTGTATCTGCCCCAAAGCCACGCTGGAAGGTGCTAAGCCATCGCAGGCTGCAGACCTGGCCTTCGGATTTGATTAAAAACACCTTGTTAGAGGCGGCCCTTCCTCCGTGGCTTGAGAATCCCATTGTTCCACGACTCTCATCTATCCCACTGTTCAAGGATATTGATTCGCATATATTTTCCAGCAGCCCTCACCAAGCACCAAATCATGTCTTGGTCAATGAATATCTCCCAGGACAAGGAATCATGCCCCACAAAGATGGCGCCGCTTATCATCCTGTTGTCTGTACTGTAAGCCTTGGTGGCACTCTTTGCCTTGACATCTATAGTCAGAATGAAGATGGTAGCACGGAAACCAAGCAGCGCTGGAAAATCCTTCAGGAACCACGAAGTTTGTTGATAACGACTGGGAAATTCTACACTGACTACCTCCATGGCATCGCAGAAACTACACAGGACTTTAATCTTACCCCCAGCATGGTCGCAAATTGGCCGCTTCTCAGGTCACCAGATTCGTTCCAAAACGGCACGAATGAGCGACAAACAAGGACAAGCCTTACTTATCGCGATGTGCTAAAAGTCTCCAAACTGGGCAACAAACTCGGATTCATGGGCAATAAACGCTAAAATATCCCCTTCGCCAACCACTTTATCACTCTACTACAGACTCAGTAAACATATGGAAACATCCTCCACCTTCCCTGGACACTTTCAGGACCGAACCTTTGACCATACCACTCCCGGGTCGATTCGGCTGTAATTCCTAGATTGATTACCTCGAAAAACAGGGCAACGGCGATAGACTTGTTCAGGATCTGGCCGATGGGCGCGGCGACGATAGCAATTCCGAGATAAATCACGCACTCACTAGTGTAGTGAGGCGAGATTATAGAGGTGAACATCTTGCCCTGTGGTACGGAGTATTTCTTCAGGCTGGCAAGATACACATGGCAATAATTTTGGGCGATTGAACCGGTAATGAAGAGGGGAACACCAATTATGGACTTGATCGAAATCAAGCCAGCAAGGATGTTCTTCATCGATAGAGCATTTGGTTGTGATAGAGGTGCTTGAACATGTTAGTGAAAAAGGCAGTACTGTTCATTCGTGAATGCTTACGGATGCCCTCTACCCAGATAGCTACCCCGATAGCCGTGTAGAATGCAATTCCAAGTAGGTATGCAGGCAAAGCCATTTTCGATTTCGACGGCTTGTTTAAGCGTATACATTCCAACAATCTCCGAGTACCTTGGATAGACATCATCGCCCAGGCCAGTAGCACTTGTGAAGGCATCATGAATGACTCTTTGCTAGCTGATGCCATGTGTTGCTTTGCCAAAAATCTGAATACAAAGCCATTTTGCACCAGCTGCATTCCCCAGAAGACTGAGGATAGAACAGAGACTACATAAAAGTGTTTGAACCAAGAATGCGGCACTTGTAGGGAAGCAAGTGCATCCAGTATTGAGGCAAAAGGGCCACCAGGTATCGGTTGCTCTATCGGCTTGCCATCTTCATCCTTGATGACGGTGCTCCTCGCACCATAGCGGACAAATCTTCGTTGCAGCGCAGGTAGGGAGTTGGTGATGGTAACGGCTCCAGCAGCTACCATGAAGGATGACCTTACCAGCAGTGCTGGATCTGTACTGACGTATCTTCCAAGATAACTCCCGGACTCAGACAAAAATTTGGTATCCATGATAATATATTATACGAGCCAAGATAACTGAGATCACTTGCCATTTGTGGATGTAGTGAGGTCGCCAGGGGTGAGACAGTGGCACAAGGGCGGAGCGGCAAATGTTTACCCCGCCTGAGGCTGGGATTTATTTCCCCCCACCACAACTTGCGACAGACGTCAGCGATACCAATTTTGCGACGACCATAGTTGAATATTACACAACGTCATCTGCAATCAAGCAGCAGATTTGAGCATCAACCGCAACCATGTCGACAACTGTGGAGAAGATCAGGGCGGTGGAGGATGAGATGGCCAAGACCCAAAAGAACAAGAACACCTCCTACCATTTGGGACAACTGAAGGCCAAGCTCGCAAAGCTTAAGAGGGAACTTTTGACCCCATCGTCGAGCGGTGGTGGTGCAGGAGCTGGTTTCGATGTCGCACGTACCGGTGTTGCGTCTGTTGGTTTTATTGGATTCCCGTCTGTCGGAAAGAGTACGCTCATGAGTCGCATTACGGGACAGCATTCCGAAGCTGCAGCATACGAATTCACAACCCTCACAACCGTGCCTGGACAGGTCGTCTACAACGGAGCAAAGATCCAGATGCTGGATCTTCCCGGTATTATTGAGGGTGCTAAGGATGGTAAAGGTCGTGGTAGACAGGTTATCTCCGTCGCAAAGACCTGCCATTTGATCTTCATCGTCTTGGATGTCAACAAGCCACTTACCGACAAGAAGGTCATCGAGGCCGAATTGGAGGGCTTCGGAATTCGTGTCAACAAGCAGCCACCCAACATTGTTTTCAAGAAGAAGGACAAGGGAGGTCTTAGCATCACCAACACAGTTCCTTTGACGCACATCGACCACGACGAGATCAAGGCTGTCATGAACGAGTACAAGATCAGCAGCGCAGATATCGCCATTCGCTGTGACGCCACGGTCGACGATCTAATCGACGTTCTGGAAGCAAGAAGCAGATCTTATATTCCAGTCATTTACGCCTTGAACAAGATCGATGCTATTTCCATCGAGGAGCTGGATCTGTTATACCGTATTCCAAACGCTTGCCCAATTTCGTCCGAGCACGGATGGAACGTTGACGAGCTGATGGAGCAGATGTGGGAGAAGCTGAAGTTGGTCAGAGTTTACACCAAGCCAAAGGGCAAGCTTCCAGATTATACTTCGCCTGTTGTGCTGCGTTCTGGAAGATGCTCAGTTGAGGATTTCGTAAGTTTCTTACGCATTTTTTCTATTGACGAAGACTAACGAGTTGTAGTGTAACTCCATCCATAAGACTATCGTGGATGACTTCCGTGTTGCGGTTGTGTATGGAAAGTCCGTCAAGCATCAGCCTCAGAGAGTCGGTCTTACTCACGACCTGGCTGATGAAGATATTATCACCATTGTCAAGCGCTGAAAGGTTTCCGTTTGCACTTTGACGATGTTGATGGAAAAGAAGCGGCGTCGAGTCTATGGGGAGTTGGGTTTGAGGCTGTGGGAAAACCACATGGCGTTATGCTGGCAAAAGTGATTGCGACCTCCAGTGCGGAAGGTAGCATCGAAAGATCCTATATGTTGATCTATTTGCACATGAAACGACGGGCAGGATTAGAGAAGGATTGTTCGCGAGTGTAAATATTCCCGTCATGGTTTGAGCGTTTGAGGACAAGTGACCTGCTAGTCGACGAGTATGAATGATCAAATCTGAAATTGGAAGCATGTACTTCATTTCCATTTGCTGTAGTACCGATGTTTGTGCCAGCTTACGAGATTTACGCCAATTGAGCGAGTATGCGGAAGAGGAAATGTCGAGGCGGCCGCTATCTCCCGCATTGAGTTTAGTGCCACAACCTTGCGATCTAGCAATGTGGCATGAAAGCGCCCAAGTCGATTACAACAAGCACATTAGCGCAGCCTAATCAAGTGCACAAAGCTCTTTCGGCCTTCTATATCTTTCCTTTACATATTTCCAAACTATTGTCATTCATTAAACTCTTAGACCTCAAATGACAAGACAGAAACAGCCCGCGCCTTTGCGCCGAGAGCATTCGTCCGAGTACACCAGCTCCGCCGACCGCAACGGCTCAACCACAAGGATTAAAGGTTCGCTGGCGAACTACCACGATGTTAAGCCTTCTCCGTTAAAGAGCAATGGCCATACGAACGGAAAGGCTGCGCCGCCGGCTCCCAAGGCTTCCATATCAGCAGCCAAGAAGAAGGCTGGTCTCCTTGAGTTGGTGATCGGTGTCTCGGGCATCTACGCATCATTGTAAGTCGCGAATTTCGAGCTACCTTTCTTGAGCGATGCTAATATTTGTCGCAGCTTAACATGGGCTTTCCTTCAAGAACGACTGACGACAACGCCATATGGCCCGTCAGAGAAAACCGAGGTGTTCAAATTTCCCGTCTTTCTCAACACAGTGCAGTCCCTGTTCGCCGTCCTCACCGGACTCACATACCTCTTTCTTTCGACTCCACCAGGCATGAAAGTCCCGTCGATCTTCTCGTCTCGGGCGGTGCTCTTGCCGCTCGTTGCTGTGGCATTCACTTCCTCTCTTGCCTCGCCATTTGGTTATGCCTCGCTCGGACATATCGACTACATCACCTTTATTCTTGCAAAATCATGCAAGCTCCTTCCCGTCATGTTCCTTCATATTACGCTTTTTGGCCGCAGATACCCATGGCATAAATACATGGTTGTGTTGGCTGTCACCGCCGGTGTAGCTGTCTTCACTTTACACGCCAGCTCGGCCAAGAAGCATGCCTCGAAGACATCTACCATGGAGAAAAACAGAATTTGGGGGCTAGTTATGCTCGGTATAAACCTCCTCCTTGATGGTTTGACGAACACAACTCAGGACTTTATTTTCAAGAACTTCCAATCATACTCTGGTCCGCAGATGATGTGCGCAAATGCCATCTTATCGACAACTCTTACAACTATGTACTTGACCCTATCACCGATCATCGCAACTACGCCAGTCGGAGCATACCTTGGACTCGATCTCTCGTCTGCCTCGTCGTCTGGAGGCGAGTTTTCGGCTGCACTTCAGTTCTTGCAGCGCAATCCAGCAGCGTGGTTTGATGTTATTGGATTTGCAGCCTGCGGCGCAGTCGGCCAACTATTCATTTTCAACACTCTCAGTGTCTTCGACTCAGTATTGCTTGTGACGGTCACAGTCACAAGAAAGATGATTACGATGGTGCTGAGTGTTGTGGCTTTTGGACATAGCTTGAGCACAGGCCAATGGGTTGGTGTTGGGCTGGTATTCTCTGGCGTAGGTGCCGAAGGATACATGGCTAGGAGAGAAAAGAAGGCCAAGGAGGTTGCTAAGAAGCAGGTTGCCTTCGCCGAAGGGGCTAAGAAGGACCTGTAGCTGTGAAATCATTTAATACCATATAGCTCACATCTCATTTTCATCGCAGGACAGGTGTCATGAGTATCTGATGGTCTTCATTTTGGCCTAACATGTCGCGCTCGTGCCTCTCATATATTGGCACCTCGGCATAAAAAGCTAAACAACGCCCAAGATAAACTTTTTTGAAGGATTGGCGGATGTTTCTGCGTCAAGAGGGCTTCTAGACATTCCTCTTGCCCTGAATGACGTATCCTACCACGGTTTTTGGAGACGACCCCCACTTCAGCCTCGTACGGCGTCACCCTCGTGGCTCATTACTGGCCGAAACAAGCTCAATTGCCATAAACATTTATGATTCGCGATCCGCTATATCCATTCTTTCTGCCATATAAAGCCGAGGTACATCCACCTACTAATAAGTAGTAATGCTATACATACACAAAGAAAGAAACATTTCACGACTAATATCAACGTTCGAAGGCACTTGAAGGCAAGCCATCGCCGCGAATAACAGACGCAAACACGGAGACGGCCACGAAACTAATCACCATGCCAGCCTCCACAATTAGACCAGATTCACCAAGAAGTCCGAGCAGTCCAGATCTTGATCCAGTTGCTGCAATCATGGCGGATACGAGCCCAGCGTCGATATGGGCGAGAGTGCGTTCTCTCTCTGTGCTCTCCTCAGAGACAGCTATCCTAGGCCGATTTGAAATATGACACTGACAGATGTTACAGCTAATCATCGCGCCCCTCACATTCCTTTCCTTCGTCTTCTCACTCTCGCTAATCGACAACTACACCTCATCACGAATCTCCCATCCTTCCACACCACCAGCAAGATTCACCGGCTTGATTCATCGGCTCGTCTTCAAGCAAAATGCCCGCAAAGAACCTTACGTACCGACACATCAGCCTAATGGAGAGAAGACTACGAAGAAAGAGAAGGAGGAGAGGTACTACAACAGTCATCAACGACAACTGGCGCGTATGGAGGCCACAGACGCTTTTAGGATACGGCGGTGGGTGCTGTGGGCTATGGGTGTGACTTTCTTGGTTACCGTCGGTGTGGGAAGTTGGGCCATGGTAAAATTCGTCCACGTCGTGTTCGGCACAAGGGCGATGAATCTGTGAAGGGAGGGCACTGAAGTCTCAAAAGCCGAAGAAGAACTCAGACAGGTGGGACGACAGAGCGGCCTCCTGGGTCAGAAGAATACGCCGCTAGCTTGGCCCATTTCAGAAGTCCTTGGAGCGACGCGCCCGATCGGTGGCGATGTCCTACCCCAGAAGGTCGAAAACGTCCTTTCATACAAACATCATGAGGAATGATCGTAAAAAGTCGTATTCATTGCATGTCTTACGACTAACGTAGAGGAGAAAAGGAAGGTGCCAACCTCGCTGTCACTGCCAGGCGGCGAACAACATTTTCTATACGGCCACAACACTAACAACCTCCCCTTTGTAGCTCAGTTGGATTAGAGCATCGGACTGTAACTGTCAAAACAATATATCCGGGGGCCCCCGGTTCGATTCCGGGCGAAGGGATCATAACTCTTCAGCGTCTGCTAACAGACACACGGGATCAATTTTTAAACAGATTTTGTTGGTGAATCGCCGACGAGGCGGGAAGTGGGACGCCGGCACAACGTTGACTGAACGCGAGCCGTGTCCATTGGCCAAATTTAAATGATAGATGTTATGAACATAAAGCTCAGTTATCTGCTGCCAGGTGATTTAAGGGCGTATAGTTGATGGCGTCGTGAAACGGTGAATCGAGGGGCCAAATGGTCTTCCCAACTTAGCAGGAAAAATGGCAACGCTGGCTCTTGTAACACTTAGTGAACCAGTAGCAATGTATTGAAATTGAAAGGTATCTTGTGTGCTAACCGGTTAGTAGAACCAAAAATACACTTGTCAAAAATACACCGTTCCGGCTGGCGAAGGCGACAGGACTACCTTCATGGCGTCTGCTTCTTGCCTCTGTGACTGTCCCAGAATAATTATATCGTCAAATATAATCGGCCATCCAGATGGCATTGCTAATTGGGGATGCTCTGAGATTCAGTAACGTCAAGCTTAAGCAAACAAGGTTTATCCGATGGCGAAGCTGTACTCGTTTGCCCAGGTGAACCATCAAGCTTGTATATTGATTATACTGGAGACAGCGAGGAGAGCAGAGGGGATGTTCGGCGTCTTAAGGTTGTGAAGAAATGCGAGAAAGCACGCCTCAACTTATACCGGCCCGCTTGTACGAAGGAAGTTGAAAAGTCGAGCACCACATACGACGTTGCCACAATATAGACCGAACTCCCCCATGGAACGGAAGTTGTGACCCAATGAAATGACCCTCTTGGTTGATATTTTCATCCCTGTTTTCGAACACACTCGTAGCTCGTGGCTGATGTAGGAAGTTCGAAGGCCGGCCGCTGATGTCTCGGAGGAAGCCAAGACGCCGTTGAGAATGCCTCTTGCTCTCCATGCCATGTGGTCTTCAAAGCAGCCTCTTAGGGCTCACTTCGGCAAGCTGTCATTGGACACGAAGATCCGCGGTAAGAAACGTGGGCAAACGCAGCTACATCACTGGAGTCTGCTGGGCGTGGGGTTGAACATGAAACTCCGGCATCATCCGCGAGTATCTGTTTAGTTTACACGCGAGCGGCGCGGGAGAGGTCCATCTGATCTACAACAACGGGTGCGACGGCGAAGTGATGCGGAACTTTGGAGCCAACAAACTGCTCTATCCGTAAATAATGGTGATAATTCGACGACGTCCGCCTATGACAAGCCACTGGCTTGAAGTTCGACCTCTTAGAACGATTAAATAGCCGCCTGGGTCTTTTATTGGCTCGAAATTGCAACATAGAAAATTCTGTCATTGGTGCAAAGTAAAAGAATTACCTTAATCTGATGACACTGAGGGAGACGACCGGAACGGCTCGACGATGTCTTATCAACAGAAAATGGGTCTTCATGATGACTTCCTCTTGGGAAGACGCCCGAAGCGCGCATGCAAGGACGTTATCTCGATCGTTACACAATCACAGAATTCCTCCAAGACAAGAAAAACACCAAGTTTACCTGCGGGATCGGAACCACAAGGCTTAGCCGTTCATGGTAAGCCGTGGCCGCGTTCACCGTGTGGGGTTGCGGCGGGAGTGTCAAGGAAGGGCTCGTCCCGCTGTCAATGGAGTGAAGTGGAGGCTTTGTACAATAGGTTGTGGAACAGGCGGCTTTAATTCTCCATCGATTTCGAAGTTTCAATGTGCACATTGCGTCCGTGGTCGGCGATGACGGGTTTTTTATTGGCGACGAGGGAACGAGGGGTAAGCTGAGGTAGCCGCCTCGTTCGGACTGTTCGGCGAGGATTGTTAATGCTCGCTCGCCATGGATCATGAGCCAAGAGCCTGGTGTTGTTGGCCAAGTGGGGTAAGATGTTAGTTCAGCTCGGGGACGGTGCTCCCCGATCTAATGGCGCGTTTTGATACGCGGGAATGTATGCCGGCGATCTCGAGAATGTCGTCCGTTTCGTACGCAGCCAAACATTGCTAGAGGTTGGGCTGGAAGCGGTTGGAATTTTGCAGACGGTGAGCTCGATACGAAGTCAGGCACTCCCTGTTAAAGGATCGCAATTGACGCGAATGCAGGCCGGGGGTGGGGGGGGGTGCGGATGATATTGTTTGGGCGATACTGTT
>RCNJ01000011.1_pt1 | contig 164619 bp, 166 predicted proteins | sample 2041171 | NCBI WGS metagenome assembly RCNJ01 (sample SAMN09708213, study PRJNA481090) | feces metagenome | biome: feces | host: Pygoscelis adeliae | place: Antarctica: Rookery Lake | collected 2010-03-01 | reverse complement strand
ACCGCTACCATGTAAACCTGCCAACACTGGTTGTGCCGGATCTCCCCGTCCAGCCAGCCATATGTAAAACGTTTCGCCAACATTCCCAGTTTTAGCCACCACCCATGCAAACCACCGAGCGCCTGTGTGAATCATGCGCTTATGTGTGAGCTAAAGCAAAGCAAATCCCATATAATACAGCCATTTGTCCCCTAAACTCCCAAATCCCACCCCATCCCACCATACTCCGTGATTACTAGTAGTCGATCGCTTAGGAATCAGCAACCTGGACCATCTTCATGATCTGCTTGCCGCCACACTCGCGGATCTTCTCCTCCAGCTTGCCGGCCTCGTAAAGGGCAGCGACGTCGTCACCGCCGCCGATGCTGCGGCCTCTGATCAAGACGTTTGGGACGGTGCTGCGGTGGGTGATGTCGGCGAGGCGGGCCTGGATGGAGGTACCCATCTCGTGCTTGTCGAGCTCGACCACGTATGGAGGTGGCTCAATGTTGTAGATGTCAAAAAGAATATGCTTGGCCTTCTTTGAGTATGGGCAATACGACTTGGAGAAAACGATAACTATACATGTTAGTATGATCGAGACAAGAGATGCGAGACTGAAGTACTTACTTGGAGCCATCTTCAAGATGTCGTTCAAGACGTCCTCGACGGCGGCATCCTCCTCAATCTCGGCTGGCGACTTGGTCTTGACATCAGCCTCTTTGCCACGAAGCTTGCGGTTGCCTCCCTGAGCGATCTCAAAGTTTGGATTCGCTGGCTCGCGGCGGTCGTCAGACAGCTCCTTGATGTCACCCTGGTACTGCTTGCTGGCACGCTGCGCATCTGTGGAGTCGGCGACAGCCTCCCTGCTTGCAGCCTTCTTGTTTGCATTGTCCTTGGCGAGCTGCTCGGCGTCGGCGAGACGGTGACGGCTGTCGTCGTTGGAGTTGCGGACTGGCTCAATCTTGTCGAGAGAGGTAGAAATCGGCCAACCGTCAGCATTGAATCTGGAAGAAGTGCGAGAATAACGTACTGGCGCAATCTTGCTGTCGGAGCGAATAAAGACGGTGTACAGGAGGAAGAGGGCGGCGACGAAGATTGCGAGATGGACGCAAGTCCTTTGCACGTTCGCACGATTGCGGCGGGCCATTTCGGTGATTGCTAGAGGTGGCTTGCTGAACTTGACAGGTGCTGACGTTCTCCACAAATGTAGATTTGAAAGAGAGTAGTAATACTCGACGGTATTAAGGTGACTGCGTAGTTTGCTGATGTCTGTTGAATGCAAATGTGGTTACTTCAGAACCACACTTGAATGTCCGTTTTGGCAGATCTTGAGCTTAAAGCGTACCTTGAGGATCTTCTGGCACCCCTCTTCTTCAGCGGCTGAAGTCTGTTGTCAGATCTGTTTGGATCCTGTTGCAAACTGCAGAATCGTCTTCAAATTGTCGAATAACAGTCCAGTGGCTGAATCGTAAATAGATGAAGGAGAGTAAGTTAAGAAAAGAGGACGAGTTTGGAGTAGATGGAGGCACACGCTGAGCTTTGTGTGGGGATGGAAATCGGGTTGCTCTGCGAAACGTCACGGTACCTGGCCAGAGCACAACCCACCCAATCCTATTCTATGGGGCAGGCTAGGAGCAGCGGCACCGGCCCACTGCCTTCATAGGTGGGGCCGGGACAGATTGGGCTGGCATGCGACCCAGCCTATTGTCCAGCCTAGACTAGACTAATTAGGACCTTGTCCCCTAGGATGCTTGTAGAGGCGCAGTTCTCCACACAAAGCTCCTCCGTCTGTCAAGCTTGTATTGGGATAGAGCTCCGGATGGATGGTAGAGTAGGTTTACTCGTGGTCAGTAACACATGAAGAACAAAGCTGGTGAATACTGTGAACGGAGAGCAAAGCTGGTTATACTGGGGACGGCTATGCAGCCTGCATGTTAGACATCTTCACGCACTATATTCCCTTGAGCCACTGATCAGGTGGGGGTGGCATGTGTTAGTGCATTGACACCTTTCTATTTTGAGTTGACAAGGGTAATCGACTTTTGCGGAATGTGGGACGTACCATAAATATACACCAGACGCTCTCATCTCTGCATGTTGGATTAGATCAAAGACCACGCATCGTCCTGCATCTCACTTGCGGTAGACTAGACGCCCATTGTGAAGCCATTGTATTAGGGATTAACTATTCGGTCCCTATCGTTCCATCTCGAAAGCCATTAGCACAGAGATGTGGTAGTTCACCCCGCCATTCAGCAAAGAAGCATGGGAAGCTCTGGGGAGGTAGTCAAGGAAAATGCCGTTCACCAAAAAGAAATCCCTCCCAAAAAAAACACACCTTGTGTCCTGTCTTGTTGCCGTATTCGTCCGTCTTGCCAGGTTGGGATTGGTGTGACTGAGAGGAACGTGGAAGCCTGCTCCTGCCTTCAGATGGAGGCGGAGAGGCACTGTCTCCGCGACGAACACAGAGCCTCCGCAAGACAAACCCAGCCTATAGGTAGGCGAGGCATTTGAGCCCTCATTTAAGCGAGTAGAGACAGAAACGCATCTGGAGGAGGCAAGGCTGACTGAACAATCTGGAACTCATGTGTCGGCAGGCCAGATCTTGCCTCCCATCTGTACGCCTCAGAGGATCTCTCCTGGCAAAGAGCTCAACGCGCACGATAATCCAGATTGTTCAGAAGCTTCCCTCCGCAAAGACTCCATACGGAGCACGGTGACGGACAGCAACACACGTCCACTCTTCAAGAAGCAACTGTGGCTGAACTCAGGCGCCGGGAACTAATGCCCTACTCCCCACATATGCCAATTAGTCGTCCAGGAGAAACTGCCAGACCATTGGGCCCTGGCTCTCCCACATCCACACTCATCCTTGCGCAATAGCACCATCAAATTCCATCCTATGATTACTTTCAACCCCACCGGCTGCTTCACAAAGGCTGCGATAATGCTCATTAGATATGAAAGGCCGAGGGTAATGAGGTGATAGGTGGCTGACCACAATAGCGAGGTGCGGTAGTCCTAAGAGTGTAACAGCTGCCTCGGACGACGTATCGTGATGATTCCTCCGTTCTAATACTCATGCTAACTCCACCACAGAACCGATCGAAGCACCGAACATACGCGAAAAGCCGCCGCCTGAGATCCGAAGGCGACCAAAATGATAACACTGCTCAAGCCAGATATTATGTGCCCCTAAGCATGTCGCCAAAATACCCCTGGCAAAGTCATCGCCTGTGAAAGATGAGACTCGGTCTGCGCATGAACCAAGGGGTCCTGGTTGTCCTCCCCCACGCCAATGAGTGTAGGAGGTTTATTGGTTGGTCAAATAGACCCTTCCAAGTGCCACGGTCTTCGTAAAGATCTTTCCGTCCGCCTCATCGCGAAAAGTTATGTTGGGGCTGATTCCGAGCCTGACCCTGCGGCCATTGAGCTCCGCTGGCTCCTCGCTCGCTCCCACGGCTCTCATCGACTGACAGTTAAATCTAGCTCCAATCGAGATATATTGGATTAAGTAAAAGCCATTCTCGGTGTACATCCTGACTGTGAGGTCAAACGCCTTTTTCGTCATGATGGCGATATCGATCGCCGCCGAGGTCGCATTGTCCGATGATCCGAGGAAAGGTTGCACGAGACGTCTAAGGTCTTTGCTCTGTGCCTTAATCTTAAAGGACTTGAACTGATCAAAGCTATCGTGCTGGATGATACGGAGGATGGCGGCACGGCGGATCTCTAGCTTGCGGAGTCTGTCGGACAATGTCAAGCCTGGGTGAACGTCAATAGCTTATCAGACTTTGTGACATCGCGAAACTTACCAGTGTTGTGGAGAGAGTCTCCAATCTCTAACAACTCCTTGTCACTTTGGGCGTTAAATCCAATGAAGATACGCCAGTCAACGACTCTGGTGGTCAAGAACTGGTAGAGAATCCTTCTTATGAAGAATGCGCGTCCCTTGTGGCTGCCCAAGGCGGCGACAACCATGCCATCTGCATCCTTGGTCTCCATTGGCATGAAGACGCTTCTTAAGAAATCCAGGCGTGCCGGGTTCTGGTTCCAATTTTCTGGGACGGAACAAGAGCCAATATATTTCTTCACCCAGCCGTCAACAATGGCCTCCAGCTTCTCGAGTTCGGCTGCCATTTCCGTGATCTGATCCTCACGAGAGCGGAATTTAATGAGCATAGCACCAGAAGGAGCGGATGTGCCCTCAGAGTTTCCAGGCTTTGGAACGATGTCCTTGTCGGACTCGGTATCACCGGTGTGAGTGGTGATGTGCTTAGAGCTTCCAGGCCATTGTCCCGGCAGTGCAAATGCATCAGATGGCACCATCAAGGAGGTAGTGCCAGTGAAAGTCGTTGGACGTGGTCCCGAAGTGTCGGCCTTGGTAGCCTGGCGGTGTGGTCTGGACGCCTGGGTTGTGATCGCCGGGAGGGGCGGCCCTACATTTTGGGTCTTGCTCGCCTGGCGGGATGGTCTGTTAGGTGTCGGCGTCTTCGGAGTTCCTGGTTTCGCCTCTCCTGGGCGCACCGGCGGCAGGGAATATTGTTGTGGGAGAATATGGCTCCCTGACGCTGGAGTTGCTCTTGTTGGTAACGGGACTGCGTACGGTGCAATATCTCTACCAATGATTGGCACTCTGCCGTGCATCATGTCGCCAATGAATGAGGCTTGAGAGTGCATGGTTGCACTACTGGCCGAGTGGGCGTGGTATGACATGGCGAGTTGCTGATCTTTATAGGAGAGTTTCTGCTGTGCGGCAGTCAACAGCCCATCGGTGTTTGCGAGTCTCTCACGAAGCTCGGAGCTGACACGCTTCAGGTTTTCATATTTGTAGTGCTCCTCACGGCCGCGAGCGGCGTTCTTCTCGCTATCTTGCTTGTGCGCCAAAGACTGTCTTTGGGCCTCATCGCGTTCCGCTTGGAACATGTTCCTCTCACTTGTAACGTTGGTTATTTGGCGTTGGAGCGACTCCATTTCCTTGTTGTAGGTACGCGCATCCGCCCTGCGGGTTGCTTGGAGCGATGTGAGTTCACCTTGGAGTCTTGATGCGTCACTCTCTGCCTTAGTTTTATCATGGAACAATACGTTCGCAACACCCTGCAGATTTTGTAGCTGTGTAGCCTGCTGCTGGATTGTAGTAACGGCCTGCTGGAGCTGGGCTAGCAACTGTTGCGGAGTGCCGGTAAACTGGCTGGAATTCGCGGGGATCAGCGCTTGGTTGTCCATTGTTGCGTGGATGGTTGGGGGAGACTTGTGGATCTGGTCGGTTTAGAAGTTGTCGTCTATGATGTGTGGATGTATGATGTCGTTGAACGAGTTCCACCGAAGCTTTAATCTGACTCCGTGGCCTTGGTGAAGACGAACGGAGGCACACAACTGAACGTTGAAATTGGCTTGGAGCCTTTAGGGTGCAATCGAGTTTGACACTTCGACGACACAGGAGCGGCCAATCTTTCGTCGCAGTAAGGTTGTAGTATGTACTTGGGATGGGCTCGATCGCTGAGGCAGCAGTTCTTTTTTGTCGTCGGACGGCGCTGCAAACTTTGCGCGGCTGAAACAACAAGCACTATCTGTTTGGGTACAACAGTTGTCGTGCTGTGGCGAAGCTTGGTGTTCGCGGTATTGTAATCGTGGTGGTTAGGATATGTGGATATGATTATCTGAAGGTGTGGATATTGGCGTGGTATCGCCAACAGTCGGAATCGAAGAAGCCGCCAGAGCGTTTGCGGGATCGACGGCTTAATCCGACATAGGCCACTTTGAAGAATGTGGTCTTGAGATCACACCGACTTAAGCGCAAGGTGCTGCCACAGGTTGCAGCACGAGACCTCGAAGCGCGTCTGACTCTGAGTGAGGCTTAGTATGGAGGAGACTCGCACACAAGGGCTTCGTCTCTCGGGACAAAAGTGTTGCTGGACCTACCCTTGAACGTTTAGGAACACTCCGTCTGACCTTGACAATTGGACTGTTATGTCTTGAGAACTAGTAAGTGAAGATACTTCGGTCTTCTTCCATTATGAGTTGAGAACTATGTCGGGGCGAAAGTTATAGGGTCCCAGGAGGTATTCAGAGAATCCGCGGGTGTGGTGGCAGAGATTTCAAAACGTTCAGGGGTGGGGGGGGTTAAGAACGTTTTGGTTGCTCGTGTTTCTTCTCTGTGGGAGATGAGTAAGCGACGTAATTAGGGCAAACGAAAAGGGCAGGAGTATTACCTGGACTGCACGTTTTCTGTGGTGAAGAATGCTGCGAGGATGTTCTCGGCGGGAGTGCGTTCAGGCGGTCTAACGCAGCTTGCGAGAGAGCGTGTGCGGCTTGACCTCGACCCTGGGAGCTTGCACCCGCAGACGAGGATCCAGACCGTGCTACCTGAACTTGGACCAGTGCAGCGGAAATGGAACAGAGTTCAGCCTAGTTGGGGTGGCACTGGGAGTTGCGTAGTATGGGGTGTTTGAAGGAGATTGAGGAGGGAGAAGATCATTAGATCCACTGCTGCTCATGGCGACGGTGAGGTGGATCTGTTCTCCGTGTCTAGGCAGCACTCTTGAGGAACTCGACACAAGGCGAAACCAGGGTGAGGGCACAATGGCAATGGGGACAAAGGGTGAGTGTATTTTCTTCAGTATTCAAGGGGAGGAGATGAAGTGTTACACGAGGGAAGAAAATAGGAAACATCTGCAGCTAGATGAAAGTCAGTTCTCTGAATAGGGAAAGATCAACGTGCATAGGGCTGGCTGTGTTACGGTCCAGTACCCCATGTTGTGTTGTCCAGCACGGAAAGAAGTCATCAAAGAAGGCGGTGGCCTCCTGACTTGGAGCCTAGTCCAGTGGCCGGGCCAAAGGGTTCCCTAGCACCCTCGTCGCAGCCACTAGACCCGCACATGTCTCTCGCAGCATCCCTCGCTCATGCATCATATAAGGTCGAATGCAGAAGTGATGGTGCAACGCGCCGAAAAGATATCATCACAACAAATTGGTTAACGAACACCAAGGCAATTGCCCTTCTTGCGGCCGCCCTTGGGCCTGCTTTCGGAAGCGCGCCATCCTGTGGTGGACGTTGCGGGCCATCTTAATCGGTTAGTAGTTGCAAAGGGGACAGAACGTTTCCAGACCTTGCTGTAAAGCCGTCTGATGATCTCCGCGTTGGAATTTGTTTACGCAAAATTTAGCCACAAAGTAGCTTATAAAAACACCCACAGTTTGTTACCAAGTTTAAGCCAATCAACCGGCAAGGAGGTTTTTTTTGAAAAAAAATCTGTTTCAGAGCTAATTTGATAGCGAAACTACCTAGTTTTGTTCTGTTTTGTACGATCCCTATACTATGTTGAGAAAGTGCCGAAGTTTTGAGCTAGAAGTTCATATCAACAGTCTACTTTCGAGGCATTAGAAAAAGAACCAGCGGGGCTGCCTTTACGGCATCAGAAAGTGCTATTGGGATGATGATTGCAAAAGGGTTGAGCTGGAGTGCTGAGTGGCGGGCTTAAATGGCCTTGGTGCGAGAGAACATGGTGCTGTACACGGCGTCAACGACTGGTGTGGCACTGATCATCCTACCGCCGAAGTATCTGCCGTTGAGACCCTTGATTGCGTTCTCGCCACCCTGGACACGGTCAAACTTGAGGTAGATGTCGCCCTGGCTGTTCGGGTCAAGAGAGATGTGGACGACGTGGCCGTACTTCGCCTCGGCCTCAGCGCGAACGTCATCTTCGAGCTCCTTCTCCCAGTTGTCTCCAGTCTCCCTGAGCAATTGTTAACCAGAATCAAAGGAAAGGAATGGTAGACTTACTCAGCTGGGTCAAACATATTGTGCAAGACGACACATCTGCTAGCCGTGTTAACATTGATTGGCAGTGGCTTAGTCTCGGTCTTTGGCTTTGACACTTGTCTGTCATCCCTGTTAGCAGCCGGGACTGGCTCGTCAGTTCTCGCAAGCTTTCTCATCAACGCATCTCTGCTGTAGTTGTTAAAGTTGACTCCGCCGACGTCAGTGTCGTCAAGAGCGCTGGCGCCTCCAGCTCCCTTGTCATCGCCGCGGCCGCTGGTCCGATCGAAAGCGCCACCACCGGAGCTTGTCTGTGGGCCACGGCCACCAGCTCCAGAGAATGCGGAACCCTGATATTGTTGAGCGTGACTCTGTCCCTGGAATCTCTGGAGGAGACTGGCGGTTGACTCTGGGGTGAACTTATCGTTGCCAAGACCAACACGGATTGGACGACCGGCAAGATCAAATCCATTCATCTTCTCAAGTGCCTCACGAGCCTGGGCAGGATCACGGAACCTATGATTGTTAGCCTATAGTCTTCATTTGGACGGTAGCGGGTCCACTTACTGCACAAATCCATACCCTCTGCTACGTCCCTGCTCCTCCTTCTGAAGCTGGACAAATTCGAGCTCTCCGAATGGTTCAAAGACGTTCTGCAAGTCACTCTCAGTGATACTGAAATGAATGTTACCGACATAGAGACGGTGGAATGGGATAGAGTTATTGTTGTTGGTCGATGTCTCTGTGTTTCTGACTTGGCGGTTCTTCTCTGCTTCGGTCAACTGCGCGATGATTGGAATTCCTAGAAGCTTCTGGCCAGTAAGCTGAATCGCAGCCTGAACGGACTCCTCATTCTTGAACTCGACATAGCCGACACTGGATACCAAGTTAGTGAGACCCCAAAAATCGACCACCGCGGAAGACTTACCCCTTGGATCTGCCGCTAACTCTGTCCTTGACGATCTGAGCCTCCTTGACTGGGCCAACCTTCTCGAAGAAAGCTGCAAGTTCCTTAGTTCTGAGACGAGCTGCGAGCTGTTGCACAAAAATGGTTCTCTTATCACGCTCATCCTCGGTCAATGGTGGTGTGCCATTTCTGCTATCCTTTCCACCTCTTGGGCTGCGGCTTCTGCGGTGGTCACCACGACGTCCACGTCCGTCACGGCCATCGTACCGATCGCGGCGATCCCCACGACCTCCATAGTGTCTTGGTGGGGATCTAGAGCGAGTGCGTGGACGTCCACTTCCTCTGTAGTAGTCTCCGTTGCCGCCACGGTAGTCATCGTCCCTACGACGAGGTCCACGTCTGTCAGCGTCTCTGCTCGTACTTCTGCGCCTACCCTTGGAGCTTCCATGGGCGCTGCCATGGTCACTTCCTGGTCCCTTCAAGTCATCGTCCCTAGATCCACCTCTGCGCTTCCTGTTCTCGTTGTCTCTGCTTCCATCTCTAGCTCTGTCTCTGTCGCGACGCTCGTTGCGCTCGAACTTGTGGCGATCATCATCCTTGTTGGAAGCACTGCCATTCTGTTCAGTTCCTGCATTTGCGGTAGACTCCAAGAGAGCCTCGACATCAAGACCAGACATTTTCGGGGAGTGGAGTTGTTGCTTCGTTGAGTTTGGGTATGGGTAATGTCACTTCAGATCGTTAGGTAACGGCAATGGAGTGTCCAGACGTGAGTGCAGACCCTTTTGCTTTACTACTGAATGCTTTTGGAAGTTTTGCGAAAGATGAGACTGAAATTAATGGAGTCGCGAATTGTGAGCTGCAATTGAGTTCGTTGCTAATTGTGGTGGCAGGTATGGCTAGCCTGATAACAGCCCGTCGTAACCTTTCGGCATGCTAGGCTTTGAGGCGCCGAGCCGCCGATTTGTAAGGCACCACTTCATCAACTTACTGGCCTTAACATGCCGAGACCAGCGGCACATATGTAGATAAAAGGCTCGGCACGATTTTTGTTTTATCTCTATGCTTATGTCAATTCATTGCAAGCGCATTTTTAAAGGGTCCGTAAAGTTTGTTATTAATTATTATTTCTTGGTCATCCGTAGTAGGTATTAAAGTCGTTTAGTTATCCCATAACGCCAGAGTCATATGCCAATCCCGCCCCAAACTCCTCGCATATAAAAATGCTATACTTGCTTGCCGTCGTCGCTCATGGGTACACGTTACATTTACAAAGCGAAGCTCTCCCTTCTTGTATTTGAAATTCAGGTTGTCTTGACGAGCTTTGGAACTGGCTGCTGCAGCTCAGTGCCAAAAACAACATCCCACAGGCGGTTGGTGACTCCGAAGCCGTTCTCGTAATCCATGAAATGGTGCTGCATGTGCCATTTCTTCGTCTCCTGATAAAAGGATGGGAGCTTGGCGTGGTGCAAGAAGTAATGGGTCAAATCGTACACGATGTATCCAGAAATACCACCGCAGAAGACGGCAGTACCCATGTACCAGTTCCAAAAAATGGTGTGAGCGAGCTTCCAGAATGGAGCAGCCAATGCAATGAAGAGAGTCGGCGGCATCACAAGACGATATCTGTCCATTGGAAGGTAGTGGTGGACACCATGGAGGAGAAAGTGGGTGGTTATGGCGAAGCGGTTATCTGGCAAATAGCTAAACAGGATTAACTCGGAGGTTGTCGGGGGTCTGTGAAATACTTACTCGTCGAGATGGAAGAGGAAACGGTGCAAGCCGTACTCCAGAAGAGTCCAGATGAAGAGACCAAGAATGTAGAAGAAGAACAGCGGTGCAGGTCCGCTGAATCCTTCACTGGCGAGATACATTCCGTACACCACAGGTGGTATCCAAAAGATAGGAATCACCCACCACGACGTCTTGCTGAGTGGCTCCAGAAAGTTACCGAACAGAGGTGCAGACGCTCCGCCCTTGTAATGGCGAGGTCTGTGAACCTGCTCCAGATAGAAATTCTTAGAGAAACCGCCGTTGAAAACTTGCATAAGCAGCGGCTTATTTAAGTCGAGGAACTTGTACTTTTTGTAGTCGTCGGTAAAGTCGGTGTCCTCGGACAAGTCTTCTGCTGATCCCACTCCGGTCGTCTCGTAGACAAATTTCTCGCCATTTGCAGTTGTCGTCTGCGATGCCACTGCTCGGCGCTTCAACTCTGATGATGTGGCTCCTTCCGCACTTATGAATCCAACCAGCGCCTCGTCAAGAATCTCGTATGCAGCCTCCGAGTGAGTATGCGAAATCTCATCCTTAAGAATTGCGGCAACGTCCTTTCCTGCATACTCGAGAACCAAATCGCCTCCTCCTGGATGAGAATCGACAAAGTCGGTTATATCGTATACATTCTCGCCGATGGTAACATAGCAGGACTCCACGTTGTTGTGGAGCTCGACTTCGGACCTCGAGAAGGTCGGCAGAGTGCGACCTGGCATATTGGCCTGGGATGTGTTATCGAAGATCTTGGTGTTGATACAGACGAAACAACAAATGCAAAACGGCTATTTCACAGGGTATCAGGTAGGCGATGTATGCAAGAAGTATAGCTGGGGGTCTGTTTTAAAGGTCGAGTAACGAGAAAGAAATGGCTCGTTAATAAGGTGAGAAATGGTCAGAAATCCGAAATCTCCTCACAAATCGTCCCCTGCGGTGGCGTACAAGTGGAACCTTGATGATCCGAGCTGCCGTCTCAAATTCATGGCATTCGGATTGGTCGGCCGGCGTTTTATCGTGGATTTAATCGGGAGTGGCACTGGCGCGGATGTGCGGAGCTTAGCTCTGAACGATGACCCCTGCCTAGATGTCCAGAACCGCGAGATCAGCCTTGTGAGTCCAAGCATGCACGGTCAGCACGTGACGACAAAGAAGGAAGACATGTGTTTTGCCCTCGTGTATATTCTTCAATGTGAGAACGAGGGCAATATAAACGGCCAGTGATAATAGGTGCAGAAATACGTGAATAACTTTCGTCTTTCGCCATATAACCATACACCCATAATTTCATCCATATTCCCAAGAAGTCCGTACGACTTTTCAAAGGTCCTTTCTACGAAGCATAATCACAACTTGAGCCTTGGTTTCTCTAAATATAATGTCGTTCAATATACCTTCCTCTATTTCATTTTTTCTCTCTGAACTTGAGTGGGAGGCCTACCAACGAAACTCTCATCGCCTATCTTAATTTAACCGAAGAATATGTGGCAAGAGGATAAAAAAGGCTATGGTTTTATGAATTGTGGCTGCTTATTTTGATTTCACTGTTTTGACATAATCAATTTGTGAATTTAAGGTGATTTTACCAAAAGTTGTAATTGGTGATTTAGAGTTTTACATCGAGTTCAGTGGTTGATATCTCCGATTTGAGCACCCTCATCTGTAGCTAGCTACTAATTAATCAAATCCTCCCCAAGCATCTCCTTAAACCTCGTCATAAAATCCTCCCACTCCACCTTCCCCATACCCTTCGCCCACTCGCCAACCATATCAGTTCCCATCAGATCAGCCGACATCCTGTCCTCATTCTGCGTCCCAATCAAGGTTGTCATATTCTTCAACCCCAGCACCAGCGCATACAGAGCAACCGGTTCCTCCACATTCACCCTCTGCGCCAGATCCTCCACTACCTGGCTCGCAACCAGCATCGGATTCCCCGTCAACGTCCAGAAAGACTGGAAAACAATACCCACTTCACGACAGAAGGCGCGGAGCGCCGTCTCGTAATTCATACCGGGGTAAAAACGATTTTGCACGATTGCTGGAGGAAGAAAATCCTTGTTGAGGCGCTCGAGGATCGGGAGTTCAACGTTGGAGATGCCGATGTTACGGATGGTGCCGGCGTCGACGTAGGAGCGGAGGACTGCCCAAGCTTCCAGCGTCTCTTCCATGGTGCGGAGTGGTGAGTGGAGGAGGACAGAGTCGAGGTATGTCTCCTTCTCGTCTACGGCAAGGTTCTTGAGACTACTTTCGATACTCGTTTTAACCTGCTCCGGGACAGGGAGGGAATGGCCGTAAGGCATGTTGTCTAGATCTTGACCACCTGCGCCCGTGAACTTCGTTTGAATCTGCCAACGTGTTAACCAATTAAAAATTATAACATCGGTGGTTTAGCGTACGAATAACTCGTTCCTCTTCACAATACCCTCCTTAATCGCCCTCCTGATACCATCTCCGACAAGGTGTTCCTGGTAATGCTTAGGCTGCGCGGCCGTATCGATACCCCTGAACCCGGCTTTGATGGCTGTGTACACCAGATCTGCCGTCTTTTCTTTCTTCCACGCTGTCCCGTATATCAGGCTTGGCATGGGCTGACCGGTTGTTCTGAGGGTGTGAGGCGAGGTCAAAGGATTCGGAGAGCTCGAGTGAGTGGAATATTGGGGAGGATTCTCTGATGTTGCACCTGGGAGGTGCACGGGGCGTGCGGCTGGGGATGGCATTCTGGTGATGGGCAGCTTGGTGCGAATGCTTCTTAGCATATGGTTTGGGCTAGACTTTGAACTATATATTGAACGGAACAGAAGCAGGGCTCCAGAACCGAGGACGTGCAATGATAGACTGATTCCTAGAAAATTAGGAGAGGTTCAGAGCCGGAAATCGAGGTGTACCTCTGCTGACGCTGGCGCCTCTTCCTGAATGGTGTTGTAGAAACCGGTAGGAATCAGCTTGGAAGTCGAGGTTGAGGTCGAGGCAGGATCACGTGGAGAACAACACGTCATAGAATTCCGATGGAAGGAACAGCTTCATTGTGACTTCTAAGTCACTGTAAATACACGGAATGTGTATATAGTCTAGCAAAACCATGAAAATGCCGCCCAAAATGAAAGTGTGACACGACTCCTCGCTATGCAATTGAGATTCCCGCTTGCTAACCACCATGATGCTCGTTTCTTGTTACGAAAGCACCAATAGTACGCCCCATGAACCGTATCTCGGAATATGTTTGCGCAATCGTTCTCGATCGCCCTAGACGACAACCTGAGATAGGTGGGGCCTAAGACTCGGTCTTGATCTTGGTGCGGACAGACAAATCATCCTCCTGCATTGTGGTTAGCGACAGCACCGTAAAATTGTTCAAACGCCTCAACATACCTCATTCTTCCTCTTCCGCAGAACTGCAGGAGGTGGCGTGCCATCCTTCTTGGCCTCTTCGTGGCAGCTAGCATGGTAGATTCTTCCTCCAATGTCAAGCGCATCCATCCAGACGAACTCCTGCTCATCATCACTCCACTTCATCTCAAACTTCTCCATGCAAATAGGGCAGACGCTCGACTTCTTTGCTGGATCATCTGGAACTGGGATCCACTTGAGCTTAGGATCGTTATTCTTCTCGATCTCCTTAGCCTTCGCGGCGAATTGGTCGGCGCTGGCGAGGTGGCTCTCGTCAATCTCGCGGGAACAGATCCAGTCCTAAAATTTGTCAATCATACGTTGCCAGGACATGATCGCCGGATGGAACTTACGAGCTCATCAACGAACCAACTTCTATGCTGGCCTCTTGTCTCTGCCTCGAGCATACGCTGATTTACCTTGAAGTGCCAATCCATATGCTCCAACTTCTTTGCCCGACCTTGCTCGTCAGTGGTGAATCGACGACCACACTGGCTGCAGGGTACACCGAGTTTGTCGTAAAGAGAGGAGATCAGATGTGGACGAGGGCTGGGTTAATGTTAGCATGCTGAGAGGAGATACCAAGACTGGAAAGTATTTACATCTTGAGAGAAGCTGGAATGAGCTGGATCTTATCAATGAGGTTGTTGAACTGCTGTCCTCCTGGATATGGGAACTGCGAGTTCAGCATTGGTGGAGGTGGGAAGCCTGATGCGAAGCCTGGAAATCTTTGCGGCATCATTGAAGGCTGTGGCGTGTATGACGAGGCTTGAGGAGGTGGAGCATGTTGTTGCGGTAGAGGTGCCCCCGAAGCAGCAGGAGGAGCAGCATCGAGTAGTCCTGCAGATCTCAACTGATCGAGCAGGGAACTTGCTGGTTGCGGAGTTGGCGTTGCCGCCTTAGCTGAAGGAATTGGTGGAGTGTACGTGGCCGGGATAGACTGTGCATGGCCAGGAGCTGGAGAAGGACTTGGGTGTGGTGCCGCAGATGCAGCATTTTGAGCTTTTGCAAGTAAGGCAGCCAACGCAGCAGGTCCGCCGCTGAGCAATGATGCCAAATCAGCCGGAGCTGATGACTGAGACACGGTTACGGGAGCAGCAACAGGCTGCGCTGGAGGAGGAGGTCTGGAAGCAGCAGAGAGTGCCGTGACCTGATCTCTGATCTGGTTGATCTGCTCCTGCGGCAGCTTCTGGGTGCTCAAGATACTCTGAAGGTCAAGCAATGCTTTCAGTCTAGTTTGAATGCTGCCATCATATGGATTTTGAGCAAATTCAGACTTTGTAGCATCAATAAGTCTCGCAATATCACTGTTCAATGTGTCTAAGCTATCATCAGGCACCCTATATCCCTGGCCTTGCTGTGGAGCAGGCTGATGCCATCCTACCGGGGGCGTGGGAAAACGTGGTGCAGGTTGCTGCTGGTTCCATGGGTCAGACGGATTTGCATATATTGGGTATCCTGGTCTCACCGTGGGCATTACATAAGGCTGTTGAAAATTTTGTTGGCCATGGTATTGTTGCGGTGGTGCATTTGGAGGTTGCCCGTAACCTTGCGGCGGAAATTGTCCAGACCCAGGTCTCTGAGAATTAGGTGGTGTAGGAGTGTTGCGGTATGGGCCAGTTGCGACTGGTGCGACTCTGCTGAGGTGCTGTGATCTGGCGTTCTGTTGGTTTGCCTGAATGGCAGAGGTCCTGGCTTTGATGAGGGCGTTCTCGATTGGGCGTGTCACTTCGACGGGAAAGACTGGTCTGGAATCAATGGATCCCGGAACTGGCTCCTTCCATGTCTTCAACATCTCTTCCATCTTCCTCCTCGTGCCATTGTCAACCAAGGCGTAAGATTCCATGAATGTCATGTAGAGTTGGCGACCGAAGAAAAGTGTGTATGGGGTTCCGACGTTCTTGGCAATGGAATCGAGGAGATACAATGCTGGTAGCTTCTTGGCTGGAGCGATCTGTGAATAGTGTCAGTATGCAGGACAAAGAAGATAGTATAACTGAGTTCAGGAACAAGTGACACCTTGCGAGCCTACCGCCAAGTTGAAATTGACCTACCTTTTTGATGTGTTCCTTCAATGCCTCCGAAATAGCAAGCGCGTGTTCCGTATTCTCTTTTGCGATGACAGTCAAGTTGCTAATCTCATAGCGCGAGTTCATAGTCAAGTCTTCAAGGGCCAATTTGAAGTCTTCAGCGACCTCATCTGAAGCGCCGCCGTAAGACATGATGGGCAATGGAAGAAAGAACTGAACGAGAGGGTGCGAAAAGAGAGCAATTGATCAGTTGCTTGAGGTGCAGGAAGCAGACGATCTGAAGCAACACAATTGTCGACTCCACACGGTAAGCGAAAGGTCTTGTCTCAACAACAGCTAGCTATCTTCATTCAAAACGTTCAACTCTAGCGAGATGAAGTGTGTAGTGATGATATATTCTCCTCCAACTGTCTGTGTCCACCTCTTCTAAATGCACGCGCTTCAAATTTCCCAAGGGATAATCCGCCTTGCGCTCGGTCAGGCTTAAATATCTGAGTGTCGCTGAAAGAAGCGGGTTAAGTGTCGCTCAGATTATATTGCCCGTCGCGGTGAGATGAGATCACGCGTAGTCGATGGACGGTGGATGAGATGGTAGTGATGGCGACCTGGTCGACGTGATCGAGGTTAGATGTTGTAGGACGAGATAATCTAGGGCCGCCGCCTGAGACGATGCGGCTGGAACAAAGGTCGCTTGTTGCTGTGGCTGGTGCGAAACGGGACAAGGCTGAGATTGGAGATAAGATAAGATTGAAAATAGGGACGTATAGGACGTCACATGCTCTGGTGCTGTTTGTAGCACACCTATTGAATTCCCGGGGGATACGCTGCACTCCGGGAAGATGCGTTGTTTGCGGAAGAAGAGAGGACTTGTGCACGAGGTTGTGACTGTTCACCCTTTTCAATGTTGGCGAGCTTGGGCTTGGGGCCCAGATGAGAATGACGCAAGTGGATGGCCGTGAATCGCAGGAGTTTGTTATAGGGTCGCGAGCGGCCGGAGTGAGCATAATTTCACATAGAGCACAGAAACAAGTTATGCTGTTTATGTAATCAATGCCTGTCGATTTATGCCGAGGCCAGCGCGAACACGCGAGAACGGCGTCTCAAAGTCAGGAATTGATTGCGCCTGCTGTTTTGGCTCAGTCGGCTGGCCGTATGGTACGGAGACGGAAGTACCTCAGCCGCTAAGTTATGCTGTGGAAGTACTTGTTGGCTGCCTGACGCGCTTTCCTGCTGCTGGGAGTGGTGTCTGCTTTGTGGATGTGAAGGGTGAGGGGGTGCGAAATTGCGCCGTGAGGGAGCGAGCAAGGCAAGAGCGACGATGCTCGCAGGGAGAAGCATGGCGGTGTCTGATTGGCGGAGGACGAGCTTCCAGCCAGTCGCAGCCTGGACGGTACTGGCTGATTGGACACGCGCTGTGGTCCAGCACTAGCCCGCTGGTAGCGACAGGCTACGGAGGCTACGGTCGACTGCAGTGGCTGCCTCAGCCTTCTCTCTCAGCAACCAAGCTCGCCCACCGCCCACCCACACTTTGCCCACTCGTCCCTTTCCCATAGAAAGACTCCTCAACCGCCTGCTCTTCTACACATAACACCTCATACTGTGCGAATTGCCATAACAAAGGTCACCAAGCTACTAAGGTGAGAACACCCATTTTCCAAAATTCCCTACTTCATCCACACAGCGCATCAATTCCACACCAGCCAGAATCAACTTCACCGCATCTCAACAACTATTCCAGTCTTTTCCTCCTCTTCACTGAGCGCATTTCGCCAATTGCTTCTTCCTCGTCGTCGCATCAAGCTTCAACTTGAAATTCCCCCCAACACCAGCTGACATACCACCTTATACAGACGACAAATCACCAAACCTATAAACAACCTCAAGTAACCAAAAAGTAAGTTGATTTCACCTAACCGTCATGTTGTCGCCTCTTTTGCGCGACGAGTGGAGTATCGCGACCGCGCCGATCGCCATGCATTTCATCATAACCATCCAAGCTCGGCCCTTACACCAAGAGTTAACAGTTTACCACCACGACCTGTCGTCGCTAACCACCACAACTCCACACACGTTACCATCATTTAAACTTCATCGCATAAACTCGGCGACAGCATCGACTGTTACTACGACTTCAAAGAGTATCAATTGACTTGACTTCAGATCAACCGCCAACATGCCTAAGGAGGCTAAGACCAAGCGCGCCACCAAGCCAAGAGCCGAGAAGAAGAAGAAGGGTACGTGTATATCGGATTCCCAGTCCCCAGGGGGTCCCAACTGATCCCGCCGTAGACCCAAACGCCCCAAAGCGCGGCCTCTCTGCCTACATGTTCTTCGCCCAGGACCAGCGTGACAACGTCCGTGAGGAGAACCCAGGCATCACTTTTGGTAAGGTTCCCTGTCTCTCTTGGTATTTGGTATATTCCTGACCCTTCGATTAGGCCAGGTCGGAAAGGTCCTTGGTGAGCGCTGGAAGGCCCTCAACGACAAGCAGCGTCTTCCATACGAGAACAAAGCTCGCGAGGATAAGAAGCGTTACGAGGACGAGAAGGCAACCTACAACGTAAGCACGACTCCATCATATCTATCGTCGGTAGTGCTTCGTTGACATCATATTCAGGCCGATGCTGCTGAGGATGAGGAGTCTGGTTAAATAACGAACCGGCACCTCATACTTTTCAGCGCGTGTTCTCGATATCCAACAGGCTCAGACTCGATGATGACTGCTGAATCTTTCGCGGCGCGTCATCGTCGCGTATGAATGAGCCTTTTTCTTTTTTCGGTTTGGGCGGAAGGTGTTGATTGCAGGCTGGCTATGGGCTAAACTCTATGGGCGCTTTTTTCAAACCCCTGCTTTTGATGTGAGCGAGAGCGAGCAGGTTCATTTTGCTGTCATTATTGGGTCAGGCTTGTCGCCACATGCTGGTTGACGTCTTATAATCATTGCTCGAAGCCTTAAGGGACAGGAAGCGATGGCGAGATAGCAGCTGTAGTTGACTTGCTCAATCAGACGAAGGAAACACATGACAGTGGTTGTACTATACTTTGTGAAGATATGCTTAACTGTGCGGTTTGCCTTGTGACGCCTATTCCCACAGCTCGTGAAACTTTCCATCGTGCTCAACTCTTGTGCGACGAAGCTCCACATATGAGTGCCGACATTGCTGAGGACATTGGAAACCTATTGACAACAATACATGTGAAATGGAAGAGATGCTCAAGATTTGAAGTTCATCTTTCAAGTGTCACCGTCTGCCATGACCAAGAATAGCCACCAAGGTGTCGGCGCTTACGTTTCAAAAACCAACCACAGTCGCGAAGCGAGACTCGATCCAGGGTCGTACTTAACCTTAAATCGCCCCTCGCCGTCGCCCTAAATTAGTGGGTCTCAAATCGTGTATGCAGAATCACTCAGTCATCACTTTCTTGTTCTTAAAGAAAGATCCCGAGCTATACCCGTACTGAGAAGGAGTTTTCATGCTGTCATGCTCGCATCAGATGGCGTGTTTTAGCCAAAAAGCCGCCTTCGGAACCATCGTCGTCCAAAAAGCATTCCTAAAAGTAACCCTTTAATGTCGCAAGAGTGCCTTCCAAAGCTGAGTTCATGGTAGCGAGGAGGGTGGCACTACTTGTAGGTACTCAACCGAAAGATAGGGTCTTCAACCTTACTTCCTCGTCCAACATAACGTCTTCTGGAGCATCTACACTACACATCGTCGTGGCACGATCATTCTAGGCCGCCAGATAATATCATTCCTCCATATCACAGCATCACAACCATCAAAACCTTTATGCGTATCAATCGGAGTCTTAACATGGCGGCTATGTCCGACATCTCGTCCTTTCGCACGAAACCCATGCAGGTCATAGGGCTGATTTGTTATAGTATTCGAACTTTCCTCGGTGCATCCAATCATGAGCTCGTTCGCGACACTAAGAGACGCCTTCTGGTTCCTTAGTATGTTTCCTGGTGGAGAGCCGAGCCGAGTTGAGCTATGGAGGGCTGCCACGACACAATGCATGGTGTTGGTGGTGGGTTTGCTGCAACTTCATGCCGGAGGCCGGGAGCGAACGTCTAGCTCCTCCTCGACACACGCCACACGAGGGAACGTATTGATACAGTATAGTATAGAGTTTTTTTTTTGCTTTCTTCTCCTTTGCAAATGCGTGCCGTTCAAATTCAACTGCATTGTGCCTCCCGCAGTTTCCTTCTGCTCGTTACTCTAAGTTTGTCGTGACATCTTGCCAACCAGTTGGCTAAAACATGCACCATTCCCACGTGCAGAAAACCATATCTGCATCTTCTCCGTGGCACCACTCTCTCAATGGCTCCATACTTCAAGCTCTGCCGAAGCCCTCTTTCTAGTGGAAGACGACGTATTTAGCCAGTATCACACCGATCGTTGTACGCCGCCGATCTCGTCATGTGGCCTCCCTTTCGTATGCACCTGCAAGTGCCACCAATCTGGACATATCCTACAAGCCTGCTGTTGCAGACATATAGGGTGGTGTGTCTGCTGCATACTCTTGCCTTTTAAAAGGCCAGGTGCTGTTGTGCTTCAATCAAACGCCTTGAGAGGGAGTAAGAACACGTCAATACGCAGGCTCTATCTATCAGTCTATCTGTCTCCTACCTACACTGTTTGGTGGAAAGAGCAAACTTGTGCGGGATGAGCATCATGGTACGACAAGCAACAAGGGATAAGAGAGCCAGACCTTCGCCGCATAAGACCTGACAGAACTACTTGACGTTCAGAGACAATTTAATCTTCACCATGGACGAGGCTTCTACCTGTTGGTGGAAAGGCCATAGAGCTGGCCAGATCGCCGCTGCATTTTACCGGATAAAGCAGGACGTGCCTCGGGACTCCAAGGACAAAGCCGATCTCTCGAATATCATCAGAGTACTGTTCAAAATGGAGTCTCTGCTTAAAGACCTCTCCGACCTCATCAGAATATATCCTGGCCGAGTCTACCTCGTAAGTGGGTTTCTCAATGTTTTGATGCCCAGTCTTGAGAAAACCATGAAGGATATCTGGGATCATTTGGGCCATCGGCAACCAAACTTGGAGAAGAAGTGGAAGTTGATTGCGCACAACATGATGAGCTTGGAAATGGTCGGATCTAGAGGCTCTGTAGGGCCAAGTTTGCACACCAGGTTTATCAATTACGAGCGCTTTCTGTTACAACTGCAGAGATTGCTTAGCAAGTGAGCTTGATTCAGTGCTAATCGATTCGTAACCACTAACCAGGAACAGGCCGAAACTGCTCGAACCAAGCTGCCTTCGTAGCTCGCTAAGAGATCTTTTGAAACTGCGAGAGTATCAAAACCTTGATTGTATGTTAGTCTCGGCTTTTCCTTAAGCGTATTAGTGCTAGGAGCTTTTTCAGTGGCCTGAGACGATGTGTCGTTGCTTTTCCCTTTCCTTGCTTTGGAGTTTTGCGATATCGCATGGTGGTAGTCTCTTGTTATGTGTTCATTTAGTCGACTTGCTACGCCTTTATTCGCTTGCGTGCGGCTAACATGCCGCAGGGCGATATGAGATACCTTACGTCCCTGACCCATCTGAAGTGAAGGTTAGGCAAGTAACCGTAAGCCACCAAAGTAGTCAATCAAAGATGCTTGCACTGATCATTGTAGGATTATCACTGGGCTCAACGGATCTTCGACAACCGTGTCAAGAAAACAGACCTCATGACTAAATTGGATATGGATTCGCCGTTAGTATCCAACCTCTACTTCCCAGACTCTACTCTGTCATGCAATCCACGATCTCATACCATCTGACTAACACAACTAAGATCAGTATGCTACGACACATCTTCACTATCTTCCGCCCTCGAGGTCCCACCATCCTCCACCATCCTGCTCAAACTGAAATTTGATAAGAATGCTCTTTCCATCGTCATCTACCTGCCATTCAATCGCCCAAACTGCCCACGAATGCTCTGTCGCTGGACCGACGACGATGGCCATCCACGACATACATCTCGTGGCGTGTGGGAGCTCCGTATGCTGCGACGAGGGGGGAAGTTACGGCTGGAAAGCTACAACGATGTCAAGAAGAGACCAGAGCTGTGGTGTGTGCTGGGGTTCAAGTACTGGGAGAAGATGGTGCTGTTTCATGATACGTTTGTGGTGCTTAAGGCGACGTGTGAGAGGACGGAGTGGTGTGATCCCAACGAGCTGGTCCTGGGAGAAGAGACGAAGTTGTTCAAAGGGTATGATATCCCTGTGAGGAGGAGAGGGAGAGAGATCTGATGTTACGCAGCCGTATACTAGACGATGGCTATGAGCACTCGTTGAGTCTGTACCAAGACAAGGAGTGCGGTGCTATTCGTCTCTCAGCAACAATCACTCAAGGAGATCGTAAACTTTGCCCAGCTTGGACAGCCTTTAGTAAGCCAAGATGACCGCTATGTAACACCCTTCTTCCATTAACATATTCCTAGTACCACCCAAGGATATCAAAAAGCCGTTTGCAAAACGAATAACTGACTATCACGCTGTGTTGAGGACACTGGACATGAGTGTATATGCCGAGGCCAACCAGTACAGTCCAAAGAAGAACTTTACGACATCTGGGGCCCTTCGGCTTGAGTTTACTCATCCTTCTGGTAAGCACTACCTTGATATGTTTCAAATTGCGAGGCGGCTAGTTCTGAAGGATATTTGTAAAATCGAATAACAGCGGGACAATCGGGCAGCAACTGAAGACCATTGTGGCAAGAATTAGGCTCATAGCACGACCAAGAAGCGACGACGGTGGTCTACATAGAACTGCTTCAGGTGTTTTGGGAGCCAGGGGTGCTTTTACTGTCATAAAGTAAATGGTTACAATGCTAACGCTGCGTAGAAGCCGAAGACTTCATGATCGCATGGAGAGTACTCGTCGAGACACAAGAAGCAGAGTAAAGTCTCGGAAAGAATTGTTCATAATGATGATTGATATACGGTATCCCAAGACTGTAATGCCCTCTGTGCAGCTCGCCAATTGAATCCTCTTTTAACACCTAGCGTATCGAATTCCTCTCTTTCCCATCTCTTTGCGACCGACAGCTTCATCCGGCCACACCCAGCCTCGACTCCTCTTAGCCTCACGCTTCTCAGCCACCTGTGGTTCTGGGATCCAAGTATCTTTTGGGAGATGCTTGCGCCGAGTACCCTCAGCAGGTGCGCCAATGGTGGAGGCAAAAGATGGTTCATTTGGAAGTGGCACATCTTTAGCCAGGAGGTGCAAGTAGAACAAGGCCATCATGGCAGTCATCTTGCTCTCCATTTCATCAGCGCTGCTCTGTTCGACCTTATTCCCCTCTGCATCTGGTGGCATCTTTCTCGTTCTCGATCTCGCACATTCCACCAGCGGAATGGACTGCACCTCCAAGAAACCAAAGTTTGGCGTCGCATCAGATCCATTCCTGACGACAAGTAACTCAATCTCTGTCATGATGAATCCATATCTACAACCATAGTCACGCATTGCGCCGTGCAACCTAGCCAGACCACGGAGATATGACACCTTGCGATGATTACCCTCAACCCGCATCGAGCTGTTCCAACGATCAAAAGACAGGACAAGGCCCACGACGGGGCCGCTTGGACGATTGAAGACAATGGACGAAGTATCATCCGTATAATTGGATGCCAAATGTGGTTCATTTGCAGAGTGCGAAGAAGCAGGCACAGCCTTCATAACCAAGTGCTTGTCGCCCATGCATACCGCTAGCGCAGTGTTCAACTTCTCGGCGTAGAAAGACGTGTGAAAGTGGAGAAGTTCAGCTTCAGTCTCTGGTTGAGCGTTGCGTTGGGCTGAAGGTGCCAGCAGGTTGGACTCTGGAAGCGAGATGTTGAGCAGGTCTGAGAGGCCGGGTGTGCGGGCCATTGTTTCGGTGTTGAATGATGTCCATGGCCGAATTTGACGGGTGTCCCACCAGAAGTGCTTGGATCCAGGTTCTCTGAGTTGAATGTTCAGCTGGCGAACCAAGGATGGTGATGGGTTGGGTGCTGTGAGATACGACTGCAAGGTCGTCATTGGCTCGGTTGGTAAGGTTAATGATGCTGTGTCAAAGTCCAACGCCAGGTCCTCAGCACAAGTGAAATCTTCGTTGGTGAAATCATCAAAGGAGATGAAATTGCGCATGGGACTTGGCTGTCGTGGCGGGAAGGTCGTATAGGCAGGGACGAAAGTCTCAACCCCTGCCGATGACTCGATGTAGTGATGCATAGCACGATACGTGGGGTATCCGAATTTAACCACTGCATGGTCATCGACTCCTATGCTTGACACGCTAGAAGCACGACGAAAAGTGCTCAAGTTATCGAATTTCACATCACTGTCTCCGTAGATGGAGGCAGGGGGGGTCAGTGTTGATAAAGACCGGTTGCTTCCAGCTGTGGCGACCGGATAACGCCCTACCTCAGGTGTCGTGAAGGTTCTGGTGTGGCCAGGTCTCCAGCTACCTGAGTTACAAGTCTTTGCACGTTTAGCAGATGGAATCGGTGCTGGTGATGCATCGATCTGATCTTGATTGCGGATTTTGGGAAGGAGAAGCGGGCCATGGGAGCGGATGGGCGATCTGCGAGGTGTGATGACTTGAGCGAATGGAACCTCGAGAGATTCTCGAGGAAAGATGGGTGTCTCTGGACCTGGTGACTGGGAGTAAGACGAAGAGCGCGAATAGGCGGAGGCTGCCGGAGTGTGGCATGGCGCAGCAGGTAGGACGTATGAGGATGTGGCGTCAGCGAGAGCAAGCGCATAGGAGTACACTGGTGGCGTAGTAAGCCCGAAGGTCAAGTCGTAAGAGTCCCCAAAGGACATGTGCAAAGCCATCTTGGCGATTTCTTCCAGATGAAGTCTATTTGCATCTTTAGTCGCAGGACATGCATAAAAACCGGTTGGCACTTACAGCGAGATGGATTATGAAGACAGCGGAGGACTAAACACTGTGATTAAGGCTAGCTTAAGACCGGCTCAATATACTAGGCTTGAAGAACAAAAGAGATTCGTGACGAGGCCAGCTCTTCTACGTCGTTATGGTCTGAACCGAGGTCTATGTGAAAGATAGAAATCTAAATCTAAGATATGAGACCAACCGTGGGCATCTTGAAATACTTATCATTTTCCGGATCACTGCCAACCAGTCTTTTCTTGTACACAAGGATTCTATCTCTCTCAGCATCTGAAACACAACTAAGAGACCTGGACCGAGGTCCGATGATGCGCTTCTGTCCCATGCGTCTCTGGGCCTCCAGATTTTGGCCAGATGAATGGCTCTTCAGCAACCGCTCCTTCCAGCCCTCGGCTCACTACACTAGGAAATTGAGCACAAGCATAATCGCAGGGATCGGGATATACAGAAAGATCGAAAAATGACTCAACGACGATGCATGGGCAACGGTAACTACGAGCCAGCGCGCGATGCATCTTTCTCGAAAGCCGCTGCATGGCGTCAAGCTCACCGCGAAGCAGGGTTGTTCGTTCTTTAGTACGTGGCGCGCCTAGGGGTGGTCGTCGAGCTTGACGGGGCCGTCGGTGCTCAGAGCTCAAGCTAGCCAATTAACGCTCCGAAGCACCCTTGCATCGTGTCCAACACGCGCCGTTGCACACGCGAGCCGCCGACCTCACCTCGCGAGTTTTACTTGACACTGGAGAGTGCACAGCCGGCTTTTTCGCGCTCGGGGAGCTGTTGTGCATTTCTTTATGCTACGGAAAATGGCTCCTAAGGAGAGTATAGGGCTGGTGGCACGGTTATACGCGCTTAGATCGATAATTTGCTTATACTTTAACGAAAATTACGCGCTTCTTGACGCGAGACATAGTTGACTCTCGAGTCTCATTACCCGCTATCGCGACTGATAATCGGATCGTGGCGCGCCTGGCTTCGTGGTTGAAGAACGCCATGTGCGGGATCGCGGCTGTTTGGATACCGACGATGAGGTCTTTACGATTGGGTCACGATGATCGAATGAGAGAGTACAGCAAGAAGAGTTCTCGTTTCAGGTCTGAGTGACTCAGAAGCTAATGCGAGCACCACGTTCTGCAGATGAAGAATGGAGATTAAAAGCTCTAGATGATAATCTCATGCAGGTGATAAAAGAGCTACGATAGGAAGCAGGCAGGATAATGTTGAGGAGGTCGTGAACGACTGGAGACTTTGTTTACGCGTTGATCGTGTCATGTGCCTGTTGCTATGCTACGACTGGCAGAGATAGACCTCGCGCATCATTCGTCCCCGTTCTCACTGGATCAGACCACACTCTGCGAAGATTGATACTGACCCGGAGTCAACCGATGGCTCATTACTGGCAATTGGGGTTCAGGAAATCCGAGCTGGGAAGGGACATAGCTGCGGCGATAGGTCGTGGTTAAGGATTGAGGTTGCAAGTCGCCACTTTGAATGGACCGCAGATTTTTGCTACCTTGCAAATATCGCTCTCTTAATTCTTCTTCAGCTAATCGTGCGTCCTCGCCTCCCAAGACTAGACGAGAAGCTACTTCCAACAAGTTTAAACACCCCCCACTAACTTACCAAGCACATCCTTGAGGTCAGCATTTCTTCTCGTGTCCTCCAATTCAATCTGTAAGAACCTTCGACTCATCACTTCTGCTTCAGCCATCATCGCCTTTTCACCATCACCCATGCTCGCACAAGCAGCAACGAGATCATCGCCCTTACTAGCCAGTAGAATTAGCTCGTCTGCCCTTTCCACGATCGCGGGATCGATGCCATTCATTCCTGCACAGATCGTGCCAAAGCTGGCCATACTTCTCCCTGGCACGAAGTTGTACAGGTAAGTGACTTGATCGTCCAGCTGCTGCGCATCATCGACATGCACTTCCATATGTCCGAAGGCGAGATATGGTCTCTCTTGCAGGGCACCACATTCAAAGATCTCATGAAAGTGAGTGGCGCCTAACACCTTTGGACGGCCAGGACCCAGCGAAAGAAAATACTCGAAGATACCACAGGCGAGGCCGGCACCATCTGCGGCATTAGTGCCCTTACCGAACTCATCAATGATGACAAGACTGCGGTTAGTGGCCATACTTATGGCCAGGGCCACTTGTTGCAGGTCTATCATGAATGCACTCTGGGTACGAGATACGCTCTCTCTCGTGGCTATGCGAGTCAAAATCTTGTCTGTTAAGCCAATGGTTGCCTGCTCTGCAGGGATAAAACTTCCAATGTGAGCCATGTAGACAATGAGTGCGATCTGTTTCAGATATACACTCTTTCCCGAGTAGTTGGGTCCGGTCATGAGCAATAAGCTTGGTCCTTCGTAATCACCATATATACAATAATCCTCGCTTGTCGTGTTCGCATATGTTTCCGAGCCTGAGCCTCCGATCATGAGGGTTTTATTGGCGACGTACGAAGGCACAGTCAGCTCTTGGAGTGGATGCCTGCCACCAGCAATGTCGATAACATTCTTCGTCGTCATGCGTGGCGGAATAAGGTTGTACTTGCGCGCTCCCAAAGCCAATGCAACAAGACAGTCAAGTTCACCCAGAATGTCCGATGCATCCTTGAGAATAGTCTCGTGCTTAAGCACGTTCTCTGTTAGCTCGTGGATGATTTCGATCTCGCGATCTGCGCAAACTTAGCAGATATTACATTTTCGTGACCAAGTAGAGCTTACCACAGATCATGCCATACATATCTCCAAAATGACTATCAAGCTCCTTCATTTGACGATTTTTGTAGTAGCCCATGTCTTCAGTGCAAAACATCCTGTCCCATGACTCATCATTGGTTCCCTCCCCTTCATACTGACCCTTACCGGTCTTTGGATCAAGAACAACGACGGTTAAGAAGCCTAATTGTGGAAAGAATATGCAGCTCTTCACATACTGTGCCGCCCATTCTGGCAGTTCGGACACAAGTTTCGAGGCCACATCACTGAGGAAGTCTTCAAGGCCGCCGTAAGTGCGCTTTAGTGCATCCAGATCTGCATCGACACCCGGTAGTACGATCGTCCTATGCTGAATTTCTGAATCTGCAAAATCGACAGTTTGAGTTATGAGCCCACCCACATGTCTAAGTTCAGCTGGCTTCACTGCTGCTAGGAGCTGATAGACGTTAGCAAATTCTGGGAATAATTAAGGCCGTTTGGCATTACTACCTTTGCGACAATCGGCATCGAATCGTTGTCTGCCATTGTCTTGATACCATCCACTATTTGAAGTGTATAAAATGAGAACTGCTGAAGGCTGCCCCAAACACCCTGCTTGATAGCTCCCCCACCACCTGAAGGATTGCTGATGCCTTTTGCGAGATGGATCAAAACTGTTGTGATGTTCTTGATCTTCTTCAGGCCATCAACAGTGGCCTGAAACGACTCCGCATTGTCCGTCCTGAGAAGTGTTAGAATCGTTCTGTGGCGCTCTCTGATGAGATCGATATCGATAGAAGGTCTCAGGAAGGTCTGGCGAAGCTTCTGCTTCCCCTGTGGAGTGCGTGCCAACTGATGGAAGAGACCATAGACTGATAAGCTCTCCTTTGCGCCCGAACTGGATTTCGTGGGGCCTTGCATATGAGAGTTCGGATGAAATTCGTGTTGGAGAATTTGAAGAGAGTTTAGCGTGTCCGCATTAATAAACATCATGTCAGAAAGACTGAACATTTCGATGCTGTTGACCTTGAATGCAACGAGGCCTTCTTGATTTCCTGGCAGATATTCCACAGTGCGACGCCGAGAGAGGTAATTTAGAACAGCTCCAGCACATCCTATCTGGAATGTTGTTAGTTGCCATTTCATGTCCTCGGATACCGAATAAACTCACTGAAACATGACTCTCGAGGTCTATAGACCCTGCCATTCGGAGCAGCCTACCGTGATGGCCTTTGGTTTCTTGGTCCTCAAAGTCCTGGATGTGTGCCGCATCTCCCAAAAGTTCATCACCTGGCGTGCAAAAATTTATTTTGTGGTCTTCCTCAAAGCCAAAGCCTGGATCAAGGTTAACCAGTTTCCCTTTCGCCGCCTCATACTGAAATTCTGCGGACGGCCGGGATTCGAGGACGTAAGTGCCGAAAATAGCTTCTTTGTGAAAATTAGCACATCTATCGACTCAGACAAGCTGGTGGCGGAGCATACCTGGGTTATCGCCATTGCTGGCATCCTTGGACTCCTCCAATAAGTGCTTATCAAGCATTTCATCCGACTTGGTGCTGATAAGGATGACAGTCGGCGAGGTATGGAGCTTCAGGGTATCCACGATATCAAGGCCAGCGAGCTTGATATCCGCCATGAGAAAAAGCTTCTCCTCTCTCGCGATGTAGTAAGCACATCCTAAAGTTCCTCTTTCCTTCATGTCGATCGCCAGCACAATCTCATTCATAGCATCAGCATCCTCGCGCTCCCTGATCTCTTCTTCGGTTTCAAGATGCGGCGCTCCTTCGTGCAAGTGAGGAAATATGGAAGAACCGTGATGGGCCGAGCTTGGAAGACCCAAGGAAGCCCTCTCTTCTAGAATCGGTGTAGGTAAGCCTTGCGAGTATGGCGCAGCAGAAGTCCTGAGAACACTGCCTTGCCTGCTGAATGCCCTTTCCCTGCCGCGTGTACCGGCCATCGATGGCTGTGTCGTCTGGAAGCCAACAAAAGACGACAGTGCTGCTGAGCTGCTCTTCTTTCCTCTGCCATAGTATCTGCCCCGTCCGCGCCACGAGCCCCTCGACGATCCTGCTTCCGAGTTTGTCTTCCGACGCTTGTTATCCATGTCTGGGTCTCAGAGAGGGGTTCGAGGGATAGAGATATAAGGACGAGAGGTATAGGATTATTTGACGGAAACAGAGGGAAGAACGAGATATGTAGAAAAGCGTGGGATAGATACCAACTGCGAAAGTTCCGCACCTCGGCTTATGGAAACGGGTGGTAGCCTTGTGGCCACGAAGAGGAAGCTGCGAGTTGAGGAAGGAGCCACCAGGACATACTCTTCACCACAGGACGGCCAACAGAGTCAGAGTACGAGTAACAACTGCTCTGCTCAGACGAGAGCCATCTTCATTGAAGAAAGACAAAAATGATGAACCACTCACCAAGAACGTCTTGACATGCTTGTGCAGCAGCCTTCAGCAATAGATACAAGGGCAAACTGAGATGCGCTGCTGATTAATTTCTCAGTGTACAAATTCATATCGTTGGGTATTGATTTATTATGTCTGTAACCATCAGCTTCTAGGCCAAAGAGCCCAAGACACCGGCCACAATATCGTATAGCTTACACCTCTGTTTTCCTCCTCCGTCTCCGTATCATACAGCAGCCCGCATCTTAGGTATGCTCTTCTACTTCGACCCATCCACAGTCGTCAACGCACCGCCTTCTCTAACCCACTCGGCGAACTCCCTCTTCTGCCTTCTAATATCGACAAATCCCGGCCTCGACTCCAGAGCTCTGAAAGGATTGCCCACAAAGTCCCTTGCTATCTCCCCATCCGCATCCACGAACCCCTTCTCGCCTTCGCGCTCAATCTTCCCTGCCCAAACGCGCCATCTTATCGGCCTCAGCTCCGGTGTGCCGAGTACGAGGCCCACGATCGCAGTGAAGAGTGCAAGAATCGTCTCAACAGAGATGTCGATTGGTAGCGTAGATGCGGTTGCGGGAACGTCGTGGAGGGCGGTGGTGGTCGATTGGAGAGCGGAGTGTTCTTGCGCCGAGTAGCAACTGGACATACGTGTTAGCACGGCCTATTTGGCAAAATTGGGAGAGCAAAAGTACGTACGCATGGGCAAGGAACAAAAGGCCGAGGCCAGTCAATGTCTTGGAAAGCCAGGTCATATTTGCGGTTGGCAGTCTGAACTGTGTAAAAGGCTACGATGCACGTCAGTGAACACTCAGGTTACGATGCCCGTGGTTCCTGAATGCTTGGCGGTCCAGCTAAGCTACATGACAGGGACTTGGCGGGGCATCCAGCAGCGCTTCCTGCCATTACAATTTTCATTATTCACGGTTTCAGGAGGGGTACAATTTCGCGTCTCATGTGTCTTTGCTCAGTCATGGGTATTCAAATGTCGCTTAGAAATTTCAATTTTTCTATCGCTAGCTTAATCCATCATGTCATAAAGTTTCGTATGTCATCTTCTGACAATAAAGTAGCCTAGACTGCCAATGACATTTGTGACATGTATTCGTCACAATGCTAGGAAGGAGAGATCTAAAAGTCCTCATCTGCACGCTTACAACTTCTGCATGGCAACCTAGGTGACCGGTTAGCACCGGGTTTATCACGTCAAGAGGGAAATTTAAACTTACAATGTCGGTGGACTGGACGTAGTCCTCGAACTCAGCCAGCTGCTCCTGGAGATCATCAAGACCAACCTTGTCATCCTCAATGACCAAGTTGATCTGAAGCTTGCGGATACCGTATCCGATTGGGACAAGCTTGGAGGCACCCCAGACGAGACCATCCTTCTCAACGGAGCGGACAGAGGTCTCAAGGGCAGCCATGTCGGTCTCATCGTCCCATGGCTTGACATCCATGGTGACAACGGACTTGGCAGCTGGCTTGACTTTACCCTCCTTCTTCTTGCGGTACTCCTCGATGCGCTCCTCACGGATACGGGCAGCCTCGGCATCCTCCTCCTCGTCGTCAGATCCGAAAAGATCAACATCCTCCTCCTCCTCCTCCTCGGCGGCTGGGGCCTTGGCTGGGTTCAAAGTAACCTCAGAGACCTCTGGGCCGTAAGCAGTGTATGGCTTGGCGGCATCACCCCCGAGGTTGGCGAACTCCTCAGAGTAAGAGGCGATGTGCTTGTACCATCTGGCAGCGTTTGGGTACTTGGCGGCATCTGGGTCACCGGATAGAGCCTTGAAGGTGACAACATCAGCCTGGGATGGAGCGTATCTATTGCTTCGTCAGTCGTGTTCGCGTGGATACGAAAGCTGGTTGCGAAAGCTAGCGTCGAGGATTTCAATCAGAGCTGCACAAGTGCTTGGTTTTGTCGCCATAACGGGGTTCTTGAGGCCCCTCAGTAACACGGACCAATGTCGTTCTTCATGTAGAAAATGTCGTGAGGGCTGTGTCGTTCGACGCCATTCGCTTTCTCGCCGCAATCATGGCTTCAGAGAGATGAAGGTAGAGAGCCAAACATACCCAACAATGTAGGAGCGGGTGGTGAGGTAGTTGTTGAGGACTACAATAGATGTTAGCGACAAATTCTGCAAAGAGGGGTGCAATGGTTCTCGGGAACTCTCTCAAGCGCGCCAACGAGCTGGGTGCGGACATACTGGTGAGGCCGGCCTCGGAGACAAGATCGATGAAACCCATTTTGAGAGATTTAATTAGTTGAAATTAAATGTGGTTGTGAGAGTGAGCTTGCTGAAGTTTCGTGGTGTTTTCGGGGTCGAGTTTTGATGGCGGGGGTGTTGTTCTTTTCAAAACATTCTGTGGGGTCCCAACCGAGTTTGGCCTAGCGCAGGCCAACCATGCCGCTATGGCAGATTCAGCCAAGCAGCGGCCCTCACTCTCATGACCAACTCAGTGCCAGCAGCACGACGCACCGTGACAGCAACCAAGTGCGAAAGGAAAATTTTGAGATCGCATTTTATACCATTTTCCTAATTGGTATAATCGCTAATAATACTACAAGATAAATACAATCTACATCCCTATACTGTTCCGTCATCATACTCATGCTTCGGCTTCTCCTGGTTCCACCACCACTTCAAGGTGTTCGCTATCACCTGAATGTGTCACCACGGCAGTATTCCCCTTGTGTAGCTCCCGTCTTATAATAAGGTCTGCCAACTGATTTCCAACCTCTTTAGAGATCAATCTGTTCAGTGGTCTTGCGCCATATCGAGGATCGTAACCACGGTCTGCCAGCCATTTCTTGGCATCGTCGCTAACCTCCAACTTGATCCTCCTGTCATCCAAACGTGTCTGGAGCTCCTTTAGACGAATATCCACTATGTCTCTCAGAGCCTCGTGTGAAAGCCTCTTGAAAATGATGAACTCGTCGATACGATTCAAAAACTCCGGTGGATAATGAGCTCCGACCACGTCCATCACCGCCTTTCTGACATTAGGATCGATCTGGCCTTCATCGCTCTCACTGTACGGATGGTCTAAATTGGCGCCAACGAGGATATCCGCTCCGAGGTTACTGGTAAGAATGATTAAAGTGTTTCTGAAGTCGACTTTGTGACCCTGGGCGTCAGTTAGGAACCCCTCGTCAAGTACCTGCAATAGCAGGGCGGAAATATCTTTGTGGGCCTTCTCAAATTCGTCGAATAGCAGTACAGCATATGGCTTGCGTCTAACAGCCTCGGTTAACTGGCCAGCATCATCATAACCGACATATCCGGCCGGTGAACCGATTAGCCTTGAAATGGTGTGCTTCTCCTGGAACTCGCTCATATCGAAGCGCACAACTGCTTGCTCTGTCGAGAAGAGGAAGTTGGCTATCGTCTTGGCAAGCTCCGTCTTTCCGACACCAGTAGGTCCCAAGAAGAAGAACGACGCGATAGGGCAGTTTTCGCTAGTCAGGCCAGCGCGTTGCGTGCGAACAGCGTTGGCTACAGAATGTAATGCCTCGTCCTGGCCACGGACAGATTGACGAAGGGTATCTTCCATATGGACAAGCTTCTCGGCGTGGCCAGAAGTCAACTTATTGACAGGAATTCCGGTGGTGCGAGACACAACCATGGCAATGTCGTCAGCGGTAACGGCATCGTGGATGAGGTGGCTGCCGTCGGTAGAGCCAGGTACCTGGTCTCCATCCTTTGGCAATTTTGCTTCCAAGTCGGGAATGATAGAGTACCTAAGCTCTCCGGCTCGTCCATAGTTGTTCATTCTCTGGGCCTGCTCAAGCTCTGTCCTAGCCTCTTCGAGGTCTGATTTGATTTTCTTGATGGCTTCGAGATCGCCTCTCTCCTTCTCCCACTTCTCATTAAGCACTCCAACTTCTTCCTGCAAGGCCTCTAGGCTACTCTCAAGCTTCACCCGACGCTCCTTGCTAGCAATATCTGTCTCCTTTCTCAGACTTTCGAGCTCAATCTGAATCGTCATAATCTTCTGGTCGAGCGTAAGAATGGCTTCCGGCTTGCTTTCCTGCTCCAGGCGCAATGCACTGGCGGCTTCATCCATCAGATCAATAGCACTGTCCGGCAAGAAGCGCTCTGTGATGTATCGATTTGCCAATGATGCAGCAGCGACCAAGGCGCCGTCCAAAATGCGAACACCATGGTGAATTTCGTATCGCTCCTTGATACCTCGAATCATGCTTATGGAGTCCTGAACGCTGGGCTCATTCACTAAAATTGGCTGAAATCGTCTCGCAAGTGCGACATCTTTTTCGATCAACCTGTATTCATTTATCGTGGTAGCGCCACAACACTGAAGTTCGCCACGGGAGAGTGCCGGTTTTAAGAGATTGGAAGCATCTATGCTGCCTTCGGCCTTACCCAACCCCAGCAAAGCATGCAGTTCGTCCACAAACAGGATCACTTGCCCTTGGGCTTCCTCAACTTCTTTGAGCACTTTCTTCAATCTTTCCTCGAAATCTCCACGAAATTTGGCGCCCGCGATGAGCATGCCGAGGTCGAGGCTCACCACTCGTTTCTCTTTCATAGAGTTCGGCACATCGCCACTGATTATTCTCTGTGCCAAACCCTCCAGTATAGCTGTCTTTCCCGTTCCTGCTTTTCCGATGAGAACCGGATTGTTCTTCGTCCTGCGCGAGAGTACTTGAATTGTCCTCTGAATCTCTGCGTCTCTACCGATGACGGGGTCCAACTTTCCATCTTTAGCTTTCGCTGTCAAGTCGACGCCATATTCTTCCAGAGCTGGCTTTGCATCGTCAGGGCTCATGTCCATCCGATGCGTGCCTCCGGGTGGACGTGGTCGGCCTCCATTGGCATAGTTCCGGATTGGAGCAGTTGGTAGGAGTTTCGACGGATGTGAGAGATATTTTGTTGCTGAAGGTGATGTGGTTCGTAATGCTTGTATAGCTCGCCGCGATGTAGCTATGCTCAGTGTGCGAGCAACTGATAGCTTCGCCGGGACAACGCGTCCGGTAGGTGTATAGAATCGTGATAACATGGTCTTTGGTTTTTTCATGGAGTTGCGAAACACTGACACTCAAGCACAGCTTTAAATCAAGACATGAGGGATATAACTTAGCTTTCAGATGGCTGTCTGTCTGTCAAGCGGCGCGTCATGGACGTTCATGTAAGCTCTCGAACTTTCGAGGTGGCCGAGGCTGCCAAATACTTTCAGCCTTGCTGCCGAGCTCCCACCCGGTCAGGTTACAGTCTAGCTCATCTTGGCTCTGTCGGAGCTTCGTGCGCCGAAGAACGAGTTTGGATTGACGTGCCTTACCATAACAGTAAATCGTTTAGAATCAACTTTTAAAGACCAAAAACTGGTCAGCACTACGACGATATAACACAGGAAAAGTCTTGCTGCTTTATGGCGTGCAGAGTGGTGAGGTGGCAGTTTTGATAGCGAAATGCCCGGAAGTGGCAGTTTTGAAATTCCTCGAAGGCATAAAAGCACAAATATCAAAGCAGCGTCAGCTTCGGTAAATGAGAGAATTTCTTTTTAGTTCTCATCTAAATCGACTGCCAAAATGTGTCTAGTTTCTACTTGGCCTTGTGTTGAATGATCCCGACCAAGTGAACGCCTTTACGCTAATGTGCAAATACCTTTTCCCCCATATCCTTTTGTATGACTCGTAATTCGTGTTGAACATATCCCAACCAATGGTATAAAACTAAAGAATTAATAGCGGTATGCCTCAGGCTTATATGGTCCCGTGATCTCAAGGCCGAGATACTCAGCCTGCACTGGAGTGAGCTTGGAGAGCTCGGCGTTGACGTGGGACAAGTGAAGCTTAGCAACCTCCTCGTCGAGGATCTTTGGAAGAACGTAGACACCGACATCGAGCTTCTGGGTCTTGCCGAACTCAACGTACTTCTTTCCGAAAGCAGTGTCGTTGCACTTGAACAACATAATCTGGGCAAGGACCTGGTTGGTGAAGGAGCAGGACATGACGAAGGAGGAGTGTCCGGTAGCACAGCCAAGGTTGACAAGGCGACCCTCAGCGAGGAGGATGACGTGGCGGCCGTTCTTCATGAGGAAACGGTCGACCTGTGGCTTGATGTTCTGGACGGACTCGGCGTTGGCCTTCAACCAGGCGACATCGATCTCAATATCGAAGTGACCGATGTTGCAAACGATGGCGTCGTTTGGCATCTGCTCGAAGTGCTCACCGACAAGGATATCACGGCATCCGGTGGTGGTAACGAAGATCTGACCCTGGGAAGCGGCCTTCTCCATTGGCATAACCTGGAAGCCAGAGACGGCGGCCTGGAGAGCGTTGATTGGGTCAATCTCAGTGACGATGACACGGGCACCCATGGAGTGGAGAGCCATGGCGCATCCTTTTCCGACATCACCGAAACCGGCGACGACGGCGACTTTACCAGCGATCATGACATCGGTGGCACGCTTGATACCATCGACGAGGGACTCGCGGCAACCGTAAAGGTTGTCAAACTTGGACTTGGTGACAGAGTCGTTGACGTTGATGGATGGAACAAGGAGCTTGCCCTCCTTGAGCATCTTGTAGAGGTGGTGTACGCCGGTGGTGGTCTCCTCGGAAACACCGTAACAGTCCTTGAGCATCTCTGGGTACTTCTTGTGGACGAGAGCGGTCAAGTCACCACCATCATCGAGGATGATGTTGAGGGACTTGTTGTCCTTGAAAGCAACCAACTGCTGCTCCAAGCACCACTCGTACTCCTCCTCGGTCTCACCCTTCCAGGCGAAAACTGGGACACCGGCAGCGGCGATGGCAGCCGCGGCGTGGTCCTGGGTGGAGAAGATGTTGCAGGAAGACCAGGTAACCTCAGCGCCGAGGTAGGTGAGGGTCTCGATGAGGACTGCGGTCTGGATGGTCATGTGGAGACATCCGGCAATGCGCGCACCTGAGTTCTGGATTAGCCGTGCTCCTGCAATGGGTCTGAATTGGACTCATTTGCTTACCCTTGAGTGGCTGGTCCTCAGCGTACTTGGCACGGGTGGCCATGAGACCTGGCATCTCATTCTGAACAACATATTAGCTGTTGAATCGGAGGAACGCAACGTGGTGAAGATTTACCTCAGCAAGCTCGATCTCCTTGCGGCCGAAGGCGGCGAGGGACAAGTCAGCGACCTTAAATTTAGCGGCTGGGGCTCCCGACATTGTAGTATTTTTTGGGGGGGAGTTGAGAAGTGAGATTATGTATGGAGTGGTTGTGAAAGGAAGATGGTTGAGGGGAACTCGGACTTTGTTAATGGAGGGGAGAATTTAGCGCCCCACCACCATTTAGCGTTAGCGAGAGAATTGCTGGAGTTGGCCGGGGCAACCCCTGATCTTGCGTTCGCCCAGGCGGTGTGCGCCCTGATGAGGGGTACTGTAACCTTCAGAAGAACAAGAAAACTGATGAAATACGGCATTGAGACCACATTTCTTGAAAGTTAAGGTATGGTAGATTCGAATACACCATATAGAGCATTGACACGTTCTTTGATTGGTATACGCCAGGCACAATTTGGAAGCCAATCGACATTGCAGTCCCGCCAGCTTCTTGAGAACCCCCCCAATGTGTCATTCTATCCATTGTGGGGAAGAGCCCCGAGCCCCACGTGTGGTCTTTGTGCTTGAAGCCATTAAAAGGAGGGTACAGTCCCGTGTACGTGTTGTCTGGAGAACTTCGTTAGATCCAGAAAACCCCGCGAGGCAACCGATTAGCAAGCAAGGAGCTTATCATATTCTTCTTCATTCAATTGTACAGGTGCTGGCACCATTAAAACTCGCTGACATGGCACCTTGACAAAGCTCTTATGGCTGTTAACCAACTATTACTGTTGAGGTTTTAGTGAAATCACCAAGAGGGTGTAGTCAAATGATTTTGGATAAAGTCTTTCAGTTCACAAGTCAGAATTGGTTTACTTGTCGTCGTCCTCTCTGGTAACTGGTTGACATGTTGATTACTCGACTACCAGCTGTGCACGACGGTCGAGAGACGCAGCGGATGGTGGCTTGACATTCAGCTACACCCATGGTACTCTTGGTGGTTCAAAGGCTGGGTGTACACGACGACCATAGAAAGCGCAAGCCTGCAGCATCACCTCTTTACCAAAATAATTGTCCCGATGTACTGAAGCAGAGCTACTTTTTATCTAATTCATTCGTCTTTTGTGGCAGTACAGAGCGGATACTATATACGCTCATCTATGCCTTGTAAACGCCTTTTCCATGCAAACCAAACGAGCAAATCATGAGCTCATTGCCAATCCTTTCCCATCAATCATAATAAGCACTCGTATCGCTCAGTTTGACTCTCCTGGAAGCAGGGTATCTTTAGAAAGGAACATCTTCGCGGAAATGGTAGCAGTGAAGTTGTCGACAGTGCGTCCGTACTGCTCGACCTGGCGAGCCAAAAGCATCGACTCGAGGCGGGATGGCTCAGTTGGAAGCTTGAAGAGGGTCTTCCAGTCATCCTCTGGCAGAGGAGCCTGGCCGGCAGCGACTCTTCCGACGTTTTCGGCCTTTCTCTTTGTCTGCCATGCGGTGACCTTGACCTGCTCACGGGCCAATTGTCTCTGGTAATACCTGGAAATGTTAGCTTGAAAGTCACATATACGATAGACAATAAGTTACGCACTGGAAGTTGTTGAGCTCGGTGTAATGGCTCTCAACGGCGTCCAGAAGGAGGTCGCACGACTTCTCCAAGAATGGGTCGATAGACATATCGAGAGAGGTCTCGTAAGATGGGTATAGTGGGGTCTCTGGGGCGTTCTGGGTCAGGTCTGCGAGGCTGCGTGGGAACTCGAGCTCAGCAACTGGCTTGGCTGGAAGCTGGTGCAAGAAGGAGGTCATGAGGTGGGAGTTGTGAACGGTGAGTGAGAGCTCAACAAGGATGTCCTTGTAAGAGAGTTTGGACTTTTGCAGGCTATAGAAGGTCAGCATTTCGTTCTGGTATTTGACTTCCTCGTGGAACGCACTTCTCGGTGGTGAACTTGGCAATGCCGTCCTTGTATGCTGCCATGAAAGTTGGGGAGAGTCTGAAAGCGCGCAGACTCATGGCGCCTTGTGCGCTTCTAGAGACGTCGTGTACCAAGCAAACAGTGCGCTCGTTGACCTCCTTCTGGTAATGGTACTGGTTCTCGATAAGGCTCATGTTGATGAAGTTACCCATGTTTGCACTGGTGTACCATCCGACATTGTTCGCATCCACGTTGACCTCGCGGAGCTTGTTGATCATCTCGTTCTGATAGGCAGTGTTGGACTTGGCGCGTGGTGCAGCGGCGGCAAGGTTAGAGGCTGAGTTATCGTTTTGGTGGGTGTTGTCGGACTGTACGACCTCGGCGGTTGGGAATGGGAAGCAGTTGGTGACCTCAAGGGTGCTGCTCTTGTCCATACCAACGATGGATCCAGTGGCGGTGGTTGGAAAGACAGAAGTGCAGTGCTTAACAATCTTCATGACAACCTATATCCTCCTGTCAGTCGTGATCTAGCCGTTCTCCTGCTTGGATGCCCATACCAGAGACTCCACCTGAACGGCGGTGAGGGCGACCTCCTTTGGGATAGCGTCGGCCATTTTGGATATTTGTCTTTCGAAGAGGGTTCGTTTCGAAAATGGGTGGATGAGGCGACGAGTAGAAAGTCGAAGGAGTTGCTAGGGGTCGTCGGCGCAAGTCAAGTCGTCGTCGTCCTGACACTTTTCCGGTGCGTTTTGCGAAGTCTTGGCATTCCAAAATCCACCCTAGTATTGTTAACCCCACAGCCCCGACTTCAGCCTTGCCTTCCGTCATCCACCTTTCAAGATGCCACAACATATTGCCATAAAAAGTGTAATTAATTCCATACAGCTCAAAAAATATAGCAATGCTGAGACAAGAAATGTCTACTATTCCCCACAAGGCCGTACGTTGCTCGCCGGCGAAGCACGCCAGATTTGCCTTCTACTTGGCACACCATGGTCTCCTTCCAAGAAGTATACAAAATTCAGAGCCTATGTGGATAATCAGTTGACAACTGGTGCTAATATTAGTCTGACCGTGTTGCGTCCACCACACGAGCGTACATTGGTGGGACAGCCCAAAGTCGGATGCGGAGGTGATGGGACGGTTCTACTGAATTTGTTACAAAGGTTATCTCAAAACCACCAACCGATTAACATCGCCCGCGACGCCCGCCAAAGACTCGCTCTGCCCAAGGACCGACGCGTGATGGCAGGCTTGTTTTCGTCCCCGTTAACCGGTTGCTTGTGGACGGTGTCATTTGCGCGAAGTGTCACATCATTTCTGCACTCGAGCGTGCCATTCCGCGTAGTTTTGTAAAATTGGTTAGCGGTTTTCGGAATATCAGAAGCACTACTATTCTTGTCCTTCAGCTCTAAGGTATCAGTCTATTTTCTAGTATCACTTTCTTTCTATGTCTTTCGCGAATGTCATGCATGTGTTGTTCATAGCGGTCTTCGATCTCTCTCACAATCCTCAATCTCTTAATCTCTTAATCTTCTGCTCCATCCTCAGAATCAAAACCAACTGGTTCTATACCCATTCAATGTAGTGCTCTCTGGGCATGTCTGCCTGAGCTGAAAACTACAGAACAGCTGGTAGCGACCCAGAGATGATTGTACCTGTTCCGTCGATTCGATATCGATTCTAAAACCACCGAGGTGTGCCTCGTATGCTGGATGGTGCCACGACCGACGCTAAACCCGTGGGGGGCCGCCTTCTTCAAAATGAGAAGTGCTACCATGGTCTGTCGAGTCTTTGGAATAGCCAGTCGCATATGATGGCATGACTCCTCCTATCCTCCTCCTTTGCGACGGCCGACCGGCTTCTGTATCGGATTTACACGCTCTCAGAGGCAGGCATAGCTAGAAAGGGGTGAGCTTCACATCGATTTGTGCGGGCTCAATTTTCACCTAGGTAAGGGGTCTGCAGGGCAGGTTACTAAATTGGTGCATTACAGTCTCATATGCTGGCGTGCTCGCTGGCGGTGCGCCGATCTCCGAGGTACATGCGAAGACTTTCGTAGATGCCGAGATACAGACCGCTACCGAAAGCTGTCCAGACTGACCTCAACTGTGCCCCTCTAAACAGTCCCCTGACACCGCTCTCAGCCAGCACTTGCCGTGCAACGGCGATACCACCGCTCTTCTTGGCCACTTTCTTGATGGAGTTCGTGAGTCCAGCCATCTGCTGCTTCTCAATATCTGGCGCTTGATGTGATGCCGAAAGCATCATGTGCGTCTTGACCACGTCGACCGGCGTTGTTATGACGGCAGCTAAAGAACCTGCGGCGCCTGCACTGATAGCTGTCGCTGTAGCTACCTCGAGCAAAGATCCAGATGCTTTACCTTTGTGCTGCCGACTATCCAGGATCGTTTTTTTCATATACTCGTAAAGAGGAAATTGTATAGCTGTGAATGGAAGGTTTCGGGCTGCTAATGCGCTATAGCCTCTAAATAGTTGAGATGGCTTGGAGAAAGTTTTAAGAGTCTGAAATGTCGGAGAGTCCTTAAGTTTTAGAGGAGTATGCTTGGCAGGTCCGTCTAGCTTCTGCACCACTATAGTCTTGTTAGTTCATGTTGTACAATGAAGCAGGAATAAGATTACTTTGGCTGTTTTGCTTAATAACTTCTGCAGGGGTTATTATGACACATGCTGCGAGCTCAGCTATCGAGGAAGCTGCGCCGTTAATGATATATTGTGGCACTAGCGGGCTTGAGGCACCAGTGAGAGTAGGATTCACTTTCTTAAATAGAGACCGCAAGGCCTCATATGTAGTGAAGAATAATCCAGCTGCCAATTAGTTAGCTCAATTGAAGCAGTGAACATATCTACTCACAAGACGGTATAGTCACCAGAATGATACTTCCGACGCCTTGGTAAAGCCCTCTGAAGAGTTTCGCCCTGTTTATGGCATTCGTGGCAGGGTCGTAGTACAATCTCTTGTAATCGCGACTCTGATATCTCGTTTTCAAAGTGTCTAGTGGGTAGATAAGTAGGTCAACAGAAAATGCAGCGAAACCTCCAGCCACAAGCAGCTCAGTGTTGGTGTTTCCCACCATCTTTCAACAGGCCACCGAATTAATTGTCGGAAACTTTATATCTGGAAAGTAATTCACAATTCGTGAAGCATGCCAAAGCTTTAGTTGACTGGCTTCTTATCCAGAGCTTCGGAAAAACGGAAGATTGGTAGAAGTTTACACGAAGCCCAGAACTGAAAGGAGACACCTTGGCAGACACCGTCATGGCTGCTTCTTATCGTGCGCTTAGATAACGACCTCGGAATTTGGACAGCCTTCACTCTTTAGAACTCGCCGACATCTTCGCAAATACAGTACCGTCTAAGTAATATTTACAATCTGGCAAAGTTACTCTGGTCAGAGCCATCACATACGCCCGGCTCAACCAGCACAGGCAAGACATCAGAGCCGACGATGACAACCGCCTCGAGTCTCCCTTCACATCTCACGCCACATTTCTGCTTCTCTACAGTCGCACTAAGAGGTATGTAGATCTTTAGTCGTGCGCATGGCTTGAAATCAGTCAGCAAGCACCCCCTAACAGCTAACGCAGATTTCCTCCGTATTTCTCGTGGCTCGATAGACGACTCCATTACCCAGAATCTTAATGCGCTCGTAACACCAGCAGCTTCGCCATTCGACGCATCTATCACCTCAGAGCGCACCTACCGCGGCGATCGTAAGATCCCAGCCGATGCATGTACCACATTTAAGTCGAAAGTTCTCTTTCCAAGCTGGAAAGCAAGAACCGATGTCCTGCTCTACTGCGCCAGTGTAGCTATGTCTCCAGACCCGGATGACCCGGACATGGTGGCGAGACAGCTCGAGAACGAGAAGGATAAGCAAAGGGTGATTGATGATAGATTGGACCCGTACAGCTCGAGGTTTGAGCCAAGGGAAAGTAGGACGGAAAAGCTGGCGAGAGTGATTAGAATGGAGCAGGGTGTGGAGATGATTGTCAGGGCAAGGACTTTGGATGTGGTCGAGCAGCGTTGTGGTGATACGTTGAGCAGAGGCGCCCAGTGGGAGAACGCCTTTAGGGAGTGGGAGGCTGGACTCAAGAAGGAGCAACAGGCATGAGAGGCAGCAAAAAGACGGAAGTGCTATATTGTACAAATACCAGTACGCATACATAGGAGTTCAGGAAAGTAACTATGCCCACTTCATACGGTCCTTGAAAAATGAAGTCTCCCTTATGCATATCAACACAAAAATATACTGATAAGGGGCTCGACTAATCGCTTAGCTGTCCTGGGTATTTGAAGACGTCCAAGGTAGTTTGTGGTAGCACGAGGAAAATCTCAAGGTACGAGGTGAATCATTTTCATCGGCCCATTCACTAAGGCCAGCTGCACAGAGCGGACCGCGTTTCTGTTGGTTGCTGCTAGATATGATGCCATGCAACCATGCCTCGGCGGATCAGGCGTGCTTCTGGGACGAACCACATAGATAATTCCAGGAGATGGGCAAAGAGGTATGACGTGTACGCACTTCTACACAGCATGGGTTTCGAGCGCCACATCCTTTTCAACTAGTTGGGAATCGATAGTATATATATGATAAACCTTCCGATGTTTAAGAACATGGAATCAGTGTAAACAGCTTTGTTGGCTTCGGTGTTCTCTTCTTTAAGCAACCGCTGGGCAAATTGTAATGAGGGTAATGGGAAACTTCCTTGTGTCTTTCGTTGGATAGCTGCAACTAGCTCTCTGAGCGTCATCTTTCTACGCTCCAGACAACGAACTGGCAGATGGTAGTATGTGTGTAAAATACTTTTCCGGGTGCAGTTTTGGTGGCCGCATTCCAGGGGTCGGTTCGTCAAGTACAATTACCATTGCGGCGCCATCCAGGTCCAGGGGTAAGAACAACACTCATCGTGCTAGGTTCGGTACTGCAGGTATCAAGGTGAATATCTACAGCAACATTTAGCATTAACAGTCCTATGCCTCAGGCTACTCGTGTTAGTTCCACTTTAACAGGGCCGCGGCTGACATTTGCAGCTCCAAGATGGCGGTGAAGTATGCATAATGATAATTTGTCGTAGTGCAACTACCTTTACCCATATCATGCTTGAAACTCACACTAGCTATGATCGGAAGTTTGAGACGTCTTTCGAGGTTTCGAACTCGGTCCTTGAAAAGTCTCAACAATGCACGAGATGATCGTTGGCCCATGATATCTCTTTGGAAATTTTCAAAAACAATACTCGGTTATTATACCACTTCATAATTTCGTTCTAGTGCAGAATCCATTACCGAGTGAACTACCAAACAAAGTCTCACCCCTCACCCACCGATTGCTTTTATACCATGCAGAATCCGATGAACACCACAACAGGCGGATTGAGAAAAATGACCAAAACGCAAGCATTACAGAAGAGCTTACAGCCGACGATGCACCGAAGACATATCCACGCACCCAACAGCACATGAATCTGGAAGCCTAGCGGCCTCATCATCGTAAAACTAACCACCCCTTGCGCCTCTCATGGAATTTCGAAACCGCTGAAGTGGCATGAAACCGGGGTGTTGGAGGAGTGGAGCGTTTGTCGTAGATGTCTTATGCAACTGAGATAAACAAATTGAGGTTGGAAAAGATGGAATATGCTACATTTCGCTAGTTGTGGCCAGCCTTGCGGAGAGAGTTGCTGAGCCACTCGAGGCCCTCGTAAAGTCCATCTCCGGAAGTAGCGCAAGTGGACTGGATGTACTGTTTCGCAGGGTTAGTTACATGCCAATCAGAACGCCTTTGGCTAAACATACCCATGCGCGCTGTCTCAAGCTGTGCAGACCAAGCTTGTCGGTAATCTCGGCGGCGTTCATTGCATTCTAGATAATATTGTCAGTGATCACTCTAGGCGGTGCTTGGCGAAGGTAACTGACTGGCAAATCCTGCTTGTTGGCGAAGACCAACAGAAGAGCATCTCTAAGCTCGTCCTCGTTCAACATGCGCTGGAGCTCCAGGCGGGCCTCACCAACACGGTCGCGATCGTTGGAATCGACAACGAAGATGATACCCTGGGTGTTCTGGAAGTAATGTCTCCACAATGGTCTGATCTTGTCCTGTCCTCCGACATCCCACACGGTGAACTGGATGTTCTTATACTCGACGGTCTCGACGTTGAATCCTGAGCTCCGGGTCAGTTTGTTGTACTTTGGCCCGAGCGCTTCACAAACGGATCATATGGCGACATACCGATAGTTGGGATGGTGGTGACGATCTCACCAAGCTTGAGCTTGTAAAGAATGGTAGTCTTTCCGGCGGCATCAAGACCAACCATCAAAATCCTCATCTCCTTCTTTCCCCAAAGCTTATCGAACATTTTGGAGAATGTGAGACCCATGTTTGCGGTATTGAAGGTAGATGATATGTGAAGAGCGGTCGAGCGTTGGTATCTAAGAATGGCGGTATCAGTCAGCAAAGAGATCGACTTATATCGCACGAATGAATGTTGTTGTGAGTATGTAGTGGTGACTTTGGCTCTGGTGGAGAACTTCTTTGAGCAGCGGAGATGGGTCGAGGAAGACCATGTGTCAATAGGCTGGCAGTGCGGACCTCTGCGCTTTCGGCTGACGTTGCCACAACCCGGCGAGCTACGAGCTCGGATACGTGTCGTGAGGCAATGAGAGCAGACGCTGTGAAATAAGTGTACTTACAACGCGATGTAGTGATGACGACGGAGTCGTTTTGGGGAAGTTGTGGTAAGGGTGAGATGTTCGTAGCTAGTCGACAGATAAGGTGGAGGTCGAGAGTGGACAGGTCGTCTCCGTGGGAATTCTCACTGGGCTGGAGGCACGCTAAGCCACATTCAGCCTCATCAAAGTCCAAAAAGCCCCTAGCTGTCAGTGAACGCCATCCACCGAGACCACCGCGACAAGGAACGTCAGAAACCACGATTAAGAACAACTCAAACCTGGCAATTGCCAACACACCACATCTTTGGAGTTTCAATTCACAGTCGCGGAGCTTCAGTCTATCCAACCATGCGCTTCTCGTCCGTCTTCGCCATCGGCACTTTTGTCGCCGGCGCGCTCGCCCACAACATCCAGCTCAAGGCGCATAGCCGCGAGTGTTTCCACGAGCAGCTGCATAAAGATGATAAAATGACCGTCACCTTCCAAGTCGGTGACAGAGAGTTCCAACAGGCCGGCAACCTTGACGTCGATTTTTGGGTACGAATTTACAGCAGTTTCCAAGATTGAGGCCACGTCTAATCATGCACAGATCAACAACCCAGTCGGCGGACTCGAGGCAAACGACAAGAGTGTGTCAACCGGAGACCACTCCTTCGTCGCAAAGTACGATGGCAAATACACATACTGCTTCAGCAACGAGAAATGGTCCGCCAACACCAAGGAAGTTTCATTCAATGTCCGCGGCATCGTCTATGTACCAGAATCCGAGGCACCAGCGGATCCATTAGAGCTTGAGGGTATGTCGCAGATGCTCTGCATGGAGAGAAGGTGGCAATAGCTAATTTGATGCTGTAGTTCGTGCTCTCTCCGAGCTTCTTGCACAGGTTAAGGACGAACAGTCCTACATCGTTCTCCGTGAGCGCGTCCACCGTAACACGGCCGAGTCCACCAACGAGCGTGTCAAGTGGTGGAGCATATTCCAGATGGGTGTCCTGGTCAGCCAATGTATCTTCCAGGTCTGGTGGTTGAAGCGCTTTTTTGAGGTAAGTCAAAAACAGCGCTGGTGTGGAGTCTTCAGTAACTGATACAATTATGATACAGGTCAAGCGTGTCGTTTAAGGAGTTGATAAGGCGGATTCCTATTTTGTTCTATGGCGCGATTCGTAGAAGGCGTTCAGTCTGCATAGCGGAGTGGATTTGTGAAAATGAGATTATGGGACGGCCTCTTAGAAGACTATTTCACGAAGACGGTTATGTATTATACGAATATGAATGCTACGCACACCACCCAACGGGCTTTAAAGATATCTTTCAGCGCCTTGCTAGAGTTAATACTGCAGCAGATCTGGTTCTTAAGTTCTGGTATCCGCTGCTGTCGCCATCCCGCGGCTGTCACCCTCGAACTAAGGGGACTTCTTTCCCGACTTTCATCCGATCTTTTCATTCGATCTTTCACAGCTCCTTCAGCTCGATATCATCAGTCCTCGGTGCCGCACCCTTCCTCGAACCATGCTTTGGCACATTCTTCTTCATGGCAACTGCATTTCCGAATGGCCAGTTGCCCGTCCGCTTGTCAGCTCCAGTACGTTTGCTGATGTGGCTCTCACCACCAAACAAGATGCACCAGACTCCCATCGCTGCTAACGAGCCGGAAATTGCAGTAGCCAAAATGTATGAGAACTGCGACGTGCTCTTGGTGGCATATCTGCTGTATGTATAGAAAGAGATGGATGCATGGTAAAGTGTTGTGAGAAGGAGCGAGGGCGTGGTGTATGGGCTGGCTCTAACATCAGAGATGTCCACTGTAGCTATGTTAGAGGGGCAGGCGGGATATCTCAAACAATACTAACCGGTTGTGAGATCGTCACCTAATGGGAATGCTCCAGTCAAGAACAGGAAGAGGACTGCGAACGGGATCAGAGTGAAGCCTAATGATCTTGCAAAATAGGCTTCCATCGAAGTTGGCACGTGGACGTCTGCTGAGAGCAGGGCGACAATTATCCTCGGCGACGCGATGAGGGGCATAGCCTGGACAGTAAGCCAGCCGGCTGTGGCGTAGCAGAAGGCATAGAACGACTACCGTTTGAGTTAGATATTGGACATTATATCACCTGTAGCATTGGTTTCTTACATCCATGATATCGACAGCGTTTTAGTTGCGTTTTTTGGTTCCAATATTGTAGTGATGAAATAACTAATATGCTATGTTGTCTTGTGGATTGAAAAGATCCAGCAAGCTCTCGTATATAAAGGCTTTCGTTAAGCTCCAACACACATGTCATCAAGCAGCTTGTCCAAGAAGGTTACGACAAAGCTCAGCCACTTGTGGCTGGAAACTGTCCCTGCGTCATTTGCGGCGTTCTCCGCCCAAGCATATCCGTGCACATCGTAAGGCTGGATTTCTCGCCACCACAGCCTTTCGCCGAGGCCGGCCAATTATCTGTCCGCCATTGCCACCAATCTTTACTCATAATCGCGGGGCACATCAGTCTAACATATTTATAAGCAAGAGGCTACACTTTTTGACACACATTTATCAAGCCGTCGATTCTCAAGTTTTCAAGGACTTGAAGAGCTAGGATTGCTTGTCTAAACCGTTAAAGAAGCTCTCAAAACGCGCACAAGTGAGCGCCCAAGCTTAGCGCCACTCCACCGAACATGTCCGCAATCCTATCCGCCGACGACTTAAACGACTTCATCTCTCCTGGAGTCGCATGCATTAAGCCCGTCGAAACACTACCCGCTGCCGCACCAGCAGAAGAGGACCCTTACCAGCTTAAATTCTCAAACGAAACTCCATTTCCATCAGATTTGCCTCCGGCGGAAATTTCACTTACCGATTGCCTTGCTTGCTCTGGCTGCGTTACATCCGCTGAGGCTGTACTGGTCTCGCTGCAAAGCCACTCAGAGGTGTTGAATGCGCTGGATACGGCGCCGGCTCTAAAGTTACGACAGGATGGGAGGAGAATAGAAGGACAGGATGAGGGAAAGGTATTCGTCGCATCGGTGTCGCCACAGAGTCGCGCGAGTATTGCCGCCACTTTCGGGGTATCCGAGCGGACGGCTGGTTGCATGATTGAGCAGCTCCTCAGCGGATCAAAAGGCCTACCCTCAGGCGGAAAGTACAACAACGGCTTTCAATGGGTGGTGGACACAAATGTTGCGAGGGAAGCATGCCTCGTTCTTGGAGCTGACGAGGTTATGAAGTCGTTAGAGGGAGGGGGCGCAGAGCCACAGAAGCCGATTCTTACTTCGAGTTGTCCAGGCTGGATCTGCTACGCTGAGAAGACACACCCACACGTTCTTCCACATCTTTCACGGTTGAAGAGCCCGCAGGCTCTTATGGGCACACTTCTGAAGACGTCACTGAGCAAGAAGTTGGGCATTGCGCCAGACAGGATATGGCACGTAGCGGTTATGCCCTGCTTTGACAAGAAGCTTGAAGCTAGTCGCGAAGAGCTCACGGACGTGCACTGGGATGGGAGTGAAGCAAGTGGCCAGAAGGGAGTCAGAGACGTTGATTGCGTTATTACAAGCAAAGAGCTTCTAATGCTTGCTGAGTCTAGAGGCATGGATTTTGCAGCTTTGCCTCGCCAGCCGTTGTCAGCTGGCCCTCCATTCCCAGATCCTGTTTTAAACAGCTTTTTCTTCCCACCATCGGCTGCCGTCCACAGAAATGGCGACCGAGAAGCCGGTACCTCGGGAGGCAACCTCCATTATATCCTACAGTACTACGCCTCCCGTCATCCGGGCAGCACGGTTCAGACTGCTCGTGGTAGGAATGCCGATGTTGTCGACTACAGTGTAGTCTCTGCCACAGGGGAAGTGCTCTTCAAGACCGCTCGCTACTACGGATTCAGGAATATCCAGAATTTGGTACGTAAGCTGAAGCCAGCGAAACAGTCGAGAATGCCTGGAGCCCGATCCGTTGCTCGAAAACCAGCCGGCAAGACCGGTGGTTCGGACTATGCTTATGTCGAGGTGATGGCTTGTCCGGGTGGCTGCACTAATGGTGGCGGCCAGATCAAGGTAGATGATCCAATAGTAGCTCAGAAGCTGGGTAGAGAAGTCGAGTCCGGCCCAAAGGAGCAGAAAGAATGGCTGGCGGCAGTCGACGAAGCGTACTTCTCTGGCCCTGGGTCTGACAGTGAGACGTCAAACGCAAGTGGCGTGTCGTCGAGGGGCGGTCAATTTAATGGCGACCAGAATTGCGAACTTCCAGATGTCGTCTACGGCATATCAGCCACTTATATTCATAATAAGCTCGCCCATTGGGCAGACCTAACAGAGCTTCCGATCGACAAGCTGGCATATACTTCTTATCGTGCTGTCGTCAGCGATGTCGGAAAGTCGAAGGTTAGCGAGACGGAGCGCGTGGCTGCTTTGGCTGGAAAGATTGGCGGTGGCTGGTAAAGTCCTGTCGACTATTTAGATTATCGGTGTTAGATGTCTTTAAATGAAGAGCTTCCACCGAATGCATCAGATCAACCATTGTAATTTCCTCTGCTTGCGAACCCGAACCCTCCTCGTCCACCTGCATCCGGCCCTCTTGGCCCGCGTATGATATCCCCGTCCTGGATAGCCTTGGGTGTGCTGCGTCCAGATGACGCCCCGTCGTTGCGCCGCGCCATGGAAACATTGTTTGGCTTGGCCGTGTAATTCGGGTCGAAGAGCTCCCTCTGGCCCTGACTGCTGGCTGGGCGTCTGATATGCTCCTCGGCCTGATACTGGTACAGCTGTGGCGGTGCTTGGTGTTGCTGCTGTCCACGGCCATTCCCCCCTCTGCCTCTGCCTCTACCCCTGTTGCTATTGTTCCTGCTGGAATCTCCAGTGGGTGTGACATTGCCCGGACTCGAGCTCCCAATCTTGTCATCGGTGCCAAAAAGCCGGGCGCGTACCTCCTCATACTTCTTCGCCTTTTCCTCACGCTCCCGCTGTGTCTTTGCGCGGAGCTCCTCGGCCGTGAGCCTATTCCGCGCCAGATCGTTCTCCTCCTGGCCATCTTGTGCGATACCGGCAGGTTTTCTCGATAATAATTTTAAAGTCGGTTTGAATTCAGTCTTCAGGGGAACATTGTCCTTGGCGACGACGTGGAATGGTTGTTGTGGTTCTGGCTGCTCTCTACAATTAATTAGCCCCCCAGTCTAATACTTCGTGACAGCCAGATAAAGACGTACGCAGATTGCCAAACCTTTCTGTTCTCTTCCTCGTGTCGCGCTAATATTTGAGCCTTTGTGAGCTTTGATTCCTCTGGAGCATGCTGGTTCAGCTGGACTCCTCCGTCGTCACTGTTGTCTGCGTCCCAGTCGTCATCCCAAGCGTCCGATACGGCTGTTTTCTTGCTCATCGTGAAATTCGGCCGGTCCAATGACAGATTTACTCGGGAGTTGGGTTGGCCGGTGAAGTCGTGCACCATTTCTGGTGCACGTCTGGAATGCTTCGGCCTCGCAATGATGGTGCCAAGACGTGGGGAGCTGGAGATTTGGGCTAGTCCCAACACAGTTAAACATCGTCCCTCACGGCCCGTACACCCATCACTGCGCGGGTCGCAACGATGGACGTTAGTGAGGCTGTCGCGACGCCCTGCCCAAAAACACCACATCTGTCCATAGCAACATCGCCACAATGGTTTCCGGCAGTCAGTCTGGTGGCAGCTCGCCCCTCTCGAACATTGACGATTATGACGAGGAAGATTATCAGCAGCATGGCGGACAATCCAGCATTCCACCAGCGAAGAGACAGCGTGTGGACGAGGGCTCGAGAAGAGATACGCCTGTTTCCCACGTATCCGTGGACCACTTCGAAGGGGATGTCTCGTCAGATACTTCTGGCGATGTGCCCAACTCACCGAACCATGTAAATCGACAGGACGACGAAGATCCTCACCATGAGCAAGTGACAATTTGCGCCTGGGATGGCTGTATTGCTGGCGACTTGGGTGACATGGACAGCTTGGTCAAGCATATCGACAACGTGCACATTCAAGGAAGGGGTAAGAAATATACATGCGAATGGACCGACTGCTCGAGAAAGAGTCACCCACACGCGAGTGCATATGCTTTGAAGGCGCATATGAGAAGCCATACCAGAGAGAAGCCCTTCTTCTGTGCTTTGCCTGGTAAGCTTTCCGTCACATAGATTTATTGAATCCATCACTAACGAGCGTAACCCAGAATGTGATCGCTCTTTTACCCGCTCCGATGCCCTGGCTAAACACATGAGAACCGTACACGAGACTGAGGCCTTGCGTCCGTCTGACCCGGTCCCAAAATCGAATCCAGCAGCGAAAAGCAACAGCCGCCTTAAACTGTTCATGAAGAAAGAGGATGATCGGGCCACCAACAGCATCTCTCCAGGTCCACGCTCAGCAACCATGGGGCCTGATCAAGATGGCCTCACGCTCCTCCCGATCGATATGTTTACACCAGAGCAGCTGGCACTTCCGAAGGACGAGCTGTTCCGACTTCTGAGACGTGAATTACAATGGGCGGAACAAGAGGCAAAGATGCTAAAGGAGGAGGAAGAGGCGTTGCAATTGATCAAGGACAGAGAGTGGTTGGAGAAGGAGATCCTGCTTGACCAGGTTATCAAGGGCGAGATGGATTATAACTCGAGGAGATTAGCTGTCATTGCTTCTATGCCTACGGAACAAGAGTTAAGAGAGAGGGCTAGTGCTAGGCTCAGCATTGAGAATGGCACGATCCCTCCGTGTGGTCCAAGTAGAGATGAAGCGGCAGAGGCATTGGCATCGATGTCACAGGATCATACTCCTGATAGAGGAGGTTCACTAGAGGATTTCTCTCGTCATCTTGATGATAGAGGGCGCTCCCCTTATGGGGAAACAGCGTAAGGCCGCTGAGGCCGTGATTGAGGCGTTCGAGATACCTGGGTCATTAACGGAGCTGGAAGGGGAAAACGTTACCGTGCTTACAAGCCAAACAAGGCGTTTTGGTTCATACAAGAGGGCTTCTTGCACAGGAGTCAAATTAGCTTCGTGAGGAAACAGAATATCAACTTGCTCTATGCTACAACGCCTTGATCTTTAGTACTCGCGGAAGTAATTCTACAGGAACTTCCATACTCCCTGGTGGGCCAAATAGTGGTTTACGTGCTTGAGACTCTGAGAGTTGGCCGCGAGATATTCCCTTGGGTAAATGTGAAACGAGCACGATCACTACAGGATATCAGAGCATTGCGACATCGTCCTGTTCTACACCAATTTGTGAGAACTGAGACGTGGTACATTGTGGTTTGATATCTGCCTTTTGTGCTTTTCCGCTTCTTGTAATCTTCGCTGAGGCAGTCGCCACGATGTCTAACAAGCTCCACTTTCCACTGGGGTTGCGATTGCGGATTACCGCATGGATTGGCGGGGTGCGGGGTCCTGGTTATGATGCAGCTGTGTTTACCTCCAGAACTTTTAAGCACTCGGCTTCTGATCCCTCCCTCAAAATAAGAATATTGGCTTGTTCGCATAAGACTACATACTCTTCGAAATTTCAGCCTGTTAATCCATTTGCAAATATGACTCGCCACAGGATTCTCCTCTTGGGCCCTATCGAGCAGTATGCAATCCACCATCGGATTGGTGTAATATTCGAAGATTCCATAAACCTCATCTGACACATATTCAGTGCTCACAAAGAATGGCAAGCTCTCAGCTCGCTCGGCGACCTGATCGAGCCAGAAGCCAAAAACCGTACCGAATTCATCGAAGAATGCAAGTCCGGCAAGCTGGACGGTATCGTGGCCTGCTACCGCACCTTTCAATCGGCCGAGATCACCGGCCTCTTTGACTCTGAGCTCGTTTCCAGCCTCCCAAAATCCTTGAAGTTCGTCTGCCACAACGGTGCTGGATATGATCAGGTGGATGTCCACGCCTGCACGGAGCACGGGATCAAGGTCTCCAACACGCCTACGGCTGTCGACGATGCTACCGCTGATAACAATATGTTTTTAATTCTGGGTGCGCTGAGAGGCTTTAATAGCAGTATGTTTGCGCTGAGGAGGGGTGAGTGGAAAGGAAAGCCTGCTCCACCACTTGGACATGACCCACAGGGAAAGACCTTGGGTATCTTAGGAATGGGCGGGATTGGAAGAAATCTGAAGAAGAAAGCCGAGGCCTTTGGAATGAAAGTTATCTATCACAATAGGAACCAGTTGAGCGAGGAGGAGGATGGCGGGGCCGAGTATGTAGACTTTGGTGAACTGCTCAAGAGGAGTGATGTTTTGAGTACTAACTTGCCACTGAACGTGAGTTAACATAAACTCATGCGGGTGAGAAAGTTGTGGCGGCTAATTGGAGACAGAAAACCACACGCCACATCATCTCTACCAAGGAGTTCGAGAGGATGAAGGATGGAATCGTGATTATCAATACCGCTCGTGGTGCAGTCATTGACGAAGCTGCACTGGTTGAGGCGCTGAACTCGGGCAAAGTTTGGTCTGCGGGTCTGGATGTGTTTGAGGAGGAGCCAATGATTCACCCAGGCTTGATTGCTTGTGATCGTGCTATTTTGCTGCCACATATGGGCACCTGGACCACAGAGACGCAAACTAAGATGGAGAATTGGGCGATTGATAACGTGAGGCAAGCCATGGAGAAGGGGACTTTGAAGAGCATTGTGCCGGAACAGAAGGATGAATTCGTAATTCTGTAATTCAAGCAAGTAGACCGAAGACGCCTTGAGCGGACTTGGGTAGACTGAAGACTGCATATCGCATCATGGTTGGAATTGTCAGATTATCGTCCACGAACGCCGGATTACAAACAAGTCTCGTGCTCCATATTTAATATTCTTGCGCCGTTCTCCATGCTATGATCATAATCAGGTTACAGCTTTGCTGGTTGGCTTATTTAACGCCTGCCCTTGTGCTTTCTTGGGAGGAGAGGGTCAGGGTATTGGCCTATAAATATGAGAAATGTTCTCTAGTCCGTTGCCGGGATAGTGGAACTTACTCATAGTCCACTTCATGTCAACCATGTTCTTCTCAAGCTCTTGGACCTGGATCTTCCATATTGGGTCCCTCCACATTGCTCCTGGTTCGCCGGGTTCCAATTTTTTGGTTCTCGATGGGACGGCACCACCGCCGCGAAGGTTGACGTCGTCGCCCTGTCTGTTGCTCTGGCTGAACGCACTGCGGAGCTTCTTAAATGGTTGAGTGTTTTCGCTCATGTTTGCTTGATTTGTATCTCTTTGCTCGGGTGTTTCTTGTGGGATATCGAGCATCGGCACGTCGATTTCTTGTTGTTGTTGAGAAGGTGGTGGAGATGTTTGCTGGAAGGAGTCTATGAAGCTGTGAGTAGTTGCTGCCTTTGTGGAAACGTGCAAGCTTAAGAGCGAGCTTTGGTGCTTAGGGCACGGGAAGTTACACACCTGCCATCTTGTAAACTTTTTAGGCTTCCCCCCTTCAATGGATCCAGGTTTGTGTAGTAATTTAGCGCCTGAATATACTCGCACTCATCTAATGCATCAAGCAAACGACATTTGTAACCTGGAGAGCTCAATGCGGCCGCGCGAAACCTAACCCCGCGCTGCTCCTCATACCAGACAGCAACACCATCAGAAAAATCAGTTTCATGCGATCAGCGAGCACGCGGACGACCACATTCGTCCTCCTCTGCACCGGTTTTCCACTGATTTTTTCAATTTGGTAATCGACTTCGCAGTCCCTTTCCAGGTTCCACCCATCGAGGTGTTTCAGCCTCACCACTTCGAGGCACACAGCGTGTCCCTGCCAAGATTTGGCGGCTGCTCGGGTACTTAAACATCTGGCATCATCGATCAACCTTCGTCTCCCAATTCCTAGACAATGCTATACTCGCTTCTCATGCTTTGTACGCTGGAAACCTTGATCGACTTGTACGAAGGAGATGTCAGTGGCATGTTGCTGCATTTGAAATGCCCGATCTCCAGCGTGTCACGACCATGACCCCGTCCCAGCTCGCCTTCTAACACCTTTACGGCTGTCTCGTCGGTTCCTTGAATAGTCAGTCACACTCCACTTCTCAACCACATTGCTATCAAGACGATTATTCTATAAGAATTCTGCAATTCGTACGACTCTTTCGAGTGTTTTCAGGGCGACATTTTTCACATATTCACTTTCTGAATTAGCATCACCAACCTATTTGCTACTAGTATGGAATCTAGTGCGATGGCTAACTGGACATCAAGGGCATTACGGGCTTGCTTGCACGGACTAACAACAGAATTACAAACATGTGGGAGGGGAACCGGTTAGCACTTGACTTTCTTCATTGACTTATCGTCGCCATGATGCAAACGCTTGAATTGAAATAGAAGTTTGAAATCAAAAACTAGATTGAAAAATATGTGGCTGAACAGGTTGGCATGGAGTCTCTTTATGGACTTAATGTCCACCTGACGCAACGGCTAAAATTGTTATCGTTATTAAAGTCTAACTAGAAGAACTGGTCGTCAAAGCGGTTAATATCTCTGCGCTGTGGTTTTCAATTTCCAAGATGTATGAGATGTTAGAACGAGTCAACATTGAAAAGTCCGCGACCAAACCGGTAACACCAGATGTTCCTTTATTGGTTTACCAACAGTATGCTCTTGCCGATTATCATTTCCACGTCTTGCCTCTAAGTAAAGACTCGGCAACCATCACTCTCAGCACCGCTTAGCCATTGAGTGGATGACCTTCCGGATATCTGCGCCCAACGACCTCGATCTCGCTCAAAATCTGATCAATCTCCTTGATGGCCAACTCGTCAAGCGTAACCACCTTCGCATTCTCCTCCGCCCTCGTTGCCATGATGGTCCCTGGAATTGGGATGATCTCAGGCTTGCTCCCCAGCTTCCTCCCCGCCTGCCTCACCCAAGCCAAAGACATCTGAGCCGGTGTGCAGCCTTGTCTCTTTGCGACCTCAACAAGAGCATCCACAAGCTTCATATTGAGGTAGAAGTTCTCTGGAAAGAACCTTGGCGTCATCCTGCGCCAGTCGTTGGGCCCAAGGTCATCTGGAGACTTGATTTGGCCTGTAAGCATACCGCGACCGATTGGCGAGTAGGCGGTAATTGGGATGGCGTTCTCCCCGCAAGCTTTAGCGATGTCGTTATAAAGGATGCTAGTGGTCCATAAACTGAACTCTAGCTCGACAGAGGAGATCTTAGTGATTTTGGCAGCCCTCCTGATTGTTTCGGCTCCAACTTCGCTGAGTCCGACGCTACCGATCAAACCCTCCTCGACACATTTGACAAGTTCTGGCAAGGTGACGTCCCAGTAAGAGACATTCTGTGGAATGCGTGCGTACTCCCAGATATCCACCTTCTTAAGATCACCAAGAATCTCGTTCGCCTTGTTGATCTGCTGTCTGACGTATTCAACTGAGCCATCGATGCTGTGGTCTGGCTTCATGCCGGTCTTGATAGAGAGAACAATCTTCTCAGCATCTTCAGGGTACTTCTCAAAGTAAGCCTTGAGCAGGTGGAGAGAGTTATACTCGGCGGTGCCGTAGAAGTCACCGCCGTTCCATAAGACACAGCCAGAGTCGAGAGCTGCTTTCATTGTTGGAAGGGCATCTTCAGGTTTTGTTGGCTCGGTGTTGTAGATGGGCCATGTGAAGCCTGACCGCGTTAGTCCAAGAGTTATAGGACTTGTAACAATATTTTGTACCCATGAGGCCGAAGCCTGTCTGGCCAACTTCTCTGTCAAGAACTTGAACCATTGTAAATAGGGTTTATGTCGTTTATTGTGGAAAAAATTGTGCGCATTGGGTTGCAAGTGCGGGGTATTGAAAGTGGACTCGAGCTTTGAAATGAGAACTTCGTGAGATAATTTGATGATGTTGTGAGGATTGGAGATTACGGAAGGGAATGACAGGACTTTTAAAGTTTTCGCACGACAGCAGAAAGATGCACCGGCAAGTTTGATTGTGGACGATTGGATTTCTAATTGATCTTGCCACCCGTACGGTAGTTGTTGCGTCGACTAGAACGAGGAAGAGACAGGCAGCGGAGCAGAGAGGTGCGGCCGCGTCGGCCGCAACGCGCGGGGCGCATACGGAAGGCAGCAACGACACATCGCCCAAATGCAAAAATCCAAGTTTCTTTTTTCGCACAACCGAAAATTGCAAACAGGATTTGGTGTTTATGAAATGGCATAAATAACAAAATAAATAGGTGAAGATTACAAGCAAACGGTCAAGAATAATCTGAGCTTTTTTTCAGTTATTAAAGATATTGTTGACGACTTGACAAGCCGCAGCGCAAAATAGGTGAAGTTGTCGCATTGCGCTGGCCTGATTATAATTCGCCATTTAGGTAAAGCTCTTTCTTTCACTTATCAATGTCATTAGCCCAAATTGTCGCTTTGATCATTTGAACATTATTGAGTGCGTATTTGGGCGGTTTCCCACTGACAATTTCGAAGTTGCGGTTTTGGAAAATGGGAATTTGGGCGATGTGGCGGACGTGTCATTGCTGCCTTTCGTAGCGCAACCGGTTAGGTTAGCACATAGTGATGACTTCACTTTAGAGTACTTTGCTCACGACGTCGATACATCCGAGATTCTTAATACCGAGTCACGAGCTTTGGTATTCTCGTCGTCGACCAACTGACTGGCATGCAACGATGAGATTGTGCCTTTGTCTTAAATTAATGACACTTCGGCCGCAAAACCCTGGCGGTTTACCGTTTCGCGCTATGTGCTTCCTCCAGGTTGCGCCCAACACATCTGAGGTGACCAACTGGTTAGGACAAGATTCTGAATAAAAAGTTCTGCCGGGCTATACTTCAAGGTGTTGATATGTTGGCGTGTTCTGCAACAGGCATGGTTGATTTAAGGTTGGTCATTCTCGAATTGACAGTGTTGATAGTCAAACTTCCGTAAGTGGCATCTGGGTAGAAACGAGGTGTTGAAATGGGACTTCGATTGTTTTCCGTCAAAACTCGTAAAATCCTTTGGCCGTAGCTTCATAATCTAGCTCTACTATGCTTCATGTGGCATTCATCTTGGAGCTGGAGGCTCGGGTAAAGTTAAGATTTTAAGGCCCCCAAAATCAGCGTAGGCCAGGTGGTACTTCGTTGGATGCCATGCAACGACGGCACTCGGCGACTGCGTCTTGATGGTATGGATATAGTCACCATCTTCAGCGTGCGCAATCTCCAGTCCATTTCCTTCATCGCTACCCCCGACGAGATACATACCACACCAACTGAAACTGATATTTCTGACCGGACCAGTCATGTTGGTGAATGTCCGTTGGCAGATCCAGTCCTTAGTATCCCAAAGAGATATGATCGAGTCGGAACCACCACTGGCGAGGTATCTTGCGGTAGGCTGAAACGCGACGGAAAGACATGCCGATGTGTGGCCGTGCAGGGTGAATGGCTTGTCTTCCCATGGCCTCTGGAGAAGTGACTGTAAGGTTGGATAGCTCAAAATTTTGACTCGCCCTTCTCCGGTGCAAACAAACACCTTCTCGCCACTCCAACAGAATGCGATCTCGTTGGTTTGGACGTCTTGCTGATACTGGGCAATGGAAGTAGGCTTCGTCGGGTCGATAATGAAGAGCATATCGGTCTCAAAAAGTCAGCAACTTATTGGCATGTCCATGTTTGAGCTCACATACCTTGTTTCCAACTATTAAACTTGTTCCCTCAGGGTGCCATATCAACGAAACCGGAGAACCAAGATCCGTCACCTCATTTATACATGCCTTTGTCCGGACATCCCATATTTTCAAAACGCCGTCCGCACTGACACTACACAGTTCCGCATCCTTTACAGGGTTGAAGGCGACCTTCTCAACGCTCATAGCATGGCCCCTCAAGTCGGTCGAGTAGCGAACACTTGCCTTGTCTGGGTTCCACACGCGGAGAGTGCGGTCAGCGGCTCCAGTGGCAATCAGCGTTCCGAGAGGATTCCAAGCTATACATCTGATTGAATGTCCTGCTCCTCGTGCTGCGGGATCGTGATATGGCTGAGTTTTGGCCATTTCCAACTGCCCAGGAAACTTGATCTTCGGCACAACCCGTCTCGCAATCGGAGCCATTTCCCAAGTATCCCAATCAGTCTCAACAATGACACGAGAGCTGACGATGAGCTCAACTGGCTGAATCGAAGGAGATCCTCGAGGCTGTTTGCAATTTGGGTTAGCGTTTTACGCTTTCGTTTCTTTATTTTGGATGCGAGTTGCTCCGAATTACGTTGAGGCTGTTCTTCAGGGCGATGTATGGCGGAAATCTAAGACCGTGGAAATACTGCTAGCGTTTAGAACGTCAATATATCGTTCTTCATTGTCGACTATTGTTCGTGGTTCTTGACTTCACGTGGTCCCTCCGCAAACATCGCGACAGACACCTTGAAGGCCAGTCCATATCCACCCCTGCCAGGAGTGGCTGGCGCACGGTCCATCTGTGGCTTCACCAACCAGTCGTAGGTAACCTTGAGCTTTGGCTCGAACTTGTGCATTATCCGAGTGCGCATCGCGACTTGATATCATTTCTACCTTTACTGATTCATCTACGAGTATCGAACCTCGAGCGCATTCACTCGACCTTTCTCTTGTCGTCTGTGAGGGATGAGTCATTTCGGATGAAGTCCCTTGCGGCATTGCTGAGCCATGTACTGGCCCATTGGAGCTCCCCGGATATATGCAGCTTGCAATAGCAAAGCTCCGAAAGATCGCGTCCACCAATTCGATGACAAAACGGAACTGGAGAACGACGCTGAGGGCAGCTCATACATAAATGCAACAAGCGCCACTCATGATGCGCCTGAAGATGAAGGTCTTCTCGGCACAGAGCATCTTACGTCTACAACCCCTCATACCCCCGCCATACGACCGGTAGAGCACCATGCTTCTCAACGAAAGCTCTCTTCGAGAGCGCTAAATCAGATGAGAGATGAGGATGAAGCTGCTATCAGGCATGCTGAAAAGCAGCCTATACTCATGCTCCGCATATCGAGAACGGGTCACCTTTTTGCTGTTATTACGGATACTTCTATGACCGTATGGCAAACAAAGGTATGAAGGTACTTCGTCAACAACAAAGTTTTGTTACTGATTGAGAATTAGCCCACAGCCATATTGGCAGTGGTTGTGCGCTCTGCCACATCCCTTGAGAATTACGGCCCCAACGTCTCATTACTGATTCGACCCGATTCCGCCATATTTGTGGTACAGACCACATTCGGATTCCTGATTACATATTCTCTCGCGACTGATCCAGACGCTTGTGTCTACAGACCACATTTTCCTCAGAACTCCAGCGTGCATACTAGAAGACAAAGCAACTTTACTGGCGCTAAAAATCAAAGCGATAGGATATTATGGGGTCCCGGAGAGGGTGTTGGAGTTCGAGAAGTGAGTGTACGGTTTCGAATGGTAATCAGAGTAGATGCAGGCATTGAAAGAGCCCTGGCGCTGGACGAAGAGCTCGTAGTGGCTACTACAAAACCATCGGCAGTGCAATGCATACGATGGACACCAGACAGCACTGGCAATCAGACCAGCACAGAGCTATTAAGCAAGATGGCATGGATGCCCAAGAAAACATCGGTGCTCGACATGATATATGATAGACCTATGAATCTCTCGGCCTGGATAACTAGTGATGGCAAGGCTTTTGCCGTACAACGTGTGGTTGAGTCGAGAGAAGCTATGAAGGTAGAACCCGAAGATGGTTCACCTAAGAAGTCTGCCAGCGCCATGAAGCTCTTCAGAGGATACTGTTTCCATGATCCCATTGGCGCTGATCGATTCGCCACCAAAGTAGCCATCAATGCCAGGTTCTCTCTCATAGCCGTCGCGCGAGCTGATTGCAATATCGACATTTATATGGCCAGGGACTATGTGGGGAATATCCCACTTTCCCATAGACAGAAGCAATCCGTATCCACAGTAACATCTGGTGCTATCACTTTCTTAAGCTATTCGCCAGATGGGTATTGTCTCTTCGTCGGCTATGAGTATGGTTGGGCAACATTCAGTGTCTTCGGAAAGCCGGAAAGCACAAGCTTTACTTCAAATCGGACGATAGCAGAGTCAAACAAGGAAGGTTGGCTGCTGGGCGTGAAAGACGGTGTATGGATCGGAGGTGGCTCAGAGATACTCTTGATCAGTCCTGATGACGAAAGAATATGGGTGCTTGAGATGGCTCGAAGTGCCATTACAGGCTGCTACACTGCAGCAAATATATCTAGGACGTTGATGCAAACCAGGGATTCAATCATGTTGTACCGAGGATACGACTTGCAAGATCTAGCGACGATTTCTGCAGACTCTTCGTTGTGGCATCATGCACAAATACCTGCCTCGTACTTAACAGACCAGTGGCCCATCAAATGTGCCGTCGTCTCGCCTGATGGAAGATATGCAGCTGTAGCAGGTCGCCGAGGCCTCGCTCATTATAGCATAACGAGCGGTAGATGGAAGACTTGCAGCGGCCCAAGTCTACAGGGTAGCTTCACGGTACGAGGAGGTATGTGCTGGTATCAGCACATCCTCGTAGCCGCTGTCGAAGCTGGCGACTCCTATGAAGTCCGGCTGTATCCGAGAGAGGCCTCTCTTGACTCTAGACCGATACACACAGAGTACCTTCCTGCTCCTATAGTGCTAATTGCACCATCGGGCGATGATTCGTTACTTGTATACACATACGACAACCTGCTCTACCACTATATATTCACTTCCGTAAATGGAGTCACTCACCTGGTGCAGGTAGGGCAGATCGCCTTCCATGGTATCGTTAGATCTCCAGCTAGAGTTAGAGGTCTGAGCTGGATCCTGCCAGAGTACCAGCTCAACGAGGGAGATCCAACACAAGATGTGGCGACAGCTACGGTCATATTTCTTGTGGACGGCAAGCTAGTGCTACTCCAACCATCACAGAATGAAGAGGGGCAGCTTAAGTACGACATGCGCATCATTGCTCATAACATAGAGTACTTCGCCCTCATGCGAGACTCACCAACATCAAGGCCTCCATCGGCAGCCGTCATTCCACAACTAAATGGATCAGGGACAGAGCTAGAGAAATACGCTTTGGCTGACTCGCTCTGGATGTTCGATGGTCTAGAAATGAAAGCCTGGCCAGACGTCCAAGATGTCCTACAGACAGGCCCAGCAGACACTGGTCGTGAGCTTCCGCCGACGATAAGCTTCGGCATGGACTTCTATCCTCTGTCTATCTCGCTGAATAAGGCAATTCTTGTTGGCGTGGAGCCGGACCTGGTGCAGCGAAGAGATGTCAACTTTGGCTTCTACCGTTTCGCAATCAGGGTAAACACTCGCGATGTTCTTTGCTCTCGATAGAACTGACCCGTTATAGACGCACCTCCTTATTCCACCAATACTGAAATACCATCTTTCACGCCACGACTCTGCAGCAGCACTACATTTGGCTCAGCAATACCAACATCTGGAGTACTTCGCTCACGCTCTAGAGATTTTACTCCATGACGTATTGGACGAGGAAGTGGACGATCCCTCTCCTCCAGATGAAGCTGTACTACCTGGCGTTCTACGCTTCCTGTCGTCTTTTCCTCAGTACCTCGATATCGTTGTGCAGTGTACACGAAAGACCGAAGTGCGATCCTGGCGAACTCTCTTTGCTTACTTACCTCCGCCGGCGGAGCTGTTCGAAGAGTCCTTGGCACGAGGTGCTCTCAAGACCGCCGGCGGCTACCTTTTGGTGTTGCATACATTTGAAGAGCTGTCATCGAGCTCGGAGCAGCTTATACGCTTACTGCGGAGAGCTAAAGACGGGGGCGACTACGAACTGTGCAAAGAACTTGCACGGTTCTTGGTGGCCTTGGATGGAAGTGGGGAAACACTGAGAGAGGCTATGGAGCTTGTCGACTTGCGGAGTCCGGTTGAGGATCGTGGACATCATAGCTTTTTGTTCAATGGATCTCGGCTTAAGCCCCGGAGGTCGAGACACAATCGTTCAGCGCCGGCAGGACTGGGCATCTTTGCATCGTCCGCGGCTAATAGCTCAGCGTCGAGCATAGTGAGTGGCAGCAGGAGTCCATCGCGAAGCCCAGGGAATGAATACGGGGACAAAGAGAAGGACGAAGGGAAGGACTACTTCTCGATCTCCTAATTGTATAAATGCGCATGAAGTTTTTGGTAGGCATTAGCGGGCATTTGTGTCAGGCTTGGTTATCACAATCGAAGGACTCTCAGACCAAGTTCCTTAAAAGCGTATTTGTACGAGTGGTAAGAAGTGGTAATTTCGACTGTGAATTCTGAGAGCGGCCACTTTTGTGAGCCACCAACTGGTGAGACAGGTAATTTCTCGTCTGAGAAGTCCATAACAATCTTCTCTAGGGGATAATATCGAGATCATCGTCGTCATCATCGTCAAGCGTGACCATCTTCAACGGCTCTCCGCCAAAGCTTTCTCTTCCAGCCTCCCTGATCCCCTTCGCCGTCACAAATCTCGTTTTCTTCTTCACCGGCGGCTCCAGCCTTTGACCATCCCTCATCCTACCCAGGTCTTTTGAGAGATCACTTCCCCATCCTCTGGCGCTATTATTGCTTCCAGACATCGTCGCGGTCCGCTTACGTTTCGCAGGCGCAAGACTAACTTCGCTGGCTTTACCATCCAGTAACCCGAGCGCCTTCGCATCCGGCTTCGGCGGTGGATTCCAGAACATATCCCGTTCCAGAGGCTGCGACGACGAAGTAAGTGCGCCAGCTTTCTTTGTCATATATTCGGCACCAAGCCCGCCACCCAGACTTCCCAATTTCCTCGCCAGCTCTCTTTCCTTCTCCTCTTCTGCGAACCTTGTTCTGGTCCGTTCCTGCTTATTAAACTGCTCCGCGACTTCATTGTCAAAGTGCGCTTGGCCTTTATGGACATAAACATGCGAGCCAGTTTCCCAGTCATATTTCTTACCCCCTTCCTTTTCTAGCCTGGCCTTCCTGTTCTTCTGAGCAAGTCCTTTGTAGCCTGTAATGTCCTTAGACCGCCACTGATCACCAGCCTCATTTTGTCGATTTTTGCGACCAAAATCCATGGTGTTGACTTCCATACGACCCGACTTTGTCTTTCGTAATGCCTCGTTGATGTGAAACTCACAGAACTCGGTGTGTCGTTTGTCAATCCAGGAATCACACTGCGAGCCGTCTTTCTTGATACTCTTGCAGTAACCCAGGTCTCTTGCTGAACCAACCTCGAGAATGGTATCGTCGTCGGAGTTGATGACAAGACTAAATCTTCCGGTATCACTCTTGTGCGGTTTCATGATGGTTGGGTTAAGGATGGCGATCACGTTTCCAGGCGTCAGCTTCCAGTACTTGCTAAACCCGCTGCCAAAGAGGTAGAGATCCATCTCCCATTTGAGGTCGGTAAGAGTTAGAATCATGAACTTTGACCCAGGGTTCAAGCCATTCTTCTGGGCCTTTGGCTCTGACTTGTTGGCCAGGATGGCCATCACGACGACATCTCCAGTCACGTCTGGGATTTCCCAATCCGGTGCCTTAACTTTCGCGAGTAAGTCCGGTATCTTCAACACCTTCTTGCCAGTCAAAGTACGGGTCAAGGTTGTGTGAGGTATTGTGCGTTTCGAAAGATGCGTCGAGGAGAAGGAGTCGAATTCTGTCCCTGTCTGTGAACACGGCGTAGAAGAGATCGACGAGCCTCGCGACCTTCCTAGTGGATTTTCTCGCACGGGGGAAGGTGGCCCCGTGGGTGTTGAAAGTGGGTCGGGGCTGTTGGTCTTTATGTCGCTTCCACTCGTGCTGTGGTTCCTGATGAGGTGACCACTTCCTAGCCTCCTGGATCGATTTGGCAGGTGGTCTCTGAAGTCCGATTCATCAAATGACCCTGGCAGAGGCACGGCTGCCGCCTTCCTCAACGTATCGATTTGATTTTGATTGATGTCGAACCCTTTGCTCCTTGCTCTGCGTAGTCTTTCCGCCTTCTCCCTTTGAGCAATCTCCTCGTCGCGAATCTTAGCCATGCGATCGCTGAAGGATGTGGTAGGTCTCGCAATCGTGGGCGCTGCCGATGGAGGTGCAAGAAAGGGATCTTGGCTGGCAGTCGACGAATTAGTCCGGTGCAAATAGCTTCCGGCGCGTCTCACGTTGTCCATCAGCTCGTCCTGTGTCTTTCTGACAGGAGGCCGCCGGAGGGAAACAGCAGCTGCCGGTATTTGCTTGTCGATGCCCATAAGGATTCGGCTCGGACTACGCTGCGCGTCTGGCGGTGGCGCTGCTCGTTTTATCGGAGAGACGGGAACATGGACGCTGGCCTGAGATCTGTTTCTCTCCAGCCTCTCCTCCCGCAAGCCTGCTATATTGGACGCTTGATTGGCAGCAACCGAGTTCGCTCGCCGCAAATTGGGTGTGGTCGCCGATCTAGTGAGGCCAGCAGGAGCTTTCTGAGGGCTCTGGTTCCCTTGCTCTCTGGCTTTCTGAAGCTTTCTGAGTTTCCGTTTAACTTGTATTTCTGCCAACCGCAACTCGAGCGCCTCTTCGTCTTCATCGTCGTCTCCATTGTCCATGTCCATATCCATATCCATAGCGCCGTCAAAAGAGCTAATAGCATCATGATTCATTGGCGTCTTCCTTACGGTCGGTGAAGGCGAGCGTCGACTCTCAGCTAAGCGCCGTAATCGATCTCGTCCTCCGGGTGTGCTCTTGAGTGCGGCGAGCGGCGATCGAGGTGGCCATTGTGGCTCGTTCGCTGCTAACAAAGGAGTTAACGAGAGAGCGTCGAATGAGCGATTAAGCAACATACTGAAAGACATCGCAATTGATCAATGAGTGGAAGCAAGACGTGAAGATTATATGGGATGTTGTCCATGCCCTTGCTTCGACTACGAACTCCACTGTATCGACCCGCTCATAAGTAATGCGAAAAGTGATACAGCGCTAAGCAATGGTAAAGCTACTCCGGTGATGTGATGTTGACTTTGTTTGTACTCAGAGCCGCCAGCTTCCAAGGTATCTGTTTTAGGGTTGCCGATAAGAACCTTGAAACAAGTTCGGGGAATTGATTGCTGCGTTCGCTACTCCTTGGCGGCTTTAGTGCGGGCGCATCGCGAAATGGACGCGCTCTGGGCGTGTCGAGTCGCGTCTCCCCGTCGCAGATAACGATAAGGATATGCTACCTATGTTTATGTTGCGAGCAACAAGTGGATACAACACCAACTGTACCAACTCTTCGTCGTTATTCTTGTACCATCAATATCTGTGTTCACGGGTGTGAACACGACGACAGCATCACTGATTCGGTAGCAATTCGTCTCACAGTACTACTCAACAATGCCTCCTAGGACGACGAGATCCAAAGCGAAGGCGCCAATCGCCAAGAATGAAGATGCAGCACTCGCGACCGTATCATCAGTAGGCCAAAAAGCACAATTAAAACCAGCCTCAATTAATGCTCCAAAGCTTTTCGTTCTTCCGAAAGATACAGCACCCCAAGCCAAAATCGTCACTCTGGCACACCCTCGATTCGGGACCCCAACTCGTTATTTCGTCTGCCCAGAGAAGGGATTCTACGAATTTAAGAGAATTTCGCAACCGAAGAACACTCCTCGTAGTTGGTTGCTCATTCCAAGTGAAGGCGCCTCAGTGCAACGGCCACAAGCGGAAGCGGAGAAGGGCAATGAATATTCTACCTCGGAAGGCTTTGTCACATCCGATGCTTCCCTATACATCGCTACCCCAATCGACCCTCTCTTCCTCATCCTCCCAGCGTTGGCGAACAAATGTGCCGACGAGAAACAGCTCTTTGTCGAAGCTGAAGACCATTTCGACCACTTGATCGCAAGCTCGCCTCAATTGAGGCAATTATTGCAGAATGCATCGATACGAAAGATGATGGAAATTCGGATAGCGGCTGTTTGCGACACTGTTGACGCCGGAGACGAAGAGATGTACAGGCTGAATCAGGACACTCTTCTGAAGGTGTTGACGCAGAAATGCAGAGCAATGGTGGATAGAGGACTGCCGACGAGTCTCGAAGGGATGAAGATCAGAAAGGCGCTAGAGAAGCCTCATGCATCGATAAAAAGAGGCGATGATGCTGGGAACCACGAACTGGCAGAAGAGGATGAGTCGGCTTCGCCAAAGACTGAGTCAGAGTCCCAGAGCTCGGTGCCAGTGTCTGCACTTGCGATCCCAGTTTCTGAGGCACCGACCACAGTGACAGTGCCGGAGAAGGAGCCTATTGATGCGCCAGAGGATATCCTAGACGTCCTTCGCATGCATACAGCATTCCTCTTCGTCGTCACCTCATATCTTCCTATCGATATTGAGAAGATGCTGAACACCAATATCGCCTCGGCGCCAGCTGATAGCACACCAATCTTCCCGGATATGAAGAAGATGACTGAGCATTTGGAACATCTTCGGAAGCTGCGTGAAGCTGCGATGGTGGCGAGAAGTTTAGATCATTTCTCAAATAAGAGAGAGCATGATGAAGAATGTGAGAGCAGGGCGGAAAAGAAGAGAAAGACGGAAGAGGTGGAAAAGGCAAAGAAGAAGGATATGACCAGAGGAGTAAGGGACCTCGCCAAAGTCAATACCACCGGAATGAAAAAGATGAGCGATTTCTTTAAGAAAAAGACTTAGGTGCATAGCAATCTTCTCTAGCTTGGGTCTAAGAGTGTTGAATGGGAGACGTTTGGCCTTTCGGAGGCGGCTGTGGTGTAGGATATATCACAAGAATGTTGCTTAATTGTAGCGATAATTATCATGAGCATTGCGTCTTTACTTCTTTAGCAAGTATGAATCCACAATCGCTTCGAGATCTTCAGATCGCGGCCTGTTGATCTCCCGGCCACAAGCTTTTCCCACAATGGCTTAGCAGGGATCCGGGATGTCCCAATTTCAACCACAACTGATTTGCATTGTATGATTGTTCTAGGTAACAAATTAAAATAGATCCGTATACTCAAAGGCACTTGCAATACAGAGGGAGCCCTTTCTGCGGACTTCAATCTTCATGTTAGACAGCCATTACATCGCCCGTACCGACGACCAGAAACCTCATATTTGTCTCCCACACTTAGTTTGAGGCATTCCGTAAAGCCATCCATATGTGCCAAACTTACCATGCAATGAATCTAACATGATTTCAGATCCAAAAAAAAACCGCGAAATCTCGACCATGCCATGAAATATTCCTGGAGTGTCTGGAAAATCTTCTCCTGCCCACTACACCACCTCATCAAACATGGCGCAAACCCAAAGTCTCCCCACGCAAAGAGAAATTCTAACGAGCATGATCTCAACCCTATCATCCCTCCCTCAAACGTCAGCTGCACAAAACACCAATAACCCTCTCCACAATACGCCACCGCAAGTCAAATCCCTTCTCACCACACTGCACATCGTCTTCCCGCATCTCCTCCTTCCAGCACTAGACCTTCTGGATAGGCAGATGGTCATTAAAATACTAAGGACGCCACAAACACCACACCAAATACGCGATCTAGAGCACACATTCTATCATGTCCAATCTTCCCAATCGGCAGGCAGAAGCAAAACTGCGAGGTCTTACATAGTCCAACTGGCAGCGTGGAACTGCACTTGTGCCTCCTTCGCCTTCTCAGCTTTTCCTGCATTGGCGAGCGAGGAGACGTTTGAGATTGACCAATCATGTGATGCTCGGAATTCGAGACCTGGCGATGACACCGAGTACGGGGGCGCGACTCTCGACTTCGGCGGAATGTCCGTAAATGGCAAGGATGGTGGGGCCGTGCCAGCATGCAAGCACATACTTGCATGTGTTCTGGCTGATAGGTGGGAGATCCTGGCGCAGATGGTGCCGGAGAGACGGATAGGGGGAGAGGAGATGGCGGCATTGGGGGCTGGATATTGATCCAAGATGACACAAACTGGCGAAACTAAGACAGACAACTTAAAGTAGCACGAACGCTGAGTGGTTAGCTAGCTGACTTGTAGACCTTAGAACCAAGACTTGCTCAGTAAACACCACCATCTCGGGAAGAGAGTGTCCTGTCAAAAATAAAATGATTGTTAACCGGATTGGCTAGGACAAGTCGTTAATTATTTAGGTATCCCTCCAATGGTTGCGCTCACGACGGGAATAGTTAGACTGGTTTTAAGAGATGTCGATGTATAATATACTTTCAGAAGGGGGATACAATCTTCATGCCAGGTTCTTGCAAATATGTACTGTATATTAATGCTGGCGTTAAAGTAGCATGTCGCCAGTTAGTGGGAATAAAGAAATCGACGCAACAAACGTCAACTGGGGGGGAGAGGTCAAAAGGTCCACTGTAACCCGTAAATTGCAAACTTTGATGATTTGGTAGCCAATATGGTGCATTTTAAGATTAATAGAGGATATGGCCAGAGTGTGTTCTTCCAAAACATCACCATGTCGTAGAGAAAGCAGAGGATCTTTGAGGTCAAGAAAGACACCACTTTTCTCAATGTGTACATATCACTCCCCCCTGATAAAGGAGGCACTAGTTAATATAACATATTCAGCCAAGGTTGACATGAGACGAGCCTATGATAGGGCAAAGCAGTCGGCCAGCAATTACCACAGCAGAGGACTAAGGCTGTCTGTGGAGCCGTATACATTCTTAGAGTATGATCTAGATGATCAGACCATGTGGTCGTGGGTCAACCCGGGCAAGGTCATATCTCGGTATAGAATGACGCCTAAGCTGTTGTCCAGATGAGGACTATACAAACATGGGGACCAAATCCAACCTGCTTGCCGACAAAGCTGAGAGCAAAAATGCCGACGGTCTTTGGATGGAAGACTTGAAGTATGCCATTCTCATCCTGAAAAAGGATTGCCTCGATTGTAAGTTATGGCAGTCAAGATATTGGACAACAAACTATTGATACATTCGCAAATAACATTGGCTTCCAGAAAGTTATTACATGTAATTGGATGGCGAAGATCAAGTGCGATTTTGCGAAGAACTCCAACGCCGACACCGTCGCCAAGACGGTGAAACGCCGGCAGAACAAGGATGCGAAGAAGGAGGACCCGAAGAAGAACGAAGAGAAGGCCAACGAGAGTGACAAGGGCAACTTCTTCGATTTTCCAATTTTTTTTTTCAATCTTGCTTTTTCCGACTGCCAGGGAGGACCGAAGAGGTGGCACGTCCGACGATTAACTGTTGACTCATCCAAACCTTCTATGCTAACCGGTTTTGCGCAGATGTTTTAATTCGCAAGTCAATAATAATATCAGTTTCGTGGTTACCACGGAGCGTGGTCGTGGCATCGCTGATCAATCTTCTACATGACTCGATACACTAGTGCAGCAACGACGATGAGAGCTGCAAATATCCTTTGTTATAACCTCTCTGGTTTAAACTTGACCCTGTCTATCCGTAGCAACGCGACTTCGAGGTATCATATACAGAAATTAATTGCTAAAGTAGTGTGCTAGTGCTCCGATCACTGCTTTCACAACTCCTCTTCTTCCATGGCCTGATCATTATGTGCCTGGTTTGGCAAAGATCCGAAATATGTCGGCTCTGTTGAACCTGGAGCACTGCCTACAACTGCAGCGGGTGTTTGAATCTCACTGAGTAGAGACTTGGCCTCTTCGGCTGTGGCGCTGAAAGTGGTGGCCCGCTGCTTCTTCATAGGGCTGGCTACGGCCGCATCATCTGGAAGGGTCGTCTTGCCGAACATGTTGTTGGTAATGTTGATGGCTGGAGTGGTTGACGCGGTCTCTAATGGTGCGGGTGGCGTAAAGCTACCTACGGGAGTGGCTGCAGAGGCTGGAGACCCATCTGCGCCATTTAATGCATTTAATGGGTCATTGGAATGTTGGCGCTTCAACTACGCGGTGTTAATGATGTCTACGCCTCTCAACCGCGGATTACATACCTTGATGCGATTAATGTTATCTGCAAGCTCGCCGGAGAACTTCGCCTCATCGGCGTCAATCGTCGTCTTGATATCCTTGTCGTCCACATCCTCCATCTTTCCCACAATGCCGGCCTCATCATCGTCGTCTTCATCACTGTCGATCGCGCTGTCCTCAATCGCACTCCCGTTTGCGGCCTTTCTCGCTTTCGACTTGCGAGTGTTAGACTGAGCGCTGTCTCTAAAGGCCGAAAATCCGACAGTGCCACCTTGCTTAAGTGGTGCAAGATTTGCAAAGTCCATCTGAGTAGAGGTGCGCTTCGCTGCCGCAGGCGTGGTCTTGACACCCTTGGAGCTATCGAGAATGCCCATCTTTTGCAATTGTCCTGTAATATGTTAGAGTAGGTCTATGAGTAGCAAATAGACAACTTACGCTCGCCACGGTAGAAGAATGTGAAAACAGCGTATGGCTTATCTGGGCCATCGATGCCGGTAACTGTCTGCGTGCTGATCGACTTTGGATCAAGCGTCTTTGGCTTGGCGAAACTGGTCGTATGATCGATGTCTGCCTCCCCTTCCCCTCCCTTTGCATCACCCTCATCATCGTCGTGTGCATCAAATTGTGGCGAATATTCTCCTTTCTTGATCTCGCCAGATGCCAGGACTCTGAACATGGCAACCTTAATCTGGCCAGCAGCCTCTGGCGGTGCATCGTCGTCAGAGCTCCAGTCTGAAATAACTTCGTCATCAGAGAGCTTCTCGGTTGGTGCCGTCGCGGCGTCTCCATAGCGCATGACATGCTCTTTGGAATGTGTCTTTGTGCCGTCCATCTCCATGTCATCGCTCTCGGATTTTATGCGGTTGCGATGTTTCTCGAACCTTTTTCTACGACGTTCCAGCTTAGCTGCTGCATCTTTGCCACCTCCCAAATCCAATCCGTTTAGCCACCGTTCCAATCCGACCTCACGGAATAAGAACTCGCGCTCTGCAAGTCCACCGCCCTCTGACTCTGGGACCTGAACCCATCTTGAATTGACCCATGTTTCCTCTCCAGGGCGCAACAATGTAGCAACCTCCTCCTTTGGGCGGCCGTCGAAGTAAATGTATGCCGCAATAGTCTCATTTTCGGAATTCGTTAGGGGGCGGTACGGTGCAACGGCTCCCTGACCACCGCTGTTGTTGTCGGCGACAATTTGCGGCTGCGGATATGTATTTTCTGGCGTGGGCTTCGGCGTGGAATACGGGATAGAGGTGCCTGGTGTGAGAAGTGTTATGGATATAGCGAACGTTGAAGGCTCTGGTTTGTTGGTGGTGGGGTCCCTGGAAACTCGAGGTTGCGGGACCGGGATGTAGGCGTTGACGCGGGACACTCTTGACTGCTTCTGGATTGAGTATTCAGGCAACGGAGCTCCTGTCGCATGGACGGAGACCGCGATACCCTTGAAGCAGGGCATCTCAACAGCCGTGGCAGTGTGCGCAGCTTCCAATTCTTGTGAGGTATGTGTGGTATTGTGAACACTCTGAAGCTGCCTTCGGTGTCGATACGATAAAGCCGTGTACGTGAACTGGAAGCGCCCGAGGCTTCGCGGTCGTTCGAAGTAGTATAACGTAGATTCCGAGAAGCCAAAGTCGCTTTCGAGGTGCGAAAGCTGGAAAGGAGGTATGTATTCCGGGATGCGTAACGTCGTGGCAGCGGCTAGCAGCTGAGCTTCCGATAGTTAACAGAGTTCGGGAGGCGAGGCGAACGTGCCCAAGTAGCCTGTCTTAGCGGTGACCCAAGAGATGCCTGAACCCCAAAACGTTTGCAAAAATTGGACGAGACTGATATGATCCAGATTGTGATACAAGGCGACCAAGGGGTCAATTGTTGGGCCGAGTTGTGTGTGGTTAGTGGTGGTGCATGAATCTGGGGAAAGCTGCGGCTCTACCGTCAGCTACGAACGTTCACTGCATGAGACCTCAAGGTAATGCCAAGGGATGCTCCAGTCACGTTGGAGAGCAGCACATCGACAGCGGAAGGGCATTCACAACCGACTTCAAGGATTCCAAGTTCTTTAAGCTAGCTAGCTGATCGAGGCCATACCAAGATTGCAAGTGGTTTATTGTTCAAGTTGTTCCTTTGAACTATCTCAGCGTTCCTTCAGTATGGCCTTCAATCACCTCCACACTACATCGCCTTTAACGGGCTAACATCGTCCACAACAAATAGGACCACACCAGCATATATTACTCAAGTGATCAACGTGATCTCCATGAGCCCAAGGTCTAGCCTTGGGAGCAATTGCAAGCCTGTGCTGGAGCAAGATTGTTGAATGATACGTCTAGAAGTCTGTTAGAATTATGCTTCTCAAATTGCTTCTTGTAATATGACAGCTTTTTGAGTATAATCATACTGTTGAGCTTGATTATTGATTGTCTCGACATGGAAGATTCCGCTGGCCGTTCTTAAAGGTAAAATTTTTATAATCATTTTATACTGTATTTTGTGGGGAGAATATGAAGTAAATGGTACATACCATTATATGCCATGAGAGACTTGGTGTGAACAGACAAACCTCCCTAGTGGTATCGTTTGTCTCCTCATCCACATTGCGTGTGGTAATGTTGTTCTTTATAGAAGAGAGTGTTGACAGCAGCGAAATTTGCATTTTATGGTCTGGGACCTGTCCGCACGCTAGTCCCGCTAGCGTAAGGCAGTAGTCAGTCCTCAGGCACTGATTACCGCGCAGCCTCATTTGGATCTGCTGTACCCCTCCAAGCCCACTCCAGCCTCTTTCGGACAACACATCTACTTATCTTTTATACTATATCGCCTCGCAGGAAGCGCGCATTATTCAAAATGGCCGGTAAGTTTATTGTACTGTTGGGATACTTTCAGGGTTCGAAATTCAGAGCTTCATGACGAGAATCCTCAACTTAACCCCGCCATTGCGCCCAAGCTAACTCGTTATTTAGACTTTGAGAACATCGCCAGTGAGTAACACCAGCGCAACTCATACTCCCTTACACTTCCGAACGGATATCTGGCGCTTCGAACAACCCGTATCAAATGAAGGAAACGAGCCGAAGCTAATACCTGGAACAGAGCAGTTCACGGACTTCTACTACAACCAGTTCGATTCCGACAGATCCCAGTTGGCTCCTCTCTACGTAAGCGCAGCATATATAAACTAAGTTTGAAGCTGGATGCTGACCTTGTATTTAGCGTGAGAACTCAATGTTGACCTTCGAGTCTTCCGCTGTTGCTGGAGCTCAGGACATCGTTGCCAAGCTTGCTGTGAGTCTATAATTACGCCAGCAGCGCATGGTGGACACAATTCCTGATACTTTTTACGCAGTCTCTCCCATTCAAGCAGGTCAAGCACCAGGTTTCCACCCTTGATGCTCAGCCGGTCCAGGCCACCGGCGGCATCGTCATCTTGGTCACTGGAGCTCTCTTGGTACGCTTCCCGTGGCACACTAACTCCTCCCCTTCCTCCCTTCAGCTGGCTAACCTGGAACTACGCAGGTGGACGAGGAGCAGAGACCAATGAACTACTCCCAGTGCTTCCAGTTGATGCCGGATGGAGCCGGAAGCTACTTCATCTTCAACGACATCTTCAAGCTCGTCTTCGGTGCTTAAGTTCGGATAGATACCCATATGGAGTAATTGAATTGATGTTTTTTGACCCAATACTTGCATCATTTCTCAAATGATGTTTCTGAGTTTCCCAGTAAAAGACGTGTTCCCATGGATGTGAGCTTCGCAGCATATAAGTTACACTGTTTGATAATACATTCGACATATAAGACACTAGGATGAGAGGGGCCTGGAATCTGTATAAACGTCAAGACTGTCTAATTGATTTGGATCTGCTTGAGCGGCCCTTTGTTTACTGACACCCTGCGCGCTTGTTCCGACAAGGCTTGGCGAGGCTCGAGCTTCGTGGCCTCGTCTTGGAGCTTCGTACCACCACCGCCTTAATCAGAACGTCAAAAGAGCTTTCAGATTTACTTTACTTTAACGACTTACACGATTGTGATTGCCACTCAAGTAACCACATTGCGCACTTTTGTAGACGTCCGCATTCATAGACAGCCCTGCTTGCCGCTATCACATCTCTCTGACATCTTGTCGGGTCGAAAACAGCTGTCGATCAAATACACATCTCAAGAGCCCCGGTAACTTGCCAGCGACAATGACGCTCGCCGAGGAATTTAAGTCAAGGAACTTCAGTGAGTACTAGCCAGTTATTTATGCGATCAAACGACAGCTAACATGTTGCCAGGCATTTATGCGCAATGGTAAGCCAGACAAGCAACCTTTCAGTCCTTCCACAGACAAAGCGCCCCAAAGCTCGCGGGCTCTCTCGAGAAAGCTGGATAGTGGTACAAAAAGCTTGAGGCATCTGGTGTCCAAACTTCTGTGGACGTGGAAGCACCACTACTACAATTTAGCGACACATGAATAATGGAGCTAACACAAAGCTCGCAGGACCGGAGTGCTCTGCATATTCCTGTGCTTTGCGCTTGGCATTGCCAACATCTTCGAATTTACCCTCCTGACCATCTTCAGCGTAATCTGCCTGCACGTCTCTCTATCTTGTCCTAACGGTGCTTTATCTAACAAGTTGCGCAGAGTATCATGCTTCCTCATCATCTTCGTTGAAGTTCCGCTCCTCCTCCGCATCTGCCCAACCTCCTCCAAATTCGATACATTTATGCGCGGCTTCTCGACAAACCCGATGCGCGCGCTCTTCTATTGTGCCATGGCCATTGCACAATGGCTCAGTCTCATTATCGATAGATCAACACTCATCGTTCCGGCCGTCTTCTTGACAATCACTGGTGCCTTCTATGGACTTGCCGCCGTTACTGGCCAGGAGTTCACTGGTAGCAAGACGTTGGGCGGACAGGGAGTGGCTCAGATGATCGTATAAACGATGGATCTTCGTTAAGGCAACGTAGGGAGAAGGTCGGGACAGGGATGTAGGAGAGAGAAGGGTGGATAGACTGGAATTTATCGGTACAACATGAGGATTCTCAATAAAATTATGACACGGAGCGTTGGACGAGGAAAAAGGCCCAGACGGTCAGGCGTTTATGATGCTTAGGACGCGATGTACTTGTATATCCGCGGGACAGCGGCATGATTGGCACAACAGTAGCGTGTTTCTGACAATGAATGTGTTCATGACTGTCTCATACCCTATGAGGCCTTACTCAAAGTCGTCTATAGGACACGATGACGTACAAGCGCCAGCTTTTTGAGGGGTTCCAAATACCGATGATAGCGGAGCAGTTTGAAAACGCTATCAGTTGTTTACTTATCACGCCGAAACAGACAGGCAGACTTCGTTGTACTATGGTCGGCAGGACGCGTGTATCCACCACTATCTTCACTTCGGCCACACTCAAAAGACGTGGTTCCAGGAGATGCTGGCCTTCACATCTTTAAGTCACCTGTTCATCGTTAAGGTGGCGGGCACCCGCTGATAATGCAGATGCTTTGATTGCGGGCATGCACGAGTACTATGTACTGTATATTTCCGCCAGTCTGGAATGCAAGGTACACTTCAATGGCGTCTTTGTGGCTTCGAGGGGACTTGTGCAGGGGGGAGGGTCAACGAATTCTGAGCGCGAGATATATGAATATCAGCACCTGCGGGATACTTTAGCCCATACGAGCTAGAGCTATCTATATTCAGCTCATGAGAGCTGGCAGTGTTGCAGACTAGCCGCTATAAGAAGAAACGCACTATCTTGCCGAAATATCTCTCATTGGATCCTTACATCGCTCTGAAGTGACCTTCGTCCCGCTGTCGCTCTTAATGCCTCGTCCGCCGTTACAAGAAGGCAAGCCATTGACAGCATAATTGTACACCTTTGCACGCAAGTCCAGCACGAGTATAGAAGTCGAGCATATTCTTCAGAGGATAAGTAGTAAGTAAACATTCTGATTCTTCGAGCTCTCCCATCATTGCAGTTTTGCTTCGTACTGTAATGAGCTATGGATCGCCGGAGCCATTTATATGGGGCAGGGTGTCAGGGGCGTGATGAAGCTCCCGCAGCTTGGCTCAATAATGACGCGAAGGCCCGGATGCTTCCACTTTCCAAGTTCCCTCCGTCGAGTCTCTCTAGATCTTCTCGATGTCCCAAAGACAACCACATTTTGCTCAATTACGACAAATTTGATACTTTACAAATACCTCACACCTTTAACGTTGTGATCTTGATAAATGCATGTTGCGATGGCGGGCGTTCATGGTTGACCCAGCGAGCTAACCTTGACCGCAGCACCGCAACCACGCCAGAAACCTCACTTCATCCGAATTCGCCCTTTTGACACATTTTCGCTACCACCAAATCAATATGTCGACTCCGTCAATGCCTCCCATACCTCCTCGCCCGGGGAGAAAAGCGTCTCCACAACTACCTACTACGAATCCTGGTAACACTCTGGGCAGCAACATTCCCGTCATCCCTTCACGCCCGCAGCGCCGTATCGACCGCTCAGCCTCTCCAAGTCGCTTTGCCAGTTCCCCCCTCAATGAGCCAGTGTTTGCACCCAACAAACCTGCAACTCTACAGGTCGACGAGTCATCCACATTGGATAAGCCGCGCCGACCACAAAGCGTCTCGGCCATGCCATCTCTGGGCCAGGAAGGAATTGAATATGATAGCATAGCCCCAGAGGAGGAGAAGCAGGAGTCACCCGAGACGATAAATATTGCTGAGGATTTGAAGCTTCATGCTCCAAAGGCCTCTCTGCCCAAAGAGAGCGCAACAGAGAGGATTGAGACTGTCACTAGAACCGATTCCTCGCAAGCTGCGTCCTTCGGCATAGGAAAGCCTAAACATGAGAGGGATGGAAGTGAGGACTCAAACCCGCAATCTTTAAGGGCCACGCCGAGCTTCACTGGCTCGACGCATGGCGTAGAATGCCCAGGCACAGCCCACGGTGAAGAGGACCAGCCATATGGAGCAGAGGTTGGCCAGAGAGTGCCAATGTATCCGAATGCAGGCTTAGTACAAGCGCCGTCTCCAGCACCACATGCGTCCCCATACGGAAAGGGAATTGGTTTCCACAACGATGGTTCAAAACCTCGCCATCACTCGCGCAGAACGAGTGGCCATGGACCACCTGGTAGCTATGGTATGCATGGGCATGGGATTATTCCGAAGGATAAGATGGAGCAGACATATTATGAGAAACACCCAGAGCTGTGGAGGAAAGAGCTTTATGCCCATGGGGATGAGAAGAAAGAGTGGGCTATGAGCAGTGACGACTTGAATAAGATTGTCAGGGATACGGCGAGTCGTGGTGCCGGTCTTGGTAAGCTCTTTTCTGGACCGCAACTGGCATCCGGTTAGCTAACACGAATTACAGGCACATATAGAGATGCCGTAAGCACTCCGACAGAGCAGATTGGCTACGCAGCCACGGAAGAATTTGTGCAAGGAATGTCCTCGTCGAAGCCCTCTTCCACCGTTCAGCACAGTAAAGCCCCATCTAATACATCAGATGCTCCTCTCAAATCGCCTTTGAGACACGAGAATGATGGCGGAGATCTTATTCGCACCATCACTGGTGCCTCGGAAGCTGCCGCCGAAAGTGAAGTAGACGATGAGCATACTGTTCATGTGGATGCTCCAAGCCGCAGAGTGAGCAAGATCTACGGCGGTCCGAAAACGGCAGACTCAACCGAGAATCTTGGCCCAGATGGTGGCAACACTGAAGACGCTGGAGGGCTTATTACCGAAACTGGATATGGTGTTCCGATCCTGGCATCTGATGAAGTTGCCAAAGAACCCGCAAATTACGAGAAGCAGCCAGCCGTGTCGCCTCAAAATGATAACGAGTATCTTGCTTTCAACCGTGCCAGCGAGCATGGTAGCAAGCCTTCGAGTCGCCCTGGTAGCATTCATGGCATTCCAAACATCTCCTTTCAGGCCGGTTTTGACAAAGAGGCACATTCTACACCACTAGCCGACGTAGAGGAGTATGAGCCACTTTTTGACGAGGACGAGAAGGATGAAAAGAAGGAGGAGGAAACTGAGGCATCTCCTACAATAGAGGGGAAAGATCATCCTTCCGCTCTCAAGAGCAAGAAATTTCCATCCCGCGATGTTTGGGAAGATGCGCCAGACTCCCACATGCACACCGCGAGTGTCTCTACCCCACAGTTGGGAGAAGAAGATGGGTCGCAGACTATGGATGTTCCGAAGGTGGAGGAGGGCCAGAACAAAGGCCAGAACAAGAGCCAGGCATTTGCCCAGCACCAGGATAACCTTGCGGAGACAGGGTCTAGAGACGAGAACCTCAAAGTTACTGCCGCGGAGCCGAAACAGCCATGGGACGCCCTAATTGAAGCCAGGAAGACAACTCCTGGCATTAACAGGTATGCTGAGAAGCAACGCTTTCCTAGTAAGGACATCTGGGAAGATGCGCCTGAGTCGCAGCAGCATCAGACCGTTGTCTCAGGTCCTCAGGGTGAACATTTGGAGGCACATTTGCCAGAGGACGAGAGGCCAACTACAGGAGCGGTGGCTTTTCACCAAGAGAAGCAGGCTGAGGGCATTCCTCTGAACAAAGAAGAAGGACGCGCCACCACTGGTGTCGCAGCTGTGATTAGACCTTCTATTCCACCTCGCCCAGCGAAGAAGCTCACGGATCCAAAGCCTGAGTTGAACCCAGCCATTCCGCAACGGGATGGCTCTGCAGCACCAGCCAACCGATCCCCAACTAGCGGCAAACCACCAGCGCCCCTCGCCTTAAAGCCACTCATCCCACCTCGTCCTGCAAGGAAGCCATCTAGGGACTCTTCCGACACTGGCGAGCCTCTCACCACTGTGTCATCAGCAGGCTCCGCCAAAGAAGCCGCCGCGGCGCTCGAAGCTGCGGCGAAACTTAGGCCTAAACCAAAGCCGCCGGTGCCAGCTCGTCCAATTGGCAGCAAGATTGCTGCTCTCCAAGGTGGCTTCATGTCGGAGCTTAACAAGCGCCTCGGTCACGGGCCGGTAGCTCCAAAGCCGAAGGATGAGCCGAAACCTGAAGAAGTCGCAGAGGTGAAAGAGCAGAAGCCACTAGCGGACGCAAGGAAGGGTCGCGCCAGAGGACCTGCGAGAAGAGCTCCTGTCAAGGTTGAGAAGACGAAGTCTGGGGATGTTCCCCCTGCGCCGAAGAAGGTAGCTGAGCAGAAGCTGGGAATGTGTGTTGCGACCACCATGTGGGAGATCAGTCCTGAAGATGGTGATGTCACTGTCAGCGGTACGGCTACACCAAAAATTGAGGAGATCGAGCAGAAGGACGATGGATCAGCCTACCACGATGCTGCTGAGAGGAAGCCAGTGGGTTCCGCCCAGAACCCACCCGATGATGCAGAGCCAATCATCAAGGAGGTCCAGGCAAAGATCGAAGATGAAGAATCTCTCTTTAGAAACGAGACTGAGAAGCCACATCGTGAGGCGCAGATCCCTGTTGGATCGGTGCCAAAGCCGGCTGATGACCCAGAGCCATTAATCAAAAAGGTTCAGTCCGAAGTCGAAGCCGAAGAGTCGCCCTTCGGTGCACAGAGCCTGGAAAAGGAGCGTGACGAGGAGAAGTTACCTATCGGCACCGCTCCAAAGGCCAACGATGACCCACAGCCGATGATCAAGGACGTACAGGCCGATGTCGAATCAAAGACAGAGCAAGAGGAGAAGGATGAGCGACCAGCTTACCATGGAGATGAGAAGAAGCCCGTCGGCTTTGTCCAGAACCCACCAGATGATCCAGAAACCATGATCAAAGACGTCCAAGCCTCGGCAGAAGCAGTGGCAGAGCCATACACCGGCGCCACAGCACTCGGCCATGTCTTGATGACTACCATGGAAGTAGTAGCAGACACGGCTGCCAGCGCGTCAACGACAGTGGAGAAGTTGACTGGAACAGATACGCCAGGTGCTACTTCGCCTGCTCGCTCTGGTGCTGCGACACCCACCTCGCTGGCTATGGAGGAGCCTGAGAGAAAGTTGTCCACTGTGGAGGCCACGGCTGCGCTTGCGGAAATCGAGGCGAAGGCTCGGGATCTTGCGAGGCCTGAGAATGCTGCTGAGGCGGAGGCGCCGCAGGATGGTGCTGTGCCGGAGAGGTTGGAGGGTGCGCATCCGGCTATGGCTCCTATTCCCCCTATTGCAGTTAAGGAGCAGGCGACTGGCGCAGAGATGCAGAACGTTGCGGGCGAGGAGATGCAGAAGTGTGTAGGCGTCGAGAAGCAAGAGAAGGAGGAGAACGACGAGACTATCAAGCTTGAGTAAATGGGCATCGCGATGGCGTGACCAGATACCATATGATTCACATTAGTGGCGGTGTATGGCTATAAAGTTTATCTTCTAAATGATTTCAGCTTTCCCTTATTCGTGAATAATGCGCGTGTGGGATGGCCACTTCCGACGATAATGATCGAAGTGGACGTTCGTGCTCTAACACTTTTGGTCATGTATGATGTATACACGTCGATGGTGGTCTCAGAACTTCACATGCCAACCGCTTAGACCTGAGAGACAATAACATTAGGAGTACTTCCAGCTAAAATGCCTTGAGCTGTGCATCGCCAGTATGTGGCAGGTATTGGTACCCCTGCGGGTTCCCCTGCTTTCACATGCGACCCACTTCTGTAGTAGAAGCTTGATCATTCAGATGTTAAATGCTGAAATTTCAGACTTGCATAATAACCATTAATTCTTTGAATCGCTCGCTAGCTCTGGGACGCTGGAGTACTATTGTGCAATACAAAATCCCTTGCTCGAAGGACGATCCCTCGGCGCTGAATGTACAAGACATCTCACAAGCATCCACCCAGACGTTTCCCTGCACATTGAGACTCTTGATTTATGCAAATGGCATTTCAGCCTCTCTATCCACCTCTCGTCCTCAACTCGTCAAAATCAGGGCCATCGCTTATTGGGAGCCAGTGATCTTGGACAACAAGTTTGGCTGTTGATCCTTCTGGAAAATGCCCAACAACGACTTCCAGACCTTTCCTGGCTCCTGGGAAGCATCAATGCCGGCCCAGATGCCAGTATTCTGGTAGTAACCAACGACTGGAGCGGTCTGCTGGTGGTAGGTAACAAGACGCTTCTTCAACGCATCGGCGTTGTCGTCTGAGCGCTGGACCAGTGGCTCGCCGGTGATATCATCCTTCATATCGGCCTTTGGTGGGCTGAAAATCTTGTGGTATGAGCGGCCGGAAGCTGGGTGGACGAGGCGACCGGTGATGCGGGCGACGAGGAGGGAGTCGACGATCTGGAGCTCAACGGCGTGCTGGAGTGGTGCCTTGCGGGCGGCGAGCATCTTGTCGAGGGACTCGGCTTGGACGACGGTTCTTGGGAAGCCGTCGAGTATGAAGCCGCCCTTGCACTCCTTGTTGTTTTCAAGCTCGTCCTTGATCATGCCAATGACGATGTTGTCGGAGACCAGTCCACCCTCGTTCATGATCTTCTTGGCTTGCTTGCCGAGCTCAGTGCCCTTTGCGACCTGGGAGCGGAGCATGTCTCCGGTGGCCTACCAACTCAATTAGCATATATCCATGGTCGCATTCGTCAGGGCATTTAGTTACATACCAAGTGGCAGCAGGAGAACATCTCCTTGATCTTTGGTGCCTGGGTTCCCTTGCCTATTTCTCATGTTAGTTTGACCGAGGCACCTCTGTTTCTCAGGAAGTGAGGATTTCGACTCGTACCAGCTCCTGGTGGGCCCATCAAAATCATGCGAACGCCATCAGCGGTGTTGGTCTTTGGTGCTCCTCCGGCAATGTCGAGTCTGCTTTCCAAGTCCTTAACGCGCTGTTCCAACTTCTCGACCAATTCGTGGAGGTTCTCAGTGATTGGTGCCATTGTGAGGGATAATTGCCAATGCAAAGAATAAAAGATGTGCAAGGGCGGATGTATATAGATACAGGTCACTGAGGTTGTGGAAGAGAGAGATGGAGAGACGGGAAGGAAACTGAGAAGTTGGGATGGCTGAGGACTATTTTGACAGCTCCCGGTCCGTCGTTGGTAGCCGGGGAAATGGGTGGATGCCGTTGTTCATCGGTGCCGGCAGTCCAAAGCACAAATCGCCGACGAGGCTGGACCTGCGTGTTAGCGGGAGGAACAAGAGTTGCGGCCGTTTATGTCAGGCACGGCACTTTGACCTTTGTTTGGCGTGAGGAAGATGAGTTGTGGCCGCAAAGTTCAGGCACGCACTTTGACCATATCTGGCCTCAGGAACAAGAGTTGTGGCCGTTTATGTCAGGCACGAAGCTTGACCTGTCGGAAGCTCGGTGGCAAGCTAGCTCTCCCACTATCGGATCAGATCAGATAAGGGAAAGGCAGCACTAACGCCGACGCGGTTGACGTTGGCCTGGCCTAGCAAGTAACGAAGTACTCAAGAGATCAGACAGCTGTAAACACATTTTGAGAGCTTCACAACTACAACACCACAAGAACTCTCTTCATAATACACCATCAAAATGCCGGCCACCACATCGGAAACCCTCTCCCTCGTCTCCAGAACCGTCTCCGTCGCACCTCTCGTCCTCCTCTCTGTCGCAGATCACTATGGCCGCTCAGCAAAGGGCACGCGCAAACGTGTAGTCGGAGTCTTGCTCGGACAGAACGACGGAAAGAATGTCAGAGTTTCAAACAGTTTTGCAGGTATGTATAGCTCCTACTCTATGCGTTGAGCTCATCTAACACTATCTCAGTGCCATTCGAGGAGGATGACAAGGACCCATCAGTGTGGTTCTTAGATCACAACTACGTCGAGTCGATGAACGACATGTTCAAGAAGGTCAATGCAAAGGAGAAGCTGGTCGGATGGTATCATTCCGGACCAAAGCTGAGGGCATCGGATTTGGAGATCAACGAGCTGTTTAAGAGATATACACCAACGCCACTATTGATCATTATCGATGTTCAGCCAAAGGAGAATGGCGTACCAACAGACGCATACTTTGCAGTTGAGGAGATTAAGGATGTACGTATTACTAAAGCTCCGTTTCCCGCAGTGGCGACAGATAAACAGAGCTAACGAGTGACCTAGGACGGAACCACCACATCCAAAACCTTCGTCCACACCCCAACCATCATCGAAGCCGAAGAAGCAGAAGAGATCGGAGTCGAGCACCTCCTGCGCGACATCCGCGACGTTGCAGTCGGCACTCTCTCTAGCCGCATAACCTCCCAACTGCAGTCGCTCCAAGGTCTCCACCTGCGCCTCAGAGACATTCAATCCTACCTCCAAAAAGTGCTCGACGGCAAGCTCCCAGTCAACCATGCCATTCTCGGTAATCTCCAAGACGTCTTCAACCTTCTTCCAAACCTCAGCACGCCGAAGGCGAAGGAGGCACAGGCTGGACAGGGCGAGACGAGTGAGCTGGCGCATGCGATGGCGGTTAAGACGAATGATCAGTTGATGGCTATCTATTTGAGTTCGCTGATTAGGGCGATCACGGCCTTCCATGATCTGATCGAGAACAAGGTGCAGAACAGGCAGCAGGCCGAGGAGCAGGATGCGAAGGCGGTTGAGGAGAAGGAGAAGAAGGAGAAGGAGGCTAAAAAGGCGAGCGGAAAGGTTGATGCCACACCAAATGGTGATGTGACCTCTGTTGAGCAAGTGGAGAAGGCCACGAAGGATGGGGAGAAGAAGTAAGCTATAAAGACTATCTGGGGTTTAACAAAAGCTATCTTAGATGAAGAGGGGGGATGATGGGTCATGGGGCGTCATCGGTGTGTGCCGAATAGATTATTTTGGCATGGTGTTCTGAGCGTTACATTAGCAAGCATATGGATCTCGGTTCGAGATAACGTGCTTATGTATTATATAGGTGCGCCAAGCAAATGAAGCAAGCACACCTCTATATCTCTTGAACCAATTTTGAGTGACTTGTCATAAGGCTACTCATATGTCTCCTTGTGAAGAGGGATGTTCTCTCTACTTGAATTCTGCTCTTCATTAGGAGATTTACTTTCTCCTCTCTTCTAGAGATTGACTAACGGGCTTTACGCGAGATGACGAACTGAGCAGCAACACATCTGCAACTCTCGAGGTCGGTCATTATATGGACGTCGGATGGTGGTGATGTTTCTCTTGGTAGTTATTCGGTTGTTGTGTTGCCAATTCGATTTGTGAGAAACTGTTTACTAGGTTGTTTGTTTATGGAAAATTTACACAATTGATCTTGCATTAAAAATATTGAGTGCTTGCATTTAAAAATCCAATATGGGTCATCAGAATTGTTGTTGTGGCGCGGGAAATGTGTTACAATAGGACCGTATCTGAACGAGCCCCTTGCTTACATCTCTATTACCTACCTGGGTACAACCTCACTACTACAGTAAAACAGCAATCAAATACCCGCGCGCAACCATGTGCAACCATTGTGCTAGCCTTATAATCGCTAAATGTGTTACGATCTATGCCTAGCTAGTTAGATAGGCTCTACCTGTTCTCAGAGCTGAGTTTGATGCTTTGTTTACCTCCAGGGTCTCCGTGACGATGGCTGCAAGCACTTTCCTATACCCGTGCTGCAAACATGCCTCTCCCAAGGACTTTAAACTCTCGACAGCCAGCTGGCTGGCCCTCACGTGGGGTTCAATTCCAGGGAAGTCTTCCGCCCGTCCTTCCCATCCTTTCTGTTTCTACAACACCACATCCGCCACACTCCTCTTCTCTACATACAACAACAGTCGAGAACGTGATATTTGCGTATTCCACCGTTCAGCCAGCCAACGCCAAAACCCTCCGTTCCCGCCTACGTCGTCCCTCAACAACCGACGCGCGTCTATCCACCAGTCAGATCTCATCAACACCGAGAATCGGCAGCAGCAGGAGCAATACCAGCTCGGAAGTAACAACGGCCCGAATCCAGTCACCAGGACAGCAACAATGGTGATCGGTGCTTGCGAGAGCCTGCCAGCCTTTGGGAGCTCACTTCGCACCCGGAGGAGGTCACTGCATGCTCACCGTCCACATTCGAATTTATCAACTTGCTGCGCACCTGAACGATCTGGCTCTTCTTTCGACACTGTCAACACCAACGCTCAGAGATACGAGTCCTCAAAAATCTTATTGCACCTCCAGCAAGAGAAGTTCTACAAGAAAATCCGTGCTCCACCTTACCGTCGCACTATCACTCAGGGTGAAGTTGAGAAGCAGGCCACCGCCACCAGTCGTGACTCAAGAGCATCCTTCGACTCCGACGAGTTTGAAGCCATTGACCACCACCCAGCCTATCTTCGAGCCGCGTTAGACAAGATGGCTGCTGACAAGAAGCAGTCGTTCTTCAGTATGTTTGCCCTTTCTTTATCGCACCCAGCTTTCCAAGAAAATCCAATAAAGCACAACTAGCCCACAAACATGGAGACAAAGTCAAGCGACACCTACTCGTTTGATGCAAGTGCTCAAAGAACAATCAAGAACTATCTCGATGCTTCAGAGCGCAAGCGCGTCTCGAATTGAGGGCCCTTTGTGGTAAAGTAGGTTCAACGTGAACACTGAATGGTAATCAAACTGGTACCATGTTCGCCTCCAATAACAGAAAACGATCATACCTAGGCCTGCATCGAAATGCAACAGGGTGAGGGCTTCTTGCCCTGCCAACTATTTTCAATGAGACGTCTAGCTTGGACGTGTAACCATCACTGCTCCGATGGCTTGATGATAGAACGCGAAAATTGTATGCTGGAGAATGTGCACTGACTGAAGCTAGATGCTTGGACGGCAAAGATTAAAGTCGCCTTTGCAAAGAAGAGCAACACCGAGGTCGACAATAATAAGTATGAGACGAAGCAGGCTAAGGAGGCTAAGAAGCAAAAGCTGAAGGGCGCCAAGGACAAGACTAATCAAAAGAAGAAGGAGAAGGAGAAGGAGACAAAGAAGAGCGACAAGGTGAACTGGGCCAACAAGCTCAAGAACAAGCTCTTCGGAGGCAAGCCTTCCAAGAAGCCAGGGCCAGGGCTCCAGGCAAGCGCATCTCTCGCATCTCTCGACTCACTCCCAATGTTGTGGCCTCTGTTCGCCGAGGACGGTTTGTATCAGGATCGCCATGACCCAGCGACCCAGACCGTGTGGCATGACAACTTTCGCCAGCCACCTGCACCAATTGGCAGGGGCATTCACAACCCACACCACCCAGCGGGAGGCCACCCGAATGTGCTTAGATGTCACCCGGTTGACCCAGCCGACCTGACCAGAGGCGACCCTCCAAAGCTGGAGCCGAGTTATCTCCCTCTCCAGCCAGAGAAGGATGATACGCCATTCGACAGTAAGTCTTGTCCACTTGAAGAACAATCTTCATGAGATCGTCTACTAACACCTTACAGAGTCGGCGCCAGAGAACGTAGGCAAGAAGTGGAAGGCGCAGGAGGGCGAGGGGAATGACGACGACGATGCAATTTACGCCGCCCCAGTGAACCTTTTCCCAACCAAGACCATGACATGTCTGAGCTCGCCAATGCCGTCTCGTGCCTCATCCCCAGAGATCTCGCATAACTCTTCGATCAACGGCCGCGATGGTGTACGCGATAGCTTCGGCTCTGGCAACGCCGCCTTTGATGGGCCGTCATCTCTCCGCACTCGTGCGGGTTCCCATTCCGAGATTGTGACCAGGACCCGCGCCCAGGAGACCGAAGGGCGTAAGAAGCGCAACCGCCAGGTATTCATCTTCCCATCAGGCAAGCATGTCGGTGAGAGCCTCATCTACAATGGGGACGATGCCCCAACCGCCATTGGCGGGCCACAAGATCCTTCCACTGCACGTGGTTCAATACCCCGCCGTCCGCTCGCTTCTGAGGTTGGCCCAGTCAATGCATAGAATTTGGCCGATGCTCAGCGCGAGTACAACGAGTCCGAGTCTAATGGCGCCCCGCTCTCCCATGACGAGGGCTTAATGGCAAACCAGCAGTATCACCGCAGCATGACCGCGGCCGTTTTGAGCACTCCAAGACGCGCCTCCGGTGAGCACTACTCTGGAGAGGTTGATATCTTCGGTGAGCCAATTGGTGGATCTGCCGCCCCAAAGGCCACTTCTTCTTTAGATGTCAAGGCGGCGGAGGTCCCCCTACCAAAGGCCAAGGATGGCGAGATCTAAACGTCTAGGTCTGAAGCTACTTGCTTCCAGAATCCCCCATGAAGGTGACCTGGCCAACTTGATGCCCGGCGACTACGCGTCGTTTCGGGCTCGGTTTCCAATGATATACGAGGGACGGTGTTTTTTCAAATATTTTTCTTTGCAATGGCAAGACGGCGACGGATGATACCCAACATGGAACGGAGAGGGCGGTGTTCATAGCTAGGGAGAATACGGTGTATGATAGTTCGGCGTTTACATAGCGGAAGGCACATGATAGTTCGATTTATCTTCGGGTTCGTTAATCGGTTGGCTGCTAGTGATATCATCCGCGCGGGGTGTCCCATCACTTCTGCTCTCGACCTTGGAGTAAACGAATCGAGGAAATGAGGTGGGTCCTGAAATAGCTGATCACGTTGTAACGGTTCATCAAGGTCAGACCTCACTCCCTTTTCTACGAAGCATACTATATGATCAAGATGAATTCGTGTCCAGAGGGGCTTTGAAGGGTGGTGCAGCTAGGGTCGCATGGCAAGTATAAGTGGTGGTGTGGAGAAAGTGATGTGTCAAAAGTTCACCGGACGTTAGACATCCATCACTCCCACGTCGTCACTGCCGCTAATAAGGCGAGTTATACCAAAACGAAATTAGCGCCATACCCGCCAGGTCGACTGATGATGGACAAAAAAACTATCTTCATTTGCACCTGCTGTGCTATCAAAGTGCTTAGAATTTGTGGCAGCAACGAGGAGTGGGTTTGGATTTGCACCACTTGGGACAGCTATATATCAATCTCCACAATGTATATCATTGGAAGTTAAATGTCTATTTTCGCCCTAAGCTCTAGAGTAAAGTATGCTAATTAGACTTTTATTTCATGTTGTGAATTAGCCACAATCAACATCTCTGCTGGAGAGTAAGCAGGAGCAAGTGAAGAGGCGTGCATATATCACTTCAGTTGCTCTTTACCAGATACAACACTTTTTGCTATATTCACTTATGTTTCCATTTTCGCATCCACAACTTAAACATCTCTACAACATACGTTACCAATCTAGTTGTGTAGTTATATTACTTTGTGGGTAGAAACCTAAGTAGTTCGCACTAGCCTCATAGGCGGCCAAATGTCGTTGCACTTTGGCCTCGCACAAGAGCTAAAGGTGGCAGCATTTATGGCCACGCTGACAACTAGGAGAGCTTCCGCTTCTACATTACAGCCAAACATCAAATCACACTCGTAAAAAGGTCTTAGGAGCAGCATCAAAGTGAGAATATAACAATCATTCTACATCTTTCATTCCATTCATAAGCAAGCTAATCTACATTGCTTTTCCCGATATAAACGCTATCATCACTCAACTTACACATTACTATACACATGCCTTGCGGGCTTAAACCCACTCCTTTGGAGTCTGCAAAACCTCAACGAGCCTCTCCTCTCTGCTGCCCTTCTCTGGGAAGTACATGTACTTCCAGCTCGCAGTAAGCGGCAAGCTCATCAAAATGGACTCAACTCTAGCACCCGGAGTGTTAAGCCCAAAAGAAGTACCTCTATCATGGACCAAGTTGAACTCCACATATCTGCCTCTGCGGATCTGCTGCCAATCCTTCTCCTTCTGCGTGTATGGCATATCCTTACGCTTGTTGATAATTGGCAAGTAAGATGGCAGGAAGCTCTTCAAGCAAGTCTGGATGAAAGCAAAACAGTTCTCCTGGTCGTTCTCAGAGTCGTCCAGGTCGTCAAAGAAGATGCCGCCAATACCTCTGCTCTCGTCGCGGTGCTTGTTGGAGAAGTACCTGTCGCACCACTCCTTGAAACGTGGGTAGTAGGACTTGTTGTGCTTGTCGCAGGCAACCTTGATCGTCTTGTGGAAGTGGATTGCGTCCTCGTCGAAGAGGTACGATGGAGTGAGATCGGTTCCACCGCCGAACCACCAGGTGCCTACACCTCCGTCTGGGTTCTCGGTCTCAAAGTATCTGTAGTTGAGGTGAACGGTTGGCGCCATTGGGTTCTTTGGGTGCAAAACCATACTAAGTCCTGCCGCGAAGAAAGGCAGGGAGTCCACGCTGGTATCGATTTTCTTGTGATTCGCACGCATCTTCAGAATAGCCTGCTTTGGAAGTGTTCCGTAGACGACGGAGATGTTAACTCCGGCCTTCTCAAAGACATTGCCATCTTGCAAGACGCAGGAGATGCCGCCGCCGCCGTGCTCGCGCTCCCACCTGTCGACTTGGAACTTCTGCCCGTCGACTTCCTCGAGTGCGCGCACGATCTCTTTTTGTTGGTCCTTGATGAATGCTTCCATGCGCAGGCGCATTGGCGAGTCGTTTGTGACGCCCGATTCGCGCTTGGTGAGGGTATCGCGCTCAGCAACAGATGGCGCCTCTAACTTGGATGGCTTCTCCTCAGTGACCTGCAACCGGTTAATTGGGATTCTGAACTCTCGAATTGGTGTAAGCTACCATTGAGTAGATCAGAGCACCACAGAACACAATCCCGACTGCAATGCGAGTCTTTGGGAACAAGACACCCTTGTCCTTTCCTTGGGCGGGATTTCTTGGGATCTGATCATGTCTGCGTACTGACTTTGAGAATCTGGCGGTTTGCTGGATTGGCTTTGCGGCAGCTCTTGCGATCTTTGGTAGCCGCGATATAGGTCTAGCTGTAAACATATTGAAAGAGATGGCTGCGCGCTGCAGCTAGAAGACACTCTTTATCACGGGCGCATACAAATATGAATGGTCAGAAGTGTCGGCAATAATACAGAGCACGATTCAGGAGTTCCGTCCTTTTTGTGTAGGGAGTAGCTCCTCGGTTCCTCAAAATGTCATGATATGGAATCGCATGATGATGGCCGCTATCCATGCCTTAGGCCAGGCTGGACCGGCTCTATTTTCAACCAGCTGTCACTATGATGGAGGGACGAATATAACACGGGCAAAATTTTGTATATGCGCTTATATTGAGCTCTCAAACTGCCGCTAAGCGCCCTTGGCTCTTTGCCGAGTATACTCATAAGGACGGGTGAGTACAATGAGACAAGTGCAGTTGGTCCTGTGGTCTTGTCACTCAGCCTTGTCTGCTGCTTAGAACGTCGCGTTGTAATTCACGGTCGGCGGTATCTCCTGTTGTGGTTTAGCGTAGTTGTTGCCGTAAGCAGGTCGTCCTGGTTGGGGTTGTCACTGGATGGAGCTTGGCGGTGAGTGATCAGCATCCCCTCCCATCTCTCCAGGCTGCACTGGCCTCGGATTACTGCACTGCACTACACCTCCACACCTCATGCCTTCGAACCTGAACAACGACGTCTTATACTCTTCCTAAAAACTCCCTGCGTCTCCCTCAGACTTTACATACACACAAGTAGCCCCTCGTCGTAAGTATATCCAGCGTTGGTGTGTTCTTTGGCGGTGCCGTCACCGCCTAGCTTTACTCTTCACTTGTCATAGATAAGGTTGCGTAACCCTTCTGGCTGCCACTAACAACCACCAAGTACTCTCGCACTCCAGCAACACCACGACTCTATCGACAGAGCAACCACCACCGTCAACATGCGCTCCAAGTTCAAGGACGAGCACGAGTTCGCCAAGCGCAAGGCAGAGGCCGAGCGTATCCGCGCAAAGTACAACGACCGCATCCCAGTATGTCTTCCCTTCTCATCGCTTATCAATATAGCACATCATCATTAACACCATCACCAGGTTATCTGTGAGAAGGTCGAGAAGTCGGAGATCGCCACCATCGACAAGAAGAAGTACCTCGTTCCAGCCGATCTTACCGTCGGCCAGTTCGTTTACGTCATCCGCAAGCGCATCAAGCTCTCGCCAGAGAAGGCTATCTTCATCTTCGTCGACGAGGTCCTGCCACCAACCGCCGCCCTGATGTCGAGCATCTACGAGGAGCACAAGGATGAGGATGGCTTCTTGTACATCACCTACTCGGGCGAGAACACCTTCGGCTTCGAGGAGTTGTAAACGCTTCTATGACGACTCGCTGAGACGATACACGGCTTCCAATGGCGTTAACGGGTTCTTACATCACTTGTCCGCATGGGCAGTGAACAGCGTGGAAGATGGGAATGGCAGCATGGATGGATTTGCTTTACGATGGGTCGCTATGGGACAATGGAAAGGAACAGGCATGGGCGATGCAAGGTAGCTGTGCTTCGTGCGGCTTTGCGTCCACGAGAGCTGGCTCAGACATGTATGCTTAGCTCGCACGATGGCAGTTCAGAATAAGGGTTAGTTATTGAGTTATGCCTATGAAGTTTTATTTCCAAAGTCCCACGTTCCAAGCTTGAGAGTGAGAACAGAGGGGGGTAGGTTGTGCTCAGCATGACGTTTAGATTTATTCGGATTTTTTGGATTCTTTCTCGGACTACCGTAATTCTGCTTCGGTATGACCACGATTTCAATGCAGCTAGAGCTATTCTTCTGCCATCTGCCAGAAATAGTGATGTACTTCACATCTAGAGCGCTTCCGTCGATGAGTCTGCGCCACCTCCACAGGATTATGATTCTCTGCATCTTTTCTCCTCGGCCGTCAGCTATGCATGCCGGCTCTGTCAAAGCATGAAAAAAGGTTCGCGTCCTGGTTGCTTCAGGCCTGCTACCACTATCGTCCCTTGGCTCGGCTCCTTTGAGTCCGCTTCATATCTCTAACAATACATGCCTGAGGACCTCAGTTCTTCTGCACCTTCGGATCTCCAGCTCTTGGAAGGCCGATACGTCTACAAACCGGTTAGCGCAAATCCAACCCACACGTGGTCTCTCCAATCCTCATCATCTCCCTTCATGCGCGGCTCTTCACCGTTCCGCGTCCAACTCGGGAACATTGGATAGAAAGTGGCGAATGCTCACCTAAGCAAACTATCAACCGTCTCCTTCGTGCCCCTGCCAAGCTCCTTCTCCTCGCGATTGATGCGTGTCGCCGCAGCCGAGACGCCGATGAAGAGGGCGAAGACGGGGTCGAGGGTTTTGGAGATGAGGTGGGCTGGTGCGGACATGGCTGCCTTTTCTGATTATGCTACTGGATTGGATGAGTCTGTAAACCCAGAGAAGACACAGGACACGTTGTGTTAGAATGTGAGTTTAGTGAGTGATGTTGTGGTTGTTTCGTTGGAGGGGAGCTCAAGGTGCGGCTACTGGCCAGCCTCGTCCGGACTTCAGCCGTGGTAATGCATTCCGAGCAACTGAATGAAGCTTCCAACACTCTCTCGTGAAGTTGAGATACCAGAGCTTTCAAAAAATGAGAGCTTCACACTTCTACGCAGTCATCGTAGACCGTCCAAAAAACCGTCAAAAGCACAAATTTGACCGGATTTTAAGACTTTGAGTGATTAGAGATGTGTTTCATTACTGTCGCCTGTCCAACATTTAAACCGAAACCCAAGGTGATATATATACAATTCCGCTATCGCTTTAAGACCAATGCACGCCGGCTCCATCTGTTAGCCCACTCATCATACATCTATTTCGTCTTGCTCCTGTAGCAGAGAGCTCTAAAAGTCTATGACATTACTGCCGTCTGTCTACCTGGTAACTCCCACATTGTGGTGGTTGTATCGTCCCTTATATCTTTACCCTTATATTACTATTTCTTCATCGCTGAGTTGGTCGCAGTGATCTCCAGAGGTAGCTCATTTAAGCCTTTGGGCTGAAAGCAATGTCGAAGGCTGGGATCAAAGTCTGAGCCAACCAGAAGGAGAAGACGAGCTTTGGACCAGTCATCAAGAGCTTTGGAACGAGGCCCTTGAAAAAGGAACCAGCACCCTCAGTGCGGATCATATCCTTGATGATCTTGACACCAGACTCTGGGTTCTCGAAGTTGCGGTTCTGAATACGGGTCTTGATGACATCGAGTGGAGCGGAGACGACGAGGGAAGCAGAGGCACCGGCAATGGAGGCGACAAAGTTCTGGAACCAGGTGGCCTTGTTGTAGTCCTCAAGCTTGAAAAGGTATCCCTTGGCGAAAGCAGATCCTCCGAAGAGAGCGAAGGAACCTGGAGCGTTACGGGCAGCGGTCCATCCCCATCCACGGTAGAGTCCGAAACCCTCATCCTTGATAATGCGGACGATACCACGGCCGCGGAAAGCCTCTGGGTTTGTCTGACGCTTGATCTTGAGGACGTCAAGTGGGAGGAGAACGATCTCTCCGATGCCGATCAAGGAACCGGCGAAGGAGGAGATAAGAGCCTTTCCGGTCGTTGGGCCGAAAGCGCGTTCGAAGGAGTCGCCGTAGTTCTTGGTGATCATATCGCGAGCGAATGGCTGTCCACCGTACTTGTAGATACGCTGAGAGACCTTGTAACCAGCGGCGTATCCCAATCCTGGGAAGAGAGAGAAGAACTTCTTGCCGGCGGAGACCTGGGCCTTGTCCTTGAAAATGACCTGGTTGAACTGTGCGACGGATGTGATCTGAGGCAGATTAGCTTCAACTCTGTACTTCGTGCCAACTGTTGTCTACGCCTACCTTTCCGTGGTTGGACATGAGACGCTTGGCAATGGTGTCAACCTTGTGAGTCGGTCAGTATATGCGCGTCTTAGTCGGCTGGGTGGGGAGATTAGGAGCATACTGGGTGGAAGATAGCGAGCTCAGCAATACCGGCGGAACCTGGATAATGTTAGCGAATGCGCGATCCATCTGGAAGTGAAGCCATCATGAAAGCTTACCGGAACCGAGGAGACGGGCCAAAGTAGACTCCTTCTTGACGTTGGAGCCAGAGGCTGCCATTGTTGGAGACATTGCTTCTTATCTACTTCTTCGATGTGGTTTTAATTGTCGAGAATAAGACAGTGAAGTGTTCCTCGTGGCTTGCGTGTCTATGCGAAGAAATACAGAAGTAATGCCGTGGCAATGTAACCGTGAAGGAAGAGTGAATGTTCAAGATGGGTTTCCCACGAACGCACGCGGCAGTCGAAAAATAATGCCAGTCAGGCCCGAGCGTGAGGCTGCGTCGCGGCGGGTAGGCCCCGCAGGAACAAATCAGAGCGCAGCACCGTGAAACCTACATCAGGTCGCCGAGGCCGATTAACGGCATGAACAGTGGATACCAGACGGTCTCACCTCGAATTCGTGACTCGTACGAGTACGAGATTCAGCCGAACTATGAAAATTGGTTTGGCAAGCAAATAATAAATCTATTTAAGCTGCTACATTATAGCATTTTAGATATAACGCATGCCTCTTGCCACACTCTACGAGCTCAGAGCTCTAAACTCCTGGGCTGTTGTTCATGAGGAAACATACTGGCAAACCAACTAGTTTCTCCTCCATCTTACACTCTTAAACGCTTGTGAACTGCCTCAAAGCTTCCGCCCTTAACAAATCCGTTCTTGATGGTATCATGATAGTTGTCGTGCTATGCTCAAACATTTGCATCCAAAGCCTCCGTCAGGCTGAACTCCGAATATATGCAGCAATGTACGCCGTCGCCTTTCCGTTACCGCCTTCATAGTCGTCGAGAGAGCCTCAACAGGCACCTTAGAAGTCCTTGTAGATACCCACAAGCTGGTCGAGCCTGTTGATCTGCGCAGTGAGATGTTGCTCTTTCACTCTAAATGCGGTCAACTCCTTCAGGTGTTCAGGAGTAAGAACTTCAATCTCATTCGCGACCACATCAGATCTGTTGGCCATTGCGATGATGTCCCTTGCCTTGTATCTCTCTGCCTCGAGCACCTCCAAGCAGCGACAGATTGTCTTGCAAATATTGTCAAGGACATGCACCTGGACGCGCTCCGTGTCGAACCACCAAAGAAAGATCGTGCGATTAGGGGTGCGCATCGCATCCTTCGGAACTTCCTGGATATCTGCGAAACCGGCCATTTGCATCCTAATTAATGTTTTGCGGACCTCGCCCTGCTTCATCAACGCAATCTTGTGAATCTGCTTCTCGTCCAACTTGCCGTATTTGCGAAGCACATGAGACAAGCGAAGGCCTTGCTTTCCGAACGTAGCCGCGATATAAGTATCCAACTCGGTCTCCTTTAAGAACGCTGTAGCTTGCTCGAATGGAACCGTGAACTCGCCCAAACCATCGTTGCTCAGCCTCTTTAGCAAATCCTGCCTGTCGATGCTAACCAATCCTAGGTGGTCCTTTAGTCTGGTCATTCGAGACTGCTTACTATCCATGTCTCTGACCCCCTCTCCCTCGTCTTCCGAATCCGCCGGGCTTTCGTATCCTCTCTTGCGCTTGCCGTTGAACTGGCTAGGCATGTCTCCCGGCTTCAGCTTCGCCCACTCTGGCGGCACAATACCGATGCCTTGTGAGACGTTGATGTTTGAATCAAGCACTGTTGCCAGCTGAGAAACAGTGACACTGTTTGTGGAAGCATCCTCGTCCTCCTTAAGCTCATCGATCTGCTTACATCTAGGCACTTTATCTTCCAATGTACGAAGAAGAGTGCCATAGACTTGCGACGGTATTGTACCAAATTCGTTTTCAGCAGCCGCAGCAAGGGCATCCGTCCTCAATGCAACAGTGCATCTCTCGAAATTGGCCCGCACCACGAGATCGCGGTCAAGCAAAACATCGTCCTCGAAAACATCTGGCCCTGTGGCAGCCGCTCTCCCGTTGGCAAGTTTACGGCGCTTTTCGCTGGCCGGCACTATCCCAGTGTTGTAGCGCTTGAGATTGCCGCTTCTCCAGGACCTCTGCTCCCTAGCTCTCTCCATGCTGCGTAAGACCTGAAGTCTGAGCTCGTCGGCCGCCTTTCCTGCCTTCGGAGGGCCTGTTGAATCACCACCGGCACGAATCATTTCCCTCTCCGTCTCGCTGAAGATATCTGCCGGGCTTTTGAACATACTTTTCACGAGGGGCTCCACAAATCCGTCATCCAGGAGCCTCTTTAGAATACCGTCGAGATTGACCGAGTTGCTATTGCCATTGACTTGGCCATTTGCGGTTCCGTTGGTGAGCTTTGCTTTGGACTTGTAGGCTTCCGCCAAATCTGCAACCTTGGCGTGTCCGAGCAGGAGCAAGTTCTGGACCACGTCTTTTGCATCGTTTCCGTATCTATTCTGAATGATCTCTAATATTCTTCCTGAGCGAAGCAGGAAATATGCGGCGTCCTCATTAGCCTCGTAGTAGGTGACGCCGGTGTCGTTTTCGGTGTTGTGGTACAGAAGGTTCTGCTGAATGAGTACAACTAAGCCATGGCGCAACTGGCGTGGATTGAGTTTTGTATGTTGCTGCAAGCCAGAAATTGGCAGTCTACCTCTGCGCAGGAGGACAGCAAATATGCGCTGTAGGGTGGTTAGCAAATGAACCAAGCAGAATATATGCGGAGAGATGGGTGCATCGGCGCAGCGCGCGGCCAAGCTGCATTCACTCCATTATATCCAGAAGCAACGTACTGATGTCAATTCGCCATAAGTCTCGCGCACAAGAAGCGCGCAAAGATCGGCCAAATGCTGCGTCTGTATTGAAAAGCATTGTCAGCCTCGTGGCGCATTAGAGTCAGAAGAATGGCGACTGGCTGCTGTGGAGAGGACGTACCTGAGACATTTTATACTGCTCCTAGAGAGTATCTCAGTTCTCTAGTGCTTGGCAAGATATGCTACCGACAACACATTGAAGGTTGTCAGTTGTAAGTCAAGCTTCAAGTCGCGACGTCGAGCCGCGCGATACTGTAAGTGGGTGGGGCACAGTTGGGCTGAGGCAGCGATGGAGTCGAACAATTTTTGGCCGTCAGACCGACGCGAGGGCCTCACAGACGCTGGGCCAATCACCGTGCGGCTTAAACCGGTTGTCAATTGGTAACATCCCGAATTTCTCCAAACATCACAGGCTATCAGCTCATCAGCGCCCTCCTCTCAACCCCTCTCCTCGATATACCCTATACAATAATACCCTCCCCCATCATGCTCTCCAGGTCGGCGATTGGACAGAGCGCCCAGCGCGTCGCTCGCCGCAGCGCCCAGCCAACAAATCGCCGCAACTTCGCAGCAGCCGTGTCTGGCTCTACCTCTTCATCCTACGAGAACGCCGACGTCAAGGGCATTAAGGTCGCCAGCAGAGATGTCTCCGGCCCAACCACCAAGCTTGCAATTGTCGCAAAGGCCGGAAACAGATACCAGACCCTCCCAGGATTGACCAACGGACTTGAGCAATTCGCGTTCAAGGTCAGTGGATCGCGGATAACCACGGGAGGACAAGAAGGCTGATAGTATATTCAGAACACCAACAAGAGATCCGCCCTGCGTTTACAAAGAGAGTCTGAGCTCCTCGGAGGTCAATTGCTCGCCTACCACACCCGCGAGACCCTCGTCGTCGAGGCCAAGTTCCTCCGCGACGACCTCCCATACTTCACCGAGTTGCTCGGCGAGGTTATCTCTAACACCAAGTACACCGGTCAGTGACGCCATGTCAGACTTGTAGGAGCGCATTTAACAATCATACAGCACACGAGTACCACGAGGAGGTTGAGTCAACCATCCACATCAAGCAGCACCGCGCCTACAACAACACCGCCCAGATCGCTAGCGATGCCGTTCACGGTGTTGCATTTCACACCGGCCTCGGCGCACCATTGAACCCAACCGCCGAGACTCCATTGACCAAGTATCTTAACGAGAACAGCATCGGAAAGTTCGCCGAGTCTGCCTACACCAAGTCCAACATCGCCGTTGTCGCCAACGGTGCTGGCCAGGCTGAGGTCACCAAATGGGTGGGTGAGTTCTTCGGCGATGTCAGGGCCGGCAGCGAGCTCTCCAGCCCAGCCACCAAGTACTTCGGAGGACAGGAGCGTATTGCTCACACCAGCGCCAACAACGCCTACGTTATTGCGTTCCCAGGCTCCAGCTCTTTCACTGCTGGATCCGGCTACAAGCCAGAGGTCGCTGTCCTTGCTGCTCTTTTGGGCGGAAAGTCCTCCATCAAGTGGTCCCCAGGTTTCTCCCTTCTCGCCAAGGCCGCCGCTTCCGCACCAGGCGCCAACGTCTCTACCATCAACTCCGCATACTCCGACGCTGGTCTCCTCACCATCAACTTCTCTGGCCCAGCTGAGGCCATCCGCGCGGCCACCACTGAGGCCGTCAAGGTCATCAAGTCCATCTCTGAGGGCAACATCGCCAAGGAGGACTTCACCAAGGCTGTTGCTCGCGCCAAGTACGGTTCCCTTGAGGAGGTTTCCAACATTGAGGCCGGTCTCGTTTCCACTGGTGCCGGGCTTGTCCAGGGTGGCAAGCCATTCCAGTTTGCCGAGGTTACTAAGGCTCTTCAAGGCGTTACTCAGGACCAGGTTAAGGCTGCCGCTAAAGCACTGCTTGAGAGCAATGCATCAGTTGCCGCTGTCGGAGACCTTCACGTCCTTCCATGGGCTGAGGAGCTTGGTCTCCAGGTCTAAGCTTGGGGGATTGCATTGGAGTAGTTGAAACTTGAATTATGAAGCCTTGTATGAACAGTTCTAGGTCCAAGACGGCAGTATAGAACGCAGATTACTTTTGAACATAGCAGCATTTTCTTTGTCTGAGCGGTGTACAATTTAAAAATGAAGATCGTCTACCAAGTCACTGCCGCATCTTTTAAAACCGAACCCTCGTTGCCCCTACCATCGTGTTTATGATGCACTTCAGCCGCAGCTGTCACTGGCAAACACTCCTCAATTCGATGCTCGTCACGTGATGACACTTCGGGCCGTAGTCTTGGCGTGTTGAGCAAGCTTCGAGCCGAGATGTCCATAGAACCGCAACACCACAGTCAATCCACCTCACCACCCCAAACCAATCCCTCCACCTTTAAAATGACTTTCGCCTGGAAGCAAGCCGGTATCACGTACGTGCTAAGCAAAACTACGTTTCAATTGACCCCAAATCGGCCGACCAGCATCGCAATAAAAACCAGAATAGTTGGCTAACGGAATAATTGCATAGCTACAACAAGTACCTCTCGGTCGCCGCTCGCGTCGTCCGCAGAAGCTTGAAGGATGAGTTCAGAGTCGCTGCTGAGCGTCGTGGTAACTCTGAGTTGAGATCCGCTCGCTGGGAGGTAAGGGCACATAGCGACACTATCAGCAGAAACCGATCGCTGACAGGAATGATTTTAGAACGGCAAGCAGGGCGAGATGAAGCCAACCTCCGAGCAGAACGCCGCCATCATGGCCAAGGCTGGTGCCGCCAACTCCGCTTAAACGCTGTACGAAAAGCTGCAATAGAGATGAGGAGCGGATGATGGTCTTGGTTACGGAGGGGGGGAGAGGGCATGTACAAATGTATTAAAGCTGGCCACGAACTATCATACCCATATCCAATACATCGAATATTCGGTGTCTTTCAATGCCCAGGGAGCTATGCTATGCTTCTCCGTGGGGCAGATATTTTAGGAAGCTGGTCGCTGAGCGTGGCACTGAGCAGCTATGCGAAGAACTGAATGCGATGTGATCAAACTTATCAGCCGGAGTAGCTGGCGTCATTAGGCCAGGAGTGAATTGTTAAGATGGATGATATGAATGCTGAAGCCCTAGCCTTGATCACAAGATGCGCACTTATTTTAAATGGGATCTATGATAGTATTGTGAAGTTGTGTAACTCCTTAGCAAGATGACCCGAGTTGTGATGTGAACATTAAGAGAATTGTTACATTGCAGATATTGGTTCAAGCAGCTGCGCTCCTTGTGTAAACCGAGCATTGAGAATCAATTGGAGACCGAGATCCTTGCCAAACCACATGACACCACTACCACAAAAATCTTAAAAAACAGGTTATCCGAACGTCACAAAGAGAGATATTGTTCTCAAAGCATTCAAAAGCGATAGACACGATGGACGCTGACAGAATGCAAGAGCTCTCAGACAGTAAGCTTTCGCCGTCCTGACATGCACACAAACTAATACGACCGGAGGAGCCGCGCAGCTCAGTCTTCTTGCGCCAGGAAACCCAGAAGAGCCCGTTTATGCCGATTACAGAGGAACACCACCTCCAGCACCCAAACTCAACAGCCCAGGCGTTGTGGCGACAGATATCACATCCGCCTTCACGACAGCTGCCTCAAGTATGTCGCTGCCTCAGGTTGCCACTTTGTGGAAGTGGTTACTGACGACTTTTAGAGCTGGGCGAGGGCGAGCTTATTAAAGATGAATATTTTCCTCTTTTCGAGGCTGTGGGTGCCATCGAGGTAGGTAGACACCGTAATCGGAAAAGTGGTTGGTGGCTGACAACGTAACCTGTAGCTCATGGATCCTAAGATGGATACCGGATTCCTCGAGCCAGGCGAGACCATGGAAGATAATTATGATGTTAGCAGAGACATCTCTGCAGAAGAATGCATTGGTATAATAGACGAGCTTCTGTGCCGCGAGGTACGTAGCCCGTGTCTTTGGCGGCTCAATGCTGACATCTCTGCAGATGGCCTGGCACATGGGACACCCATTATCACAAACGCTGTTTACCAGTTTGTATATCGACATTATTCTCAATACCGAAAAGCACAGCGTTGATAATCTATCATTTCAACCAACAGTCGAACCCAAAGAGAGATCTCTTACGCTGCAGGTGCTCCTGGCATATTGTTTGGCCGTCATGAAAACGTGCTCATACGTCGTCAATAGAGTCAAGTCGGAGCATTTCTACGAGGTGATTGAGGAATACTGATAGATGAGCCGATAGCTAACTGGATGTCAGGAGGAAGATTTTGTCACCTACACCTTCAATCGTAGTCTAGTTGAAGAAGTGGACGAGTACATCATCATGGAATTCGTCGATCAGACTTTGGAAACTCTCCTCGCTTCTGATTCCGTAGAACCTAAGCTCAAACAAGCTCTGGCAAATAGGCTCGGCTTCCGTGCTGCTTTCTTAGGCACTGTAAGCACTGTTGAGGATCGCACTTCTCCGTTTGCAGTGAAAGCCGCCTGGACAAGCGCTTTAGAGATATTGCCTAGTATCAAGGCCGAAGCCGACCTTGCGAAGCCGGTATCAGAAGCTTTCAGCGCCAAGATTCAAAGGAAACTTGCTAGCACGGTGCCTCCACGACCGGTAGTCTCAGTGGCATACCAAGATGCATTCAAACATCTTGAACGGCTGTGCAAAGATGGCCTCATCCTCACGGAGGTTTTGAACTTCCATGACAGCCATACGTTAATGGTTAGTATTGCCAGTTAGGCTGCTTATGTTTACTAACTCCATGTAGAACTTCGTTTTCCATTTCCAGAAGAGAAAGCCACAGCCGACCGTATACATACGGACTCTTCTTCAACACTACCTGTTTGGAGACATGGTTGTGCTCGGCATACTCTCCATCCGCAGCATACTCGATAGCGACCTCGCCAGCGTCACTCTCCCAGCGTCGATGCTCCTCGATCCTATAAACGACGAGGTTGAGCTTCCTGGTGATCCTCGCCACAAAACGGCTCGTTGTATGGAAAACTTCCGCCAAAGAGCCGCACAGTCTTACCTTGACATCCTGCGCGCTCTGTGTCAGAATCGTTGCCGCATCAGACGCACTCTCACCCATACCCTTGCAGACTGGGATAACCTTCAGCTCGACACTGAAGAGCTTGATTCTGAGCTTAGAGAGTACACCAAGGAACAGCCAATGTTATCGCCAAACTTTGGCATTACACCTATCTTTGCATTTCCACTTAGCAGTTGGGCATACAATTACAAGCTTCAACAAATGCAATGGCTCGTTCAGATGGGATTTGAGCTTGACATTTATGCTCATGACGAAAAGGCAGCAATGTATTGGCTGCTGCAACACTTTGGCAACACTCATTACCGCCACTTGCAACGCATCAAGGGCTTCCTCCTGAGGGACTACCAAACCATGGTGGAGAACCTAAACGTTGAGAACCGGGAGATGAAGGAGCATGAGTTTCAGTACGCCATGAACTACGTCAACCTGTCCTCGCTTCAAGCAACCGCCACGCAGTCTCTCGCTCACGCCATCAGTTGCCTCTACACTGTACTGGGTCGTTACAACCTCATCCCACAGACACCTCACCCATACTCTACTGATGCCATACGTTATGAGCAGCGCATGAAGCCATTCCTAGGCATATCATTACCAGAACTCCTGCCGTACGAGACCTTCCATGCATCGGTCACACAGCCAGAAGAGACATCTCTTGATCTTCTCGAGTTTGCGGCACATGCTGTCAACTCGGCCAAAAGAGAGTTTGAGATGCTGGTCAAGCTCGATGCGCAGACTGCGAGATGCGAAGGGAAATGGTGTGATGAGGCGTGGCACCAGAATGTGAAGGCCGAGGTTCGGAGCTGCATTGTGGCCAGCATTACGATTGCGGTTGTTAAGACGGCTGTTGCGGCATTTGAGAAGGATAAGTCACAGGCTATCAATCTGAAGGTGACTTGCGAGGCTGTCGAGAAGAGTTATCATGATTGGTGGGTACTGCCCAAGGTCGAGTGTATCACGAAGGCATGATCGTGTGAGATGAGGAGATCGCGGACAAAGGGACGCCATCTTGAACATACATAGTCAACAGTGGTAGACCGCAAAAGAAGATTTGCTTTATTTGAAGAACACTACAGAACTGTCGCCGACCGACGCTGGCGTCGGCCATGTCCCCCATGATTATGAAATTGTACGACGGTGATCGCCCGCTACCGTAGTGAAGACCCTAATCAAGAATTTCAAATCGAAGTAATCAACAAATCATCGCTCGCTAGTCTATGAAACATGAGAAAAGGAAGATAGCTTCAAAAAAACGTAAGTCGTGGGCCCCTATTCCCTCATTCGCGTGAAATCGTTCATATCCATCCATCATTTACAAGGTCGTCAAATAGTTGCTTGGCACTAGGCCAGGCCGTCCGTTCTTGCCAGCAACCTCAGCTTCCCACCATCCGTCGTCTTGGAGACGAAGAACGGCAAGTGTGTCGCCCTTGGAGAAGCTGAGCTCTTCTGGAATTGCGGCGGTGTAATTGTACTGAGCACGGGCTAAAAGCAAGTATGTTAGTAAACCGACTTCTTTGTTTGTTTCAGGGGGGACTTACCAAAATGCATGATAGGCCGTCCCTCCCGGTTGAATTGGCGCCCGTCTACCAGACTCTTACTTCTAGTTCTGCCCGGGATAGCAACCTGCTGCTGGGAAGCTGGTCGTCCACTTGCTCCACTGTTTCCGCCATAGCTGCTCATCGGCTTTCCTTGGCCGGTAGTCGGTCTGCCGCCATGGCGACTACCTCTTGAACCATATTGGTCCTGAGGGGCGGGCGCTAACTGTAGCGACATCTCGCTGCCACTGTGACGAGAAGCTTGTTGATCGCGAGAGAATGGCGCTGGTGAAACAGCGCGACCAACATCACCTGTGGATTGATGGCGATGATAGTCGGAGCTGAACTGCGATGTGCTTTGCTGCGGCCCACCCCTCATACTACCAGCGTAAGGGTTGGGTGAGGCTGAGCGGTTATAGGCGTGTCTAGAGTTGGTGCTTGCGGCCTTGGGTTGAGCGAATTCAGCTGGCCTAGGTGAGATGGCTCTAGGGAAGGGGGAGGTAGCACGAGAGGCGTCATTTCCGCGGGTGCTTGGGCGAGGCGAGGAGGTACCGTATCCACTCTTTGTTGACTGAGACGGATACTTCTGGCTCGGTTGTTGTATAGTCCTTGACGTGAGAGCCGATTGAGAAGCGCCCATTCTTGATCCTGGCGGCTGGTCATAAGATGGTGGTGGCGTGCTTCGTGGAGCAAGAGGCGCAGGAACACCAGATCTTGCAACAGCACTGATTGAGCCAGGAGCAGGTGTCGGTATTCCAGAGTAGTGATCAACTGAGACTCGAGATGACGACGCCTTAGTCACGCCCTTGAGTTCTGCCAGTGCCTGAGCAATAGGATCGAGCTCCTCTTGCTCATTCTCTTGTGGTGCAGTGTTCCTTCTGCCCGGTGTTGCAACATCGAAAACGTTGTTGCCAACATTGAGTTGGAAAGTGGCGCGTGGATCAACCGGGTCAGGCGAGCGTGCTCTCCTATCTACAAGGCTACTCTGGGAGGCTGAAGTATAGCTTGGTTGATATCTGGTGGGAGTGTGGCCGTATGCGAGGGCCGTGCTCTTAGACGACGACCAGGTGTTTCTGGTTGCCGATGAGACGACTACAGCAGCTTGCATCTCCTTGTCATGCTTGCTCTTCCTTCTGAAAGGGCTGTTGCTGAAAAACCCACTCTTTCTCTTTTGAACAGACTTTTCTGGGACAGGAGCCACCACAACCTCTTGCTTTAAGGGCGATTGCTTTCCGCTTGGAGGATCCATGCTCGAGAATGAGGTAGGGTTTGAGTATTCGCTAAGCGCATCGTCACGGCTCGATGGACGAAGCGCACTATGAGAGCTCTTGTCGGAAGATGGACCCGTGCGACAGAGCATCGTCATGCCATCCATTGGATACGGGTCGTGAGGAACTGCTGCCAGTGGGCCATGCTGAGATTGCTCATACTGTAGCTTACTTGGCTCCTGGCGGAATTCAGACTGCGACTGTCTTGCCTTCTGCGGGGTGACTGTTGTCTCGCGGCTAGCGTTATCGACATCCCGGTGTCCCAGCTCTCGTGCAAGGTTAGAGTTTGGATCGTGGTGAGATTCGTATGTCGAAGGCTGGGGTGATGACGTGCGAAATGCAGGATTGATTGTCCTCTGGAATTGGGCTACTGAGTAGTTTTCGTCCTCCGACGCTTCTGATTGTGTATCGCTGGTGTCTCCTCGGCAGAAGTTGATGTACTTGGGAGGGTCGGGTATCTCTTGGCCAGTGCCGCGCCCTTTTATGAACGATATAATATCTTTCTCGACCTCACAGTTTTCAAGGGAGAGCCTGACCTTCTCGCAAGATGCATCGTCGCTGACACAAACTGTTGAGGCGATGTTTGCGAAAGTCCAAAGACTGCTTTTGGTGAAGTCCAATCTTTCCTCCTCAAGATCTTGGAACTTGTCTGCCGCAGCTTTCCAGTCACGATTCCATCTTCCCGTGGTCTCTTCGAGGACCTTTACAGCCGCTTCATATTCGGTGTTCGACATGGCCACATTTACTTGCGTCTTCTCCAGTTTGGCCTTGTTCTTGCGCTCTTCCTGGCCCATAACCATGTGTCCTTGGGCGAGGTAACCTTTAATTTTCAGGCATTCCTGCTCATATTTGTCCCTTGTCTATCATTTGTTAGCATAACACTTTTATGCTCTTGTTCACGCTCACCTTATTGACTTGTCTGGTTTGCTCAATTTTTGTCTTAAGCAATTTCTCGATTCCAGTCTGAACAATCTTGCGGCGTTCCTTCATCGCACCAGTAAAAGCGGCCAGCGGCTCGTCTAGCTCTGTTCTCATCTGTTGTGCAATGCTCTGGTGAGTCTTTCCCATCGACTCTACCTCTCCGCGCAGCGTATCCATCGAAACCTTTAATGTGCCATGTTCTTGTGAGCCCAACGGCTTGCGGCTGAGTTGTAGCAGTTTCCGCGCATACTCTTCTTCCAGAGCACTCCGAGCTAATCGAGTCAGCAGCTATCGGATTGATCGAGGCTGATGTGCTCACCGGTGTAGAAAGTTTTCAGCTCGTCGCATGTTTGCTTCGCATTGTGCATCCTCTCCAACAGTGGGTCAACTCCAGCGTCATCCTTTCCCCAAAAGTTGTTGGCAACTAGTCCTGTTAGTATTCATTCTCGAGATGATAGAGAGCTTCCTTACATGAAAGGGACACAGAGGGTCCTTCTGATACCGTTCCGGGCATGATGGTTGAAGACGCTTTGCGCCTCAATCAATGGTTTTGTGGTGCGATGCTGGCCTGAGTTCCGACGTCTTGGGCAGCGGAATACACTATATTTTTCTGAATCTAATTTTGCGCAGTTTTGCCAGTAGTGTCGAGATATCAATTCAGAATTGGAATGATAGTGGCCGGATTCACTGCTGCTGACGTCGGGTATATTGGTGGCGCAGTAAAGGTCGGGGTTTATTGACTTTAAGTGGTGTTTCTACGGCAACTCGTCCTTTCCAGCCCCCTTAAGCGCGCACTCCTTGCTGTCAGCCACAAGACACCTTGGCAAGTTCCAACTCCGTCCCGCTTACCAAAATGTGCCTGGTGGAAGTATTTATTTTTGGACATGACATTTCGCTAATTTTAAGCTTGAAAACGGTGCTCCGCTACGGAGTAACCTCGTCAACACTCTCGCGTCTATTGCCGCATACAATGTACAAGCATAGGATAACATTTTTTATCTGCAGAGAGTCAAGAGGTTGTGGTTAGGAATACTTTGACGATCTTCTCTAAGTTGGAGCCGTACCACAACTAGTTATCAATTGGCATAATTAGCGCGCATACGCAAGAGAGCTGTGATGCGAAACTCGAATGTTCCAGTGCTATAAAATTGGGGCACGGCACGAGGTAAAATCAATACACAGATCGACCACCAAGCCTAAGCGCTTGTATAGGGATCAGGCAAACTACTCATATAGCGATGCCGCGCTCAGTACCCTCGCAAGTTCTTCAGGTTTTCAGTTCCTAAACTATGGCAATCTTGAGCTGTGGCAACTCTTCTTATATCAAAGTAGCCATCCTGCCAAACTTTTTGCTCAACATATTATGACCGGCTCATGAAGGCGGTGTATATGGTTATGGCCGGCGAGTGCGAATCTTGGAAGATTAAGCAAGCAATATTTCTCGTGCCGACTGTTTTCCAAGTCCAGCAGTCGAAGATCGCCATCGTCCATTGTATATGAGCCAAGTTTTGCGCCAGAATATTCATTCCCTGATTGAAATTCTTTAAGACTTGTGATTCTCAAGTACCAGTCAGTTGAAGTCCAGATATGGATGAAGCCCACGTTCGAAGGACAAAAATTGAAGCCAAAAAGGTAACATGTTAACTTACATATATGATGGACAATAAATGTTGTCCCGATTTTCAGCTTCTACGGCCATACCAACTTTGCTATGTTCCTCTTTTTTGTGGAAACTCGAAGCACTTCGAGGTGATGCTTCAATCTAGCCATAACTAGTCTTTTGTCGCTAACGAGTTGTCACTTTGGTTCTATGTCGCTTTGGTCTCAAGGATTCTTCTACAGCAATAAAAGTCGGGCAGGATTCATCGAGGCTGTTCTGCTTGTACAACTACAGGCCCTCAATCGCTGCAGCTAACGAACTCTTGAAACTGATACAGCTCAAAAGTCGAAGCAAGATCTTTAATTGTGTTTCGATCTGCTGGAATGACAGTTGACTCTGTTCACCAAGCTTGAAACCAATGGTTGATGGATGGATGCCTTGTAAAGCGTACCCGTACCTGCACTCAACCCATGAACGCCTTGAGCATGTAATAAAGCCAGCGAAAGGTAGCTTAATGATCCTGAATCGACGAAATAATCCATGCTTCTGCTGGCAAATATTGGTTTCTCTACTACAACGCATGCCGCTGCGCTTTCAGATGTGGCCGTCTTTGTTGTTGTCGGAATGCGGAGACGCGCTTACCAAAGCGGCGCTTCACGACGGCTCTGGTCACATGACGCGATCCTGGACTAAAGGTCGAGGATTCGGCTAGGGAACTGTCAAGCGCGAGCCAGTACACGAACTCACGAATTACCACGCCTGAGCTCTACATTCGAATCCTGCCATCCACCTCGAGCAACAAAGACATTCGCCTTTATTCTTCCTGCGTACCCCTCCGATAATTTGCGCAGATCGATGTTCGTGCTGTCTGGCGACTATCCTCCGACAACTGCCAGGTTAGAGAGGGAAACGTCGTTCTAGACGTAGTGGACCTCTTACCTGCAATAATTTACCGAACTCGATGGTACCAATTCATCATCGAAGCGGCACATACACACCTTCACCTGCGCAGAGCATCATTACAGCAAGCGGTCACTCACCTCACGGTTCATTTGCGGGAGGCAACAGCGCCGGTGCAAGCCCACGTACACCAACAGGCACAAAATCGCCGACGACCATCGTTCACGCACAAGTGTCAATCTTACTCGGGCAATTAAAGGAGGAGACAGAAAGAAGCCCAAAGTGGGAGGCAGAAGCACAGAAACTTAAAAAGGTTTGCTATTAATTGCCAGCTCTTCTGTATGTGTACAGCCAACTAATTCCTGGTCCACAGTTAATTGACGAGAGCGGAATGGAGGTCTTTCAGAAATACTTCAGCCGCCTCGTGGTAGGCAATGCTCCACAGATATTTCCTGGAGTAGGCAGACCGACGGCGAATTCGGGCAACTATCAAATCCTTGTGAACGAGATCCGCAAGGTAGCACACGATGAGGAGCAGGCAGTCAAGATAGCAGAGTCAGTCGACAACTCGAACGAGGACTTGTTTCGCGATTTCGACTTGTCGACATTCATGGAGCATTTCAAGATGGATGCGCTGGAGAAGACGGTATTAGCGTTGGCGTTCAAGCAGTGTTCCCGTTCAGATTTGAAGACGAAAGGTGAATTAACCCAGTGACGCGAGTGGCTCGAAAGCCTTGCTAACAAATCAATAGCTGATGCTATCCTATCGGCCAATTTCTCCACCTTCGTGAACATATTATCCAGACCTGATGCCAACTTACATGGCGATCTCTCGCCCGCATTCGTGGCTACGATCATTGATCGATTCATCCAAGACCACCCTCCGCATTTCAGCGACCAAAACAAAAACGACCTTCAAATGGCCATACGATACCGCTATTCACACATGGAGCAAGACCCGCCTGTGGAGGTCCTTGCGTCACTGTATCTTCTCAAACTCCGTGCAGACCGCAATCCTCTCATCATGAGTATGTGCAGAATCGGATCAGCTTTCACCGCAGACGAGGAAACATGCACGAAATACCTTCGCACCTTGCCTAGTGGCCGTCCAGACGAGGAGCAAGTTGGATCTGCGTTGCTTTATGCAACAATCAGCCGCACGCCGAGCTTTTCGACCGTAGTGCTGGTGAGCAGTCTTCGGAAAGAAGTGGGCAGATCCTTCGTATGGGAGAGTGTTGTGGCACATTTTGATCGTGATGGTTTGAGGATATCTTCAGATCAATTCCTGGCGTTGTACCACGCTCTTAAGCCGGTTACCGAAGATCCCAACGAGATACCACTCGACATACAACGCTTGTGGGGCGGCCGCTGGCAGCACTCAGAAACACAGCTATCATTCATCAACGCCTATGGGTCATTGACCCCAGAGCAATTGGACGCCACGACCATTCCGAGACTGCAAGCTTCGTTCAGCCTTTCTGAGTATGCAGGCGCAATGCAGAATGTGCAAGAGAGAGCCGCAACTGCTGTGCGACATCCGTTGGTTTCTGCAATTGCTCTTGATGCGGTCTTTCACGTGGCCTTACAGTCGACGTTGGCATCAGACACACCAGAAGCTAAGCGTTTGTTTCAGGAAGTCGTTGTACCGAACTTAGACGTGTTTGTGGTGTCTGCGTTTGGCGTGCCAGGGCCTTGGCCAGATCTAGCCACGGAAACATTAAGATCGCTTTTCGAACGCTTTTTGTTCAAGATTGATTCAAACTACGACTTTGTGCTTTACTCCGTCTGGAACAAGGATAAGGCCTGGCTCATTGGCCGCTTAATTGAGACACACGGACGTGCACCATTGGACCTTCCGTTAATTCTCGACCATGCCGTCAGGCAAAACTGGCTGTACGATCTTCTGATATTGAACGGATTTGGACTCGATTTGGCTGCGCTGGCACACGCTCATGGTAAACTAGAGCTGAACGAGTGGGAGCAGAAACATGCGGACCAATCGGGTGAACTGGCCGAAATGTTGCTCAACTTTTTAAGCATCAAAGCCCAACACGAGCTCCAAGCACAGCGGAATATCATGCAGCCACCTCCAAGTGTTATGCTCCCTGTGAAGACAGTTGCAGCACTGCTCAATATCTTAACCTCGATCCTTCCACGGGGCTTATCTGGTGAACAGATGGTACTTCAACGATCTTGTATCACGGCATATCCTCGCCTAGTAAATTATGGCGAAGGGTACGACGACATTATTGACGAAAACGGCCGCGAAAGGAACTCGCTCCCCTCCGAGGCAAACGAAAAAATGGAGGAACACTACAAGAAGATGTACAGCGAGGAGGCCAAAGTCAGAACGGTCGTAGAGGCTCTCCGGGACTACAAACACTCTCGCAATCCAGCCGATCAAGACGTCTTCGCATGCATGATTCATGGACTTTTTGACGAGTATGCGCTCTATAGCACGTATCCACTAGAAGCCCTCAAGACGACTGCTGTCCTGTTTGGTGGCATTATTAAGGCCAAGCTTCTTCCAGATCTCCCCCTCGAAGTCGCCCTGGGTATGATTCTCGATGCCGTCAAAGAGAATAATCCCGCAGACCCGATGTTTAAGTTTGGAGTTGAAGCTCTGAAGCAGACTATGGAAAGATTTGGAGAGTGGCCAGGGTTCTGTCGTCATCTTCTGCGTATTCCAGGTCTTCATGGAACTGATGTTTGGGCAAGGGCAGAAGAAGTATGCCGCGAACAAGATGAGAGAGATGCACAAAACGCTAGCGGTAACGGGCTCTCGTCCCCACACGACTCTGTGAATGGTGGTGCCATTACCAATGGTAATTTTGACGAGATGCTCGCCTCGGAACCCTCTATTCCAGCTTTCAGATCGCTCCACGTCGATCCGGTGCCGTATAACAGCATCTACGAACATCCGACAGAGGACACGCAGGAGAAGGTGCTTTTTGTACTGAACAATATCACGGAGAGAAACCTCGAGGACAAATTTAAAGAGCTCAAGAATGTTGTTCAGGAACGCCATCAACAGTGGTTCGCAGGGCACATCGTAGAGCAGCGCGCCAAAATGCAGCCCAACTACCACCAGCTCTACCTCGGCCTTGTAACTCTGTTTGGCGACAAAGCTTTATGGTCCGAGGTCCTGAGAGAGACTTACTCCAGCGTCATCAGAATGCTCAATGCCGAGGCCACCATGCAGTCGTCTACGGAGCGTGCCCACTTGAAGAACCTTGGAGGGTGGCTGGGCTCACTGACGCTAGCACGAGACAAGCCAATCAAGCATCGCAACATTGCATTCAAAGAGCTGCTTCTTGAGGCTTTCGACGCCCAGCGTTTGCTAGTTGTCATCCCTTTTGTGTGCACGGTTTTGACCCAGGGAGCGAGTTCAACAATATTCAAGCCACCGAATCCGTGGCTCATGGACATCATCCATCTTCTAATTGAGCTTTACCAACACGCGGAGTTGAAGCTCAATTTGAGATTCGAGATTGAAGTTCTCTGCAGAGCCCTCAATCTTGACCACAAGAGCATAGAGCCTTCCACGGATATCAAGGAAAGAATCCCGCCAATGAACGAGCCGACCGAGCCAACAATCCTTGAGGTAGCTGAAAGATTCGATACATTGTCGATGAATGGCATCCCAGCTGGTGGCAGTGGCCGCTTTTCCCCACAAGATATCACCGCCACCATTCCAGACCTTGGTCCGCTGCTCATATATCCTCCAGTGAACGATCTTGTCAACCAAAGCCGCCTCCAAGACATTGTGAGGAATGCAATCACCCGCGCAGTGCACGAGATTGTGTCTCCTGTTGTTGAACGCTCTGTCACTATTGCTGCAATCTCCACTGCTCAGATGATTCACAAGGACTTTGCTATTGAGGGCGACGAGAACAGACTTCGTCTTGCTGCCATATCGATGGTTAAGCGCACAGCAGGTAGCCTGGCTCTCGTCACGTCTAAAGAGCCGCTCCGCGCGAGCATGGGCAATTATATTCGCGAGCAAGCCCAGCTTGCCAACCAGCCTCTCCCGGAAGGTACCATCATGATGTGTGTTAACGCGAACCTCGAGATTGCTTGTAAGCAGGTGGAGAACAAAGCCGAAGAGCGTGCCGTTCCAGAGATCGAAGAGATGATTGAGCCTGAAATTGAAGCCCGTCGCAGGTGGCGCCAGACAAGAAACAACGAGCCATATGTTGACCCTTCGTTGAGTCGTTGGGCTATGACTATTCCGGCACCATACAAGCTTCTCCCAGGAACCAACGGTCTGAACAACGAGCAGATGGCCATTTACGAGGAGTTCTCCAGACAACCTCGTTTACCTTCTCACACACCCTCCGCACATGGAAATGCAGCTTCCGATGCCAGCCGTTCTTTGGCCGACAATGTCCTCCAAGAGCAATATCCCAACATTTCCAGACTTCCAGCACCAATTGAGCCTCCTGCAATGCCAATGATGAACGACCAGGGTCAAGCGTATGGCCAGCCGGCAGGACCATTAATGGCTGGAAGGGGTATCGCCTCTCAAATGGACCACAAGCAAATGGCAGAGAGGATAGAAATGTTGCTCGAGAAATTGCTCAGAGATGCGATAAATTCCCCCGAGCAATCCTACCGCGATCTTCCAAGGCCATCACCTGTTCTGGATGATATTGACGCCTTAATTTCGTTCATGATCAGAGCAACTCAGATTTCCGAAGACGCTGCCAGGTTCACTGCCGACCACATTCTGCAAGCCCTCTTTAGTTCTCCAATTGAGAGCGAGCTTGCTGTCCAGTGCTTAGTTCATATTCTGGACACACTTTGCAAACTGGCCGGTGGCTCTGGGCGCTACGTGGCCATGGCCATTGTTCAGATGCCTGAAGAGAGTGTCTTGAATGCTCCTCTTATGCTTGCTCTGCAAGACACGGACTCGGGATTGCTGGACAGAACACGCACGGACAACATTATGGCTCAAGCAATTCACCAGCGTAAGCAGGCGGCCGTTGAATGTCTGTCCGCTTTAGTGTGCAAGACGCTACTTGTTGATAGGCCGGCGGCATTGTACACGGATTATGCGAGAAGCTTTGAGGCCGTCTACCAGTGGCTCGCGGAAGACTCGTCGTTTACAGTCGGTAAGCAGCTTGTGGACGACCTGAAGTCAGCTGGACATTTGCCAGCATCTATTCCCGAAGGGGATGACAAGTTGCAAACGATGAAGGATCAGATGTCATATGTTTTCGAAGAGTGGATCAATTTGAGTGGTGCTCTGGATATTACCGACAGCATCATTGGCAGCTTCATCGACCAGTTACATGACAGACAGATCGTTGCAGACCAGGAATCGATCTGCCTATTCCTTCGCATCTGCATCGATTTCTCTGTGAAGCGAATGGAAGAGGTTGCTCACGCCGGCGGCTCAACGACTCAGGCATACTCTGCAACTGATGCTTTGGCACAATTAATCATGCGCATGGTCGCTCAGTCGGGAGAAAGGTTTGAAGACAATCACGAAGGCAAGGCAGCTTATTTCGAATCGCTGATGAGTTTCATTCTGCTGGTTCTTAACCATCATCACGTCTCTCGTGGTCCAGCTTTTAGTCAGCACGTCTTCTTCAGACTGTTCTCAACTATAATGCATGAGATGAGCCAGTTGACCTTGCAGTTCACCGAGGTCGAGCAGAAGGATATTTATGTCAAATTTGGGGAGGCCTTGCTCAAGCTACAGCCGGCGCAATATGCCGGCTTTGCTTTCGCCTGGCTGAACTTGGTTTCGCACAGGCAATTCATGCCACATCTCCTCAACCTCGAAAGTCTAGACACAGAGGAGCTTCTCGTGCAACTCATTGAGGCCCTCATGCAATACCTCGGCCAGCTGCTCAAGCAACTTCATGTCACACCAGTCGCAAAAGATCTTTACAACGGCGCTTTGAAGCTTCTTGTGGTTTTGCACCACGACTTCCCAGAATTTCTGGCGAAAAATAATGTCCGTCTCTGTGCTGGTATCCCACCACACTGCGTCCAGTTACACAACGTGATCCTCACAGCTGGCCCATCTACGTTTGCGAAGATGCCTGATCCAATGCAGTCAGGACTGAAGATCGATCGCGTGGATGACATACGTGTGCCTCCTCCGATCTCCTTCGACGCGGAGACCCCATTGAAGCAGGCAGGTCTTCTTGATCTCATCAACCAGGCGCTTGCAAATGGACCATCGGAAGATGCCGTAGCACACATCGCACATGCCATACAACGCAACAACACTGGCAAGTCTACCATTGGCTATGTTCCTATCCAGGTCGATCTGGCACTCATCGACGCCATTGTCATGCACATTGTCATGGTCGCCGTCGAGAAGGGAACCCAAAAGAGTGGGCCTTTGTTTATCCATGGATCCACAGACTCCGCGCTCATCACGATGCTTGTCCGCGAGTTGACTTCCGAGGCTCGTTACTATTTTCTCAACAGCATGTGCAACAATTTGAGATATCCGAACGCCCACACATTGTACTTCAGTCAAGCTCTTCTTGAAGTCTTCGGAAATGATTTGATCGAACAAGAGGAGCCAGATATTCAGCAGCAGATTACCCGCATACTTCTTGAAAGGAACCTCGGACCGTGGCCACCGCCTTGGGGACTGCTTGTAACGACTTCCGAATTGATCAAGAACGACAAGTATATGTTCTTCGATCTGCCTTTCATCAAGTCTCAGCCTGACGTGGCGCGCATGATGAAGTCTCTGAGCACTCCTGCCCCTATGTAAGGCTTGACTGCATATCTCACATTATTATTCTGGTTCACGAGGAATGGTGCCTAAATTCGATGAACGTTGAATCACGAGAAGAATAGAGTCTGGGTGAGAACTCTGTTGTCTCCTTTGAACTGTTGCATAGCACCGTACAATGACACTGGCACATGGCATGGTGAAGATTTGGAAGTCTGGGTTGCCTGCATACTTTTCTAGGAGTGTACGTCTGCGATAATTATCATGATACAACCCACCGAGATGGGCTGAAATATGTCATTGCGAACGAGGAAAGGTTATAGCAATACGGGCAGCGGTGTGTGGCCTTTTATGAAGAAGGATGGCTCTTGATGGCGCATTTGTTGATATTGTACGATGGCAGGGAACGAAAGAATACACAGTCATGAAGGTCGCATACGGCGCTGTTTTTGGGGATTGCTTTGCATTAGATGACTGGCGGGACAGGGGGAGTTTCATGGGCATGTGGGAATGGCTGGCTTCTTGAAACATAAGATACAATGCACTTACTGATGACACTTATCTCGCATCGATTGTTTCGGGCAATTTGGTAGGCTCTTCGTGATCGCCTACCTGAACATTCTCGCCGGTACTCCGTGTGGAAATCCCTCTCGAGACACTTCAACCTGCTCAACATAGCTGGCAGTCTTTGTTTCATGGCGGCTAAAGTCCACCGGCCCGTAATCCACTAGCATCATAGTTTTCAGCCTTGTGCCCGCAAGGTACGTTACATATGGGGACAGCCCGGACAGTCCCTCCGAGCACTCTGGGTCTTAAAAGCTCAACAACTCTTGACTATTGTTAAGATTTGAGACAATTTGCTTCAGCAATCACACCAGCAGCTTCATCTAGCATCATATACGCAGCAGCCAAGCCTGAATCATGTCTTCAACCTCTCCTTTCGTATTGAAGTGGGGTATTTTGGCCACCGGTGGCATCGCAGAGAGTACGCAGCCTGACCCCGCCTTCCACTGCCTCTACAGATCCCTATGCTAACAATTGTGAACAGCATTTGCCAAAGATCTCCTCACCGACCCAGCAATTCGCGATGTCCATGATGTCCGCCATGAGATCTTCGCTGTCGCATCCTCTTCTTCGGCGTCTCACGCCAGGGACTTCATAACCAAGATCGACGGCCCAGATACCGCTGCCACATACGGCTCATACGCTGAGCTTGTGGCGGATCCAAACATCGATTGTATTTATGTTGCGACGCCGCACTCCCACCACTTCCAGAATGCGATGCTTGCGCTTCAGGCCGGAAAGAATGTGCTCTGTGAGAAGTCTTTGACAGTCAACGCCGAGCAGACCAAGAAGTTGATCGCCGTCGCAAAGCGGAAGGGTCTATTCTTCATGGAAGCCGTTTGGACCCGCTACTTCCCATTGTCCATCAAGATCAGAGAGATGATCCAGGATGGCGAGATCGGACAGCCAATCCGTGTCATTGCCGATTTATCATTCTCGAGTGCCGCAGAGGACGGAAAGTTGGACTTCCCTAACACGAACAGGATGGTGAACATGGATCTCGCTGGAGGCGCTTTGTTGGATCTGGGTATCTACTCTTTGACCTGGGTGTTCCAGGCGCTTTATACTACGCAGCAGCAGCCGAGAGAGGCGCCAAAAGTTCTGGCTGCTATTAATAAGTATGAGGAGACTGGTGTGGATGAAATGACGAGCATTATTTGCCAGTTCCCACAGCACCAGGCTATGGGTATCGCCCTTACTGGCCTTCGTGCTGGTTCTACCGATGGAAAGGGATGGGTTCCAGCTATCACTATCACTGGCACCAAGGGCGAGATTCAGGTTGAAGGGCCAGCATACAGGCCAACTCAGTACAGAGTCGTTAAACATGCTGATCCAACGACGATTGAGGAAGTGGATTGCCCGATCCCAACAGATCCGGAGCGCAAGGACGTCGGAATGGGTATGTACTGGGAGGCAGATGAGGTTGCGAGGTGCTTGAGGGATGGGAAGAAGCAGAGTGAGGCTATGAGCTGGGAGGAGAGCACGGTGATCATGGAGACTATGGATGAGGTGAGGAGGCAGGGCGGATTGAGGTACCCTGATCTGATTGAGAGTGCAGATTTTGATCCTCAGCATCCGTTGAACTTGGGCCGCTCTTAGAAGGTGAAACATATAGTGCACCTTAGAAAACTTTGACAGTGTCCATGTTGTCATTGTGCTAGAGTACGTTCTGGCAGCCACAGGTAGTGGTTGATGTGTCCTGGCGACCTCGAGGTGCATATGTACTCGTAGGGCTCCTGCGTTGCACTGTCGGGGAAGGACACAGCGTCCGCCGTCCACTGAAGAAACTGGAGAATTCAACATGTCTGTTCAGAAAAGGTTCCGCATCTTGAAATGCCAAAGAACAATAATCTTGCTGTTCACTTGCTCCTCTTTCTTCTCCTTTGTCCTGTGAGATAAAGATGATGCTTGATCGTTGTTGTTCTGCACCTTGATGAATTTGGTGTTCCCTTTGAGGAGCCACCGAAGATCCCTGCATTGAGCGTCACCTTGGTGCTAAAGGGTTGATTGGAAAGTCGCGATCAATGGAATCGAAACGCGTATATTAAGACAGGATGCGCCCAACTCGATAATGTCATTGAAACAACATAGAACACTGAGTGAACACTGGCAAGTACAGGAGCATTGCTCACAGGACGCTCTAACTAGACGCAGACAGCATGGCGCCCTATAGTGCCGAAGCAAAGGCCGCCCTTATCAAATGGGTAAGTATAGTTCTCCCCTTAAGCCGTGGAGCTTGACGATTGACGCTGAAGTAGCTCAACACATTTCCGATTGAGAAGGTCAAGAATATACACGATCTGAGTGACGGAGCCACTCTCGCTCAAGTTCTTGGTAAATGACACCGCAGTGACTCCTTGTGCCCCCATTATTCCTGGAAGGATACTAACAGGTTGACAACAGAGGACATCGACAGCGCATACAGCCGCAAGAACCTCGTACACAGGAAGAACAAGCTCCAGTCCGTTATAAAAGGCGTGCGCAGCTTCATCGTCAAAAAATGTGTCGGCGTCGGGAGTCTTGTCGAAAGCCCTGCCTTCAAGACCCTGGCCGCAGACAAGGCCGTTGTAGACATATTTGAGGTAACTTTCATCTTTGGCAGTGGATGGGCGACAATGACTGACCTTACCGCACAGCTGGTGGGCTTTTTATTAGTAGCAGCCACGAGTGGTCCAGAACGAGAGCAGTATGTCGAAACAATTATGGGTTTAGATGAAGCAACAGCGACCGAAATTGCGAAGATATTACAAGAGGTAAGATACATTCTGGTTGCGACAGTTCACTAAATGTAGTATGCTAATATCATAACAGAGGATGGAAGAAATGGAAGAATACAAAGCCGCAGGAGGGGACACCGGATCGTATGAACCCCTTCCAAGAACTGATAACGACGTTGAGTTCGAGCTTGAAAACCGTTATGCGGCTATGCTAAAACGGAAGAGACAGTTCGAGGATGAGAATGCGCGAATGCGTGTTCAGATGGCAGACTTGACCACCAGGTTGGAGCATTTGCAGGAGAATCACGACGCACTCTTAGTCAGTCTGGAGGACGCTCAGGACAAGATAAACAAGCCAGATGCCGACACCGAGCGGGAAATCAAACGCTACGAAGACCAAATACGAGAACGAGACGACTTGATCGAAAGCCAAGAGGGGGCGCTCGAGGCTAATCGCCAGGAGCAGCAGAAGCTGCGCAAGGAGCTCGACTCGATCAGAGATGCGGCTGCCCGCACAATTGCAGCAGAGGATGAGCTTAAGGAGGTGAGGCTTGAGACGTTAGAGCTTACCAAGAAAGCCAATACGGTCGACCGCTTTAAGCAGAAGCTTGAGGCCCAGAAAGCTCTTGAGACTGATCTGAAGAATGTTGAATATGAGAACGAGGAGCTGCGGTCTCAGTTGCGTGATTATAACAAAATGAAGCAGCGTCTGTTACAGTTGGAGGATACTCACAAGTTGTTTCAGAACAGCATCGCCAAGGCCGAAATGGAAATTTTCGAGATCGCGGGCCAGAAGAGGGCTATCGATGATGAGAGAGTCCAGCTCCAGCGCGAACTTGCTGCGGCCGAAGACAAGATTGCGCAAGCAGAGCAGCGTGTTGTCGATCTGGAGGAAGAGCGATTTCTTCGGTCTGCCACTGGACCAGGGGATTCTTTGGCAGATGAGCTTCAGTCGGAAGACGCCCATCGCCAAAATGCACACGAGGTTTCGCGACTGAGGGCTGAGATTGCCCTGCTCAAGGGAAATTCGTTTGCAGCTCAAGAAAGCGATAGACTCCGCGCCCAGCTGGAGGAGGCCGAGGCGTTCCGCAAGGTTGTTGAGGCGAAATACAGAGATGTCTTTGAGAAGGAAGCTATTTCGCAGCAGCAGCTTCGTTTGATGATGAGCTCGGTGGAGGATAACACAAAGTTCGTTGAACTCGCCATGTCCATTGGCCGTCTGACTTCGCTTACACCGGAACACTACAGACATCAAGCATTTATCGATCTCAAGCTTGCCCACGCTCAACTTACACAGGATCTTGCCGCTTTGCAGAAGGGGTACGAGATTATCGACGCTGACTACCAGGAGACGAGGCGCAGCTTGTTAGAGGCCGAGTCCGATCTGAATCTCATTGAGAAGGATGACATTGATCAGCTTGCAGAATTCAAAGCTACGCAAGAGTCCCTTGCCGAGTCCTTGAAATCTGAGCTCACGGCACTCAAAAAGAAGAAGAGGGCGTTGGAAATTGACTATGAGCTGCAGAGAACACATCTCCAGGAGTCGATTATCGCAAATGCTAAGCTGAGCGGTGCACTCGAGGATAGCCCGAGCACGAAGGAGTCTGCTGATGTAAGTCACGCTGATTCAACCGGTTCGCGCCGTGGTTTTGATCTTGGTGGAGAGGAGTCGAGAACACGAAGTATCTTCATTCCAGATTGGATCATTAATGCGAACTGCGGTGAGGAGGTGGTCAAGACTACGCCCAATATCCATGGCGTTCAGTCCCCTACTCCTCCACAGTCGCCTCGTTCTGCATCGACATGTTCTGCAATCAGACCATCGACTGCGCTCTCAAATCGCCAATCTTCTTTCTTGCCTCCGTTCCTTGAGCCATGTGTCCAACAGTTGGCAGTCTCTTCTGTCCCCGCTCCCTCCCCATCTCTTGACAAAGAGGACGAGAGACCAGTGACGCGTTTTTACCCAACTTTGGCGCCAGCATACAACCAGGACTTAGGCCACTCACTAACGTCACCTTCCACAGGACCAGTCACAGCCGCCTCAGTCTCCAGCGACGAAGGAGGAGATAGAAGCGCTCAAGGTACGACCACTCACAGTTGCTTCTCCACACTTGATTCCTTTTCCGATCTTCCCAGCGACATCGTCGTCGCAGTTGCGGAGTCTGGAATGCCATCACCGCTCGATCTTAGTGCGGCCATTGGGGGTCAGGTGAAGTACGAGCCTGGTCCTTTCACTGCGGGACTCGAGGCTATTAAGATGCAGGGAGATAGGCTGGAGAGTGATCATATCCAGAGAGAGCTTGTGAAGATGGCGAAGAGGAGAAAGGACGTGAGGTAGAAGGTTGAGGCGAAGGCGCAGACGAAGAAGCCGTTCGTTAAGAAGTTTTCGGGGAAGAAGTCGAGCGTTTCAATCAAGTCACAATGTGAGTAACACTTGCTGACGGTGGTGTGATACAGGAGAGGATCCGAGAGTTGGAAGAGGAGGGAAGCGTGGATGTTGAGAAGGTAACGTCTCGTCCACATCCTTCATTTGCGTTTGTTTTGTTTTTCGGTGTACAAAGGTGTTTTGGGTATAGGTGTCTCAGGGTGGAGACATTGCATATAGACATGGACGCATATAATACTACTTGGAATAGGTTTCTCCTATCGGGCACTTTGGTTTTGTTCCACCCACTGACTTTGACTCGGCAGGTTGCGCTGCAGAAAGAGAATGCGAACCTCAAGCGCGAGTACAACATGATGACTATGGCGTGGTATGATCTTTCGAGCCGAGTGCAAAGCAACACCGTGATCCTGCAGAGGAGGAGCGAGACGAGCAAGAGTTGGATTAATAAGCAGAGACACGCCATCAATCCGATGGGAAGGAGATAAGATGCCGCGTAGGCGGAAGGTGGCCAAGAGGATGGATGGAAGCATGAATGAATACACTATATACTTGTAGAGAAGGCCGACTTAAATTAGTCTGGCTTTTTAAAAGCATTGCGGCCTGGATACCCAATATGCATATCTGGTAAAAATCTGCCTTGCCATGACTAAGGGCGGTTGTATACTTTCACGGGTATCACACATGTGTCATTAAGCATGTCTCATTCGCAGGCTACGTAAAATATGAGCGCTAACCACCATCGTAACAACGCCTTTAACCCAATCATTCACAAACAGCTAGGTTTTGATAGCCTCCATTGTAACCTCCACCAGGGTATTAACCATGTCCACCATGTGGCGGTCCCTGTGGTGGCCCATGGCTCCATCCTGGCCGCTGCTGCTGCTGCGACGGATCAGTCCAACCTCCTTGCTGATGAGGCCCCTGAGACCAGCCTCCCTGCTGCGGTGGTGGACCGTGAGACCAGCCTCCTTGCTGCTGCTCATGGTGTCCGCCAAATGGTGGTGGTCCTCCATAACCTGGTCCTGGTGGTGGTGGGCCTTGGCTCCATCCTCCTTGCTGGCCGTAAGCTGGCTGCTGGTTTTGCGGCGGCTGATGATATTGTGGCTGAGCATAAGGATCTTGAGCCTGATATGGTTGTTGATAACTGTGCTGAGGAGCGGCATATGGGTCAACTGGTGCGGCACCCTGGTATCCAAAACCTGACGTCGGGCGAGAGGTGTCCAGGTACTGCCCTCCGCTTCTTCCGCTTGGCTCTGGACCGCTGGAATACCCGTAGTTTTGGAAGCCCTCCGGCTGAGGCGAAATACCACGAGATCTCGAACCATCATCTCTCATCTCCGAAAGATCACGGGACTGGATCTTCCCCCAAACCTTGCCAGCTGCCTCCCCGTAACCACCAAACGCACTGTGCGAGTTGCCTCCAGTGTGGGAGTGCGAGTGTCCATCGTGGATGTTGCCACCGGAGTGGTTGCGTCCTGCCTTGACAGACTCGGAGCTCAAGATATGGTTGATGCGGTTGCGATCTGGGTTCTCATCAACCCACTTCTTGACGGTAGAGAACATGTTGCGCTGGATCTCGCAGTTCTGGTCGCGGAGAGCTGGATGATGGAAGGCTCTCAAGACATCTTCGCAGACCTCGCTTACTGAGACGCCAGGGTGCTCCCAAGCATAGAGTACTCTTGGAACTACATACTGCAAGATTGTGACGGCAACTCTGCCACCGATTGGATTGAGGTAGTTGCTGAAGTGATCCTTGGAGAGCATGGAGTGGGTTGGGTCGCTGCAGTATGGGTCATTCCACACCACGTACTGTTGGTCTGCAGAGGCATTGACAACAGTGCTTGATCCGTCCTTCAGACTCTTGCTTACAGTCTCAATAATTGGGTGAATGTATGGCGCAAGCAAACTCATGATGAACAAGGTAATCTTCTCACTGATGGTTTCGACGAGCTTTTCAAGGCCTGGAATTTTGGCAACCGTAGCCGAAATGGCCTTAACGACCTTGTCCCTGAACGTCAAAATAGGCATGATCTTTGCGATGGTCTTCTCGGCATCGAAATCTGGCTTCATGCCTGGAATACCTGGACCTGGTGGGCCTCCGGCCGAGCCAGGTGGCCCCTGGAAATGGGTGTTGACTGATGCTCTAGTGCGCTCATTCTCGTACTTCTCAGCTTGAGACTGTGCTTGCAGGTCTCTTGCCTGGCTAGCCAAACCAGATCCCTGGCCTGGAATCTGGCCAAGGAGTGAAAGGAAGTCATCAGCAACGGATGAAGAACCTCCTCCAAAGAAGCCACGGGAGCCGGTTGAGCCTGATTGAGACGACTCAGCATTCTTAAGTGCGATGTCAAGCTCATCGACCTCAGATTGCGAGAGGTGGTCAGTAGCCTCTCCGAGCACAGAGTGCAAGAAGTCAACAGCTCCGAAAGTGCCTGTGGTTAATGGGTAAATAGCCTTGCCACGCACGTTGACAAGAGCCTGGGCTCCGACGTGTGGGAAAACTTCACGGAAGCCCATCTCAATCAAAACAAGTTCGACATAGCTATAAACGTTACTTTATGCACGGTTTTGATGCCAAAATACATACTTGGTGTGAGCTCCGAAATCCTCCAGACAATGAAGTGCCTGTCCTAAGCAACGCAATGCCTCGCACAAATCTTCTTCCCTGCCCTTGCTGCCGCCCGATCCATTGGTGTAAAGACGGCCGTAATGAACACTTCTTGATAAGCTGTACTTAATATAGCCAGTGCTAGTAGCCCATCCTCCACGGTCGTTGGCAATGTAGTTCTTTCCACCGGTTAGCTCAAAGCCTTCATCGATTTCTCAAGTTCTCACCTTCATGCCAGTATTCTGATCAACCTCCAATTCCGCTGGCTGAACAGGTCCACGCAATCTTGGATCATACTGTCTCGCATCCACGTTATCCGCATAATCCTTTGGGTTATCGATGTGCTCTTCAGGACGGTAAACACCCAACCTCTGCTCAGTGACCTCGAACTCCGCAGTGGCGTATCCGAAAGACAAGAAACTCAAAACCCAGACAAGGATGCGAATGGTCGGTGCAGACGCACCCTTCAAAGAGCCAACGTCAACCGCTTGAGAATAATCCCTCAGCCAGTTGCCAAAGTAAACACGCTTGATCATCATCGACGTCCACTTATGGCCTTTGATGAAAGCCACCGAGGCAAGCAGATCTTCGATATCTCCATGGCGCCTGATCACGAGTGTTAGATTTGGGCCAACAAAGCGTGCGAAATATTTTTGGCGTGTTTACCAGTTATGTCCTGCAACCGGTTAGTACTTTTAAAATCACAAGGGCAATTCAACTCACCTTCAACGGTACTGATTCCCGGGATATTACCAGCACCAAACGCATGTGCGCTAGGAACCTGGCATAAGAGAACCAAGCAAGCAATGAGCACAATGCTGCCATGCGAAAGCATGACTCCGGCCATCTTGAAAATGTAGTGTTGTTACGTTGTGATCGATGAGGCCGTGAGATCGTCTATAATCTTCGGGTTTGATGTGAACAAAAAGCCCGTGCCAGTCAACACAGATGGCGGGGTAGTTATCGAAATATCCTTTAAGATGTGGTCTGAAACTTGGTGCTTTGAGGCGTATGATCTGAGGTCATCCTAAGGTACAAGGTACTTCTTGGCGGGGAATGATGGTTACTCCTAGCTGTTCCGTGTTCCGGTTGGCAGGTGTAGTTGAACCTTGATAGCGGAATGGAATGGAAATAGGGATTTATCGGATCTGTAGTACGAGTAGCGTGTGATGGTTAACGAGGCTGGCTGATCAGCCTTGGTAGATATCTAACAAGGGAACGCTTGTGATAAGGCAGCTGGCGGATCGTGAGAAGCTTATACAGAATTGTTCCATCGTGCTTGAACTTTGAAGCAATCTCGTTCAGTCATCGAGGTTAACCGGTGGCCCATTCAACGATCCAAGCCCAATAAATTTAGTGGCTCTTTGTACCAATTCCCTGTTTGACGGTATCATGAAGATAAAATAATCTCTGAGATGATTCGAAACGAATACGCTTTATATTAGCGTGCAAGGAGTGTTGAATCACTCGGTGACGGTAAATCATAGTATAAATGAAAATGTTGTTGCCTAAAGAGCCCGTTCTCGTCCTTTCGGGTAAGACAAATACTCGCAATCCATGGTCAGCGCAAAGTATGCTGCGCCATGCCAGTTGTAACTAGGCCACCGCAGTACAGATCAAATTATCCTCCCATCCCCAACCGCCCTCAAAACATATTAGACATGAGAAGGGGATAGCCCATTTATTTATTCGGCGCCATCAGGTCAACATGCCAATATCTGCGCGAGCTGATCCCCCAATAATTTCGTAGAAAGTGCCTCAGCACAAGTATCATTTAGCAATCTGAATGTTTCAGTCTCCAATGTTTCGGCGAGACCGACTAATCATAGCCCGAGTAAGGTCTCACAGTTTTCCTGTCGACATCAGCCTCGAGCTCTCAGACTAGAAAGATCCATAATCAACCCACTTTTTCGGGTGCTTAATTTTGGTACCCGGTGGATGACCACTCTCGTCAAAGCGGCATCCAAAGGCGCCACAGACACCCTCCTCGCCGCGGTTTCCTCCAGCTTTGGTCAGGTCGATACCCCAGGATGGGCAGACATGTCCGTATGGGCAGTATTCAGCTTCGCAGTTCTGACCGTTGACGCAGGGATTGAGGCGGGTCAGAAACGCGATAGCTTTGATGTCCTCCTCGCTTGCTTTGTATTTATGTTCAAACGGACACTCGTCCTGCTTGCTGCATGGGCCACGCAGGTAATGATTGTTGCAAAGCTTGGCGTTTCCAACGCGCTGACGGACCTTGTTTAAGACAGCGGCGTTGATAGTGATTGATTCGTCGAGGCCGCGAGGTCCTGGATTCCATTTCATTTTTGGTTGGGGAGTAGTGATGGTGGCCTCACCGGCTTTGTTTTCCTTCTTCTCGGCAGTAGGTTTAATAGTCACTGGAAATACCAACGGGGGGGGTGTTGGAAGGGTAGTGACGACGCTTGTCACTCCCGCCCAGGTGCTAGGCGTAGGCGGCATAGGGCTCATGGTGCCGTTGCGGTTGCCATTGGTGACCGATCTCAGTGGTATATTTGCTTGCTGGCCATTTATACCAGATGCACGCCTTGGAGAAACATTGTCGTTGCGGAAGATGTGGTCAAAGTTGATAACTCCTGCGCCTGTCGTCCGGAGCCCAGGCACTATGGCGGATCCTTCGATGATAGCAACGCGGCGAGTGACATGATCGTCGCGAAGTATCTCGTCCAAGAACGGAGCGTATCCAGCGTCGTGGGAAACACCCAGAAGTATCTTTTTGCAGTTGTGGTTGCGAAGGTTCCATCTAGCAGCCTCTGTAGATTGGTTAGTATTTTATTCCGAACTCCGTGTCGGAACATAGAACACACCTTTAATCTTAGAATCAGCTCTCTCTTTTCCATGTCCGACATCTATGAAGTCGAAGCTTGCTTTGCCTTGTGTGAATCCTAGTGCGAAATTGCGAAGCTCGTCGTGGCTGTTGAGCGTGCCTTCACGCACCATGGCATTGGTGAGGCCATCAAGGTTGGCGCAGACTTTGGCTATAACCTCCACATCGTCGAATTGGCATTGTTCGAGAACAGCGGCGCGAAGAGCGTTAGCTGCTTTTTTGCCACCCTCAATTCCTTGTCTTATATATTCTTCGAGGAACTGATCGGATGATGTTAGCTTCGTCCTGACATCGAGGGCGTGTAAACACTTACAATAGTACCATCGCCATCTATCAATACCATAACATATGGATTGCGATTCTGTGTGTGTGAGTAATTTGTTGAGTGATATTGCCATAGTAATGTATACCTTTAAGTTGTCATTGTCCATTCCGTACTGAGACAGTCTCTGGTTTGCGATGTTCAGCTGTTGCTGCAACTCTCTTCTGCTGCGAGTAGCATCCTCGAGATCGAGCTGTGCGTCTTGGAGTCGTTTTCCCAATGTAGCGTTTTCTTCTCTGAGAGCATTCTCGGTGTCGTTCGCATGGCACAAAAGGTCCTATGTATTCACGTTAGTTGTCTGTGTTGGGACATTGGTGCGCGAATGGAGAACTGGCTGCGAATCGTACCTCAATCAGTTTCGTCGATGTATCTTGCGTTATTTGCAAAGCATGATATCTCTCCAGATATGGAGTAAGCGCCGGTTGTAGTCCCACCATCGTGGACTCAAATTCGTTTTACTCCCGTCGTAAGATCGACGCTCGCGTCCAGAAACAAATTCCCACGCGTATGGGCGAAGCAGCAAACGGAAAGTTGTGTGCTTTGAGTCGGTCGATATAGAGACGACTTAAGTAGGTTGGTTCCCGACCGTCTTGAGGAAAGATTTAAAGGCAGCCAGACGCTGGAATCAATGCGTGTGAATTGAGGTCTAAGGATCGGGGATGCTCGTTATCGTTTGTCTCAGGTCTTGTTCTGGTTTGGAAAATCGACAAGTGAATGGGCACGGCTCCTTGCAGGCGACCCGTCGACACTAGTTTAGTGGCCTGGGGATAAAGGTGGGCTGCCGCAGTGGGTGGCAGGCTGGCAGGCTGAGGTAGGGGACAAGCTGCAGCCCGGGCGCCTATGAGTAACATGGGGCAGGCCTGTGCCAAGCTTGAGCCCAAAGGCACTGCCAGCAACAACTCTTGACGAGGTACAAAGCAACAACCGCACTCATATTCTATTCCTGTTGGCTACAAAGACGACACCTGCTGCGCAATGTGGGCCACATATAACTAGAACAGGATTCACCCTCCAGCGATCACCACAGCGGGCCGGACGAGGCAGAGACAACAAAGATGCTGTCGTAACATAAGCAGGACATCAAGGTTACAATGCAGATTCAGACGTCTTGTCAGAAATCGATATGTCGGCAAATACACCGTTTCTGCGAGGCATTTAAGTCACATTAGTAAGTTCCGTTGCATATTTCGAACTCTTTAGTTTCTCACGCAAAGACACCGTCTTCCTCATTGTCTCAGAATATCATCATTTCATAATCGCTACGCTACAAGCATCTCAAATTGTTCTCTTTGTTGTCTTACTGGCGAGCAGCAGTCTCAGCATCCTGTCCTGGACGGATCAAATGGCCCTTCTTGTGCAAGACCTTGTGGCCATTATCTCTCTCAAGCACCTTGGAGGACATGCCACTGGCACTTTTGTCGTTGTAGCCTTGGCCACCCGTTGAGGTAGACGACTGTCCGACTGGGTAGTCACGGCCATCTCCTGGGTATGTAGATCCGAGGGTATCGTCTTTGTTATTGGTTATCCCAGCGTTTCCAGCAGCGTATTGTGCGACAGGGATTTCATTGCGGTTGTCATAACCAGAGCGTTCATCGATCTGATTGCCGTGATGGTCAACCATGCCACCAGTGTAACCTGGAGCGCTCGTGGTATCTTGCTGGCGAGTACGATCAGTGAGATTCATCTGCTGGCCATCGCCGGTGTATTCGCCTTGGGCCTGCTGGTTTGGTGGATGTGGAAGAGGCTTGTTGGCCTCCAAGCCGGCAGTATTGTCATGGTGAGATCCGGAAGCACCAGCTCCGACGACACCAGCGCCAACACCAGCAACGCCGACATCGGTCAAGCCAGATCGAGCATTACGCTCGTGCTCTTGGCGTGCGAACTCCTCCTCTCCTCCCTTCGAGTACTTTTTGTTCTTATCGAGATCTGTAGGATTTGTTAGTATGTAAAGGAGGGATGGAATGATGCGCTACTTACGAAGGAATTCCAGAAGACTCTTGCGGCGAGGCTTCTTCTCATGAGTTATGGTGTCGTGCGTAGTGTCCTTACTATGATGCTTGCCCGCGGCCTCGTGCTTTGCCATCAAGTCATCATCGTGTGCACGACGAGTCTCGGCCTCGTCAGCAGTGACACCAGCTTGATGAAGCGGAAGTCCATAACGAGGATCGTTAGGCGGGTGGTTGTATTGGTTGCCTCTTGGCAACTCAATTCCGTCTCCTGGGATTGGCTGCCCAGAGATCGGTGCATGGTCAATCTTGTTCTTGTTGTAAGCTGGATTGTCAAGCCCGTGGGAGTGCTCGGTGTCGCGCTTCGTTCCATCATGGTCGCCAAGTGGCATTCCCGCACCGGCAACAGCCTGGCGGTTACCATGGCTGTCATAACCCTCAACGTCCTCTCTGCCGGTGGAGGCGCCCTGGTGTGCGGCGTATCCTCTGCTTCCGGTGGTGGCCATCGCCGCGTAATTTTCGTCAACACGTGGATCAAGCTTGTTCATCAAGTTGGACCTATGAATGCATTAACATGTTGCCAAGGTGGTCTCTCTAGAGTGGTTACGAACTTGTGGGTTCCAGATGTGTCAGATGCAGAGCCGGAGGCCCCAGTACGCTCATGGACACCGTGGGTTGGCTCATGTCCAGTATATGGCTTCTCCGTTGTGCCTGCTTGGGCAGCACCAGTGCCAGCAATCTCGGTCTTGGCGACACCTTCACGGTGGCCCAGCTCGTTCTGCTTGCTATTAAAGCGATCCTGGCCATCAATGTTTCTCGTGGTGTCCGCACCGCGCTTGCCAGTCGTAGTGCTCGGGACATAACGATTGTTATTGTTTCCGGCATAGTTGTTGTAACCTTCATCATGAGCGTTGTCATGCTTGTCGTGCTTGTGCTCGCGGTATTCGTGGGCGCCCACGCCGGCAGCTCCGGCTCCAATAGCCGTGTTGCGCAGCTTGTGGGACTCTTGGTTGTCATAGTTGTCGTCGGTGGAAGCCTTTTGGCCACCCTGAGTATCGACCGGGTATTGCTCGTTGATGTAGCCGCCATGCTGACCGCGATTGCTAGAATCATATGGGTATTGTTGGCTAGTCTGAGTGGTGTCATACCCTGGGTCTCCAGTGGTGTAAAGGCTGCCTTGCTGAGATCCAGAGACAGCTGTGCCCGACGGAGCTCCGTGGTAGTTGTTGTTGTTGCCGGAGGAAGTTGTTCCAGAGTACTCATTCGCGCGGGTGGTAGACTCAGGGATGCGTGAACCATCTTGGTCGTGGTGATGCTTCATTGCCATGCCGGCGGCTCCAGCAGCGCCGATGGCTCCGCCTCCGACTGCTGCATTGCGGCCATAGTGCTCCGAGCCTGGGACCGCCGAGGGATTATCTTGCGAGTAGTCTTCAGTGCGTGCTGCGTTCAGTCCCTTCAACCCCTGTCCCTGAGTTTGTGTCTGTGTCTGTGTCTGACTCTGGGCTGGGTCGGTCTGATATGAACGATCCTGATCGCTGTATCCTGATTTTTGCTGGTTGTGGTTATCAGAGTACTCCTGGGTTGAAGACTGGCCGGCGCTGCCACCAATTCTCGGGTCGAGATCATGCGAAGTGTATGGGTTGTGAACTCCTTGGTCCTTGAGGGAGTCCCCGGTTGGATATCTGCCTGGCATGTGCTGACGGCCGTCTATTCCACGGGACTGGTCTGTAGTCTGGTTCTGATCATACCCTTGAGATTGGTTGGACATATCTTGTCTATGGTCGTTCCGCTGGGACGCGGAAGGGTCTTGTGAAGGCATTGGCTGCTGTGTGGTCGAGGTGGTATTGCTTTGGCCGTATGGCTCACTTTGTCTACTCTGCTGAGTCGTCTCGACCTGATCCTGTCTGGTCTTGTTTACATGCTCGAAGTGGCTTCCCTCACCTCCGAGACCTCCCTTCTGGCGGTCTGGGCTGTCAGTGGAGCCGTACATGGTCTGATCGTCGGTCTGCTTGCCAGGGATCCTGCCAATATTAGCATAGTTCAACAACAGACTTCGCCAAGCTCTATCACCCACAAAATGCTCTTAATCTTCTCCATGATGCCTGCTGTTGTTCCAGGTTTATTGGTTGCGAATTGTTGTTTGCTTGTTAGTCTCGACGGTGGAGACTAGATGTTGTGATGGGTTCGTAAGGTTGTGCGTCAAGGTAAATAACGAATCAGGGATATCTCAAGTGGTAACTCAAGTGTCAACTGGTTATATGATGGACTGGTAGCGTTTGCGTAATGGAGAAGGAAGGAAAAAGTGGGAAGCTATGTAGTAGATGGCGGCTTTTTCAACAGTGTCGCGCGAAGCCACTACTGGCCGAAAATCCGGGTTCAATGAGGGGTAGACAACGAAAGGCTATCAATGACGCTCGAGGTGCCTCGTGATGGGCTGTGGCGTATGATTTGTGGTTGACAGGCACGACAATGTGCTCTAAGACCTAGGTCTGGTTCTGGGTTCACACTCTGAAGTTTAGGTGAGAAGCACGAATAGGTGAAACCAACTACGAGTATCTAGCCAACATCAGAGGAAAGCAGAATCGGAGAGACATAGAGAGCCCAAATGAGGCAGCTGACCGGTTGCCTTAACACGGAATGAGCTTTGGAACTCGCAGAAGGAGCATCTAGCCGCCTCGAACTGTCCTAGCTCTGAAGCTTGTGTCGCTCCTGCAACGCTATGACGTCTTCTGACGTCGGATTCGACCCAGATGGTTGCATCCGGAGGACAATGATCCGCTCGGCTGTCAACCCTCAAGGTTGAATGGTCCCGCTTGCTGTCCAGAGCTCAGCCACAATCCTTAAAACCCAATCGAGTGCAAGTTGGGAGCTCTGTAGTGCACTGTGCCTCAGCCATCGCAAGAGAGCATTAACTAACCATGGGAGAGGCTCGAACAGTGTGAGACTCGTCACATGAAGAACCCACCCCAGCAATATTAAGTGGCCAATCGTTATTGCCTCAGCAGGCAAGAATTATGTAGGTCATACTCGTACGAGTAGGCCTCTGCCATTACCAGCATGTCATAGGCTCAGATTAGTCTTCATCGCAAAGCTTAATTACTATCTCAATTTCCAAAAACAATCGCGCGGACTAACCGGTTTAAGCAAAGTATTTTAAGTTTAACATTAAAATCTAGTTCTGGCGCGTGAGGACAGCGGGGGATGGATGATGGAGCATACAGTGTTCTCACAGCGTTCTGAAAATCGCCGAGGCGGAAGGCGCCAAAATTGCAGTGCAGGTGGTTAATGTTGAGGTGCCAAGACCCGGTCGACTCCGAGCATTCCTCGTTTACAATAATCACGTGGCTGCGTCAACTGGTTGACATCGAGAACGCGGAGGACTCGCTATCTATGTGCGATCGGAGTAACCTATGACCACTGGTCAGATTGCTAAAACGGCTCGGGAATATATATATATCATTCAACCGGTTAACAACGTCAGGATCGCCTCGCCTAGGTACAGTACTCTCTTATATCTTGCAGTCTCGTCGGGCGGTCGGTCGGTGGCACGAAACACGGTCGGGTAACCCAATGTCCCGCGGGCCCTCATTCGCCCAAGTATCTTACAAAACCCCAAAGCACAGCAGCATCCAGCAAGTCATTAGTCAGCAGTCGTACGACTTTCCGCGACAACTCTGATCAGAATGGCCAGAAGAGGGTTGGCACCCAGAATGCTTCCATACGGGCGAAAATGAAAATACGTTTCTTCCCGTCCTGTACCCTTCTACCTTCTGCTTGTTAACGGTTATTGGTTTCTGCCATCTGTCAATTATTTTGAACAGTGTCGTTGATATTCTGCCTCACCCGACACCCAATTTTGTGATTCCAGCGAACCTTGAGGACTTTTACCACTCCTCACTATCACCGCCTTATCGGCGCCCCAATTAACCCCCCAAGTCAACCGGTGGCCACCAGCAAAGGTCACAATTCACTCGCCTTCAGCCAGCTCAACCAGCACAACATGGCTACCACTATGAAGAGAGAAAGCTACGATAGCGTATACGATGCCGACATCTCACCCAACATCGACGACTTCGACCAAGAAGCAGTCTTCGGCGACATCCTGAACCTCGACGACGAGCCGCTGTTCCAAGACAACTGGAATAGCCTCCATGACACCCCTCCATACGAGCAAGATGGATTATACTCGACACCATTATCATGGGATCCCCCGCAAACGCGCATCATGCCCAAAGTCGAGCCGGTGCAAGCTGTCCAGCCAATTCAGCTAAGCATGCCGTCAGCCAATGGCACGACATTGAGTGCTGCCCAGCAGGAGCTGTTACGGAGCATTGCCATGCCAGAGCACTTACAATACTCGAGCGCACAAGCACATAGCCCGCAGTCGGCGACCAGCACTTACAAGAGCGGCTCAGTGTCGTCTCCCGAGCATCATGACCTGCCTCGCAAACGTAAATCGTCCACCGAGGACATCGACGACGACCACTCTGACCCTGAAGGTGCCCAGCGGCCTGTCAAAAAGACTGCACATAACATGATCGAGAAGAGGTACCGCACCAATCTCAATGATAAGATCGCCGCTTTGCGCGACAGTGTGCCAAGTTTGCGTGTCATGGCGAAGGGTGCAAGAGGAGAGGATGGAGAGAAGGAAGACCTTCAAGGTCTGACTCCAGCTCACAAGCTCAATAAGGTATGCTGTGTCCAACTAATTAACAAGTATCTTGACTCACAACGTTAGGCTACTGTTCTTGCAAAGGCAACTGAATACATCCGTCACCTCGAAAAGCGCTCTAAGCGACTAGCTGAGGACAATGCCTCGATGAAGGCAAGAATTGCGGCCTTTGAGAAGCTATTCTTGTCAGGCTCAATGGGCATGAACCCAAACCCGCCGCCATCTCATCAATTCACCTTCGGTCAGGAACAGTTCATGAATGGAGGAAGCACACAGATCAACGGCCAGACCACACCAAATGTCAGCCCTCGAGGAATGATTGAGATACCCGATGATTTCCGCAGAATTCATCAAGCACAGCAAATAAACCAGCAAACTTATCAAATGCCACAAGAAAGCTATCCGCCAATGAACCGTCAGCAACAGGGGACAAACAGGTGGTCCAACAACGGTGCATACTTTGGCAAGATGATGGTCGGCTCGTTGGCAGGCCTCATGATACTTGAAGGTTTCAGTGAGTCCCAGTCAAGTGGTGATGACGATTCCCGTGGTCTTTTCGCGGTGCCGACTCAGCTCATCGGTGGTGTTGCACGATACATCAGGTCCTCCGCCGAGGTTAATGTGTACGGTACTCACTTCCCCGCTGCGCAGACCTTCAGCTATCTCAGATTGTTCCTCATGATCGGCGCACTACTCTACGTCTTCATTCCATCTTTCTTCGGCACGGTGGAGAAGCCGAAGGACCCAAAGACAGCGGTTTCTCACACTGGAGTTGCTCCGTCCCTCGCCTCGCCTATTCAAGTCAGACGCCAGGCCTGGCTCACTGCAATTCAGACTGTTTGGGTGCCACGCCACAACTTCTTCCTCGAGGCCGCAGCACTTCTTCTAAAGATGTGCAAGCTCAGTCTTCGCAATCTCATCGGCGTTGGTGGCTATGCCATCCTTACAGGTACGACGGAAGCTCAGGAGGCCGCTCGAATCAAGGCATGGACTGTTGCGCTTGACGCCCAGTTGGTGGGCGGTGACATCGAAATATCTAGGTCCCGACTTACCCTCACACTCCTAGCCTCCGGCACCCTTCCAGATACGCCACTTTGTCTCATGCTCAAAGCCATGCATATTCGCGTTCTGTTGTGGGAGATCAGCAACGGTTCTCCAATCCTCAACACCATTGCTCTAGTTCTTGCTCGCTGGAAGTGGAACGACGCCCGCCAACTTCAGCAACTTAGGTCTCGGACACCCGCTTCTGTTCAGCCTCTAGGATACGAGCCACTTCCAGAGCATCTCGCCGCCTTGCTTCAACTGGATGCGGATGATGTCCTCACGGATAGTATCACGCAGCGCGCCTACAACCTTGCCTACAACTTGCCAACTACCCATAACGCACCTGGCGAGAGTGATGGAATGGATGGCATCGTTGATGACCACACTATTCGCTCACCACTCGATGCCGTTGCCGCGTGGTACAGCAGCATGATCCTTCACAAGGTTCTTGAGGAAGCCCTGGAGACCGATGCTGAAATGCCGGCGAATCTTGCCGTCCGCATCAAGGATATCCAGACTGCTATCGACACTGCACCAATTGGCTCGGGAGCTAGACTTCGTGGTCTTGTTGCCCGTGCTGTCTTCGTTCAAGAGGACAGAGGCCGCGGTATCACCGCGGCCATGCTCGAGCTTGATGCTGTGTCACCCACAGAGGAGGAGGAGGATATGGCTGCTGCTAAGAACGGCGCCGTGCCGACGCTCATCATGAAGCCATCTACCGGCTCTGCTCTTACCAACCTCACTCTGGCCATCTCATGTGCAAAGGCCATCGCCCACCTCGGTCGTGGTAGTGCGGTTCAACGTGCAACTGCATTCCCAATAATCCAAGCCATCAAACCTGCAAGTAGCACACTCAGTTTGCTTGGCTTTGCCTCCTGCTACAAGTTGCTTGCCACCATGACTCAGCACGAGGAGGCAGAAGAGGAGTGTCAAGAGAGCCTTGAGTCGCTTGCTGGAGCTCTGCGAATCTGGATTGGTGGTGTCGAGGGTGAGAGAAGCGGCATTGCGAGAGAGGTCAAGGCAGATATCGTGGAGAGATGTATCGACGTGGCAAAGGGCTGCGTTGGAATGAGAGGAGAGGAAGGAGACACTGGCTACGAGAGCATGAGTGATCTCGGCGGGGGATGTTAAACCGCCATCAGTTTCTTTCTCTTTACTTGTCGTTACTAAATCAGCGTATGAGACGCCTGGGTGGGAACCATATTTTGTTTAAAAGGTTTGGCGTTCATCGGCACGCGGGACTTGCACTTTTGGATATGACCTGGGATGGGCCAACCTGGGAGGGGACCGGATGTCATCGCTATAATGCGGACGGGCGAGCTGGCTTTTACTCTCGAGCGAGCGAGCATGCGACGACTATCCACGATGGGGAAGAGAGAAAAGCTCGCTACTCTACTATTTATTTGCCATATACTTTATATCATCTCGAGAAAGCCTGCTGGCTGCTGTTTGTTATGTTAGAATACGGTCGCCAAGTCCTCATTTTTGTCTCCGTCGTTATCACGTGGGAATCTGATATCGATACGAGTAATCAGCGTTATTACTTGTATTTTGCGTCATTTCAAGTTCATTGAATGGTGGAGACGCCGTATCATAGGAGGCCGCAAATCTCGTACGAGTTTCTCTTTGTGTCGTCCGAGAACAACGAAGCTCACGCTAGCTTACCCAACAGAAACGGCAATATTTTCACACAAACATTCGATATAAGGAATGACGGGAGACGCTTTTGTTCTATTTATTGCAACTCGCGCATGTTGCCGTCGTTGTTCAATGCCATGCTAGTGGCACTTTGTTGAGCAATTAAATCGATGGTTTGCAATGTTATTTTGCTACGTTTTTCACTCCCTCTCACGTTCGGTACCACTCTTGCTATTCTACCAGTGCATTTAGGATTGCCGGTTTGTATGACACAAACGTTCATCGGCTTGTGCGTCGATGACACGGGCTTTGAAGGCATACGTTTGTCTTTCTGTAAAGCAAGTGCGTGAATAGTTGGCTCAATGCGCGTTCACTCCCTACCACCGACATAGCAAAGTCAATGGCTGCACACTCATGTTCGTCCTCAGGAGGAGGAAAGATTACGCCGGCAAAAGGAAAGCTCCCTGCCTGGTTCGAACAGGCGACCTGAAGATCTGCAATCTCCCGCTCTACCACTGAGCTAAAGGAGCCCTTCACTTGCTGATATGGTAGCAATTTAACTACATCTATCAAACAACGCGTATTCCCACAGAACTATAAAAATTGCATTTGGGAAGGCGCAACCCACAGCGTCGTGGTTTAGCAGTCACAACTTTCGACAAAATGGTGAAAAATGAAATAGGCACAGTTGGCCGTCTACTGTGAGCAAACAATCGAGCGGGGATATTAAAAGGTCACACCGAGGATCGAACTCGGAACCTCTTCGGTGTGAGCGAAGCGTCATAACCATTAGACCATGCGACCTTTGCTGAGTTTTTAGTGTCAAGCAGTATCTATATAATACATGACATTCATACGATATGGCGATGAGTGTGCATGAGATGTTTTGGGGAATCTGGAAAGGGAAATATGATTATGGGGACGAACACGATTTTGAATCGTCAATCTTGTGATTGTTACCCATGGCTGTGATAGCCGATGACGGCATAATGAGGAAACACGCTTGCTGAGATGTCTGCAAATAAGGCGGTGAAGAGTATCGTGCTTGGTGAAGCTCTTGATAAAACACAGACGTGGATAAAACTGGAATTATGTCATGGAAGACGAGCAGAGACGCGGGAGCTAGGCAAGAAGACGCCAAAGATGTTGATCGTACGCCGCAGGAGATTATTAAGCAGTGTGAAATAGATTACATATCCATCGAGATGGCCAAACAATTCGTAGGAGAAAATTAAATAGTAGTTATTCACTTGCTGTTTGCGCTCAGAGGAGAGGCGTGTATTTGGTTTAGAAAGCAAGTATATTGTGGTAGATGGAGCAAGTGAGGTCTACCAAGCAGATGAAGTCCAGTCCAATGCCTCTTCTTTCCTTCTTTGGGATGTTGAAGCCCATAACGCCTCGCTAAATGGTCAGTTGAATCGCTCATCCTCAAGTTTTCTGTATCCGCAGTCTAACTCCGATGCGCCTCTAATACCAATATACGCTCTGAGTCCTCTGATACTGCTGTTAAAGCCTAGCATTGTGGCATCGGTAGCTTACTGCTCCTGAGCCCAACGCTTCTCACGCAGAGGCATCTCAACCCCCGATGCTGCACGAGATCCGTCGACTTCTGCTCTCCATGAGTAATACTCCCCCAATCTGACAACCGCATAATCGGCGTAGTCAAAGTCAATCTGACTGATAACACTCTGAATAATCGCCCAAATGCCCCAATAGAAACCCGGGATACCTCTCCAAAGATCAACCTCCTCATTCAACTTGTGCGCCTCGGCTTCAAGCTCCTCTGCCGACTTCTCCTGCTTCAGATGGGCAAAGTACGAAGTGATGTATTCGCAAATGAAGGAGAGACGCTCCGCCTTAGTGGGCAGCACACTGAAATCGCAGTCGAATCCCCCCCATTCCGCAAAGTGGTTCGCAATATCGAATGCAGCTGGTGATGGGACAGCGTACTCGTAATCGATGAACGAAACCTCTGTCCTCTCTTCGACCGCCTTCACTCCCTCCTTCGGACGCACAATGACGTTTCCACTCAACAAATCGCAGTGAGCGAAAACAAGGCTATTCTTTCCAAGCCCAAGCCTCGAAGAATACTCGTCGATAATGCGCTGCAGCTCTTTCTGCAAGTCTGCTTGACGAATACGGTCGGCTTCGGTTCCTTGTGGGAGGGCATATACCCACTTCTGCATAACCGTCCAGACGTTGGGCGCGACCTTGGATGGCGCGGCATGGTCGATCTTCTCCTGCAGCAGCGAGTTCCTCCTCTCAGCCTGTCCGTTTCCATTTGCAACATCATGCAGCGGTTCCTTCGGCAAACAAGGCACAACAGCATGCCACTCCGCCAGCCTCCTCGCAACAGCATGATAAACCTCCTCCTTCCTCAGATCTGCCGGACTGGTAACGGCTCCCTTAATATACCTATAAATCATCCCGTTCTCGAACCTCGCCAACAGCTCCGGCGCCAGGCCGAAGCGCATAAGCAACTCATGGTTCTGCGTCTCCCTTTCTCTGTCGATAATGACATCTGTCCCCTTCCCATACGCTCTCAGCAGCACAGCATCCGCATCTATTTCCTCGGCGTTCAAGCCAGGACGGACGTTGATGGCTTTGAGGAGTGTATTCGTGATGCCCTCCGTAAAGCGCACAAACTCGATCGTGCCATCTGTGTGTTCCCAGTCTGGGAATAGGGAGAGGATGAGGCGGAGTGCGGAGTCCTGGCCCGTGGCGGGATTGTAGATGAGAGGGATGTAGCGGACAGTGGACATGGAATCTTTGCGGTTGCCCATGGCAGGTTGTTGTAGCGGCTTCTGTGCCGTGTAGAGGTGTATGTGGGGAGTCGTGAATATATATAGGCTTCTGGAAAGAGAACAGGTGTCAGTCCTGGCTCAAAAGTTGCTGGCTGCGACACCCGTCACTAGCAAATAGGAGGGGTGCCCAGCTCTGCGGCCGCATGCGCACTTTGGGAGGGCCCTGACGTACCTCGATCTAATCTAATCTGCCTTCTGCACACCTTGCTTCTCGTCAATAGATTCGTTTCGCGTGCCGTCAAAGTCACAAGAGATTTCGCTGACAGGTTCGTGGACCTTGGTGAGACACGAAAGTGTCTTCTGAACAACTTCGAAGAGGGGTCGCTCGAGCCCCTGGCTCATCAGCAATTTAAGGTGCTTAGGCCGTCCGTCCAGTACCACATCGCGTCCCGCTCAATCGCGCCCTTGACCTGTTGTAGCACTAGTGTCGAAGCTTGAACTCCTGGCTCCTTATTTGGGCAATGAGAGAGGCACGACAAGTGAAGCTTGAACGGGCGCCGAGAACAACTTCCGCGAAGGAATTTTGATTTTAATTGAACTGTTTATCGGCATCTGTATGGCAGTTACGAAATACAAACGTTCTTGGGTCTCGGCATTGCCAGCAATTTTTCACAATTGAATGTTGCTGAAGCTCTCGGGTGTCGACTCGGTTCAAGTCTGGAGGCTGTTAAGCCCGGGCCCGGAGTAAGTTGTTGCTGATCCAATAATCGTCTTCAAATGTGCTTGATTGAATATCGACATTCAGCATTGTCCAGTTGTTTTTTAAGCCGGTCGAGCGGATCCGGCTGGTAACACCGCACCACTCACAGCGGCAAAGCGAGAGACGTGAAGTCCATAACTTATGTTTTAGGATATTAGACGTAATGCGGATGGACTATAGACGATGACAAGACGGATTGATGCCAAGGCAGACATGCAAACAGGCCAAGCAAGTTCAGCATCCTCGCGAAAGAATTTGATACTCTTATTCAATGCCGCTGTGTCCCATAGAGGATAGTGATTACATGCTATGCACCGAAATGCCATTTCTGCCTACTGGTATCATAATACCGCAGCCCATCCGTCCTATAATTTCGCCCCATCTCGTACTCCAAACTATGAAAACGCAAAGCAAATGGCGTGTGGTGGCCGAGGTTGGTGCGATGCAAGGAGCTCCCGTATGCCGAATGGTGTTAAGCTATGATAGTTGCAGACAAGCACTTGCACCGCACGCACATATAGTGAACTTCGGAACATAAGTAACATTTGACCATTGTGTGGGTATACCCACTCCCATTATTTACCCCTACACGCCAGCCTGGTATGATTTATACAGTGCGAGGTATCCAGGCGTGATACAAGCACGTCGGTTCTTCGCCATATTTACACCGTCTTCTCGTGCTGTGTGGACACACGCTGGAGGGAGACGACTATAGCGAACGTTAGTGGCTGAAGTTATGACGAATGTGGAGAGGAAATACAACTTACCGAAGTCCTCGAGAGAACGCTGCTTCTGGTTCTTTTTTGGAGACTTGCCGTGCATGAGGTTATCGAATCCGGAAGAGTCCTGAAGGAGATAATAGATACCACCCATGATACAGAAGACGCCGAATGAGAAGATCCAGATACGCACAACGGCGACGATAGAAGTCTGTCCACCAACGAACCAGCCGAAGAGAGTGAAGAACGTGGCGAGAACGTCGACGACGAGAATGGCACCGGCCAACTGCCACGAAGGAAGTGAAGACCAGAATGGGCCATTGGCACGAGTGATGAATATCAGCCAGTTCTCAGTGAGGGAGATCTCCAAGAAGAGGACTGGATCGATCTCACCGAAGTTCTGCACAATACCTCCATCACTGCCACCAGCCAACATAGTGGTCAGGGTGATCCAGGTACCGATGGCGAGAACGACACCGAGGAGGACAGACATACCCCAGAGCTTGGGCAGGTTCCACTTGACTGGGGTCTTAGAGAACGGAGCATTATCGTAGGCGATAGCCAGGGTTGCAACATCAGCGAAGATAGCGATGAAAACAACGAGCTCGATGTTAAGCGATCTGTTGAGAATGGCAATCCAGAGACCAAGGAAGATCTCAAGATGGATGGACAGGGCGATACGGTAGACGACGTAGGCGTACATGCGATGGAAGATCTGGCGAGATGTCTTGATGGCGTCGATGATAGCACCGAGACCTGGAGCCAAGAAGACGATATCTGCGGCGGATCTAGCAGCATCAGAGGCACCCTCGACGGCAATACCAGTATCTGCCTTTTTCAGCGATGGAGCGTCGTTGACACCGTCACCAGTCATGGCCACAAGGTAACCACGCTGCTGCAAAATCTCGACGACATTGTACTTATGCTGTGGGAAGACTTCAGCGAATCCATCAGCTGCCTCAACGAAATCGTAGACTTCGGAACCTGGCATATCACCACCACCACCGAGGCCGAGACGCTCAGCGTTGTAGACGTTAGTACCAAGTCCAAGCTGGCGGGAAGTCTCACGGGCGATACCCACGGCATCACCAGTCAACATCTTAATCGAGAGACCGAGAGTCTTAGCCTCGTTAATGGTGCGAGCAGTATCGTGACGCGGTGGATCAGAGCAGGGCATGATGCCGAGAATCTCCCACTGACCAGCGCCGCGCTTGCGGGCAACTCCGAGGGAACGGAAACCACGAGTAGCGAATTCGGCGACCTTGTTCTTGTAAGCTTGATCGACCTCCTCCGGAATGGCATGGTCTTCCTCGACGGTCTTCAAGACGAAGAGCGGTGCTCCCTTAACACAGATGATGCGCTCTCCCTGTGGAGACTCGACGATGGCCTGGACCTTCTTGGAGACTGGGTCGAATGGATGGAACTCAATAACCTTGTACTTGGAAAGCACAGATTTGGCGCGCGGATAGTAGCGGAGAGCCTTCAAGAAGGCCTTGTCGATAGCATCGATACCCTTCTTCTTCCTGGAAGCGGCAAGACAGGCAGTCAACATCAGGTCATCTGGCTCAACGCCCTCGACAGTGAATGGCTCAGCAAGGGAGAGTTTGTTCTTGGTCAAGGTACCGGTCTTGTCAGAACAGAGGATTTCAACGCCAGCGAGAGACTCAATGGCAGAGAGCTTCTGGACGATGGCCTTCTTCTTGGCGAGGTAGGCGGCACCGACAGCCATGGTAGTAGTCACGACGGCTGGGAGGCCGACCGGAACGCCGATGATAGTAATGGCAAGGGTGAATCTCAGAATCTCGACAATTGGGTTGGAGCGGTAGAAGGAAGAGACCCAGACGACCAGGAGTGTCATGACGACGAGGACGAGAAGAACTGTACCGATCCCGTTTAAAACCTCAGTGAAGTGACCAGTGCCAGAGTTGGCCTGGTTGACGAGAGCGGCGGCGCGACCGACGAAGGTGTTGTCGCCGGTGGCAGTAATGACCACGAAGGCCTCACCGCGCTTAACACCAGACGAAGCATAGACCTGATCACCCTTGTGCTTGTCAACGGCGAGAGACTCACCTGTGATGGCAGACTGATCGACCTGGAGGAAGGCATCCTCAGTGACGATGCGACCATCGGCTGGAATGATAGTTCCCTACAAATAGTTAGATGATGTGTGCGATATGAAGCATTTCCTCAGCAAACTTACTTCCTCAATCTGCAATATATCACCTGGGACGACCTCTGGTGCCTCAATCTCGAAGAGACGGCCATCACGGAGGACGACTGCCTTCAATGCGAGGGTCTTCTTCAGTTCGTCGACGATAGACCCGGCCTGGAATTCTTGGATGAATCCGACAGCAGCGTTAAGCAGGAGGAGTGCGCAGATGACACCGAAGTCGACCCAGTCCTCGAGACCAGCGGCAAGGACTGCAGCTGCCTGTTGTCAAAGTTAGCAAACCTGATTCTCACTTGTGATGCTAAACGCGCGGCTTGATCCGGAGGATGCTTGCGGGGGGAGCTTGATTGCGATCGGACTCTGTCGCCTTAGGCTTGAGAGACGGCACCTACCTCCATAACGAACTGAATTGGACCGATGAAGTATCCGAGGAACTTGAGGATCAGGTTCTCCTTCTCCTCCTTCATTTGGTTAAGACCGTACTTCTTACGGCGGATGTGGACTTCGCCCTCGGTGAGACCTGTGCGGGTATCGGTTTGCAGCTGGTCCTCTGGAATGACGCGGCCACCTCCTGGAGTATCCTCCTCAGCCTCCTCCTCCTCGACGTGTCCATCCTGAGACTCGAGCTCGTCAATGAGAGCGTCCATGTCCTCATCGTCCTCCTCATCGTCGTCAATTGGTTTTCTGGAGCTTGGTTGAGCAGTAGTCTGAGCGTGGCCGCCTGGAGCGGTTTGCTTCTCATTGAACTCTCCAGACTCGATGTCGGTGTTGACCTGCGGAGGCGTGTTGTTTGTGCCTGTGCCCATTACGGCACCACGGCCAGCGGAATCTGTCATGACAGCGATGTTGTCGCAGCAGTTGAGCTCTGCACAGCGGGTTGGACGGGTGGAGTTAGCAGGATACGATGATGTGCTATACTTGTAGTGGTTATATGTAGCGTCAATCTAAGTAATATAGGATAACTGGCGAATATCCTTAGGTGAAAGACTGTACTGGTTGGAGCTTGAGGAGGAAGAAAAGCGGTGGAGGTTGAGAATGCTTCCAGCTGAGATGCGGAAGCGACTCAATTGAAGGATGTCGGAAGTCGCGACGGTGTGGTGGTTGAAAGGCGATGATGATGAGGCAGGCACGTTTGGGCGCCGGCCGGTGTTATGGGTTAAGTACGATGAGGTGTGGTGGGCAGAGCTCTCGAGTGGAGCACTTCCCCAACTGACAAGAGTCAGATAAAACATTGACCAATGGCCGCACACACTACAGCTAGCAGCTGGGAGAGCTGTGTCTGTTCACTGGCCTCGCCCGCTGTGGTCGGGGCTCCAGCAGGGACTTCTAGCCGCTTTAGCACTAGAGGGCTGCTGTAAGGCGAGGGAGTCACCATCAGATGGTAAGCTTCCGTCCCATCCAGGCCTCACGATTTATGGCCAGTCACGCCAGTTTTACTACTGGTTAAGGACTAAACTGCGGGATCATGGTCCTTTCGTAACCGTGTTGGTGATGCTTTTCATCCAAGCTTGGCCCCAACTACCGCTGTCATGCTTCCTCCTGGTCCACCCGCTGGTCCACCGCTGGCCCAGGCTACCCGCACGGGACAATTCTGTCACCGTCAAGCAAGACCCGCCGTGCTCCGCTCCCCCAAGCCAACACAAAATGCCATGAGGAGGACTTGCCCGCTCGCCGCCCTACCTTGGCTGTTTCTTCGTAAATGTCTGCAAAAATCACTCATGAAAACGGACAAAATACCTCAAATACCTCGCACTAAGGCATTGTACGCTTGCGTGGCGCGTCTAGCTGACTTTGACAACATTGGCGTCATCGTCGACGTGACTGTTATATGTAAGGCCTGTCGCCGTCCAAGAATATGTATCCTGTTTACCTCCCTACAGGGTGCACCTATGCTGAAATGGTAAGTGAGCGCAGATGCCGGCTTGACGCTAAAAGGAAAGCGTCGACCCAATTTCCAGATACCGGATCACCATGCACCAACGCGTATTAAACTGGGGCTTGGCCGCGTAACGGAGGAATTAAGCTTCATGTCAAGCTTGCCGCCTCTTCTATAGTCTATCGTAGCATTACGGGCCATTTTTATAAGAAGGCCGCTTCGTCCTTCCTCTGTCAATCTCCTGTCAGATGCTCGCGATCTCTGGAACTGGAGGTTATTCCTTTTCCTGTGATTAATGGTAAGCACGTAAGTGGTCGAATAATGCCATATCACTGCCGCGGAACTGCGTTAACGAAACCGAGATGCCAGGACTGGGACACGGCTTTGCGTTGGTGTTACGTCTTTGATTAGGACTTATTTTTGCTGCTCTCTTCTCCTGGCGCTGTTGCTTTGATGACCGATCTGGCAGCCTTGGTGAAAGGGCTTTCCAAATTCAATTCAGGATTTGGTTCCTGACGGCAGTATCCCTCATGGCCCTTCCACAGCCGACAAGGAACGAGCCATAGTCTGTGGAGCGCTGCGTACCTCCTACTGTAGTACGAGTACATCTTCTGCACGGCTCCCCCCTCAGGGCTCCTGCCTTGGGCTGCTTGCTTTGATGGCCGATCTGGAAGCGTTGGTGGGAGGGCTTTCCCTACTCGATCGAAGATTTGGTCCTTGAAGGCGACTTCCCAAAGGCCCCTCCGCGGCTGACGAGGAAAGAGCCACAGTCTGTGGATCGCTGCGTACTTCCCACTGTAGTACGAGTACATCTTCTGCACGGCTCCAACCCTAACCCTAACCCTCCGGAGTCGAAGCTTCTGCCTCGAGCTGCTTGCTTAACTGGCTGATCTGATTGATCCTCTCATTTTTACCCACTCATTTTTACCCATCTCATTTTTACCCATCTCCTCTTTACCCATCTCCTCGTTACCCATCGCATTTTTACCCATCTCCCCTTTACCCATCTCCTCGTTACCCATCTCCCCTTTACCCATCTCCCTTTTACCCATCTCCTCGTTACCCATCTCATTTTTACCCATCTCCTTTTTACCCATCGGCTTTTTACCCATCTCCTGTAGCGTGTGTGCCTGTACGTTAAATGTCCATCTCTCAAGCTCGTACGGAAATACCTAGGGCATTCCACGAGGCTCGTCCACGTCTCAGCATGTTAAACATGTGTTCACATACCACAATAACGCTCCTACTCAGACCATGTCTTCCATGTGTCAACGTAGCAATTTCTCCAGTGCTCCTACTACCGCCACACATCGACAAAACTGCTGCCTGACCTCTCGGTACGCGTACTCGAAGGGCTCGTTCTGCCACGCTGCACCTCAACCCCACCAGGCGGCATACCCCGCATCTTCACACAAAACGCGGGGAAGATTATCCAATGGATTAAGCCATTCAGTTCCCATCCTCTACACCATTGGGTCGCGTCTATGTATGTGCTTCGTCGAACACAACAAGCCGCTTGGCATGCCTGGTGCCGTGCTCAAATCTCGGGCCGTCGTGCGGGTGTCGTACTCGTCAACCTTTTTTGCCATGCCGCGCCGTTGGCCGATGAGGTTATCAATGCCGGTATTGAAGAGCTCGTACGCGAGATAAGACTCCCGCAACAGAAGTCCATCAGTTCGTCGTACACCACGTGAGGCTGCTCCACGCATGGAATCCGTCATTCGGGCCTGGAATGGACGTCATCGATTGCAGAAGCCATCTCCTTGCTTAGGCGACAACTACCTCCTAACCTCCACTACAGTATATATATTGAATGTGGCTGGCAAGCCATTGCTGACAAATCAGACGACTAATTCTTGGCTCGAAATGAACTGTGAATACTTTCTCGTGTGAACGTAGGTTCCTCTAACAAGTCCTCGAACGAACCTAGGCTACTCTGGAAGTCTACTACCAAAGGCTCTAACTCGAGTAGATGCTCGTCAATCTTATAACTCCAACCAAGGCTGGTAAATCATCCTTCTGACTATTTCGTAGTCCAATGATGAGCACAACCACAATCAACCTCCTACTCCTGAAATTCATTCATCAAAAACTCCAACTCCTCGCAATCGTCAGCCTTCCCCTTCTGCAAATCCTTGGCGGTACACTCCAACTCCTCGGCATCATCAACCTCCCACGCTTCGTCATCCCTATAGTACTCCAGCAACTCTTGGATTTTGTGGCGGAGCTCAGCCAGACGTTCACGGTCGGGCCAAAGCTTGGTCTCAGTGAATGCTCCCTGACTCTGGTCAGTACAGATATCCCTCCCCTTATTTTCGTCTGTCAGAGCTCCAACAGATGAGTACCTACGACCATAATCACCATGCTCGCCTCACAAACAAGCGGGCTCTTGATACTCTAGCTCGTCCAATCCTCCTGCAGCCTCAGCCTAAATTGTGTCGGCGAACGCAGTGATGTCGTGCTCTAGTGCGGTTCCCCGATTGAAGTCGTCCAACTCACGTTTCTTGCGATAGGAGTTGAAATTTGCGAGGACGAGGAGGAAATAGATCTTGAGCTCGCTCTGGCTCTCGGTCTAGTTCTCGGTGTGGGTCTCTATTCTCAGTGTCTTGCCCTCAACGGTGACAGCAATGGAGGTAATGGAAGTGGCGGAAATGGAGGAAGTGGCACACTTGCGCTTGTGGGAGCTGTCCGTGGAGAATGGTGCAATGATGTCGAATTCAGACTCGGAAATCGAAATCGTAACCAGCAGTGGACGACATCTTAAGAATATGGTTCTGATCATAGTTGAAGCATTGTGGGCTTTGGCTCTCGATATTGAATGTACGTCTTGACGATCGTCGAGGTGGGTGTGCAAGAGTCCCTGGGAAGATTGACCCTGCGATATAGCACAAAAGAATTGAATAAGGTGGAGTGAAACGTCCACACTCAAAAACCCCATGAATATTACAGACTAGTCGAGAAGTAGACGTGGGCCCCAGAATGTTGGTGGTGAAGTGGAACGAAGTGAAGTTGTCGCCGACCTGGTCCATTCACGAGATGGCCGCAAAGTGAGGTCGTAACACGAAGGAGACGCGCCTCATGATGTTTATCAACATTGCTACGCCGGAAAATTATGATGACCAAGAGAATAGAGTAACTTCATCACGCCGAAACTCTGTTACTAGTAATGTTCAGTGTTGATTTGGTGGCCAATGCTCAAGTCGTTGGAACTTCATGCCCAGAGTACTTGTCAACTTCACAACCCCACGACTGTACATACCGTCATCTGTGGCTATATAAGCAAAGATTCAGCACAAACAACAGCCGGTCATAATTCCACTGACTGTTGTGGCTGTTGTAACTACTTATTCAGGTTTAGAGTTCTGGGTGCCGTCAACAGGTCGTCTGGGTGAAGAAGCAGTGCGGTATACACAGGAAGTAAATTGACTGGTGCGCCAAGCTTCCAACCAGTCGGAATCACAATATTGTGAAGTAGGAATGAGGTGCAGCCGCCACTCGTGGACATCTCAGGTATTGCCAAAAAGCTGCTGCTCAAAATGACCTCCAAATCTGGCCACTCCAATTGCTCCAATTACTCCTTCACCGGCGCCCTCTTAGTCCTTCAACCTTGCTATCCCCAACCCATCAAACAGCGGCAACAAAAAAATCTCGAACCTCTCGTTGCCAACAATCTCCTTATTAAACCTATCCAGCGCATCCAAAATAGCAACATACTCCTCCTCATTCTCGCACGCCAATCCAGCTGCTCTGAACGAACCTGTCTCTGCCTCAGCACTCAACGGATTAGAAGCTGAGCGGTCGGCCACAAGACCATTGCGCAAGATGTTGTCTGCGATGATCAGTCCACCTGGCTTGAGAAGACGGTGTTGGGATGATGGTTTGCTGCCTTCGAGGATCTTGACGAGGTAGTTGGGGTAGGAGAGTTTGTCGGCGTCCTGGTGGTGTTAGAAGGTGTAGAAGGGTGGCTGGGTGGAGACTTACGATGAAAATTAAGTCGAATGGCTCTATATTTATAGGTTCCCCAGTTAACTCGTTCAGACCAATAATTGGTCAGCCTTCCCATTGCTTGTACACCCAAAAGTAGGCGCCGGGGAAGTCTGCGAGCCCGCTTGAGGTTCCGTGTGCAGTGTACTGATGAAGGTTGAGGAATAGGCTTACGTTGTATTTGCGTCTCCGACAACCACTTCCACATTGTCAATCTTGTTCTTGGAGAAAGCATCGCGAGCAACGACAGCATACTTCTCGCTAAACTCAAGCGTGGTGACATGTCCGTCTTGGCCAACTGCTTCCGCCCAGCCTAGGGCTGAGAAGCCAAGTAAGTACCGATCTCGAGAACTGTTTGCCGTTAGTATTGAAGCCAAACTCCACAAAATTTGTATCTCATGTATGTGGCAATCCGATCGTGCAATGAAGGAACCTGTCCTGGTCTAGGTCGAGTGCAGAAGTGACGGGACACTTCGCCCAAATGATATCGCCCACTACTAATCGGTTAACGCACATGAAGACAAATCTGACTCTCCTGCGCCCGTCCTCGGGTCTGCCCTTGGAAGTGCGCCGGATTGTGGTGGGCGCCGCAGGCGATGTTAATCGGTCGGTGGTTTTGAGGAGGGGATAACCTTTCGAGGCATCGCAGTAGAGCCGTCCCATTATCTCCGCATCCGACCTTGGATGAACAGTTAAGACTGAGGTTAGGTACTTCTCTTGGCACCCACAGACTTGGCTAAGAAGATAAGGAACTGAGCCTGCAGCGGTGAGATCATGTAGTTAGAACTTGGTTGGTTCCTCACATCCCAAGCGTAGTGGTCGCGGATGTGCTGTGGCAGCTTGGTGGAATGGGTAGCGGCATAGTCGGAGACCTTATGGGCAACCTCCTCGTTCGGGTAGAGTGCTGTGTTGTTGTCCTTCATCTTGCTTCTTATCTGTTTGCTCGAGGTTGTGTAGATTCGTTGGCGAGGAAGAAAGAAGGAGCAAGCAGGTCTCTTTATAGAAGACGATGCGAGCACACCTCTTTGAATCACAATGAGGTTGAATGGATTCCCCACATTATGTGCCATGAATGATCCTTTTCACGGGGTCGGATTGGGCCTTGGCAGGCGGCTCACCATGGTGTTGTTGTGACATTGAGAAGATGGAGCGAAGGACGAAACCCGTCAGGTTTGATCATAGTGGGGAGTGAGAGGCAAGTAGGCTCTTATTGGAGTACGTGAGTTCTATGCAGGGTAGGCTTCTTCGTCTGGCCCTTCTGGCCCAGTTTACATGGTTTCATCTCCGACTAAACATACAAGATGCCCCACATTCACTTTCCTCCACTCTCGCGGCGCAGGCGTTCCCAGGCAGACTCGCTACCTGATCCACTATCCTCTTGTGCACCCATTTCACCACTTGGCGACGAATCATCGAATTTTGCAAGCGCAGTGCCGTCATCAACATCGTTCTTTCCGTCGTCACTATAACTCTGCCTATACGTCTTTTGCCTTCTTCCACTATCCCTGTCAACCCTCCGCGAAATATGGTCCTTGCTTGGATCCCCGGCATCCTTCCAGGCCTTCTCAGCCAGATTGTTATCATTCCCCTCCCAGAACGCGCCACCCGTTGGACTAGCATCATCCACGTCCTCGACCTTTTGTGGCTGTCTTCTGCCAAACAGGCCGGGCGCCTGTCCTGATGGCCCTTGTTGACCCTCAGCCGGCGCCTGTGGCACAGTCTGTCCTGTCCTCTCTCTAACCTTTCCCTGAGCTGTCTCTGCCATCCTCTTCATATCCTGCACATAATCCTTCAGCCTCTTATCACTGAGCTCTCCAACGGCGATAACACTCATGGCGTAACTGGCAAACAGTAATTGGCCAATGAAGTTTCCTCCTGCACCATATGCTGCCATTCGCAAGGCATGCCATGCGTATCTTGCTCTTGCACCCTCAAATACCTTCAGCCGTTGTGTAATGAAAACGTCTGGGTTGAACTTGTTAAAATCTGGTTTTATGAACGGAAACTGGAAACCAGCCGCCGACGAGTATGCGCGGTAAAGGCCAGCAGCCGTTCCGATTGGCGTTCCGTACGAGATAATCGAAACTTGCTTTGCAGTCCAGTATGCCAGCGCCGACGCCTCCTCTTGGGACGGTGGTCTTTTCATGATGTTTTGTGCTTGCTTGATGCGCACGTCAACCAGCTTCGCAAGGTTCTCGTTGGTGAAGCCTAGCATGGAAGTGCCGGGACATGGCTGAGGTAATGAGGAATCGGAGATGGCGGCGCGGGAGTTGAAGTGGCTATCGCCCATGTTGTCGCTGTTGTAGCGATCCTGGTCGGCTGGAAGGACATCGTCGAAGCCGCTGTCTGCCTTGGGGTCAGAGGCGTTTGAAAGGACCATTGTGTTGGGACCGGTAAGAGAATGAGGTTTTTTGTTGATGGTTATTTGTGGAAGTGGTCAAATAGGTTGTCACTTTTAGTTGTCAGAGACTATTGCTGAGGTATGTATGGGCTGACTCGGAGCTTTAAAGATCACGAAGCTCTAGCTACCGGATTGCTGACGTCGTCTACGATGATCGCTAGAGGGGCCGTGCACAACTACCTTGCTAAACCTTGGCACTCGGGGACATTGTCACACTCAGACGCCAAAACGCCAATTTCGGACACAGGAACGGTCACCACATAATTTAGCAGCTTGAGAATAAAATGTCTAACTTTATAAAGCCAGAGTTTGACAATTGTGTATCAAAGTTACTATATACTCCAAGACGGGCAACCACATGGCCGGCATGACTTCTGGAGTCGTTTGAGCGATGACAAGGTGAACAGCACCCAGCAGGATTGGGTCTTTTTTCCTTACTCAATCTACAGTTTCCCTCTATCCAAGAACCTCGTCGGCAAGTCAACATGTCTCGCGCGCAAAAACTCTGCTACGTTCTTTGCCAGAAAATCAGTGGTTGACGTGCATGAAGCGCCCCGATCAAGATGATCATGAAGCAAGAAGTGCACCGCCAGCATATTAGGTAGCTCAAACCGATCCTGCCATTTCGGTTAATCTAGGTTCTCCAAGTTTCCTCAAGTTTTACTTACAATTCCCTTCCCATTGTACTCCCCCGCAAGCAGTTGCTTCATGTTCTCAGCCGATAATACGGTTCTCAGCCAATCATACTCGTCCTGGTGTCTGACCCAGAAACCAACATTTGCATTTGAACCCTTGTCGCCAGACCTCGCATGGACGAGCCAGCCCAGTGGACCACGAACAGTTTCCCCAAAACCTTTGGGGCTGGTTACATTCGTGAAGGCCTGGCTTGGCTGCTGCGGAGGGTAGACCTTCGTCACAGGAGGTGGCGGGATGTCGATGGTCGACCCGTCGTGCGTGCGCGCAACATGTTTTACATCAGCTTGCGGAAGTAAGGTAACATAATACTCGAAAAACGGCTTCGGTACGCCTTGACGAAAGTCCAGGTGAAAGGTTGCGCCAGGATACGCACACATGATGAGATCGATGATCGGCCTCAGAAAGTTGTTGGGCATTATCGACTCCAGTTTCCTGGCTTGTGCAAAGACTCTAAAGTCGACGGTCGCGGAATCCTGATCAATAGGGTTCTCTGGTGATGATCCGTTCAAGGTGAATTCTAGAACATGGAATCTGCTTGTGTCTCCGAGGGCATGTCGTATTTGTGCCTCGATCATCCTTGCTTTTGCCTCGATATCGAGTCCAACCAGAAACCAGTGCACTTCTGCTTGGAAGCCCCCGTGTGCTGTGAGACCGATTTTTGTGGTAGGAGGTGGAGGAGCAGATTTCACTCCACGTAAAGCCACTCTATCCGTGCTCAGTTGTTCGAACGCGATCTCATCCAGCACAGCCGTCACATCGCTGTTGAAATACCAAGGTCCTTGAATCTCATACAGCAGCTGCGCCTTGCAAGTATCCACGGTGACGAGTCCTCCAGTCCCAATCTGCTTCGTGATTACCACTCCTCCATCCTTAGCAATCTCCGCAATAGGGTAGCCGATATCAACCCAGTTCTTCCCCTCCAGCGCCATAAAACCAGTATAATTGCCACCACAAACATAATTCGAGCACTCAATGAGATGGCCAGCTACAAAAGCGTTCGCCAACTCATCCAACCGGTTCCTCTCCCAGCCATGCCACCACACCGCGGCGCCAATCACAGGACTTGCATCACTTACTCTACCACAAACCACAATATCATGATCCTCTAACGCGGCAGCAATTCCCAATCCACCAAGGTAGGCCTGCGCGGCAATTGGTTTAAACGGCCAGTCCTGCAGCTTTCCCTTGGTACAGATATTCACTAACTCGTTATTTCCCCTCTCAACCCTCGCCTTCACGGCCTCCATCACATCATCGCCTTCTATCCACGCTACTTTCAGACTTAAACCCGCACTCTTAACCATCTGCACAACAGCAGCGTGGAGCTTCTCTGTGTCGCTACCTCCAGCATTCACAGCGACTTTGATACCATATTGAGCAATGTCTTTTAGGGCGGGAGCGAGCGCTTCGAGGAAGGTAGGCTCAAATGCTGCGTCGGTGGTTGAGGAATCGATTTTTCGGCCGGCAAGGGTGGTCATGTTGGCTTCGGACATCCAGTCGCCCATTATTACGTCTACGGGGTCGTTGGGATAGTTGGCAGCGAATTTGGCGAAGGCATGGCGGCGGTCGGAAGCTGAGCCGGATGCGCCTGGTTGTGCGTTAATGCGTGCAATTAAAGGAACACAAAGTATGATAGTGGTTGTGATTAATTCGTACCTGCGATACGGATGGGGCGATTTCTTTCTGGTGCCATGTTAGCTTCGCTATATATACTTCCTTGTTAAACCAGTTTCAGTCAGTCGTGTACAATGATATGGGGAAAGAATATCACTTCGAGCAGACAGATGGAGTGTTTAATTCAATTGCGTACGGAAATGTTCTAGGATATATAAGAAATAACGTTGACACGACGATCTAAGTGTCACTCTTCAGCTGACCGAGGTAAGGTAGGAAGTGGTTATTCCCGCCGGGGAGCCAAAATAGCGGGGTGCATTAGCGAATTGTGGGGGGAGGCATTGAACTCGATCCTGTCCGTAAAGAGCTCATGAAACTGTTTTATCTTCTTAGGGCAGATAATGCATCAGTTTTCTTCAACTTGGTCCTATCATAGCCAATAACTGCACGCTCATGACAGGAGCGCCAAGCGATCGAAATTTGCCAAGATTCTCAGGGCAACCGTCATCTGCGTTCCGGGTTGTCGAACGCACGCTTCGTGTCTTGCAGCACTCAGCTTAGAAGCCTGCAAAACCCACTCGCTTTGCATAAGATTTGGAAGGATTTGTTGTGACTCGTGTCTGCCAGAAACTTATAAATGCAATAACCCTCTCTGCCGCCACTTGCTTGCTTCGTTGCGTCTACTTTTGGAGGTCGAGCACATATAACATCACCCTCTCTTGTTCACACATAACAGCACCAAAGCAATCAGTATCTTCACAAAGGCGAAATGGCTTACCCTCGGAAGATTTGGGGGAGCTAAAGCCCATAAAGCTGCCATGCGAACAGTGAAAACACATTAAGGAAGAACGGCTGGACTTAAGGGCAGATGAATCCATCACACAAAGAGTGGTCAAGTCGTTTAACCATCGCGTTGCGCCCAAGCGTCCTACCGGGGCCTTCAAGTAGATCAGTATGGGGACGGGATACTGTGGTCGATAGCTGTGCAATAAGAGTTTCTCCCGAGTCACACTATAGCAACCCTTCGCTCAGGAAATCGACATTGTCGGTACATATCGACCTTTTTAGGTTTCATTGTATCGCCAATCTACCCTGTATTACCATTCACTTGAAAAGGGAAGCACAATGAATTGTCCGTCTATGGCCTCAATTCCATAACCCAAGGTGCCTGTCAAATGACGACCTATCAATGTTACATACGAATTTGTGCCGGATATCTTGAGACCAAACCCAAGAGCGCCACGCTTTAATGCTTAGCAGTAACCGCATCGCCAGTGAGGTTCTCGACATAAGTTTTCGCCCTGAAAGGAAACCGGTTAGCATGAAGTTCAGTCTTCAATAGCATGATGCGCGAGTTGTGAGATGGAGATGATGGCGACCCGCCGGTCCGCTCCCGCTTCCAAATAAAACTTGACAGCTGCCACAACTACCGACATAAGAACGCGGGGAAGAACTTACATATCACCGAAAGCAACCATGCAAATAGTCTGCCAAACGCCGAGTCCAATACGTGGGACAACGCCACGATACAATCCCTTCATTCCGTTCTGGTTGTAAATATACTTGAATGTCTTGCCGACGGTCAAGTTAGCTGGGCGGTTTGGATCCACCGTCTTGCTCTGCATCTCAACACGGATGACCTCAATCGGCTGGTTCCAGGCAGACAGACCACCACCGAAAGCGGACGCGAGGACCTTCTCCCATGCGCTGAGTGCGCCGCCGTCCTCCTTGCCGGTGGCCTTGCGGATACCCTGCTCAGCCAGACGAGAAAGACCGAAGCGGGAACCCCAGTTGGTCATTTGTCTAATGGCGACAGCGTTGACACCCTTGTTGATGCCCTTGATACCCTCCTTGCGGTAGATGTCCATGAAGGTGGCAAATGTGGATTGTGGCTTCACGCCGGTCGCTGCGAGCTTCGACTTGGTGATCTCCACAGTCTTCATGCAAGTGCAGAAACCCATGGTGGCATAAGCCTGTGCAACACCACCGGCGACACCTCCAGAGATACCAGAGGTGAAGTCGCTGGCGCCAAATGTGCGCGCGTAGTACTCGGCCTCCGATGCGACGAAGAGAAGGACTGCACCTTTGGTGGAGGCTTCGATCCAGGCCCATGGGATGAGACCTTGGTAGACTGTGGTTCAATTGATGGTTAGCTTTCTGTTCATTTCACTATCACATGAAAACCAGTTGTACTTACAGCCAAAAACACCACCTCTACCCCAAATTCTGGCCAACGCGCCGGCAAAGCCATCACCGCGGTTCGCGGCCATAGTAGTCTTGGTGACCTCAAGCGGCTGCCCAAGAGTAGTAGCCTGGAGTTGTGATCAATATTGAAGTCATTTATTTCGATGGGGCGCGATTGGAGGTGTTTACCTCAAACATGTTCAGACCTGCTCCGAGGAGCAAGTTGCTGAACTTAACTGGCTTCTTCTCCAGCACTGGAGGCTGCTCGTCGACGAATGAGATGGATGACATGGTTGTTGATTTAGAGTATACGAGGTCCTGACCAAGGAAGAAAGGCTGCTTCGTCGCAAAGGAGAACGGATATGTAGGTCCGTTTAGGGAGCTCTAGAGATGCCGAGCGTGTGTGTCGGACAATGGCACTTGGCCGCGGTAGACTTGCTTAAGCTTGCCGGGTAAACTCGTGACTTTCGGAGACTACCTAATTTAGCTGTGAAAAGTGGGTCGGAACGACGGAGGGATGGATAGCTTGGAGATGCGTGACAGATTTCAAAGGATGAAAGCTTTCGAGGACGAGCGAATACTTATATTGAGAACAGAAAAGACGATGGGGAAGGGGGGGGGGGTCAAATTGTTGATGAAGGGATGAGAGATACGGGATAGGGTCCAGCCCACTGACCCTAGAGCCCGATCACGCCGCTGTGCACACGCAACCCCCAATTCCGGGGATTCACCACTGCCGAAGCGGGTTTGGTTGTGCTGCGCCCAGGAGGCGCTGGGGTCTTCAACCACTCAACAAATGTCCTACCACTCCTATATCGAGAACAAACAGTGGAAATGCTCAATAACCTTATCATGTTGTGCCACTTCGGTGGAGAAGCTGTGAATACCCCATGATGACACTGTGGACCTCCTGAGCTTCCTAAGGCGCGCAAAGCTGGGGTAGCGTCGCTCCTTCGGCTCAGGGCCGTTCAACCGGCTATCGAACTTCTTGAGTCTGAAGCTTTGGTGTCGCGTCGGAGGGATCAATCGTATTTGAAAGTCATCATGAGTGGAAACATCGTGTAACGCAGATTGGTAATCATTGTAATTTCATTAGGTATATGGAAAATTTACGAGTGGCATATCAACGCTGAAGCAAGACCGTGCAGCGCTAGACCAGTGAATCCCAATGCCAATCAATATATCCCTTTTCCCACCTAGAATACAATTCAACTCCTCCCTAACTTACAATCCCTCATCCGAGCACCAATTTAGATCTTGGCACCGACGATCTGGGCCCACTTCTCAGTAGAGAAAGACTTTGGACGCTCAATTGGAGCACCGACAGCACGGTCGATGATAAGCTGTGGAAGAACACCAATAGCGCGGGAGACGCCGAAGAGAACGGTGTAGTAGCTGGACTCGGTGAGACCATAGTACTGGAGGAGGACACCGGAGTGGGCATCGACGTTAGGGAATGGGTTCTTGGTTTTGCCGTGCTCGGTAAGAACGCCTGGGGCGATCTTGTAAACTTGAGAGACAAGCTTGAACATTGGGTCCTCTGGGAGGTGCTTCTCGGCGAAAACGCGCTGAGCCATGTATCTTGGATCGGTCTTGCGGAGAACGGCGTGGCCGTAACCTGGAACAACACGTCCAGCGTTAAGGGTAGACCAGAGGTACTCCTTGATCTTCTCATCGGAGAGATCGTTGCCAATGGACTCCTTCATCTCAACGAGCCACTTGAGGACCTCCTGGTTGGCGAGTCCGTGAAGTGGGCCGGCAAGACCGTTAAGACCGGCAGCGACGGAGAGCATTGGGGAAGAGAGGGCGGATCCGACCAGGTGGGTGGCGTGGGCGGAAACGTTGCCACCCTCGTGGTCGGTGTGGATGGTGAGGTAGAGTCTCATGAGCTCAACGAAGGCCTTGTTGTCACCGAAACCGAGCTGGTTGGCGAAATTGAAGGAGTAATCCTTGTCCTTCTGGACAGCGGCGACCTTACCATCCTTGTAGATGTTCTGGTAAATGCGGGCGGCGATGGTTGGAAGCTTTGCGATGAGGTCCATGGAATCCTCGAAGGTGTATCCCCAGTAGTCCTTCTTGTTGATGCCCTTGGCGTAAGCCTTGGCGAAGGAAGACTCGTGCTCAAGAGCGTTGACGGCAATGGAGAGCTGAGCCATTGGGTGGAGGGAAGATGGACAGCGGTCGATCAACTCCTCGACAAACTTGGGAACGTCGGAGCGAGCAGCCCACTCAGCGGAGAGGTCGCGGACCTGCTGCTCAGATGGAACCTCGCCGGTGAGGAGGAGCCAGAAGAGACCTTCTGGGAGTGGCTCGTTTCCACCTGGGGCCTTTGGAAGAAGCTCCTGGCACTCAGGGATGGTCAATCCTCTGAAGCGGATACCCTCCTCGGCGTCGAGAACGGATCCTTCCCAAACGAGGGCTGTGATATGCTGTTAGTAGTTGTACTGTGCCAAATCGGAGTGCTAGGAGTGAAATGGAGGGTTGAATTGGGCCAGCCAAAACACCGTAACATAACGGAGGCTATAAGCCCAAAATATACAAGAAAGGACGCTAAATTAGCGTAAAAAATAATTTCCCTACATTTAATTCCCCTAGCGCCTCCGTACACCGGCAGGGATGTTAGCGATTGCTACATCTGTGTTTGTGAATCTCATCTTGTACTTACCTGGTCCAAGGTGACCTCTCCGACTGTAATGAGAGTTAGCAATTGATGTCCTCGCAAAGGGTCAATGAACACGAGACATACCAACGGTGTTGCCGTGCTCCTTGCGAAGCTTCTTGATCTGCTCAATCTTCTCTGGGAGCTGCTCGGCGAATCTCTCCTTCAAGGTCTGGGTCTTAGCGGAGTATGCGCGGACGCCATTGAAGGCAGAGGTGCGGACGCCGGAGCGGAGGGCTGAAGAGCCAAGTCTGACGATGGAAGCCATTTTGATTGTTTGTGTTTATGGTGTTGTTGTGAGGGGAGGAGTTCAAGAAGGTGACGGAGAGATGGAAATTGGAAAAGGCGGCACTCGGCTCTAGCTTGTCCGGGAGCCGCACAGATCCGATGTCGAAAGTGGGCGCTACGACGTAATGGAACGTGTTGGAACCGAAATAATCTTGGGGGTTGGTTCACTGGATAATTGAATACACATCACTCTTAATTAAATCAATTGTTTATTTAGTGTTTATGTAGGACGTTTGTTTATGGTTCGTGAAACTCACATGCCTTCAAAATGTCGTGCACTACCCAATACGAAAATTTAGTGGCCGCAAAGGCCGTCAATCCGCCGGTGCTGAAGCTTGTGTAGCGCCAAGCGGCTTCCGTTAGTGCGCATGGACGTCGGGCCATGATGTTCCTAATGCCCGCCTATCAGCAGGCAGGTTCCATTTCACGTGACCTATTTGAGACCGCCTGATTGACTAAGCAAAGGCGGGTGAGCACTCCATTTTGTGGCACGGCGACAACGTAGCCAACACAACTCCACATCGCAGCATTCTCCTCACAACGACAACGTATACTCTCCTCCATCATCTTGTTCTCATAAAATACAGACGGCTACGCAATCGGAAGGATAAAACTTATCCTGTCCAACTAACACTATTATCGTGATCTTCAATAGCTCTTCGATCTAGATCGGGACTACTTCGCGATTCCGCTATCTGGCTCCTGCGGTTTCCATTCATCGACCTTGGCCGGAGGATACATGAATCTATAGTCTCGATAGTTCATTCACATCGTTGTTGCAATTGACTGGCTTTTGCGAGTGAATAGCGCCATCCACACTGTACATCAGGTGGAGACGCGCTTTCCACTACAGCTCTGCTCGAGCCTGCCTGACCATCTCATCCTCTCATACCTACTACAATGTCGTCGCCAGTCGCAGAGCTGATTGCTGGCCTCCAAGCCATGCTGGCACTGAAGCCACCAGGAGTTAGCGGCACGCGCATCGCCACTCTCACGTCCCTTTGCAGCACCAACGTACAGGTCAGCGTCAATATTCAGACCCTCTCACACTCGTCAGCTAACCTTCTGATCTAGTCCGAATCCGTCTTATTCCAAAAGCTTTATACTCACTTCAAGAAAGCACCAGGCACACACAAGCTTGGGGTTCTTTACGTTATTGATTCAGTTGTTCGCAAGTGGACCGAACTAGCAAAGTCAAATGGGCAAGTTATCGGAACATCTGCTGAAGATGGCACATATGGAGCTGCAGTCAATAGGGTTAGGGAATTGTTGCCAGTGCTTATGAACGATATTATCGCATCTGCACCAGTTGGTCAAAAGCCGAAGATCACGAAGGTCGTCGATATTTGGGAGAAGGGCCAAATTTTCCCCATTGACATGCTCAAAACGTTCAGAGAGAAGCTTAGATCGACCACGCCTGAGGGCTCGCCGCCACCTGAGATGAGACGTACGTACACAGAGGCTGGCACATCTGTGCAGCCAGACGTCGCAGGTACCCAGGATACTGCGGCGGTATTGGCGGCATTGGCCACCATGGCGAGAAACAATACTACTGCAGCTCCTACTTCGAGCGTCCCTGCACCTGCTCCAGCACCAGCTGTGAATAGCACTCTTCAAAGTATGCCGCTGGCACAGAATGCTGGTGCTCAGGGTGCTGCATTCTTGAATCCTCCATATCCAACTCCAGCCAGTTCGCAACCTGTAGATATGCCGATCCCAGAAGTAAATGTTCAGCAGGGCCCCTTCCAAAGTCAACCGATCATATCTCCAGCTCTTCTGACCCCGGAATTAGAACGTCAAATCCAGATTCTGAAGACCCTATCTGACTCGGGAGTGCCGCAGGACCAGTGGTCCGGAATTCTCGCTGCTCTCTCTCATACTCCTCTCATGGGACATGTTGCTGGTAACGGTGCCGCTGCAAATCATCAAGCTCCACATTCATGGAATACCAGCGAATCACGTGACAGAAGTGAACATGGCTTTGAGAACCCAAGATGGAAGGACCAGAGGAAATCTGGCTCTCGCTCTCGCTCGCGCTCTCCGCTCCGCCCATGGCAGCAGGATTCGACCACCACTCATAATCGCGATGGCGACTTCGGCGACCGCGGACCGGCGAACAGAAATGGTGGAAACCGTTATAGACAGCGAAGCCCAATGCGCAGCGTATCTCCATCAAAGGGTTTTTATGATGGACGTTCTGGCGGAAAAAAGTGGGTGCAGCATGATAGCGCTGTTCCTGCCGGGAACATCAGAGGTAAGTTGATCGTGCTTCCGTCATCTCAAAGATCTTTAATTGACTAGCTTTTACCTAGTTCTTAGCCGTACACTCTTCATCGGAGGAGTTTCCGTCGACGAGGATGAACTGAAGAAGATTCTCTCCCAGTTTGGCCAAGTTCAGACATGCATTGTGAATCCCGCCAGACGCCACGCTTTCGTGAAGATGATCAGCCGAAAGGACGCAGTTCACACGAAAGAGGGAATGGCGAAGAAGAGTCAATCCGGCTCCAGATTCCGCTCGACTCGTTGGGGCGTAGGATTTGGACGTAAGTCTACCCAGAACTAGTTTCACTTTCAGAGTACTAATTCCATGTTCAGCTCGTGACTGTTGCGACTACACAACCGGCATCAGTATCATCCCCATCAACAAGCTCACCGAGTCGGATAGGCGTTTCCTCCTCACAGCACCATATGGTGGCACAGGTGGTTTGCCCATCGAATCCGGCATCGTGTGCGAAGAGCCAGACATTGAGATTGGTCAAGGAGTCTCCTCCAAGGCCCTCAGCCGCCGTATCGACAAGGTTGGCGAGCAGGGACCAAAGGCCGGTCGTGAGGACGGTGGATATCATAGCCGCCGCAGCAGCGATGCACAGGGTGATCGTGGTCGCTCCGCTACGCCAACTTTCAGTCATGCCAACATGACTCCTGTCGCTGGACGTCCACAGGCAGGCCTTTCGGTGCCACCGCCTGGCGCTGGATTGCCGCCAATGCCACCAATGGGTAGCGGAATGCCGATGTTTCCACCCGGCTTTGCGTTCCCGGGACAGCAGCCTGTCACTTCTTGGCCACCAGCACCAGGTCGTGGCTAAGCATTTGACTTCTCGACTTTTCTCTCTAACGACTGTATTGTTGGGCGGCGCTTAATGTTGCCTGCCTGTCGGCGTCACGACTTATCTTACGATATCTTGCATTGCGATGGTGTTTATGGATCGAGGCGGTGAACCCATTTGGGAGGTTTATCAGGAGTTTATGGACGTGGCACTACCCAAATTATCTGGTTAGGTTTTTACGAATATGGCGTTGGCAGAGAGAGATTGGTAGCCAGGCCAAATCTGGTGCCTTGTATAGCATCATCTCAAATGGGATGACTAGTTACATAATGAGAATTGACATAAAACGTAAAACTACCCATCTGCCATCTGGCGACCGGTGGTTTACGAAACTGCCCTTTTTTGTGGATTCAGCTATCAAAAATGCCACCTCTCACCACCTTGCTCGCCACAAAGCAGCCAGATCAACCATGGTTTACATTTGTGTACGTGCCAATCGGTTAGCATGATTAAAGGCCAATTTAGAGAGTGACTTGTCGCAGTGGCCGGTTGTGGAAAAGGGAACTCGAATTTGGTAGTACTGGTTGGTGCCTTGCATCCTGGGAAATGTGCGTCCCGTAGTAGATAACATTTAGATGATGCTAATTGGTTGCGTATTAAAAGCCTCAATTAGTATGCCATCAATCAAGTTCTTGTTGTTTTTCTCGAGCTGAGATTTAAGCTGGGGTGGGTAGCTAGTTGACCCCTCGATGCAATCATGCAATGTTAGACGGTTTCTTTTTCAGGTTTTTAATACCAACTAAGTCTGACTTCTATCAAAAGTGAAAGACCATACGGTAAGCGTGCAAGGGGTAATGACTTCTAGCCTCATGCGACTTGAAGTATACACGGAATTGTCGCTCCAGACATAAAAATTAGAAGGTGGCAAATTCGTAGACGACCAGACAATGGATGAGTGGGCGCTTGGGAAATAATTCCACATGTGAGATGAGCGCATTTTGCTTGATGCTTTGTGGTGAGTGCCAGTGGCTTTTGTGCGATGTTGAAGTTTGTTTCGCTTTGGCGAGAGATCAGGTAATGGTGAAAAATCTCAATGCATCTTTTCGTAAACAGCAGAAGATATGTACTTCGCTTGAAAAACGCGAAAATATCCATCTACCCAGCATGCCTCGCCGAAACGCCATCGCCTCAAGCTTCAAGCACCACGATATCACACTTTGGAGAGGGTCTGGTATTTAAAAGTGCCAAGTAGGATTTTCACCGACCATTTTTGTGTTCGCAATCAAATGATTTCAAATTTGTTACGCGAGCCGGGTCCGCGTTTAGTAATCTTGTTTGCAGAACAGTCGTTAGAAGGTTGCGTCATTCCGACCTGGGGTTTTAACTCAAAAAGGTCATATGTCCATTACAATCGCTGGCCGGACAGATGGATCTTTTAGAGGGCGTAAATTGGTAGATAGATCTAGCACCTTTTTGCGACGTTGTGCCCTGAAACTTTACATAAAATAGACATAACAAGACAGTTTCCGCTGTCAGATCATTGATAGTGTCATATTTGTCATAAGATGGGCAAGGCCTCCACAAAATACAAAAGTTTGCTCTCAGCCAGGATCGAACTGGCGACCTTCGGATCGCCCAGGAGTTAACTCCTAAGTCATATTTAACGCCCAAGCGAGTTTATATGAGACCGACGCTTTAACCAGCTAAGCCATGAAAGCAGATCGTTAGTGTATTTTAATAACTGTTACCTATATTTTAACATTTTTACTCGATTTTTGAGGAGGTTCCTAAGATTTCGACCAGTGGCAGGAATGAGGATACCGAAAGGTGGGAAACGTTATAGAGGGCTATATTGCTTGGCATTTTTATGCTTTTTGACTCGAGAATTTGGTTACCAAATGGCAATGTGCTTGCAATGGCATTCACTGGAATTTTGATTCCACTCCCAAGGCGATTGCTTGGAAACATCCTTAACTCGCCTATCAACCTATTACTCGTAGCAGACGCAGTATTCTTGGTGTCAAATCTGCGCAAGTAGATGGCATTATTTTTCCGAGAGCGCTATAAGCCACATGAATTTTGTTCTGAACAACTAATTGGTCCTAAAAAAATTGGGCTACAGTTCAGAAATTGGTTTGCACATCCGTCGTCAGGAATTGAGTTTGTTAGTAGGAAAACCGGCTACCCTTCCAGTGACCGGATGCATCATGGGTTAAAAATTCTTTGGATTAAGAGAAGTATCCGAAGTAACCGAAGTAATTTTGACAGCGATGAGATCCGATTTATCATTTCTAAAAAATATTAAATAAAGTGCATTTTCGTCGGAAGTGTTTTGACCGAGGCATGAAAGTCTTATCCAATCTCCCTCGACTTCGAAAGATGGAAAGAAAATGTTACCCAGGCCTTCCCGACCCGATGTGTTGCACTGCTCACGATTGGCTGGTTACTCAATCTCTGTTGCCAAAGAAGAAAGGCGTTGATTCGGTTTCAAAGAGTTACAGCTTCCTCAAAGAATTGTTTGAGAACAATTTTATTTGGCGCTCGTTATTTTACACCTCGAAAACGGAGGTTGTTGGAAACTCTAGTTCCTTCTGATAAGACTTATCCTCAGAGCATCAGCGAATCACAGCTCGCCTTCACATCCAGTACACCGCAAACAAGGGCCGCCGCGGCGGGCACGGCAACTCAATACCTCACCTCCACCTACCGCAACTGAATCCCTTTCAACTCAAAGCGGACATTTCATCCACCATAACATCATCTTGGATCCACCTCTACACAGACAGACACTAGGAAGGACATAGCCAGGACCACTTTACCATATCCTGGTTTATCATCACGTCAACTGCCTCAAGTCAATACGCAGCAACAAAGACCGTACTGCTATAATCAAATAGCTTTACAATAAAAAACTTTGACTACAAGCTGCACTAGTGCTTTTGCTTAGTGTATATTACAGTTATTTTTTCTCGTCTACATCAATATATTCATTGTGTTGCGTATTATTACTTTATTTAGACTAACTTATACTTATTGTAGCTTT